>Ga0137437_1000172_pt1 | contig 17808 bp, 10 predicted proteins | sample EasRivERMGT138_2_FD_102332 | JGI IMG/M metagenome (GOLD analysis project Ga0137437, IMG submission 102332) | Soil microbial communities from meander-bound floodplain in the East River, Colorado, USA - East River MetaG ERMGT138_2 | ecosystem: Environmental > Terrestrial > Soil > Floodplain ...
CGGCCGGCGGGCCGCGGCAGCGTCGACGAGGAGAAGCTCTCCTACGAGTTCGCGGAGGCGAGCCCGGGCGACTACGGCGTGCGCTGGTACCGGAACGGGCAGACGCTGCTCGTCCGCAAGCTCGAGATCCCGGCGGGCGGGGCGACCGATCTCACGCTGACCTTCGAACTCCCCAAGGAAGGCGAGGTCGTCCCGCCGCTCTTCCCGAACGCGACTCCCCCGAACGGCCCGGGCGCTCCGGGCGGCCGCCGGAGCGAGCGGCGCTTCCGCTGACCGACTTCTTCGCGCTTGCCGACCGGGGCGGGGATGGTTTGCTATGGGGCGCGCCCGGGCTCACAGCGGCGGTCGTGTGCCGTAGTGCCGCCCGAGCGGCATGCCGCTCCCGATCGAGCCGCAAAGGTGGGCCTTCCCCGGTCCGCGCCCCACCGCGCCAGGAGGATCCATGAAGTCGTCGTCGCTCGCCGCGTTCGCGCTCGCGCTGTCGATCGCGTCCGCGGAAGCGGGCTGTGCGCTCGCGGCCGCGCCGCAGGGCGCCGCACCCCCCGCGGCGCCGCAAGGCGCCGCACCCTCGAATTCGCCACAGGAGTCGCAGGAGCAGGAGGAGGCGCCGGCCGGCGACGGCAAGGTCAAGCCCGAAGGGCCGCGCCTCGAGTTCGGGCGCGCCGAGGTCAAGGTGCGCAACATCGAGCAGGGCAACGCGCACACGGTGATCGTGCGCGCCGAGAGCGTCGGCTCGCAGACGGTGCACGTCTCGAAGGTGACGATCCGCGGCGAAGGGCTCTCCGTCACGCTGGTGCGCAAGAAGGTCGGCAAGCCGATCGAGTCGGGCCAGCCGATCGAGCCCGCCGTCGAGGTCCCGAGCGGCAACGCGGTCCGCCTCGACCTCCGTCTCGACCCGGCCGGCCTCAAGGTCGGCGACCACGCCGCCGTCATCGAGCTCGAGACCGACGGGAACGGCGGCAAGCCGCTCGTGCTCCCCGTCGACTGGGAGATCGTCGAGCCGCAGGTCGAGGAGAACGACAAGGAGGAGAAGCCCCTCCCGCGCCGCAGCGACCCGCTGAAGGAGCTCCACACGAAGGGGCCGCCGCCCCGCCTCGACGTCGAGCCGAACTACTTCGACTTCGGACGCGTGATGAAGGGCGAACGGGTCAAGACGTCGTTCAAGCTCCGCAACAAGGGCGAGGGCGACCTGATCCTCCAGAAGATCGGCAAGCAGTGCCACTGCACGCTGCCGCGCCTGATCCTCCCGGACGGCGTCGTCCCGAAGAAGACGCTGCAGCAGGACGAGATGGTCGGCACGCTCAAGCCGGGCGACGAGGCGACGCTCGAGGTCGAGGTCGACACCGCCGGCATGGGCGGCCACGGGCACAAGATCGTGCAGGTCTTCACCAACGACCTCGCCAACAACCCCTTCTCGATCTCGCTCGAGCTCGACATCGACAACCCGTTCGAGTTCTCGCCGCAGAGCGTCAACATCGACGGGGTCCGTCACGGCGCCAGCGAGAAGCGCGTCGTGCGCATGTCCGCGACCGCCGAGGTCGGCGTCTTCGCCATCAACGGCTACGAGCTGCCGCAGCCGCCCGTCTTCGACGTCGAGTACCGCAAGGTGAAGCCGCGCAAGAACGAGGTGTGCGCGTGGGAGCTCGTGCTGGTGGTGCGCGACGACACGCAGTGCAAGGAGGTCTTCGGCAAGCTCAAGCTCGACCTCGACCACCCGCGCATCCACGGCATCGACCTCAACTACCGCCTGCGCGTGCTGCCCGACGTCGACTGGATCGACGGGACGAACCACTCGCCCGACACGATCACGCTCGGACTGGTGCGGCCGGGGCTGAACGACACGCGCTCGATCTTCCTCGAGAACAAGAACCCCTCGGTCCCCTACGTGCCGACCTCGGTCACGGTCGAGTCGCGCGTCGGCACTGAGCCGTTCAAGGCGGAGCTGGTGCCGATCGAGGCGGGGAAGAAGTACGAGCTCAAGTTCGCCGTCGTCTCGGCGCCGCCCGGCCGCGCGTTCAACGGCGAGCTGGTGATCCGCTCCGACCATCCGCAGATGAAGGTGCTGAGGCTCAAGTTCAGCGGCATCTGGAACGTGTCGGGGGCCCCGGCGAATGCCGGCGCGGGCGGAGCGGCGAAAGGGAACTGAGGCGGGCCGGACGGAGCGGGCGCTCCGGCGGGTTCAGCGATCCTCGTCGTCGCGGGCCGGCGGTCGCTTGCGCGCGCCGCCGGCCGGATCGGCCGCGTCGCCGTCGCCGTCCCCGTCGACGTAGCCGAGCCGTTGCAGCGCCTTGCGATCGGCGGCGCCGAGCTGCTCCTTCGCGGCGTCGCGCACGCGCGTGAAGCCGCGCGCGTCGAACTCGGCGATCAGCGCGCGCAGTTGCGCGTCCATGCGGCTCACGAGCTCGGGGCGCGCTGCGGCGAGATCGTTCCGTTCGAGCGGGTCGCTCGAGAGGTCGAAGAGGTTCTTGCCGGGCGTCAGCGACTTCGGGCCGAAGACGATGTACTTGAGCGGGCCGGCGATCAGGCAGCTCTTGTCGGTCTCCTGCTCCGCGATCACCGGCAGCTCGGGAAGCTCGCCGCGCGCGAAGGCGGCCTGCAGGTCGACGCCCATCAGGCCTTCGGGCGGCGCCGCCACGCCGAGGCGCGCGAGCAGCGTCGGCATGAGGTCCATCACGCGCACGCGCTCGGCGAAGCGCACGTTGACGAGCCCCTTCGCGCCGTCGTCCGGCCGGCGGTCGGGCTTGATCACGAGCGGCACGTGCAGCAGCTCGTTCCAGAGCCACATGCCGTGGCCGAAGCTGCCGTGGTCGTTGAACTCCTCGCCGTGGTCGGAGAGGAAGACCACGATCGTGTCGTCCCAGACGCCGAGCGCGTGGAGCTGGTCGATGAAGTCGCCGAGCGCCCGGTCGTTCGACAGGATCTCCTCGTCGTAGAGGTCGACGACGTGCTGCAGGTCGGCCGGCGGCAGCGGCGCGCGCCGCGCCAGCGTGCGCGCCGACGTGAGCGCCGGCGTGATCGGCCCCTGGTATCCGGGGCCGAACGCGCCGAGCGTCTCGGGCGGCGGGTCGTAGGGCGCGTGCGGGTCGATCGTGTGGACGTAGGCGAAGAAGGGGCGGTCGCGCTGCGCGGCGATCCACTGCAGCGCGGCCGTCTGCACCGCTCCGGCGCGCGTGAGCCCGCGCCTGCGCCCCTTCTCCATCGCCTCGAAGCGGGAGAAGCCCTGCTCGAAGTTGAGGCTGCTGCCGTGCACGTGGGCGTTGGCGATGAAGCCGGCGGTCGCGAAGCCGGCGCCGCGCAGGGACTCCGCGAGCGTGGTGAGCTCGGGCGCGAGACCCGTCGTCTTGCCGGCGCCGTGGAACGAGGCGAGGCGGCTCGTGAAGAGGGTCGCGACCGACGGGCGCGTCCACGGCGCCTGCGAGTAGGCGTTCTCGAAGAGGAGCCCCTCGGAGGCGAGCCGCCCGAGCTGCGGCGTCGTGGCGCGCGCGTAGCCGTACGGCGTGCAGTGGTCGGCGCGCAGCGTGTCGACCAGGTAGACGATCAGGTTGGGGCGGCGCGTCGCGCCGCCGCGGACGAGCGTCGGCTCTCCGATCGCGACGATCGCGTCGCGCGCCGCCGGTCCGCCCTGCGCCGGAGCGCGCGTCGAGATCCGCAGCGTCGCGCGGCCGGAGAGGTCGGCGGGCAGCAGGACGCGGCGGTCGAGCCAGGCGACCCCCTCGCGGAACCGCTCGGCGAAGAGTTCGCGCGTCCGCCCCTCGCCCTCCTCGACCGAGACCGCGACCTCGACCGGCGCGTGGGGCATCGAGCGGACCAGGCCGACCACGCCGACCGAGAATTCGAGCGCGGCGCCGCCCCCCGCCTCGATCGGGAGCGCGAAGGACGTCGGCGCCGGCGCGAGCAGCGCTCGACGCGTCGCGTCGTCGATCATCACGTGGCGGACCAGCGGCGAACCGTCGCGCGACTCGAAGCCGCGCACCGGCGACTCCTCGTCGATCCGCGCGAGCTCCGGCTGGCGGATCGGGAGCAGCAGCGCGCGCGGCTGCAGCAGCCAGAGCTTGCCGGCGAAGGCGGGCGCGCGGCTGCGCAGGACGAGGCGGTGGGAACCGTCGGCGGGGACGTCGAACTCGAGCTCCTGGCGCCGTCCGTCGGTCCGGATCGGAGCGCCTCCGTCGAGCTCGACCTCGAGCGCCTGCGGCAGGCCGGCCACCACGACCGCCTTGCCGGCGAGCAGCACCGGATCGAGGACGAGCTCCTTCTTGCGCCCTGCGTTCGCGCTCCCGGCGTCGTCCAGGAACTGGAAGCCGGCGGGCGGCGCCGGGAGGTAGCGGAGCTGGAGCCCGCGCGTCTCCTTCGGCGCGACGACGACCGCGCGATCGACGCCGTCGGCCGCCTCGAGGACGAGCGCCTGCAGCATCACGCTGCCGCGCGGCCGCGTCGACGCGCCGGCGAACTCGAGCGTGAATCGGCTGGTGCCCGACTTCGGCGGCAGCACGAACGCGACGCGATCGTCGACCGCGACCAGGAGGTCGCCCACCTCCTCGCCGTCGACGTGGACCGTGATCGCCGGCGAGGGCGGCGCGCCGTCGTCCGCCTCCTCGCCGAAGGCGCGCGCTTCGAGCGTGCACTTGAGTGCTCCGCCGCTGCGCGCCACGTCGAAGGAGACCGTCATCGGATGGCCGACGACCGGGAAGCGGGTGCCGTCCGGTACGCGCCGGCGCGGCAGCGCCGCGATCTCCGGCAGGCGGGTCAGGGGGAACTCCTCGCGCACCGGCAGGATCTCGAGCTTCGCGTCGGGACCGGCGGGCGCGCCGGTGGCGTCGACGAGCTGCGGCGGCGTCGCCTCGGCGGCGTCGTCGCGCCGGATCGAGAGCGGCAGTCGCCACTGGCGGCGCGTACCGTCTTCCGAGGTCTGCTCGGGCGGGAGGCGGTCGAGGTCGAGATCGAGCCGATCGAGGCGCGGCACGTCGAGGACGGGCGAGCTCACCTGCGCCTCGCCAATCCGGTCGAGCAGCGGCTCGAGACGGTGGAAATCCCTGACGGGCGCGGCCTGGTAGGCGGGCGCCGACGCGCCGGCGGCGAGGAACCCGAGGACGAAGAAGAATCGTCGAAGCGGGTCGAACGGCGATCGGGACGGAGGGTGGCGCAAGGTCCGGCTCGGGAAGTCCGTTCGCAGGTGGACGAATGCGGCGCGCGCGCCGCCGGAAAGCGGACAGAATAACCGTCCCGGAGTGGTCCACGGTTGAGCGACGCTCGAACGATCCGATGGCTCGCGATCGCCCCCGCGGCGGCGGTGCTCGCCTGCGCCCTGCAGGCCGTGCACGGCGGCGCGCCCGCCGGCGCCGCCGCGTCGACCGCCGCACCGCCAAACGTCCTCTTCGTCTGCGTCGACACGCTGCGCGCCGACCGGCTCGGCTGCTACGGCTACGCGCGCAAGACGTCGCCCCACCTCGACCGCCTCGCCGCGCGCGGGCAGCGTTTCGAGCGGGCGTACGGCACCGCGCCCTGGACGCTGCCGTCGACGGCCTCGCTGCTCACCGGGCTCCTGCCCGAGCTCCATCGCGCCACGAACTTCGCCGCGCCCGTCTCGCCCGACGCCGAGCTGCTCGCCGAGCGCCTCGCCGCGGCCGGCTACGACAGCGCCGCCTTCGTCGGCAACTACTTCGTCCAGCCGATCTTCGGCCTCGCGAAGGGGTTCGCCGCCTACAACGGCGACTGCTCGGTCGACCGCACCGGCGTGAACTCCGACAAGATCAGCGACGGCGCCATCACGTGGCTCGCGCAGGCGAGGGAGAAGCCCTTCTTCCTCTACCTCCACTACTTCGACCCCCACTACAACTACATCGAGCACGAGGGCTTCACGTTCGGGGGCGAGGACAGCGACCGTGTCTACAGCGGCGCCGACATCTACGACCTGCGCGAGGGCGAGAAGCAGTTCACCGACGCCGACCGCTTCCGGCTGGACTCCCTCTACGACAGCGAGGTCGCCTTCACCGACCACCACCTCGGCCGCGTCTTCGCGAAGCTCGACGAGCTCGGCCTGACCGGGAAGACGCTGATCGTCGTCACGGCCGACCACGGCGAGGCGCTCGCCGAGCACGGCTGGATCGGCCACACGCTCCAGCTCTACGAGGAATCGGTGCGGGTGCCGCTGATCGTCGCCGGACCGGGCGTCGCGCCCGAGGTGGTGCCGGCGGCGAAGCCGCGACAGGGCGACCAGGCCGAGCGCGACCTGCTGGCGCGGCTCGGCCTGAAGACCGAGGCCGACTCCCGAGGCGTCCTGGGAGAAGAGGGGATCCTGATCTCGGTCGACACGGTCGGCATCGACGAGCCGGCCGAGGTGAGGCGGCCCAAGGCGGTGAAGGCGGAGCCGTGGAAGCTGCTCGTCGACACCGACGCGAAGGGGGTCGACAGCTACCGCATCTTCAAGATGGACGAGCCGAAGGGGAAGCGGAAGAAGGACCCGGCCGACTACCCCGAGGTCGTGAAGGAGCTGCTGGTCAAGCGCGAGCAGCTCTACGAGCAGCGCCTGAAGGACCGCGACCGCCACGCGCAGGCGATGACGCGGCGTCGAGCCCTGATCGACGGGAGCTGGAAGCTGATCGTCGACGAGATCGAGGGCGGGTGCGAGCTCTACGACCTCGCCACCGACCCGCACGAGCAGCGCGACCTCGCCCAGGAAAACCCCGAGACGAAGGCGCGCGTCGCGGCGATGAAGGGGCGGCTCGCCGCGGTCCTCGCCGACCTGCGCGCCCGCGCCCGCCGCGACGCCGACCCGATCTCGATCGAGGCGCTCGAGGCGTTCCGCAAGAAACTGGAGGCGACCGGCTACGCCTCGAAGTAGCGTCGCTCCGCCCCCTCCCCCCGACCCCCGCGAGTCCATGAACGCGCAGCCCGAATCCGCCGCGTCCCTCTCCGTCGCGCCACCCGCGTGGCCGCGCCGCCTCGCGCTCGCGCTGCTGCTCGCCGGCTCGGTCGCGATGCTGTGGTGGCATGCGCGGCAGCTGCAGTTCTTCTGCGACGACTCCTACATCTCCTACCGCTTCTCGCAGAACTTCGCCGACGGCCACGGCCTGGTCTACAACGTCGGCGAGCGCGTCGAGGGCTACACCAACTTCCTCTGGGTCGTGATGCTCGGCGGCGCGCTCCGGCTCGGCTTCGCGGCGGAGGCGGCGTCGCTCGCGCTCGGCGTCGCGTTCCTGGTCGCGGCGCTCGCGCTCACGGCGGTCGAGGGGCGCCGCCTGCTCGGCTCGTGGCCGTTCGCGCTGGCGGCGGTCGCGCTGCTCGTCTGTCAGGGCCCGATGATCCTCTGGTCGATCAGCGGGCTCGAGTCGAGCTGCTTCGTGGCGATGTCGCTCGCCGCGCTGGTCGTCTTCGAGCGCGCGCTCGAGCGGCGCAACTGGACGGGGATGCTCGGCGCGGGCGCCCTCTACGCGCTCTCGTCCATGGTGCGGCCCGACGGCGTCGTGTTCGGCGCGGCGGCCGGGCTCGCGCTCGTGCTGCGTGAGCTCTTCGCGCGGCCGGTCGACCGGCGCGGGCTGGTGCTGCGCGCCGCGTCGCTCCTGCTCGGCTTCGTCGCCGTGTTCGGGCCGTTCGTGCTCTGGCGCCACTCCTACTACGGCGACTGGCTGCCCAACACCTTCTACGTGAAGGCGGGCGGCCTCGTGAACGCCGAGCTCGGCGTCGCCTACTTCGCGGCGTGGCTGCAGGACTACCCGCTGAGCGCGGCGCTCGCGGCGCTCGGGCTCGTCGCGACGGCGACCCTGAAGCGCTGGCGGCCGGTGCGCGGCGCGTTCTTCCACGTCGCGCTCGCGATCGTCCTCTTCACGAGCTACGTCGGCTGGGCGGGCGGCGACTACATGGCGCTCTACCGCTTCGTGATGCCGGTCCTGCCGCTCGCCGCGCTGCTCGGCGCAGCGGCGCTCCTCGAGGCGTACCGGCGCGTCGAGTCGCTCGTCCCACCGCGTCTCGCCGGCGGCTTCGGCCGGGTCGCGCTCGCCGCGGGCGCGCTCGTCCTGCTCGCGGGCGGCGGCTTCCTGCTCTGGCTGCCGTCGCAGCGCAGCGTCGACGGCGTTGAATCGGCGAAGCGGCTGCAGACCGTGAAGGGCATGCGGCGCAACTCGCTGCAGTGGGTGCAGGCGGGCAAGTCGGTGCACGACGCGCTGCCCGCCGACGTCACGATCGCGACGACCGCCGCCGGCGCGCTCCCCTATTTCGCGGGGCAGCGCTGCATCGACCAGTCGGGGCTGTGCGACCGCTACACGGCCAAGGTCGACTCGGATCCGTGGTTCCTCGACCGCGTCGGCCACATGAAGCAGGCCACGCGCAAGCACCTCGCGGAACTCAAGCCGGCCGCGATCTTCTGGCACCCGATCATCGAGACGGTCGAGCGCTTCCTGCCGGTCTCCTCGCCGCCGACGCCCGACTACGAGATTCGAGCGTTGCGTGTGCGCGGCATCGACGACGAGCCGCGCTTCCTCTGGTTCTGGGCGCGCCGCGACGCGCTCGCCGGCTGGAAGGGGCGCGGCGTGCTCACGCGCGACGAGGCGGCGAACCTCGCCCGCGAGGAGCGCGCGGTGGCGGCGAAGGCCGCGGCGCAGTCCGGGAACGGCAAGGGCGCGGCCGGCGGCGCCCCGCACGACGTGAAGGCCGGTCCTCCTTCCCCGGAGCTGCGCGTCACGAAGGACTTCCTCATCCCCAAGCCGCAGAACGGTCCCTTCGTGACGCGCCGGCTGCACGAACTCGATCCGACCGCGGACGAGGTGCGCATCTCCGTCGAGGACGTCTCGCGGCCGCTCTGGGGCGAGAACGGGAGCTGCGACGTCACGCTCTCCGGCGCGCCCGGATCGGGGATCGAGTTCGAGCTCGCGAGCGCGGGCGACGAGAAGACGCTGCCGGGCCTTGCCGCGCCCGAGCACGTCGAGGTGCGCTTCGAAACGGAGGGGACGTCGACGCCGCTGCAGGTCTACGCGCTGCCGGCGACGACCCCGGGGGCGCGCGCCTGGAAGCGCTTCCGCGCCGACGCCTCGAAGGTGAAGGGAGCCGGGCAGCTCGTCCTCATGGTCGGCGGGAAGCCGGTCGGCCCGGCCAGCGGATTCCTCGCCTCGATCCCGCGCGTCCTCGACGTCGTCGACGCGGCGCCGCGCAAGAACATCCTCTTCGTCACCATCGACACGCTGCGCGCCGACTACCTCTCCTGCTACGGCCACGACCGGCCGACCTCGCCCCACATCGACGCCGTCGCGAAGGAGGGCGTCGTGTTCGAGCGCTGCGTGAGCCAGGCTCCGTGGACGCTGCCGAGCTACAGCTCGATCTTCACGGGCCTCGTCTGCGAGAGCCATGGCGTGGTGCGGCGCACCCACAAGCTCGGCTTCTCGAACGTGACCTTCGTCGAGGAGCTGGCCCTCGCGGGCTACGCGACCGGCGCGATCGTGTCGGGGACGTTCACCGACGCCTACTGGGGCTTCGACCAGGGCTTCGACGACTACGACGACCTCGGCATGGTGGTCGACGAGACCGACCTCACCGGGACGCACGCGAAGCACGGCCTCGATCCGGCGGCGCCGGGCCCGATGAAGGAGGCCGCCCACCAGCGCATCACGTCGCCGGAGGTGGTCGAGAAGGCGATGCACTGGCTCGACGCCCACCGCGACCGCCGCTTCTGCCTCGTCGCCCACTTCTTCGACCCGCACGAGGACTTCCTCGAGCATCCCGGGATCAGCGAGAAGTTCCCGCCGCGCAAGGTCGCCGCCGACTTCCCGAATCCGAGGCAGGCGGGCGACGACGCGACCGACAAGCTGCGCGCGCTCTACGAAGGCGAGATCGCCTTCACCGACCAGTGGATCGGCAAGCTCCTCGACCACGTGCGCGAGCTCGGACTCTGGGACGACACGATCGTCGTCGTCTGCGCCGACCACGGCGACCAGTTCTTCGAGCACGGCGACGAACCCGAGAAGTGCCTCGGACACGGCCACTCGCTCTTCAACGAGGAGGTGCACGTGCCGCTGATCCTGCGCGTGCCGGGCGTCGCGGCGGCGCGCGTCGTCAGTCCCGTGGCGAACCTCGAGATCGGGCCGACCCTCCTCGAACTCGCGCGCGCGGAGCCGGGCGGCGAATGGGCGCCGCAGGGCCGCTCCCTCACGCCGCTCTTCGCCGATCCGAACGAGATGCGGGAGGAGCCGGTGCTCTCCGCGATGTTCAAGCCGTCGCCCGTCGACAAGACGCAGACGCCGCGGGAGGACGAGCACATCCAGGTCGCCCACCGCCTCGATCGCGGCGACTTCGCGGCCATCGCCTACTTCCCGAAGGCCAATTCCGCCGGCGCCACGTTCCTGTTCGACTGGACGAAGAACCCGTGGCAGGACCTGCGCAAGAACCTCGCCGGGACGATGAAGGTCGAGCTCCAGGCGATCCTCGACCACTACCGGAACCTCCGGCCGGAGTTGATCAAGCGCCGCTCGTCCCAGCTCGACGAGGTCGACCTCGACGAGAAGACGAGCGAGACGCTGAAGCGGCTCGGATACACCGGCAATTCGGCAGGCGCGCCACCCCCGTCGCCGCCCGGCGATCCCGATCCGACGAAAGCTCCGGACGGCAGCGATCCCGACAAGGACCACAAGAAGTAGCGGCCGTCCGCGTCGCCGTATGCTCCGCGGCCCGTCTCTCCAAGAGCCGCAGCCAGGAGCCCCGGATGGTCGGTCGGTCGCGCCGTCGCATCGCGTCGTTCGCCGGACTCGCGTTCTGCGTGTCCTTTGCGTCGTTGGCGTCGGGCGCGCTCGTCGCGCAGGAGGCGCCTGAGCCGGCTCTCGCGCCGGCGCCGGCCGCGGCGAAGGCCCCCGCAGCCTCGACGCCGCGCCTCGTCGTCCTGATCGTCGTCGACCAGTGCCGGCCCGACTACTTCGAGCGCTTCGCGCCGCGCCTCGACGGCTTCCTCGCGCGGCTGCGCGAGGAGGGCCGCTGGTTCACGGACGCCGAGCAGCACCACGCGATCACGGTGACCGCGGCCGGCCACGCCGCGATCGGCACCGGCCGCTTCCCGCGTCGCAACGGGATCGTCGGCAACGACTTCTTCGATCCGGAGGAGGGGCGCATGGTGGGCGCCGCGAACGACCGCGCGGCCGGCAGGGTCGGCGGCGAGGGCGGCGGCTTCTCGCCGCACCGCCTCCTCTGCGACGGGCTCGCCGACTGGTGGAAGAAGCGCTGGCCCGAGGGCAAGGCGATCGGCGTCTCGGTCAAGCCGCGTTCCGCGATCCTGCCGATGGGCAAGGGCGGCGACGCGGCGTACTGGATCGACGAGCCGACCGGCCGCATGGTCACGAGCGCGTATTACCGCAAGGAGCCGGCGCCGTGGGCGGTCGCGTTCGAGGCGGACGACCCGCTCGCGAAGCTGCCGCAGCAGTGGGACGCGACGCTCGGCGACGCAGCGGCCTACGCGGCGCTCGGCTGCACCGGCGACGACCAGGCGGGCGAGGCGCAGATCGGCGCCAACCATACGCGCACCTTTCCACACTCGATCGCGTCGCCGAAGGTCGCGGTGCGTGCGCAGTACGTTCTCTTCTCGCCGTTCGCCGACGACCTGCTGCTCGAGTTCGCGCGCGCGGCGGTCGAGGGCGAGCACCTCGGCGAGGACGACGCGCCCGACCTGCTCGTGCTCGGACTCTCCGCCACCGACTACATCGGCCACCGCTGCGGGCCCGACTCGTGGGAGATCGCCGAGCAGCTCGTCCACCTCGACCACCTGCTCGCCGGCTTCGTCGACTTCGTCGAGACGAAGAGCGACGGGCGCCTCCTGGTCGCGCTCACGTCGGACCACGGCGTCGCGCCGCTGCCCGAGGTGGCGGCGGCGCGCGGGCAGGCCGGAGCGCGCGTCGACTGGGGGAGCCTGAAGCCCAAGGTCTCCGCCGCGCTCGCCGCGCTTTCGCCGGCGCTCGCCGACGCGGCGCTGCCGATGCCCGAGTACTCGCTCCGCCTCGACCCGAAGAAGGTGACCGAGTCGGGCAAGAGCCTCGAAGAGGTCGCCGACGGGCTCGCCGCGAAACTGCGTCCGGACCCGACGTTCGTCGACGTGCGCAGCCGCTTCGAGCTCGAGCGGCCGCTCGCGGCCGGCGACCGGATCGGCGAGCTCCTCCGCGACAGCTCCGACGGTCCGCGCGCCGGCGACGTCTTCTTCGTCCTGCCGCCCGGCTCGATCTACTACGCCATGACGGGGAGCGACGCGCAGATGGCGCTCGCCGCCGCGACGAGCCACGGCACGCCGCACCCCTACGACACGGCCGTCCCGCTCGTCTTCTGGGGCGGGTCGGTGAAGCCGGGGCGCGTCGCGGGGCGCGCGTGGACGGTCGACGTCGCTCCGACGCTCGCGACCGCGGTCGGCGCGCCGCTGCCGCCGGATCTCGACGGGCGGCCGCTCGAACTCGCGAAGTGAGCGGCGGCGCGGCACGGAGCGCGTTTCGGCCGCGCGACGCAGGGTCCTATCATCCGCCGCCCGCCATCGGCCCCGTCCGCGCCGCGCAACGACGGCGTGAACGGCGCCGCCCCGCGGCCGGTTCCGGAACCCCGATGCGCCTCCTTCGCACTCTCCTCGCGCTCTTCGTCGCCGTACCCACGCCGGCCGCCGCGCCGGTGCAGGTCGCCCCGCCGCACCCCGGCGGTCCGGTCGTCGTCGTGCCGATCGTGGGCGAGCTCGACCAGGCGATGGTGACGCTGACGATGCGGGCGATCCGCGTCGCGCGCGAGCAGCAGGCGCGCCTGCTGGTCTTCGAGATCGACTCGGAGGGCGGCCGGCTCGACCTCATGGACCGGCTCATCGACGAGATCGAGCGGGCCAGCGACCTCCCCACCGTCGCGTTCGTCACGCAGAAGGCGGCGTCGGCCGGCGCGCTCATCGCGATCTCGTGCGAGCGGCTCTACATGAAGCCGGCCACCAACATCGGCTCCGCGGTGCCGCTGCTGATCACGATGTTCGGCGACGAGGGGCCGGGCGGGTCGCTGCTGCTCTCGAACAAGCTGCCGGCGGAGTACGAGAAGATCTCGAGCCACCTGCGGGCGCACTTCCGTTCCAAGGCGCAGTACCGCGGCCGCAACGCGGCGCTCGCCGAGGCGATGACCGACCCGAACGTCGGCGCCTTCGAGATCGAGGAGGACGGCGCGCGCACGATCGTGAACGAACGCGAGTACCGCGAGCGCGTCGACGAGCACGGCGCGACGGCGGTGAGGAAGGTGCGCGAGATCTGCCCGATCGGCAAGGTGCTGAACCTGACAGCGCAGGAGGCGCGGGAGTTCGGCTTCATCGACGGCATCGCGGCGACGCAGGAGGACCTGCTCGAACAGCTCCGCGCCGGCGACGCGGCGGTCGTGCTCGTCGCCAAGGAGTGGACCGACGTCCTCGCCCAGTTCACGCGCAGCTTCGGCTGGCTGCTGCTCGGGATCGGCCTCGTCTCTCTCTTCGTCGAGCTCAAGGTGCCGGGCTTCGGCATCCCGGGCCTGCTCGGCATCGCGTGCATCGCGGTCTTCCTGGCCGGCAACTTCGTCGCCGGCGCGGCCGACTGGAGCGAGATCCTGCTCGTCTTGCTCGGCTTCGGGCTGGTCGCGGTCGAGGTGTTCGTGCTGCCGGGAACGCTGCTGCCCGGGCTGGTCGGCCTGATCGCGATCGTCGCAGGGCTCGTGCTCGCGTCGCAGACGACGCTGCTGCCCGAGTCGGACAAGCCGCTCGCGGAGGCGGTCTACTGGAGCAACGTGCGCATGGCGTCGCTGGTCGTGGTGGCGGTGGTCGCGGCGATGCTCGTCATCGCGTGGGCCTTCCCGAACATCCCGATCCTCAATCGCGCCGTGCTCAAGAGCTCGCTCGGGCCGATCCCGGCGAGCGCCGTCGAGCTGCAGCTGCCGAACGCCGGCGCGCGCGGGACGGCCAAGACGGCGCTCAAGCCGTCGGGCAAGGTCGTCGTCGACGGACGCGAGTTCGACGCCTCTTCCGAGGGACCGTTCATCGACGCCGGCAGCACGGTCACCGTGCAGCGCGGCGCCGGCAACCACTTGATCGTCCGTCTCGATCGGCCCGCGAAGTCGGCGGGCGGCGACGGGCCGGGCTGAGTCAGGGAGAAACGAGGATGGCGACGTCGCTCTTGGCCGCGGATTCGTCGGTGATCGTGTTCGTCGTGGCCGGGATCCTCGGGCTGATCCTGCTCGTGGTCCTCTTCAAGTACGTCGGCCTGTTCGTGCGCTGCCTCACCTCCAACGCGAACATCGGCCTGTTCGAGCTGCTGATGATGTCGCTGCGCAAGGTGAGCCCCGAGACGATCGCGCAGGCGAAGATCTCCGCAGTGCAGGCCGGGATCCCGGTCGAGACGCGCGACCTGCAGGCGCACTACCTCGCCGGCGGCAACGTGCTGAACGTCGTGCGCGCGCTGATCGCGGCCGACCGCGCCAGCATCCAGCTCCCGTTCAAGGCGGCGGCCGGCATCGACCTCGCCGGCCGCAACGTGCTCGAGGCGGTGCAGACCTGCGTCAATCCCCGCATCATCGACTGCCCGCAGGACCCGACCGCGCGCATCGCGGCGGTCGCCAAGGACGGCATCCAGCTCCTCGCCAAGGCGCGCGTCACGGTGCGCACCAACATCGCCGGCCTGATCGGCGGCGCCACCGAGGAGACGATCATCGCCCGCGTCGGCGAGGGCATCGTCTCGACCATCGGCTCGTCGCAGTCCTACAAGGACGTGCTCTCCAACCCCGACATCATCAGCAAGACGGTGCTGAACAAGGGCCTCGACGCGCGCACCGCGTTCGAGATCCTCTCGATCGACATCGCCGACGTCGACGTCGGCGCGAACGTCGGCGCCAAGCTGCAGACCGACCAGGCGGAGGCCGACATGCGCGTCGCGCAGGCGCACGCCGAGAGCCGCCGCACGCTCGCCGTCGCCACCGAGCAGGAGATGCAGGCGCGGGTCATGGAGAACCGCGCGAAGCTGGTCGAGGCCGAGGCGCTGGTGCCGATGGCGATGGCCGAGGCGTTCCGCGCCGGGCACCTCGGCGTGATGGACTACTACCGGATGCAGAACATCCAGTCCGACACGTCGATGCGCGGGTCGCTGGCGCAGGGCTCCGCGAACGAGAACAAGCCGGGCAAGGGCTGAGACGTGGGCGAGCTCGACCTCGACGCGCTCCTGACGTTCTTCCGGAGGAACCCGTGGCTCGCCGCGGTCGCGATCTACCTGATCGCGTCGTTCCTGCGCGCCATCACGCGCGGCGTGAAGGGCGACGCCGCGAAGGCGAAGACGGCGCGGGCCCCCGACCGGCGCGTCGCCGACGTCGACCTGCAGGAGCGCGTGCGCGCCGGCTTCGAGCAGATGCTGCGGGAGCGCGCGGCGGGCCGCAGCGGCGCGACGCGGCGCGAATCGCCGGCGGCACCCGTTCCCGCCCGCCCCACGTTCACTCGCCCCGATTTCACCCGCCCCGCACCCGCCCGGCCCGCTCCCTCGCCGGCGCCGGCGCCGGCGCCGAACCGGACCGCGCCCGCGACGGCGCCGGCTCCGGTCAAGCTCGTGACCGCACCGGCGTCGGGCGCCCTGCGGCCGATCGCGACGCCGCGGCCCGCGGGGTCGCTCAGCGCCGGCCTGCCGGCGTCGCTGCAGGCGCGGGCGCGGCGGATCCGACGCGCGGACGACGAGGCGCTGGCGTCGCGCGCGCGCAGGCTCCTGAACGACCGCTCCTCGCTGCGGAGCGCGGTGATCGCGAGCGAGGTCCTCGCGAGTCCGCTCGCGCTGCGCGGCCCACGCTGAGACGCGCCGGCCGGAGTCGACGGGCGGCCTACTCGATCAGCTTGAGCGAGTGCCAGGCGCGCGCGAAGAAGCAGTGCGCGTCCTCGCGCATCCGGTCGCCCTGCGACTCGAAGAAGGTCTCGAGCTCGGCGCCGTGCGTCGAGCAGTCGTTCGCCGTGAACGACCCGAAGTTGCGCATGTGGTGGCCGGTGGCCGACGCGTCGTCGCCGAACCGCTCGGCGTAGCGATTCCAGTCGTCGCCGAGCATCGCCGAACGGTCGCCGACCTCCTTGCCGGTGTTGTGCGGCAAGTCGCCGAGCCAGTCGAGGAACGGGCCCGTCCGGTAGCCGAGCGGGCGGTTCCGCGGATCGACGCCGCAGTTGACCGGCGCAGGGTGCTCGCTGGCGCACGCCGCCAGCAGGAGGAGCGCGGCGGCGAGCGCCGGGCGGCGCGAGCCTCGATCGGAGCCGTCGTGCCTGCCTCGGGCCATGTCGCACCTCGCCACTTCCTGCACATCCCTCGCGGGCCTCGCGCGGGAGGCCCCCGCGCGAGCCGGCACTCTACATCGTCGCGGCCAGCGCCGCGTCTGGACCCGACCGCGCTTGGACGGCGTGGAGCCGTCCGCCTTCCAGGACGTGCATGCGATCCAGGCGGGCGGCGAGGCGCAGGTTGTGGGTCACCAGCACCATGGCGGCCTGCCGCTCCCTCTGGACGTCGATCAGGAGGTTCTCCACGTCCTCGCAGGTCGTCTCGTCGAGGTTCCCGGTCGGCTCGTCGCAGAGGAGGATCCCCGGATCGCGGTAAAGAGCGCGTGCAATCGCGACGCGCTGGCGCTCGCCGCCGGAGAGCTTGGGCGGGAGGTGGTGGGCGCGATCGGCGAGGCCGACGCGCTCGAGGAGCGCGCGCGCCTTCTCGCGCCGCTCGCCGCGCCGCGCCAGCCACGCGAGCGGCGCCGTGCCGATCATCCCGGAGAGCAGCACGTTCTGCTCGGCCGTGAGCTCCGGGAGCAGGTGGTAGAACTGGAACACGAAGCCGATCTGCTCGCGGCGCAGGCGGTCGCGCACCGAGCGCGACGCCGTGGTCGTCTCCACGCCGCACACCTCGACGGTCCCCGCGGTCGGCCGGTCGAGCAGCCCGAGCAGGTGGAGCAGCGTCGACTTCCCGCCGCCGCTGCGCCCCACGATCGCCACCGACTCGCCGTGCGCGACGTCGAGGTCGACGCCGCGCAGGATCGGGAGCGTGTGGCCGGCCGAGACGAACTCGCGCTTGACGTCGCGGGCGCGGATCGCGGCGGCGGCCTCGACGGGCTCATTCATCGCGGAGGGCCTCCACCGGGACGAGCCGCGCGGCGTAGAGCGACGGCAGCAGCGTGAAGAGCGTGCCGCAGACCACGGTCCCGAGCACGTACCAGGCGATGCGCTGCGGGTCGATCTGCGTCGGGAGCTGGCGGAACGCGAAGTAGCTCGGGTCGAAGAGGCGGAAGCCGGTCACGGAATGGACCGCGTCGAGGATCACGTTGAGCCAGTGCGTGAGGCCCAGCCCGACCACGATCCCGAGCGCCGTGCCGGCCAGCGTGACGAGTCCGCCGCAGAGCAGGAAGAGGCGCCCCGCGCGGCCCGGACTCGACCCCATCGCCGACAGCACGCCGAGGTCGCGCGTCTTGAGCCGGACCATCTGGTGCAGCGTCATGAAGAGGCTGAAGGTCGCGACGACCACGACGAAGAACATCGCGACGTTCATGATCTTGCGCTCGTTCTCGACCGCGCCGAGCAGCAGCCCCTTCTGGTCGGTCCAGGAGACGACGCGCGCCGGCGCGACCGCGTCCGCGAGGTCGGCGCGCAGCCGCTCGCGCAGCGCGATCGGCGTCGTGCCGGCGCGTCCGGCGACCGCGAGGCGGTCGGCGGCGGCGGCCACGCCGGCGAAGTCGGCGACCGGCGCGCGCGGCGCGAGGGCGTGCGTCATCTCGTAATGCGGGTCGAGCGCGACGAAGGTCCCGACGATCACGAAGAGGCGCGAGCGCGCCGCGATCGCATCGCCGTCGCCGATCGGCTTCTGCGTGAGC
>Ga0137437_1000174_pt1 | contig 17763 bp, 16 predicted proteins | sample EasRivERMGT138_2_FD_102332 | JGI IMG/M metagenome (GOLD analysis project Ga0137437, IMG submission 102332) | Soil microbial communities from meander-bound floodplain in the East River, Colorado, USA - East River MetaG ERMGT138_2 | ecosystem: Environmental > Terrestrial > Soil > Floodplain ...
ACATGGGCGAGGACGCAGCCGTAGGTGATCCAGTCCGTCCATCCGACCGCAAAGCCGATCCAGTCGCCGAACGCGCGCCGCGCATAGACGTAGTAGCCGCCCGCCTGCGGGGCCATCGCACCCAGCTCGGTCAGGCAGACCGAGCCGAGCAGCGTGTAGAGGCCGCCCACGATCCAGACCAGGACGATGGCCCGCGGCGCGTGGAGCTGTCCCGCGACCAGGCCGGGCGTACGCAGGATGCCAATGCCGAGCGTGCTGCCGATGATGACGGCCAGGCCGAAGCCGACGCCGAGAATGCGGCGGAGCCGCCCGGTCGATCCGTACGCGCCACCGGTCGTGGTGATCCCCGCCAAGGTGAGCGAGACTATACGCGGACTCATGAAATATCAGCGCCTGGGATCCACCGGTGTGAAGATCTCCCGGCTCGGGCTGGGCTGCGGCAACTTCGGCGGCGTGGGCTCGGCGCCCGCGTTCTACGGGATGGGCGAGACCTGCGCGCAGGCGGCCGAGCTCCTCGACCGGGCCCTGGACGCGGGCGTGAACCTGCTCGACACCGCCGATGCGTATGGCGGCGGCCGGAGCGAGGAGTTCATCGGCCGCTGGCTCAAGGCCAGGGGCTCGGCGGTGCGCGACCAGCTGGTCGTGAGCTCCAAGGTCTATAACCCCGTCGGGCCCGGGCCGAACCAGCGCGGCCTGTCACGCCTCCACATCCTCCGCCAGATCGACGCCAGCCTGACCCGGCTCGAGACCGATCGGCTGGACCTCTACCTCATCCACGAGCCGGATCCCGAGACGCCGATCGACGAGACGCTGCGGGCCCTCGACGACGCGGTGCGCGCCGGAAAGATCCTCTACATCGGCGCGAGCAACATCTCCGCGTGGCGGATGGCGGTGGCGCGCGGGGTCAGCGACCTGCGCCGGCTCGCGCGCTTCGAGTGGGTCCAGAATTCCTACAGCCTGCTCGACCGCACGGCCGAGCGCGAGATGTTGCCGCTGTGCGCGGACCAGCACATCGGGTTCACCGCGTTCAGCCCGCTGGCCGGCGGATGGCTGACCGGCAAGTACCGCTCGGGGCAGTACCCGGATGGCTCGCGCATGACGCTGCGGCCCGAGCCCTACCTGCACCTGGCCACCGACCACGTATTCCGCGGCCTCGACGCGCTGGCGGACGCGGCGCGCGCACGCGGTGTCTCGATGGACGCGCTCGCGCTGGCCTGGGTGCTGCACCACCCTGGGGTCGACGCGGCCATCATCGGCCCACGCACGTCGGCGCACCTCGACAGCGCGCTCGCGGCGATCGACGTCGTGCTGACGGCCCACGAGGCCGCCGCGCTCGCGGCGCTGTTCTGAGGCACGCGGGCGGCACGGCGCCCTCACCGGGATCGATCCATGGCGTCCGTGACTGCGGCGGCGGTCCGCGTCACGATCGGCGGATGAAGCCACGACCCAATCGACGACAGTTCCTCAAGGGCGCCGCGGCGACGGCGGGGACCACGTTGCTGTTGCGCGGCAAGCGCAGTCGCGCCGGCCTGCTCGATCTCCTGCCGATCCCGGAGCTGAGCGGGATCCAGCATGTGGTCGTCGTGATGATGGAGAACCGGAGCTTCGATCACTTCCTCGGCTGGCTGCCGGGCGCCAACGGCCGCCAGGCCGGCCTCAGCTATCCCGACGCGAGCGGCGTCCTGCAGCCGACGTTCGCGCTCGCGCCGACGCTCGGCTACCAGGGCTGCAACAACCTCGATCCCGACCACTCCTGGGAGGGCGGCCGCGTCCAGTACAACCAGGGCGCGATGGACGGCTGGCTCAAGGCCCACAGCGATCGGTTCGCCATCGGGTACTACGAGCGCGCGGACCGGCCGTTCTTCAACGAGCTCGCCGCGAGCTTCACGACGCTCGATCACTACTTCTGTTCGATCCTCGCCGAGACGTTCCCGAACCGGTTCTTCCTGCACGCCGCGCAGACCCCGACGCTCCACAGCGTGCCGGCGCAAGCGGCGGTCACCGCACCGCAGACCCTCCCGACGATCTGGGACCGGCTCGCGGCGGCCGGCGTCTCCGGCAGGTACTACTTCTCGGACGTCCCGTTCCTGGGCCTGTGGGGCGACAAGTACCTGCCGATCTCGCGGCCGTACGCCGAGTTCCTGGTCGAGGCAGCCACCGGGCTGCTCCCGGCGGTCTCGTTCGTCGACCCGCGCTTCGTGGACGAGGGCTCGGGGAGCTCGGGAGACGACCACCCGCACGCCGACATCCGCGTCGGCGATGCGTTCCTGAGCCAGCTGTTCAAGGTCGTGTCGACGGGTCCGGCATGGGCCAGCACGGTGCTCATCATCACGTACGACGAGTGGGGCGGGTTCTTCGATCACGTCGCACCGCCGACGTCGGTCGCCGCGAACGCGGTCGATCCACCGGACGCCAGCGGCAACGTGCTCCTCGGCATGCGCGTCCCGGTCGTGATCGCCTCGCCGTGGACGCGCGCCGGCGCGCAGCCGCGGATTCGCTCGGAGCTGTACGATCACACCTCGATCCTCAAGCTGATCGAGTGGCGGTGGAGACTGCCGCACCTGACGCCGCGCGACGCGCCGGCCTCGAACATCACGAACCTCGTCAGTGCGCTCGATTTGAGCCACCCCAACCCGTTCGTGCCGGTGTTGCCGACGCTGCTGGCGCCCGTCCTCGAGACCTGCCTGCCGGTGCCGGCCGTGCAGGACCAGTGGGATCAGCTCCGGAGCTCGCCGCTGCTCAAGAACTGGCGCCTGTAGCGCGCGATCGACGCTTGAGCGAGACGTAGTAGCCGACGGTGAGCAGCGCGAGCCATGGACCGCCGGCCAGGAGGGTCGAGCGCAGGCCGGGCACCCACCAGGTCGACACCAGGATCCCGGCGATGAGCAGCGCGCCGGCGTACGAGCCGAGCGGCCGCGCGGGCCGGCGAAACGCGATGTGCGTGAGGAAGATCATCAACCAGACGAACAACGCGCCGAACAGCGCAACTCCAAAGAACAAGACATACGCTACCTTGGGCCAGATCGCGCTGACCAGCGCCGCCGCTCCGAGGCCGACGCCCGACACCAGGAGCGCGTTCACCGGCGCGCCGTGCCGGGTGATGGCGCCCAGCTCGGAGGGCGCGAAGCCGGCGCGCGCCAGCGAGAACATGGTGCGCGAGATCAAGTACAGGTTGGCGTTCGCGCTCGACAGCGCGGCGCTCAGCACCACGAAGTTCATCACGCCGGCCGCCGCCGGGATGCCGAGCTTTCCCAGCACCGTGACAAAGGGACTCTCGCCAGCGCCCAGCTGATCCCAGGGGGTCAGCGCCGTCAAGAGCGCGATCGTTGCGATGTAGATCACCGACAAGCCCAGGACGAGGCGCCGCATGGCGCGGGGAATCGTGCGGGCCGGATCGGACGCTTCTCCCGACGTGACGCCCACGATCTCGACGCCGATGAACGAGTAGATCGCGAAACAGCAGCCGAACCAGATCCCTCCGCCACCGAACGGCAGGAAGCCGCGGTGGCTGGTGAGGTTGGAAAGCCCGATGGCCGGCTCGCCGGTGGCGCCGAACAGGAGCAGCACGCCGAGCCCGACGAACAGCGCCACCGCGACGACCTTGATCATGACCAGCCAGGACTCGATCGCCCCCAGCCGGCCGACCTCGCGCGAGTTCAAGTAGATCAGCACCACCGCGAACGCGAGCACCCACACGGCGCTGGGCACGCCCGGAAACCACAAGCCCATGTAGATCGAGGCCGCGACCAGCTGTCCGCCGGTGGCGAGCACCTCCATGAGCCAGTAGCTCACGCGCACCGCGTAGCCGGCGAACGGCGAGACGTACATCTCCGCGTAGACGCCGAACGCACCCGCCGTGGGGTGGGCCACCGCCATCTCGGACAGCGCCCGCCCCAGGAGGGTCGCGATGCCGGCCACGATCACATAGGACACGATGAGCGCCGGTCCGGCCACGTTGACTGCCAGGCCGCTCGCGAGGAACATGCCGGTGCCGATCGCGCCGCCGAGCGCCATCATCATCTGCTTGGCCGACGACAGCTGGCGCGACAGCCCTTGCTCGTTGCGGACAGCGGGGGGCGGATCAGCCAGCATGGGTCAACCTATCATCGGTTCGCCCGCGATGGCCCTGCCGGCGTCCAGGGCTTTCGCCGTGAACCGGCGACGGATCCGATCGCCGATCCACCCGGTCGCCGTCACCAGGACATAGACCACGAGCAGGAGCGTGGCCACGCGCGGGTAGAACCCGAGCTGCATCTGGTTGTACAGCTCGATCCCGATGCCGCCGCCCCCGGCGAGGCCCACCACCGTCGACGCGCGCAGGTTCATCTCCCAGCGCAGCACGGTGTAGCTGACCAGCATCCGGCGCGCCTCGGGCCACGTGCCCCACAAGAGGATCTGCAGGCCGGTCGCGCCCGTCGCGCGCAGCCCCCGCAGCGGCAGCGGCGAGACCTCCTCGAAGGTGTCGGCGTAGAGCTTCCCCATCACGCCGCCGGTGTGGACCCCGAGCGCCAGCGTGCCCGCGAACGGTCCGAGGCCGACCGCCAGGATGAACACCAGCACCCAGAGCACCTCCGGAATCGCGCGCAGGAGCGACAGCGCGAGCCGGCACAGGCGGCGCAGCGCGGCCCGCACCAGCCCCGCTGTGCCCCACGAACGATCGTCCTCCGGGTGCGGCGCCGTCGCGGGGATGCCGAGCAGCACGCCGATGACCACGCCGAGCAGCGTGCCGATCACGGAGATCCCGACCGTCTGAGCCACTGGCCAGGCCAGGGTCTGGAGGTATGCCGGCGCGAGCTCGGGCGGGACCAGTGCGCCGGCGAAGTGCGCCATCCGGCTGCCGGTCGATGCGTCGAACACGTCCCCGTCGAAGAACCCGGTCGCGACGGCACACGCGACGACCACCGCCGCGGCGATCCCCAGCGCGAGGTTGCGCGCGCCACGCCCGGGCGTCCCCTGGCGCAGGCGCCGGTGCGCCAGCATTCCCGGGGGCGCGTTGGCGCGCAACAGGCGGCGCAGCGCGGCGCTGCCGGCCTCGGTGAGCCACACCAGCAAGAGCAGCGCGCCGGTGAGCGTGACGATCTGCCCGTACTCGAACAGGCGCATCGACAGCGCGATCTCGTAGCCGATGCCGCCGGCGCCGACCAGGCCCAGCACCGCGGCGGCGCGCACGCAGCACTCGAAGGAATAGAGGGTATAGGCCACCATGCTCGGCACCGCCTGCGGCCAGATGCCGAACAGGAAGATCTGGGCGCGCGTCGCGCCGGTAGCGCGCAGCGCCTCGAGGGGGCGCACGTCGACGTCCTCGAACAGGTCGGCGCACACGCGGCCGAGGACGCCGCCGTAGCTGACCGCGAGCGCCAGGACGCCCGGCACCGGGCCCAGGCCCACGCCGACGACGAAGAACAGGGCCCACGCGAGATCGGGCACCGCGCGCAGGAAGCCCAGGACGCCGCGCGCCAGGACGCTGAGCCACGCCAGCACCACGCCCCCGGGTGTGCGCGGCTCGCTCTCGACGAGCGGTCCCCGGCGGAACAGCGTCGCCGTGGCGAGGATCCCGAGCGGCAGCGCGACGACGATCGACAGCGCGGTGCCGGTCACGGCGATCGCGATGGTGCGCATCGCCGCGAGCGCCACCACGCGCACGAACGACCGCGAGACGTCCGGCGGGAACAGGCCGCGCACGAAGCCGCGCACCGCGTCGTGGGACGCCGGATCCAGGAGCGATGACAGCCGTACGTCGGCCGCCACCGCGCTCGCGATCACCGCGGCGATGGCGATCCCGGCGATCCACGCGGGGCCGAGCTCAGCACGCGGCGGTCGGCTCATGCGGGCTCGGCGAGGGGGAGGCCGGCAGGAGATCGAGCGGCGCGGCCGGCGCACCGCGATAGAGCTCGTCGAGCGCGCCCTTCGAGACGGCGTCGCTCGGCAGATCGAACGCGACGCGCCCGCCGCGCAGGGCGATGATCCGCGGGAACAGCCGCAGCGCGAGCGCGACATCATGCAGCGTGCACACGAGCGTTCGCCCGGCATCGGCGAGCCCGCCGAGCAGCGCGGCGATCGACGCGGTGAGCGCCGGATCGAGCGCGGCGAACGGCTCGTCGGCGAGGATCACCTCGGGGTCCTGCATGACGAGGCGCGCGATCGCCACGCGCTGCTGCTGCCCGCCCGACAGCTCGTCGGCGCGCGCGTCGCGCTTGTCCGACAGGCCGACCTGCGCAAGCGCGGCCATGGCGCGTTCGAGATCGGCGCGCCCAGGCGAGATCGCGGTGCGCACGGCCCGGAGCAGCGACCACGAGCCGAGCGCGCCGCACAAGGTGTTCTCGAGCACGCTGAGCGACGGCACCAGCAGCCCCTGCTGGTGGATCGTGCCGATCCGCCGGCGCATGGCCCGCGCCTGCCGCGGCGACAGCGCTGCGACGTCGCGATCGTGGAACCGCAGCGTTCCCCGCGATGGACGCAGCGTCCCGTTGAGCAGCCGGAACAGCGTGGTCTTGCCGGCGCCCGACGGGCCGATCACGGCGACGCGCTCGCCGCTCGCGACCTCGAAGCTGACCGCGCCGAGCGCGGTGACGTCGCCGCCTCGCGACGGATACACCTTGGCCACTGCCTCGAGCCGGTAGATCACCGCAGGAGCCCGGCGGCGGTCGCGGCCTCGCGCAGCTTGTCGTAGCTCGCGTCGTCGGCCGGGACGTACCGGGTCGCCTGCAGGAGGTCGAGCACCGCCTTGTGCTGCGGATCGCCGGGGTCGAGCGCGAGCATCGCCTTCTTGAACGCGTCGATCAGCGCCGGATCGAGGCCCTTGCGCGCGGACCACACGTAGTCGAAGAACGGCGGCGTCGTGTAGAACACCTTCAGCTTCGAGGCATCGACCTTGCCATCCTTGGTCAGCTTCTGGAACACCGCCTCATCGAGCGCGCCGGCGTCGACCTTCTTGTTGGCCACCGCGAGCGCGGTCGCGTCGTGACCGCCGGTGTAGATCGCCTTGGCGATCACGTCGCCGTCGACCGCGGCCTGGCGCAGGTAGTACTCGGGCATGAGGTGCCCCGAGGTCGAGTTGACGTCGCCGAACGCAAACGTCCTGCCCTTGAGATCGGCGAGCGAGGCGATCGGCGAGTCGGCCTGCGTCAGGAACAGCGAGTGAAACGCCTGATCGCGCTCGCGCTGCACCAGCGGCTGGGCGCCGAACCGCTTGTGCGACTGCACGTAGGTGAAGCCGCCGAAGAACGCGACGTCCACCTTGTCGGCGCCGAACGCCTCGACCACCGCGGCGTAGTTGAGCGGCACGGTCAAGACGACCTTGGCGCCGGTCTGCTTCTCGAGGTACGCGACCAGCGGCTCTGCGTCCCGCGCCATCTTCCCCGGATCCGTGGTGGGGATCATGCTGAGCCGGAGGGTCTTCCGGGAGGCGCTGGCCTCGTCGGAGCTGGGCTTCTTCGAGCAGCCGACGACGGCCGCCGAAAGCACGGCGATCAGGCAGAGAGCCGAAGCGGCGGACGACCATCGAGCCGGCGGGAACGTGAGCATGGTGAGACGCATCCCACGAGGAGTGCCCGCGCTTCAAGCGGGAACGGCCCAAGTCGTGCTCGTGTGGCCTGATCAGGCGCTCAGCACGGACAGCCGACGAACGGCACGGTGAGCTGATCGAGCGCCTCGCCGTTCGCGCGGGTCAAGCGCACGTCGTAGCCGAGCCACGTCTTGCCGAGGATCTCGAAGTCGCCGTCGCCGTCGACGTCGATCAGCGCGTCGATCGTCTCGACCTCGCCGAGCTGGCGGACCTCGACCGGCACGAGCTTGCCCTGGTCGACGCGAAACAGCCCCCACACGTTCGCGTGTGCGTCGCCGCAACCCGCCGAGACGTGACCATGGATCGACACGAAGGTCACGCCGGTGCGCGGGTGGCGGAGCACCTCGGTCACCATCGTCGCTTCCTTGTGCCACGGGCCGGCGTCGCCACCGATCGCGGCCTTCTGCTCGTTCCATTCGCGCTGCGTGTCGCGGGCGGGCGCCGAGGCGATCAGCGCGGCACGCGCCGCCTTCTCGAGCGCCTTGTCGGTGATCTGCGTCGGGACGACGATGTCGGGCAGCGTGGCGTCGCGCGCGAAGCGGCCGGTGCAGCCATCGAGCTTTGCCGCCAGCACGATATGGCCCGCCTGCAGGAGGCCCGCAGCGTTCCACTTCTCCAGGCCTGCGTAGCCCGCATCGCCGACCACGCGCGACACGACGGCGAAGCCGACGACGCTCGCCTCGCAGTGATTGTCGACCTTGACCTTGCGGTCCTTCCACACCAGATGCATGAGTGGAACATCTCCGTCGGCGACGGGCGCGATCGCGGCGTCGATGTAGTTCTCGTTGGCCATCCGGAACCTGCCGTGTCGCGGGACCGGAAGATCATCGCCTTCTTCGTCGAGCATCCTCAGATCCGCGACCTTCATGTAGGTCGTGCCGCCGGCCTGAAAGACGAACATCAGCTGGTTCGAGTGAACCTCGGGCGCGGGCGGCGCGGGCGGTGTCGGGAGCGCCGCGGGGGGCGGCGGTGGCGCCGGCGGCGGTGGGACGCTCGCGGGCAGCGCAGTCGGAGCCTGGATCGTGACCGGTGACGGCGACGGTGACGCGAGGCCGGCGAGGAGGGTCACCACGCCGAGCGCGCAGCCAGCGCCGATCGCGATGCGGTAGGGAGCCTGGCTCGCGACCCTGGGGAGGAAGGACATCCCCGCCGATCGTGCAAACTGCGCGCCGCGGCGGCAACGCTGGCATCACGCCGACTTGCGAGGCAGTGCGCTCTCCGAGACACGCATCCAGACACGCCCACGCCGCGGATCGGGCCCGGGATGGCGTGAGGTCGCGGCGAGTCACGTGACGAGCGGGATCAGCACCAGCCCTGCGAGGTACGAGGCGGCGTTCGCGACGAGCGCAGCGGCGATGGCGCGGGGCACGGCCTGCGAGAGCGGCACGCGCCGCCCGAGGACGATCGCGACGAGCGTCGCCTCGACCACGACGACCGCGGCTTCGCCGATCGCGATGTCGTGCGGCCATGAGCGCGGCAGCACGAACCACAGCGCGGGATGGGTCGCGAGGTTGACCGCGAGCGTCAGCACCACCACGGCCCACCGGTTCTGGAAGCAGCGCGCGAGGACGATCGTGTAGATCGGCAGCTCGATCGCCAGGGTCCACACGAACGTGAACAGCCAGAGCATCACGCGAGCCGAGCTCGCGCGGCCACCAGGTAGCCGATCACCGCCAGCTCGAGCCACGCGTGAAACACGACCAGCGCGAGGTAGGTGTCGCGCACGCGGGCGGCATCGCCGGCCACGGCCACCACCGGGAGCGCGACCGAGGCGACCGCGAAGAGGCCGAGGCCGCGCGCGCCGAAGTCGCGCCGAAGCCCGGCGATCCCGCGGGCGCCGGGGCGTGCGACGCCGTCGGGCACGAGCCGGAGCCAGATCCCGTAGTGCACCGCCTGTGCGAATGCATAAAGGAGGACGACGGCGAGCACGCTCGATCGCTCGTGGATCATCGCGCGCGGCGACGCGAGCGTCACCACGGTTACTTGTCTCGGCCGCGCCGTCTCGCCCAGCGGATGACGAGCACGAGCGCGCCGGCGAGGGTCCCGGCGATCACCGGCACGCTGAGGCCGGCGACGCCGGGGGATGGACATCTGCCAGCACGACCAGGATCTCGGGCATCACGCTTCCTTTCGTCGCTTCGCGAACCACAGCCCGCCCGCGAGGGCGAGCACGCCGGCCGCGATCCCGATCCCGATCCCGAGCCGCGTGCTGCGATCGCGCGGCGCGCAGACCACGCAGTCGTATTCAGAGCGCGGAACGCCGGGGCGTCCCCCCGCGCTGCACTTCGCGGGCACGCACTCGCCCGACTCGCACGCGTCGCCGGCCTTGGTGGCGCAAGCACTGCGCCCGCTCCTCGGTGATCACGTCCGCGTACGCGGCGACGGGCCCGAGCAGCCCGAGCATGACGAGCAGTGCAATCGCATGCCTGTGGTCGACTCGCACCCCGTCGAGTCTGGCACGGCCGGGGAGGCGTCCTCTCGGCGCCTTGCCGGAGATATTCTTGACCGGACGCGACGTTACGCTGGTCACTAGTGATGTTGCGATTGCTGCATCTGCTGCTGGTTGCTTGATTGCCTGCGTTGCTCTTCGGCCATCATGAGCGCGGCCATCCCGCCGGCGGTCGCGCCGTTGGCGGTCGGGGGCGGCGCCGCGCTACACACGCAACCCACGTTGTTCGCCATGATCACCACCGAGTTGAGCGTCAGGCCGATCTCGTTGCAATGCGACGAGCACGTCGCCGCGGCGTCCTTGGGTACGTAGACAGAGCCCGTCGTCCCGACCGTCGCGGCACATCCGGCGCCGCACAACCCGAGCAGCAACACGATGATCTTCCTCATGCGGATGACGCTAGCAGAGCCCGCTGGGCGCAGGTGAGCCGGTCATACGCTTCAGGCGGCGAACGCGGCGCCGCTGCGATCGAAGCGGACGAGATCGCCGCCTCGGGCCCGCGCCGCGGCCCGCAACTCGGCCGGCGGCAGCTCGGCGCCGAGGCTACGGCCGTTGACGACGATCAAGAGCTCGGCGTGGAGGAACGGGACGATCTGATCGGAGGTCCACAGGATGGCGTCCCAGATCGCGCCGATCGGGTTGGCGAACACCCCGCCGCCGATCAGCGTGAGCGCGACGCGGCGCTTGCCGAGCGCGGCCGCGGCGAGCAGCGTGCCCAGGTAGGCGGCGCGCTGGAGCTGGCGATAGATCGTGGCGCCGGCGGCGTCCTCGTCGAGGCTGCCGTACATGCCGCCCGCGATCGTCGACGTCAGGACCTGCGCGATCGTGCGGTGCGGCGCGCCGTCGACCCGGCCGGTCCAGTCGGCACCGAGCACGACCTCGGCGCCGTCATGCACGCCGATGGCGATCGACTCGAAGCGATCCTCGAGCGCGCGCGCGAACACGGCGGGCTGGGCGATGTCCGACGAGCGCAGGTAGCCGTTGCGCACCGCCGCGACGCCGGGATCGCAGACGTCCGCGAGCAGATCGAGCTGGCGGTTGTCGGTGCGCTGGACGAACCGCGCGCCGTCGGCCCCGGGCGCTGCGTAATGGCGGACCAGCGTCGCGGGGAACGCCGAGATCGACGCCCGCGGCCCCTGGGTCGGATCGTGGAGGTACTCGGCGACCGGGTGACGAAGCTGCCGGGCGCCTCGAGGCAATTGAACTGCGATGCGACCTGGAACAGCGACCCGGGCGCCGCCGTCGCCTGCAGCGCGCCGATGTCGGTCGCCGGTGAGGCGCCGTCGAAGATCCACAGGCAGCGCCGCGCGGCGGGGCGGCCGGCGCGGGCCCGGGTCGCCAGCGCGCGGCCGCGTAGCTCGCACAGCCGAAGCACCTCGAACCGTCCGGCCTGATACGTGCGCCCGGCGGCGGTCACCGTCGCAGCGCCGCTCGCATCGAAGCGCATCGTGCGCGCCGGATCGGCCGCGACCTCGGCCTCGACGCGCTCGACCTGCCCGGCGTCGCCCTGGCCCTTGGCCGCGACCGCCGCCCGCAGGTGGTCATCGAGGCTCGCGACCACGGCGCTCCGGGTCGCCGCACGATCGTCGCACTCATCGAGGAGGTGAATCACGGCGGCAGTATCGCGCGCGTCGGGCCGCCGCGATAGGAAGTAGACGAAGCCGCTCGGCGCTCGCACGCCGCCAAGCTCGGCCGGAGTTGTGGTACAGCGACGCGGGTGTCGAGTCCCGTCAGCTTGCCGCCGCGTGACATCACGCAGGTCCTGAGCCTCTTGCGCTGGCTCTTGATCATGACGTTCGTGGTGCTGGGGTACTTCGTGCTCAGCTACCTCGCGGGGGTGCTCGCGCCGATCCTGACGGCGTTCGGCATCGCGTACCTCCTCAACCCATCGCTCGAGCGGCTGGTGAAGCGCGGTGCGAGCCGCGCGGTGGGCGCCGGCCTCTTGCTCGTCACGTTCGTCGCGATCCTGGCGATCGCGATCACGTTCTTCGCGCCGACGGTGGCCCACCAGCTGAGCGAGTTCGTGACCAACTTGCCGCGGTTCTTCGACAACCTCAACGCGTGGGCCCTGCAGCACCTGAACGTCCAGATCCCGTCGGACTGGAAGACGTACATCGCGAGCGATAACCTGCGCGACACGCTCGGCGAGGCGTCCGGGCCGGTGCGCGCGATCGCGAGCGCCGCGGTCGGCGGCGTGTTCAGCGTGCTCGGCGTGCTCGCGGAGCTCCTGTTGATCCCGGTGTTCTCGTTCTACTTCTTGACCGACTGGCCGAACATCCTGCGCCGGCTCGACCACATGATCCCGCCGCGCCGGCGCGCCGAGGTTCGCGAGGTGGCGCGCGACATCGATCGCGTCGTGGCCGGCTGGGTCCGCGGGCAGGCGATCGTCACGACGACGCTCGCGATCCTCTACGCGATCGGCTTCACCGTGATCGGCATGCCGCTGTCGCTGCCGATCGGGCTCCTGGTCGGCGGGCTCACCGTGATCCCGTTCGTCGGAACGTTCGTGGGGGCGAGCGTCGCGCTGCTCGTCACGCTCGCCGACGGCGGCACCCCGCAGATGCTCGGCATGGTCGCCAGCGTGATCCTGTGCCTGCACCTGCTCGAGGCCGCGGTGCTGACCCCGAAGATCGTCGGCCATCGCGTCGGGCTGTCGGAGTCGGGTGCGCTGCTCGCCGTGGTCGCCGGCGGCAAGCTGCTCGGCTTCGTCGGCGTCGTGCTCGCGGTGCCGATCGCGGCGACGACCGCCGTGCTCGTGCGCTACGCGGTCCGGTTCTACGAGCACACCTCGTTCTTCGGCCACGAATCCGACGCCGACGTCGTGATCACGCCCGCGATGGCGCTGATCATGCCGGGCATCGTCCCCGGCGCGAAGGTGATCGGCGCCGACCGCCAGCCCGAGGCCGACGCCGATCCGCCCCCCGAGCTCGAGCGCTCGGAGCTCGACAGCACCGCCGACGAGTGGTTGTTCGACGCCGAGCTGCCGCTCGGCCCCTCGGGCGCTCCCAGACCAGCCAAGCCGGAGGGCACGCCATGACGGATCTACACCTCGACGATCGCGACGGCGTCCGGACGATCACGCTCGATCGGCCCGGGTCGCGCAACGGGCTCACCACCGACGTCTGCGAGCGGCTCGCCGTCGCCGTGCGCGGCGCCCCCGCCGAGGTCCACGTCATCGTGCTGACCGGCGCGAACGGCGCGTTCTGCTCCGGCCTCGATCTCAAGGACGCGATGCAGCGCGGCACCACGTCGGGCCCCGAGCTCGAGCGCGGCATGCGCGTGTACTTCCACGGCGTGATCCGCGCGCTGGTCGAATCGGATCGGCCGACGATCGCGCTGGTCGACGGCGCCGCGGCGGGCTTTGGCTGCGATCTCGCCCTCGCGTGCGATCTCCGCATCGCGTCGGACCGCGGCGTGTTCGGCGAGATCTTCGTCAAGCGCGGGCTCATGCCGGACGGCGGCGGCACCTGGCACCTGCCGCGGATCGTCGGGCTCGGCCGCGCGCTCGAGCTGCTCCTGACCGGCGATCTGGTGACCGCCGACGAGGCGCTGCGCATCGGCCTGGCGAATCGCGTCGTCCCGCACGGCGAGGCGCTGGCGCGCACCCACGAGCTCGCGAGCGCGATCGCCAAGGGCCCGCCGCTGGTGCATCGTGCCGTCAAGCGCGCCGTGTACGCCGGTCTCGACGGTGACCTCACCGCGGCGCTCGATCGCGAGGCGACCGGTCAGCTCGCGCTGCTCGGGAGCCGCGACTTCGGCGAGGGCGTCACGGCGTTCTTGCAGAAGCGGGCGCCGCGGTTCGAGGGGCGCTAGGCGGCGGGGAAGGTCGCGGGGGAGGCAGGCGCCGCGGCTCGAGAACTGCCCGCCAGCGACGCCGTCACGGCTTTTTTGCAGAGGCGGGCGCTGCGGCTCGGGGGGCGCTCGGTGACGGGGCAGCGGGCGCTGCGGCTCGGGGGGCGCCCGGCGACGGGGCAGCGGGCGCTACGGCACGGGCTCCGCCTGCGGATGATGCAGCGGGCGGCGGGATTGCCGCCGGCGGATCCGCGTCATTGTCCTCCTCGTCGGGGTCCGTCGTCGGCCGCTCGGCCGCTTGCAGCTTCGCCAGGCAATCGAGCATGTCGCGCGCGATCGCCTGCGTGCGATGCGTCGACTTGATCGTCTCCTTGGGCACGCCGTTCATCGCTTGCTCGGCGCAGCTCGCGGTCTTGCATGCGCAGACTTCGGACTTGATGCTCGTCAGCCGCGCGACGCCGTGATCGTCACATGCGGCCAGCATGACGAGGATCGCGAGCCAACTGCGCACGGCCACAGCATAGCGTGTGCGCCACGCCACGCCATTGGCGCGCGCCGCCGAAACCGGCGACAATCACACCATGATGCGCGCCCTTAGCTTCGCGGTCGTTCTCGCCATGGCCGCCCCCGCGTCGGCCGACGTGTTCAAGCTGTTCGCCGAGGCGGACGGCGGTGGCTCGTTCGGCAAGGCGACCAGCGGCACCCAGGTGATCAAGGACTCGGCGTTCTTCGCCAAGGCGCCGCACCTCGACTACGGCGTGCTGGTCGGCGCCGAGCTCCTGTTCCTCGACGCGTGGATCCAGCATCACCAGCTCACCAACGGCAGCCGGATCTCGACGTGGACGCAGTTCGGGACCGGCGTGCACGGCACGATCGATCTCGGCGACGAGAAGCCGCAGAAGCAAACGGGCCAACAGGAGCACGAGGGCGGGTTCTTCGAGTTCGCCTTGGGCGCGTGGTTTGGCCTGGGCACCGGGGAGCAGGTGATGCCGCCGCTCGACAACGCCCAGATCACCGACAAGGCGTTCCTGGTTGAAGGCCGCCTCGGTTTCGGCAAGCACCTCAGCAGCGTGTTCGACTTCGGACTCACGGTCCCGGTGTCGTGGGGCTACTTCTTCAAGAACGGCAACGGCGCGGCGGCCAACGACACCTCGACCCACTACCAGGGCATCCAGGGCGAGGCCCTGCTGTACCTGCGCGCGAACATCCGGCTGCTGTAGGGCCGGTACCTGGCCGCGTCGTGCGCGCGTCCCGACGCTGTGTGGCTTCCGTCGCGCCCACGATCGCGGCGCGAGCCGCTGTGCGTCGACGGACCTGGCGCGCCCGCCAGATCGGCGTGCTCCTGGTGGTCGCGGCGTGCTCGAGCCGATCCCCATCGCTGCCTGCGGGTGACGTGACGAACGGCCTGCACGGTGGCGCGTGCGCGGCGGCGAGCGGGGCGATCAGCCTCTCGTGTGGGACGATTTGCTTCCGGAGCCGGCGGCACGGCCTCCGTGTTCGCCGCGGTGCTCCCCGGCGGGCGCGCCGTTGCCTGGGATGCCGCGCACGCCTCCTGGCCGCTGCCCGCGTTACCCGACGCTCTCGCGCAGATCGCCTTCGGCCCCGATCAGGTGTGCGCGCGTGGCCACGTGGTGGTGTGCTGGCGCTTCGATGTCGCGTCGCAGCCGCGCGACGTCGCTGGCCTCGGCGATGCGACCGACCCACGAGCGCCGATTCCGCGGAATCGCGTGGGACGCTCGACGTACCCACCGCCGCGGTCCACGCCACGGCTACGCCCACGTTGGGCGACTCCACGCGCCCGAGCGACGATTCCGCGGAATCGGGCGGGCAGGCCAGCGCCGCCAACGCCGCGATCGCTGCCACCGCGACGCCGACGTCCCGCGCCGCCACGTGCAGGGGCGCCGATTCCGCGGAATCGGGCGGGCCAACCAGCGTCCCGCTTCGCGAGCACGGCGGTGCACTGGCGGTGAGTTCGGCGAACTCGGCCGGTGTCGCAACTGCGGCTACGGGCCGGACCTTGCTCGACGAAGGCGTGGCTCCGGGCCGCGTCGAACCCGCGACCGTCCCCGCGCTCGTGGTCGCCTCTTCGCGCGGTCCGATCTCGGTCCGCACGCGCGAGCCAAGCGTGCTGCATCAGCGCGCCGACGCCACCAAGCGAGCATTCAACCGTGCCGACGCGCTGGTCTCGATCACGCAAGCCTATCTACGCGGTGACCGGCCGCATCGTGCGCCCATCGAGGTGATGATCACGATCCCGGCGAGTAGCCTGCGCAACGGCGCAGCCGACCCGTCGATGTCGGCTGCATGGGCGACTCATGTCTCTCCACGGAGGCTGCGCGACGGCTCAGCTGCGATGCTGGCGTGATCGAGGTGACCGAAGACGAACACGGCGTGCCGCTGTCGGTTGGCCGCAAGCGCCGCATGATTGCCGGCTCGATCAAGCGCGCGCTGCTCAAGCGCGACACGGCGTGCATCTTTCCTGGCTGCATGCACCGGATCTTCCTGGAAGGACATCATATCCAGTACTGGGCCGATGGCGGCAAGACTAGCCTCATGAATGCCGCTCTGTTGTGTAGTCTGCATCATCGCTATGTCCACGAATACGGCTACTCGATCGAGCTCGGGGCCGACCAGAGACCGCAGTTCCGCGATCCTCGCGGTCGGTTGGTGGCAGTGGTCCCCACGCGCCATGCCGCACCCGATCTCGGGTGGCCGAGGATCCACGCGGCGAACGCGCCGCTCGCGATCGACGCGGACACGATCGTGTGCGAATGGGATGGGACACCGGTCAACTACGGCGCGGTGGTCGGCGACCTCGTCGTTGTCGACGGTCTCACGTGAGCTGCGGCATCGGGCCGGGCTGCGAGTGCGGGTTGTTGCTTTGATCGCGGGCTTGATCAGGCGCAGCATCTCGTCGGGTTCTCATGTGGTGGACCGGCCGGCAGCCTGGCCATTTGGCGAGATATTCGGTCGAGATATGATAGATGGGAGCATGTGAGGGCGCTCGCGATCAGCTTGCGCACGATGTGTGCGGTGGTGGGGGCGGCCTCGGCGGATGGCGGACGACGCGATCGGGATGCTTCGGTGGTGAGTCGCGGTTGGAAATGGCGCGAGGAGCAGTGACAATGCGTGGCGATGAGGGAATCGGTGCGGTTGTTCCAGGTTGTCGCATGTGTGGTTGGGCTTGCGGCGTGCGGCTATCCGCCGTTGCCGGGGCTCGACGCCGCGCTGCTGACGCAGCCCCTGAGCTGCGTCGGGCTGGCTCAGACATGTGGCGCGAGCGGCACCGATAGCTGTTGCAATAGCCCACCGGTCTCCGGAGGGACGTACTATCGCAGCTACGATCTGGCTGGCGACGGCGCTTCTGGGACCACAATGTATCCGGCGACGGTGAGCAGCTTTCGGCTGGACAAGTACGAGGTGACGGTGGGGCGGTTTCGTGCGTTCGTGGATGCAGGAATGGGAACGCAGTCGAGCCCGCCGCTGCCAGGTGCTGGGGCACACGCGAACATCGTCGGGAGCGGGTGGAACGCGAGTTGGAACACGAGCCTGGTAGCGGACAAGACCTCGCTGATCGCAGCCGCGAAGTGCGACTCGACATATCAGACGTGGACGGACACACCGGCGGGGAACGAGCACCGGCCGATGAACTGCATCGACTGGTATGAGGCGATGGCGTTCTGTGCGTGGGATGGGGGGTATCTGGCGACGGAGGCGGAATGGAACTACGCGGCGACTGGCGGGGACCAGCAGCGAGCGTACCCGTGGAGCCCTGCGGGATCGCTGACCCCTCTCGATAGCGCTCACGCGAGCTACTACGATGGGACGAACTGCGTGGGAGATCTGATGGCAGGCTGCACACTGACGGACCTGGTGGCGGTCGGCAGCATGTCCTTGGGGGATGGGCGATGGGGCCAGTCGGACCTGGCGGGGAACGTGTTTGAGTGGACGCTTGATG
>Ga0137437_1000176_pt1 | contig 17622 bp, 14 predicted proteins | sample EasRivERMGT138_2_FD_102332 | JGI IMG/M metagenome (GOLD analysis project Ga0137437, IMG submission 102332) | Soil microbial communities from meander-bound floodplain in the East River, Colorado, USA - East River MetaG ERMGT138_2 | ecosystem: Environmental > Terrestrial > Soil > Floodplain ...
GTAACCGTCGATGTTGATTCCGGCGGCGCTGACGCAGCCGATCGCCTGGGCAAGCATGCCCGGACGATCACTCGCGAGGGTAACGGCGAGGTCCGCTGCCAGGTGGGCCATGGGTAAATCCCAAGTTCCAAATCCCAAATCCCAAACCAAACCCAAACCCAAACCAAACCCCAAATCCCAACAGCGGCGTTGGGATTTGGGATTTGGGGTTTGGGATTTGGGTCTTACCTTCTACTTGGACAACGGGTCTGGTCTGACCTGGAACTTGATGATCTTGCTCGTTGTGCCTTTTCCACCTTCCATGTGGAACGGCGCGCGGGTCGCATACGTCGTGTAGACGCCCTTCCCCTTCCAACCAGCACTCGCATTGTCGATCCGGCCGTCGAAGCCCTTCCCGTAGAACCCCATCGGGTAGGGAATACGGAACGTCATGAACTTGCCGTCGACGAGCGCGAGCAGCGCTTCCGACTCGTTGCCGGTCGCGAGCGGCACGTCCTTCCCGAGACCGAGCATGTCGAACCGGTCCACGAAGTTGTAGTACGCGGAGTCGGCGCTGGCCGTATCCGTCGCGCCCTTGTAGTTGGGGCCTGGCAACGCGTAAAGCGACCAGCCTTCAGCGCAGTGCTGCCCGGTGGCCGCGGGTCCGTTGAGCGGCCCCTTGCACTTGCGGCGATCGAAGCTCGCCAGCTGGCCGCTCGAGAGCACGGTCCAGACGACGCCGTTGCTGTCGACGTCCATGCCGCGAGGAGCGAACCCCTGGACCGATGCCTTCGGATTGTTCCACGGCACTTCGTAGATTTCCGACAACGCGGTCGTCGCGGGATCGGGTCCAGGAACGACACGAATAACGGACCCCGGCATACCGAGGACCGAGCCCCAGATCGAGCCATCGACCGGGCTCGGCGCCACGCCGTAGAACCCGCCCGCAATACGCTTGTCCTTCGTGGGATCGATCGGATCGTTGATCCCGACATAGGCGTCACGCTTGCCGTTGCCGTTGGTGTCGAGCACGAACGCGCTCCATCCCTGCGCCTTCGCCTCGTCCTTCGTCGCGTCGTACACCTTCGTGTCGAACCATGCGATCTGCTGACCGCTGCCGGTGAACCAGAGCTTGTCGCTGTTGTCGAAATTCAGGTGGTGCGTGCCGAAACAGGTGTCGATCGTCGTCATCTGCTTCGTCTTTGGATCCCACATCTGAACCTGACGGTTGCTCTGATTGATGGGAAGGAGCTTGGCTGAAGGATGGCTGGAGCCCTCCCGACAGAAGGTCGCCGTTTCGGCCGGACGGATGCGGGCGGCGACCCACACGCGCGCCTGCTGATCCATCGCGAAGCTGTGCGAATTCGACTGGGTGTTCCAGATCGCTTCGTCGCCCCAGTACGGCGACGGCATCGTGGGCGGCTGATCGGCAGCACTCGGCGTCTTCGGATCGCGAACCTGCAGCTTCACCTCGGTTGCGCTGTTCTGCGCAGGGTTGACGACCGGCAGGAACTGAGTGCTCTCCTCTGTGGCCCCGTATATCGGACCGTTGGCGTTGACGGTCGGGTTCCGCTTGTCGCTGGCGATCTCGTCATGGAGATAGGTCTTCGGCGTACCGTAGTCCCACATCGTGATGACGATGTTCCGTTCCCGACCCTGAGGCCGTGGCGGCGCCGCCGCCGGCATCTCACCACGCGCAATCCGATCGGTCCAGTCCGCGTACATTCCGAGCGCCCGGGCTCGGCCAACCTGCGTAAATCGGGCGCTCATCGACGCGCCAGCCTGCCCGGACTGTATCCGCCGATCCCAGGCCGCCGTCGAATCCTCGAACGTGCCGAGCGCCTTCGGGATTTCACGCGTGGCCTTGTTGCCCAGTTGATGACACGCCGTGCACGCGTCGGTGGCGACGATGTTGCGGACCCACTCTCCCTGGCTCTTGATGTTCGGAGAGATTCCGTTGCCGCCGGGCCCCGTGCCTGGAAAATCGCTCTTGGGCGGCAGCTGGAGGAGCGAGAGCCAGTACTGCGCCGGATAGTACTGCGCTGCAGCGTGCGGATTCGGCGCCGCGACCGCAGTGAAATTCTGCGCTTTGCCCGGTGTTGCCTTGACCTTCGCTGAATCGACGAGCCCGTAGCCCCGGACCCAGACATCGTAGGTCGCCTTGGGCAGATCGGGCAGCAGGTAGCGGCCCTGATCGTTGGTGACGACGGTCTTGATGAGGCGCGTGGGCAAGTCCGTGGTTTCAGCGATCACCCAGACCCCCGCTTCAGGGCCGCGGGGACCAGTCACCACGCCGCTGATGTCGTCGGCGTCCATCGCGATTGCCGCGCCGCCGACCTGACCAGCGCTGACCACCGTCAGCGAGACCGCCACCGCCAGGGCGGTGCCAAGCACGGCGATCATGCCCGGCGCGGTCGCCAATTTACGGATTCCCCTGTCGAGGCCTGTCTTGCTCATACCGTTCCTCCTCGTCGTTCACCAACCGGGTCGCTCGCCTGCACCGTTTCCGTCTTCGCGCCAGGCGCTCCGGCGGACAGGTCGGCGAGGCAAGTAAGGGAGAATAGACGCCGAACCCGCTGAGTGTGCTCCCCCTGAATGGGGCAGTCAAGCACACTTATCGTTCCGTTCCATAGTGGGCGGACGAGCGTCCCCGGCCGCGAAATTGTCCGCGCCACGGTTTTCTGCCACTATTGCACCCGCTCGTGCCAACGGCGGGCGGAAGGATATTACCCATGCGCTTAGTTCGAGTCATTGCCACGGTGTGCGTGCTATCTCTGGCACAGCCGCTTTTCGCGCAGAAGCAGGAATGGATCGAGTACAAGAACCTCGAGGACCACTTCTCGATTAATGCGCCTGGCGAACCGAAGGCCGAGAAGATCACGTGGAAGTCCGAATACGATTCCATGTTCCCTGGAATGGTGTACCGGTGGCAGGACGGCGCGAACCGGTACTCGGTCACCGTGATCGACTACTCGGATTCCGAGGCCATCTACACCGCCAACCATCACAGCCAGGACTTTCAGCAGGCTGCGTACTGGCAGATCGATATTCTCGGGTCCATCCAGTACGCCGCCACTCAGTACCGGATGCGACCGGGCGTGAAGGTCAATTTCGACAACTTTCACTACATCAACCTGGTCACGGGGCACCAGCTTTCGCTGACGAATCCGGATCGGTCGCTCACCTTCGTTGCCATCTACCTCCACGAGAATCGGCTCTACATCCTGGACGCCACGGTCCAGAAGGGATCGCCGCCCCCCATTATTTTTCAGCAGTCGTGGGAGGTCCTGGACGCGGAAGGAAAGGCAATCCGCTATAGGACCTACTACTACAACAAGCTGCCGGAGCAGAAGCTCGGTCGACGCGGCGGAGGCGCCGGTCCAGGCGCTGGTGTTCCGCCTCAAGGCCAACGCGGTGGTGGTACCCCTTAAGGATCAACCGCGATGAACGGGACAGGAGACGATCGTCCACCAATTTGAGCGAGGAACAGCAATGACGGGCATCACACGACTGACGTTGCTTGCGCTCGTTGCCATTGCTTCAGTTACGACCGTCGCCCAGGAACAGCGACAATCGCAGGCCGAGTGGCGCGGCATGTACCAGCTTGGGCTCAAGCATCGCACTGCCTCGGATCTCTACATCGCGCTGAAGAGCGCGGCGGGCGGTGGTAAGCAGTCACCGTCGTTTGCCCAGCTGCCGGATTGGTCCGGGCTGTGGATCGTCGCGGGCGGCGGGTCATTCTTCAGTCCCGGGCCGGGAGGCGTGTCGCCGAAGCTGACGCCGGCCGCCGCCGCCATGTTGAAACAGGGCGCCGAGAATGAAGCCAAACGCGTCGTGTACGACGAGAATCTCAGCGAATGCGGTCCTCCCGGCTTCCCTCGGTGGTTAATCATCCCCTTCCTCAGGGAGTTCATTGTCCGGCCCGAGCAGACCTGGCTGTCCTCGGAAACGGTAAATAACGTCCGCCGGATCTATACCGACGGACGCAGTCACCCGCCGGTGGAAGACAGGTATCCGCTCTATTACGGCGACTCGATTGGCTTCTGGGACGGCCAGAAGCTCGTCATCCATACCAATCAGCTCATGGCCCGCTCAATGGGGCGTAGTCAACCAAATCAGAGTGAACAGATGGAGACGGTGGAGGTCTGGAACAAGATCGACGCGCGCACGATTGCCGCCGACGTCTGGATCTACGATCCCACCCTTTACCTCGAACCGTGATATATGAACCGGCGCTACAGCCAGGTCCCCAACGCCGACAAGAGCCTTCGCATGAACTACTGGCACTGCGGCGAGAACCCGAACAACGAGGTGTTCAAGACCCCGGACGGCGCTACGCAGTACCGGGACTTCACCTTCACCGGCGATGACAATCGTGCGAAGGAGCAAGGCCGATGACCAGAGTCACCCTCGCGACCGTTCTCAGCGTGGTGTTGTTCGTCGCGCTCGTGCCGATGTTCACGGAGGCGCATCATTCGGACGTCATGTTCGAGGAAAAGAAGGAAATCACCGTCCAGGGCGTGGTGAAGGAGTTTCAGTTCACTAACCCGCACTCCTGGCTGCTTGTGGATGTGACCAACAAGGACGGCTCGGTGACGACGTGGGGGTTCGAGGCGGAAGGTCCCAGCACGCTGATGCGAAATAGGGTCCGTAAGAGCGATTTCCCCTTCGGCACCAAATTGACGATTACCGGGCGCCCGATGAAGGATGGCCGACCTGCTGCGGCCTGGAGCAAGGCCGTTCGGGATGATGGCACCGAGTTCTATCCTAGGGGCCGGGCTTCGCAGACGAATTAGGTTTTCGCATCGTTGATAGAGGAGAGGCCATGACGCACAAGAACACGAGCCGTGCCGTTCTCATCGCATTGGTCGTTGTCGCAGGCGTGACAGGGAATCGGCTTTCCAACGCGGAATTGGCGGCTCAGGCCGCCAATGCACAAGGCCGCAGCGTGCCGACATTCGAAGTGGATCGCACGTGGCCGAAGGTGCCCCCGCAATGGAAGCTCGGCGATCCCTCGAGCATCGCGATCGATGCCCAGGATAATGTCTGGGTTCTGCATCGTCCCCGGACGCTCGTCAAGCCCGAGGACGCGGCGAAGGCCGCGCCGCCGGTGATTGTGTTCACTACCGCGGGCAATTTCGTCAAGGCCTGGGGCGGCGCGGGCAACGGCTATGAATGGCCGGAGCGCGAGCACGGCATCCACATCGACTACAAGGGCTTCGTATGGCTCGGCGGAAACAACTGCCCCACGAATGGCCTGCCCGGTCTCAAGCGGGTTGCGGATGATCAGCTCCTGAAGTTCACGCAGGACGGCAAGTTCGTCATGCAGATCGGCCACAGCAACCAGAGCAAGGGCAACAGCGACACGCGGAATCTGCACCGCGCGGCGGATGTGTGGGTGCACCAGCCGACCAACGAACTGTTCGTGGCCGACGGGTACGGCAATCACCGCGTCGCGGTGTTCGACGCTGACAGCGGCGCCTTCAAGCGGATGTGGGGCGCGTTCGGGAACAAGCCGGTTGATGACGACCATTGCGAGGTCGTGACCCCAACCACCTTTTCCGATCCGGGTCCCCAGCAACTGAGCATCGTTCACGCCATCCGCGTCGCCAAGGACGGGACCGTGTATGTGGCCGATCGGGAATACCGGCGCGTCCAGATGTTCACCAAGGACGGCAAGTTCGTCAAACAGCTGGTCAGAAACAGCGCACCTTTTGCCCGCGACCTGGCCTTGTCTCCGGACGCGAACCAGCAGTTCCTTTACGTCGGCGGCGGCGACGGCGTGTTCATTGTCGATCGCAAGACACTGGAGATTGTGGGCAACATTCAGCCTGCGGGCATGATTGGAGCGGGCCACCAGATCGCGACCGATTCGAAAGGCAATCTCTATATCGCGCAGACCGGCGCCGGTATGCAGAAGCTGACATTCAAAGGGATGTCGTCGGCGAGTTCGCGGTAGGCCAGTAACGCGCGCCCGCCCGCTGGATGCGCGTGCCGGAAACGCGGGGACATGGTGAGCGGTCCGACACGGGAAACCGTACTCGTCGTCGAGGACGAGCCCGCGATTCGCGATTTGCTGCGCCTGCACCTTACCCTGGCCGGTTTTGACATGCACGAGGTCGGCGACGGCCGTAAGGGTCTCGATCTCGCGCGCGCGCAACGGTTCGACGTGGTGATCCTCGACATCATGTTGCCCGGGCTTGACGGCGTGACCCTCTGCCGTGCGTTGCGCGCCGAAGGCGCGAACCGAAACACGCCCATCCTGATGCTGACGGCTCGTGATACCGAGTCGGATAAGGTCGTGGGGCTGGAGAGCGGCGCCGATGATTACGTCGCGAAGCCTTTCGGCGTCCGCGAGCTGCTCGCCCGTGTGCAGGCTCTTCTGCGGAGACAACGCCGTGGAGGCGAGGCCGCCGCTTCGCACAAGGGGAAGATTGGTTCCGGCGGATTGGTTGTCGATCCCGAAAAACGGCAGGCGACAGTTCGGGGGCATGCCATCGAGCTCACGAAGCAGGAGTTCGATTTGCTCTACTTGCTGGCGGCACGTCCCGGCATCGTCTTCAGTCGTGCCGCCTTGGTGCAGCAGGTGTGGCGTGACGACGCCTATGTCACCGAACGCACCGTCGACAGCGTGATCAGTCGGCTGCGACGGAAAGTGGAACAGGACCCACAGGATCCGGAGCTGATTCTGACCGCGTGGGGAATGGGCTACAAATTCGCCGACGTCGAGTGAGGGATGGGGATCGCTCCATGGTCCTGCGGAAGCACGAGAACGAACTCGGTGCGGCCCGGCCGACTGTTGACGCTCATCGTGCCGCCGTGACGTTCGACGATGGCTTTCGCGATCGACAGACCGAGACCGCTTCCTGCCGCCCCCGCGACACGGGATGCGTCCACCTTGTAGAAGCGATCGAAGATATGCGGCACGTGCTCCGGCGTGATACCTGACCCGGAATCGGTCACGGAGAGACGTGCGTCATTGACCCCGGCCACCGCGCGCAGCTGGATGACGCCACCGCCCGGCGTGTGGCGAAAGGCGTTGGCGACCAGGTTCTCGATCACCTGTTCCAGGCGGTCGGGGTCGGCAAAGAGTTGATCCGCCGAGCTGTCGACATCTGAAAGAAGCTCGACATCTCGCTCCTTCGCTTCACGCTCGTGCCGTTCGACGACATGTCGGAAGACCTGCTCGGTCGCGAAGTAGCGGCAGTCGAGCGCGACGACCCCATTCTCCAGTCGCCCCAGATCGACCAGATCCTCCACGATACGCTCCAGCCTCCGTGTTTCGTGTGCGATCGTGTCGAGATATCGCCCGCGTGCCTCCTGCGAGATCACCATATCCGGCATGCGCAGCGTCTCGAGGTAGCCTCGCATGGACGTCAGGGGCGTCTTCAACTCGTGCGAGACGTCGGCGACCATTTGACGCCGCAACCGGTCCGATGTGTGGAGCGCCTCATCACGCGCCGCCAGTTCCCCGGCCATCTTGTTGAATGCCCGGGCCACGCGCGCGATTTCGTCGGCGCCGCTGTCGGGCGCTCGAGCGCCCAGGTCGCCAGCCCCAAGCCGTTCCGCAGCGGATTCCAGATGAAGCAGCCGCTGCCGGGCCGGCCGGAAGATAAACAGGGACGCGATGATCGTCGCCACAATGAGGATCGCCGTACCGGGAACTGATAGTGCGCGACCCACTGCGCGCACGACGCCTCCGGGAGGCGGAGGCGGCAATACCACGATGCCGCGCAGCTGATTGTCGATCTGGATGGGCGACGTGACGATCGGTCCCGTTGTCTCCATGCGCAACGTCACATCGCGCTTGTTGCCCGCAAGCGTGGCCGCCGTTGCGCGCCGGATGTCGTCCGGCATGGCGATCGCTGAATTCCCGACAACGCGTCCATCCTTCAACATGACGTACAGCCCGAGGGGCGCCGTGCGGTACTTCGCTTCGAGATAGCGCTGGAGATCGATGGACGGATCGCTCTCCAGGATGTCCTGAACGTCAGCCGCCACAGTCAACGCGAGAATGTTTGGCGAAAGGAATGTCGGACTCGACCTCGCCATCATGTAACTGAAGACGAAGCTCTGCGCGACGAGCACGCCGATCACCAGGACGACGAAGCCCACGGCGATTCGCCAATAGAAGCTGCGCGACCAGGACAACCATCGCGGAAACCGCATGCCTTTCACGCCTCCATCTTCTTCGGAGAATGCTGCAAAAGTGTGGCGGGTGCCGTCCAGGATTTCTCCATACCTGCGCCACACCTTTGCAACATCCAGGAGGTCAAATCATCAACGTCACGTGGGGAGAAATGGCACTGAAAGGAACGTTTCAATGAACACGAAGAAAATCGGTCGCCGGGAGGTCATGCGAGTGATGGGAGCCGCGGGTGCTGCGGCGCTCGCGTTCGGATGCGGCGGTGAGACGGCTACAAGTCCGTCGGCCGCGACGGCCGGGACCACGGGAACGACATCCATGGGTGCTGGGGGAGGCGCGGCGTGCGCGGTCACCCCCACTGAAACCGTAGGGCCGTACCCATCGTTGGTGGACCTGTTTCGTACTGACATCAGGGAGGGGAAAAGCGGTGTGCCGCTGGCGCTGACGGTGAAAGTCGTCAACGTGAACAATGGCTGCGCGGCCGTCCCGAACGCAAACGTGGAGATCTGGCAATGTGACGCCACCGGCAATTACTCGCAGTACGGATCCCAGGCGACGCAGACGTACCTGCGCGGCATTCAAACCACCGATGCCAACGGCCAGGTGAACTTCACCACGATCTACCCCGGGTGGTACCAAGGTCGGGCGACACACATTCACCTGGAAGTCACCATCAATGGCGCCTCTGTGAAGGTGACGCAGATTGCCTTTCCGGAGTCCGTGAACGCGACCGTGTATGCGAGCAGCGTGTACGCGTCGAGGGGGGCGAATCCCACCTCGAATGCGTCGGACGGGATTTTCGCGGACAGCCTGTCGGCTGAGCTTGTGACACCAACAGGAGATCCGGCGAACGGCTATGCGGCCATGTGCCAGATCGGGATCTCCGTTTAATGTCCGGCTCCAAACATTGGCCACACCTTGGGCGTCTAACCGTGGAGAGACCGCGGCCTCACACGGTGCGCGGACGGAGTGCCCCCGTATGACAACGAATCGCGCTGCCCACTGGGTGATGTTTCTGTTTACCGTTGCGGTCGCCCCTACGGCGTACGCATCCGACGAGCTCGTACGTGCCGATGCGCTGCACGAGACGAACGTCGCTATCAAGCGCCTTGTCGAGCGAGTCTCGCCCAGTGTGGTGCAGATCGTCGCGATCGCTCCACGAGGTCTGGAGGACGCGGTTGCGAATCGAACCTCTTCAGCGCCGCACTCAATCGGGTCTGGGGTCATTGTCGACCCCGGCGGCTACATCGTCACCAACGAGCACGTGGTGGCGGGAGCGGACGAAATAGACGTCATCATTCCCGGCGCGACGTCCGATGGGCCCGCGGGGCTCGGTGCCGCCCCGCCGCGCATGCTCAAGGCGCGCCTCGTCGGGGTGGCTGTGGAGCTCGATCTCGCGCTGCTCTCCGTTGACGCAACGGGACTTCCTGCGCTGCCGTGGGCGGACTATGACAGCCTTCGACAAGGGGAGCTGGTGTTTGCGTTCGGCAGCCCGGACGGGCTGCGCGATTCGGTGACGATGGGAATCGTCAGTGCCGTGGCGAGGCAGGCCGACCCGGACAGCCCGCTCGTTTACATTCAGACCGATGCGGCAATCAATCCGGGAAACAGCGGCGGACCGCTCGTCAATGTCGACGGACAGATTGTCGGACTCAATACGTTCATCGCGACCGCGTCCGGAGGTAGTGAAGGCCTCGGCTTTGCGCTGCCCAGTGCGATCGTGTCGGCGGTGTATCCACAACTCCGGGCGTCCGGACGCGTCCGTCGCGCCTCCATCGGAGTAGCCGTGCAAACGCTTACGCCGATGCTGGCCGCCGGGCTCGGACTGTCGCTCGACTCAGGGCTTCTCGTGTCCGACGTGATGCCTGGAGGTCCTGCGGATGGCGCCGGGTTGCGGCCAGGCGATGTGATTACCGCGATCGACGGCAGCGCCGTGGATCGGTTCACCTTTTCGCATTTCTATCTCTTTCTGTTCGGGGTGCGCGATGGTCAGGAGATACGGCTCACCGTGAGGAGGGGAACCGACACGCTCGACGTGGTCGCAACGGCGGTGGAGCGTTCGGCGTCAGCGCAATCATCTCAGTCGTCCGAGGCAGGGCCGTCCGCCTGGCCTTCCTCTCCGAGGGCGGCACCTGCCACGTACCACCGAGGCACCAGGACACCGAGGGATTTATCCCGTTAAGGCCTAGTTGACGCCAGACTCCCGCAACGTCGGCTGGAAACATCGCCGGCCTGCTCCGTGCGACCAGAAACCCGTTGCGAACGCGGATGCCTGCCCTGACTCACGCTCGAAGACCGCGCAGAGCTCGAACGTGCGCTCATCCAGCGGCCGAAACTCGTAGGCGTCCATTGTTCCGGGATCGCGCGCATTGATCCCGATTCCGGCTTCCTGTGTGAGCTCTTCCAGCGACGTTGGAAGCCGTCCGTGTCGAGACCGATAGACGTTGACGGCCTCTTGGATCCTTTGCAGATCCTCGACCCGCCTCTGATCGAGACGATTGATGCGCTCCTCGCTCGGCGGACCAAGAATCACGAGTCCACCAGCCACCCCCGCGATGACCAGCAGGATCGCAAAGCCGGCGACGACATGTCTCGATGTCAGCATCACGGTCTGGTCTCTTTCTCGTCGAGTCGAAGATCAGAGACGTAATACCAGAACGTCGTGCCGGCAATGACCGCAATCGTCAGAACCTTCAGCACGAAACGCACGGTCAACTCGCCGCCAAGAAGGTTGTAGACGAGCGTGATGAAGTCGCCAATCAGGAAGCTGGCCGCCACGAACAGCGTCAGGTACGTCAACCAACGTCGTATCTTCGAGCTGCGCTTGTTGGGATCCGTCTGGATGGCACGATTGGTCGCCCACGAGACGTACAGAAACACCGGGAACGCGACGACGATGGAGGAGACGGACCAGCGGATCGCCTGACGTGTGTAGTACTCAAGGGCCGAATTGGCGGGATCGGGAAAGGCGCGATCGATGATCTGGAAGAACAGGCTTCCCAAATAGTAGGCACTGATGTAGAGCGTCGTGAACTGGACCAGGTACAGGAACGCTTCGCGGGCGGACAGGTACGGCTTTGGCCTCGGGACAGGAATAGGGAAGTCGAACTGAGCAAAGCCTGCGAGCGCTGCCCTGACCTGTTCGTGTGTCCAGCCCGCTCGCAGCAGAGCATCCTCGATTTGCGCGGGCGTCAGCCCCCGCACGAGTGCTTCCTTGACGAAGCCGGAGAGTTCTTCGCTCATCGCCATCAGTTGCCTCAGCGTTCGATCCCGAAGTGCCCAAGAGAGCCGCAGTGCAGAAGTTGATATTCAAAGGGATGTTGCCGGTGTAGCAGAATCCGAAATCAGCTTCAGCGCCGCCGCTGCGTCTCCCCACCCGACGATCCGCACGTCCTTTCCCTCGAGACCTGTTGCGATGAGCGCCAGGTGCTCGAGCTCCGCCCGCACGCGCGGCGGAAGCGAGGCGATGCTCGTGATGTCCTGTTCGCGGCGCGCAGCCTCGGGGACGGCAAGAATTCGATCGTTTCGAATCCGCTCAGACGGATCGTGATTCCTGCGGTTCTGCTCGACGTGTATGACACCGAGCGCGCGGCACGGCAGGACGACACCGGGATACGACCCAACATCCCACACCACAAGGGCGTCGATCGGATCACCATCCGGGCCGGCGGTCGATGGAACGAAGCCCCAGTCGAACGGATAGGTCACGCCCAGCGGAAGCGGCCGTGAGATCGACATCGCCTCCCATCGCGGTTCGTATTTCAGCTTCACCGTGGATCCGCGCGGCGATTCGACCACGACGTGGATCACTCCGGAACCGCCGAATGCCGGAATCGTGAGCAGGTTCATCGCGTCACGATACCCTGCGGCTGGGCCGTGCCGCCACACGCGAGCTGTCAGACCATCTTTACACAGCGATCAAGAGGTCGTTGCATCCGCTGACCATAATCCACAACGAGCATCTCCGGGAGGACCTATGGTCGGCGGTAAAGACGTTGAATGGCTCGGCGATCGTGTGTTGTTGGCGATTGGTCTTCTCCTGATGGGGCTGGCAGTCTGGCTGTCGCTGACGTGACCTCGATGACGGCCGTGAGCCGCGCCCGCCAGCACTGACGACCTCAGCCATCGGTCCCAGGTTACGGCTTCTTTCAACTGACGTGAATCTGTTGCTCGAAACCGATTCGACGCATTGGTTTCAGCATCGTTACCACGTTGTCACGCTCTCGTTGATGGCGTGTTGGTACCGTCGCTGGCGACCCTGGTTGAAAGTCGACGCACTGTTACAGAAGAGGCTGACGACGATGCTGAACGATTGTCAGGTCGAACAACGCACACGAAGATCCCGGGCGACACGCAAGATGTTCTTATCAATTATCGCTGTGCTGACGCTCGCGGGAATTACCACCGCCGTCGCGAGGAGCAAGGATTTCGGAGACAACGATCACGACGACGACCGAGACGGACGCGGCACTTACGCGATTGGCCTCTGGGGCGATCTGCCTTATTCCGATTTACAGGCCACGACGGGCGTGCCGAACCTCATCGCCGATATGAACAGACAGGACCTGGAGTTCACGGTTCACGACGGTGATCTCAAGGTCGGCAGCGGCGTACCCGGCTCCACCACTCCAACCACGTGCAGCGACGCGATGTATGTCCAGGCCCTCGGATACCTCAGGGCGCTGAAAGCGCCGGCCATGTTCACACCCGGCGACAATGATTGGACCGACTGCGACCGACCGGCCAATGGTGGGTTCTCGTCGCTCGAGCGTCTCGATCATGAGCGCGCGCTGTTTTTCAGCACACCGTTCTCGTTTGGGCAGCATCGCATGCGTCAGGATGTGCAGGACGCGGCGCTTTGCCGCGGCGTCAGCGGTCTGGTACCGTGCGTCGAGAATCGCCGATGGACCGTTGGCGGTGTCACCTACGTGACGCTGAACATCCCAGGGTCGTGCAACAACCTCTGCGACGTCGCTCCGGATTTCGCCGAGTATTCGGCGCGCAACCAGGCAAACATCATCTGGATGCAAGACGCCTTTGCAGAAGCGATGGACCGGCGCTCGGCTGGGGTTATGGTGATCGCGCAGGCCAATCCCGGATGGGATCTGACCGATGGCACGCGCGCGCCGTTGCGCAACCCGAGGACCCTCTTCCAGACGGACGGGCAACCTGACGGCTTCGAGGAATTCCTCAGCGCGCTGCGCGCTCAAGTGATCGCGTTCCGGAGACCGGTCGCGTACGTGCACGGCGACTCGCACTACTTCCGCATCGACAAGCCGTTTCAGGACGACCTGGGGCGCCGGCTGGAGAACTTCACACGCATCGAGACGTTTGGTGACAATCAGGCGAATGGCAACAACGACGTGCACTGGTTGAAAGTTCTCGTGAGCCCCCGCACCCTCGAAGTCTTCGCGTATCAGCCGCAGATCGTCACAGCGAATCGTGCCGCTGTTCCGGCACCATAGCTCGACCTCGGGCGAACAGCGCGGACGAGCGGTCAGGAGAGCGAGTCGATCTCCTTCAAGTCGGCGTCGGTCCACTCGACATCGAAGTCTGCGTCTGGCCGATCGATGGCCGGTGCGGCAGCCGCGGCAGCCGGGCGCACCGCCGGTGTTCTGGACGCCGAGGTCCTCTTCGCAGCCGGTGCCCGCGTTGCCTTACTGGACGCTGACTTCACGATCGGGGCCTTGCTGGCACCGGATCTCGTCGCGCTGGCCGCTGCTTTGGGACGCGACCTGCGGAGTGCCTTCTGGGCCTTTTTCGGCGTGGCGGCTTCGTTGCCGTTACGCGCCTCGACTTTTTTCGGGGCCTTGGCGGCCTTCGCCTGAGTTTTGGCGGCGCGTGCGGCGGCCTTGGCAGACGCCCGGCGCGCATCCTTTGCGGCACCGCGCGCGACGCGGGCGGCTTTCGCAGCCTGTTTGGATTCCTTCTTCGCCTGTTTGAGCTTCAATTTCGCGAGCCGCGCCTCCTTTTTCGCCCCTTTGACCTTCTGCGCGGCGTCCTTGGATGTGCGCTCGGCAGCTTGCGCCAGCGCATCTGCCTTTTGCGCGGCGGACTCGGCTTCGTGCAAGTTCATGATGTGTTCTCTTTCGGATGATCAGCGCTGATGCGCGGTTGGCGATCGAACCCTCTTGGGCTGCGCCGTATTTCGCAAGCCTAACGCATGCGTCCGTCGGCCGCTAGTCTGATTTCGGCGTTGCGTTGGTGCACGAACCCTCGCGGCTCAAGAGTCCAAAACCGGTTACTTACTCGATGCGATCGGAGAAATGATTCCAACGACAAGCCTCGATACAGAAGGTTTGCATAGGTGTTACCGTATCCGCTCGGTCGCCGTCGTACGGTGCCACATTTGACCATTATCGCGGAGCTCCCTTCACAATGGCCCACCCCCAGCTGCGCTCACGTTCACTCCGTCCGATGATTCGAGCGCTCTTCGTGCGCCGCACGCCGACGCTGGGCGCGCTGGCCGTCGTCCTGGCGCTCGCGTACTCCACGCGCTCCGACGTAGCGCTTGCCCAGTACACACCGTCGGTCCAGACGGATCGCGCTGCCTATGCGGCCGGCGACGAGGTTGCCATCAACGGGCAGGGATTCGCGCCTGACGAATCAGTCACGCTGACGGCGACGCACGAGGACGGTACGGTCGAACCGGGGATGGGCCACGAGCCATGGACCGTGACCGCCGACGGCGCCGGCAACGTGTCGGCAACGTGGGCCATCGACGCTGGCGATACGGTGGGACGACGATTCGTGATCAACGCGGTGGGTGCAGGGTCCGCCGCGAGCCACTCGCCGGTGTTCGTCCGAACGCCTATGGTGGCGACTGACATCGGCGCGTATGTCGCGGGGGACACTGTGACCATCACCGGGCGGGACTTCTCGCCCGGCGAGACCGTGACCGTGCGGGTGCTCCATGCGGACGGTACCGCCGAACCCGGCATGGGCCACGAGGCATCGGCGGCTGCCGTGCAGCCTGATGGCACGTTCCAGGCCGTTTGGACTCCGAATGCAGGGGACACGTCGGGGCCCCACTTCGTGGTGACCGTTGCGGGCGACGCGTCGGGCGCGATCGCACCTGCAGGTTTTCTGCGGGTCGCAGCGATCGCGCCGGACAGGGGCGATTACCAGCCTGGCGAGACCGCCATCATCAGCGGCCGCGGCTTCGCGCCGAACGAGGTCGTGACGTTGCAGGTGACCCACGCGGACGGCCATACGGACGGCAGCGGTCACGAACCCTTTTACGCTGGGTCAGACGAGGCCGGCAACGTGACGGCAACGTGGTTCGTCGATCCCGACGATTCACTCGGCAGCAAGTTCCTCGTGACCGCGACGGGGCGGGCATCTGGCGTCGCTGGCCGCGCGTCGTTCTGGGATGCGGGCACCATCAGCCTGACCGCGCTTGGGACGGCATACACGCAGGATTTCAATACCTTGGCGAGCAGCGGAACGTCGAGCACGGTGCCGCTGGGGTGGGATTTTTCGGAATCGAGCACGAACGCCAACACGTTGTATACGGCAGGCACCGGCTCCAGTAACGCCGGTGACACCTACAGCTTTGGCACTCCCGCTGGCGACCCCGAGCGCGCGTTCGGCGGCTTGCGCAGTGGAACTCTGGTTCCGATCATCGGAGCGCAATTCACGAACAGTACCGGTGCCACCATCACCTCGCTGGCACTTTCGTACACGGGTGAGATGTGGCGCGCCGGAGTGGCCAACCGGAACGCGGCCGACCGGCTCGACTTTCAGTACAGCACCAACGCCACGAGCCTCACCACGGGGACCTGGACCGACGTCAACACGCTCGACTTCAACAGCCCGAACATCCTCACCGCCGCCGGCCTTCTGAACGGCAACCTCGTCGGCAACCGCACCGCGATCAGCGACTCGATCAGTGGTTTGGCGATCCCGAACGGCGCGACGGTCTGGATCCGCTGGACCGACTTCGACATTGCCAGCAGCGACGACGGCCTGGCCGTCGACGACTTCTCGCTGACGCCGTCCGGCGCCGCAGGCGATAGTGCTCCCACTGTCAGTGGCACCAACCCGACGTCTGGCGCAACCGGCGTCCCGCTTACCGATAACATCACCGTCACCTTCAGCGAGCCGGTCGACCTGAGCGGCAACTGGTTCACGCTTGCGTGCCCCATCTCTGGACTCCGCAACGTCGCAGACACCGCGGTGACCGGCGGGCCGACGGCCTTCGTCGTCAACCCGAACACCGACTTCGCCCATAGCGAGACCTGCACGCTCACTGTGCTCGCGTCCCAGGTCAGCGACCAGGACACGAACGACCCGCCGGACACGATGGCGGCCGACTACGTCACGAGCTTCAGAACGGTCGACGCCCCCGCGCCGGCGGTTCCCATTCACGATATTCAGGGTTCCAGCCTTCTCTCGCCGAGAAACGGTCAGACGCTGACAACGGTTTCATCAATCGTCACGGCACTCCGCACGGCTGGCTTCCACATTCAGGACCTCAACCCGGATGCGAATGACGTCACGTCTGAAGGCCTCTTCGTCTTCACGAGTTCCAACCCCGCCGGCCTGGTGAGCGTCGGCGATGCCGTGCAGGTTAGCGGCAGAGTCAGTGAATTCCGTGCGGCGGCCGCGAGCCTCACGATCACCGAATTGGTTGGTCCGCTCACCATCAACACTCTGTCCCACGGCAACCCTCTTCCCGCTCCCGTGGTGATCGGTATCGGCGGACGTACACCTCCGTCAACGGTGATCGAAGACGACGCGACTGATGTGGATACGAACGGCGTCTTCGATCCAGCCACTGATGGCATTGACTTCTACGAAAGCCTCGAAGGCATGCTCGTGCAGGTGAACGACGCTGTGGCTGTCGGGCCGACAAGCGACTTCGGGAGCAACCGCGAGATCCCGGTGGTGGTCGACAACGGTGCCAATGCCGGCCTGCGGACCGTGCGCGGCGGTATCGTCATCCAGTCAGCCGACTTCAACCCTGAACGCATCATCCTCAACGACTTGATTGCCGGTGGTCCGACGCTTCCGGCGGTGAACGTCGGCGATTCGTACCCGGGCATCACCGTCGGCGTTATCGACTACAGCTTCAGCAACTTCAAGCTGCAGGTGATCTCGCTTCCGCCTCTATCGGACAACCACCTGCAGCCGGAGGTGCCGACGCCCATCGGGGCGAATGAGTTGGCCGTCGCGACGTTCAACGTCGAGAATCTCGCACCCGGCGACCCACCCGCAAAGTTCGCGAGGTTGGCTAGCCTGATTGTCACGAACTTGAAGGCGCCGGACGTGCTGGCCATCGAGGAAATTCAGGACAACAGCGGCACAACGAACAACGGCATCGTGGATGCCTCCGTGACCTGGAGCCTGTTGATCTCCGCAATCCAGGCGGCGGGCGGTCCGGCCTATGACTACCGCCAGATCGACCCGGTCAACAATCAGGATGGCGGCGCGCCAGGCGGCAACATCCGGCAGGGGTTCCTCTTCCGCACCGACCGCGGCCTGAGTTTCATCGA
>Ga0137437_1000179_pt1 | contig 17546 bp, 28 predicted proteins | sample EasRivERMGT138_2_FD_102332 | JGI IMG/M metagenome (GOLD analysis project Ga0137437, IMG submission 102332) | Soil microbial communities from meander-bound floodplain in the East River, Colorado, USA - East River MetaG ERMGT138_2 | ecosystem: Environmental > Terrestrial > Soil > Floodplain ...
GGGGGAAAAAAGGGGGGTTGGGGGGGGGTGGGCGGGCCTTTTTACCACCCGTGTTGAGGGGGGGGGGAAGGGGTTGTAAGGGGGGGGGGGGGGGGGGGGAAAAAAAAGGGGGAAGGGGGGGGGGGTGGTAGACGGCCGGGGAAGAGTCTGGAAGCGCCTGACATGGGGGGGCCATCGGGCGGAGTGTCGGTAAAAGGCCTGAGGCGTCGGAATCCTAGCCGTCAGCCGGGACGGCGATGACGATCTGCTCGGCGGGCAGCCGAGACGATCGGCGTCGTCGGCTCGGTTGACGGCTGTGTGCTATCGGTGATGATGAAGCCCTCGATGGTGTTGCCTGCCGAGTCGGACCACGTGCCCGGTCGGTTCGCGGACACCCAGTCCATAAGCCACGCGAGATTCTTCTCCGCGGCGACGCATCGGCGAATCCATGCACGGGCGATAGCAATCCGATCGCGGGAGGCGCGTTCGGGTCCGTAGTCGGCCAGGGCGCTTCGCTCCATGTCGGCCTGGCTGGGTTTCGGGATCATGGTTCGCCCTTCGGTGACGTCCGCTCAGCGAGATGGCTCATTGGCATGGATGGTCTGCCGGACGCTTGATGGTCCATCAAGATGTCCTGAATTTTGTCGAGCACTTCCTCTTCCATGGCGGCCCATAGTTTGACGTCGCATCACGGGCCTGGGGATCGATTCATTGTACAGCCGATTTCGATATGGAGCCGTGCGCCGCGATAGTCCGGATGGCGTTGAACGGCCGCGGTCATCTTGGCGGCGAGACCGTGCCAGAAGGCGGACCGGCAGCCGCTCTCTATCCACCGGCCGTAGGCGTAACACTCGGCGCGGACGAGTTGATCAAACGCTGGGCGTCCTCGGCTTCCGCAGCGGCCTCGTGATCGGCGATGCCGTCCAGGAAACTGTCTAGGGCTTCCCTGACCGCTTCGTGCATCATCAGCCGCTCGCGGAGAACCGGCTTGCGTTTCATCCGCAATTCGCAGGCGACCGTCTCGTTGTTTTCGCACGGGCACTCCCATCGGAAACTGACGACAATCACGTTCTTCACAGCTTCCTCGTCGTCGCGAAGGCCCCGATGTAAGCCGACGTGCCCGTCACGAGCCGTACCTCGAGGCGGTCCGCTCCGACGATCTCTTGGCAAATGGCGGCTTGCCAGGCAAAGTCCAGCCCCGCATTCATGGCCATTTCGAGAAAGGTTTGCTTGCCCTTGGCCAAGCGAAGATTGACGGCGCCGTCGCTGGCGTCCGCGGAGCCGTAGTTCATCCGGTAGAGCATGTGTCCCGCCGGGATCGGGATCGTCGCCACTTTGTTGCGCCGCAGAAGGCCACGCCCCGAGTGACACCAAATGTCGTCGTCGAGAATCGAGACGTGGTTGACGACCCAATCGTCGGACGGCTCCGACTTGGCCAGGCCAGGCCATTTACCTAGCACCGCCCCGGCGGCGAGGCCTGCAAGAAATGCTCGCCGGTTCATGACTTTTCTCCCTGGCCGAACGCAACCATCCTCTCGGTGAGGATGTCGTGGTATTTACCCATGATCTCAAGCTGCCGGCGAAGACGCAATTGCTCACCGTGTTCGACGCCCATGAACGCGTGCGACTCGATGAAGGTCTCCAGGCCGGTCATTTTGCGTTTAAGCTCGGCCCGTTCGTCCACCACTCGCTTTTGATACGGCATCATTGGCCCTGCCTCCTTTGGGATTTCCGCATACTTGCCCATGAATCCTTCCAACACGACCGGTTGCGTCGCGGCCCTGTCCTCGATCAGCCAAACGCCGTCGAAGTTCATGAGCACCATCTGCACAGAGGTCAAAGGCGGCAGAGGCGGCGGAGTGAATCGCCTGATGGTGGGGGGGCACATCACGTAGAGGATTTCTTTCGCCATCCACTCGTTGACGTAGATCGCCGCCGGCTTATGCGCGATGATCATCCCTCGCAGCATGCGTATGGACCAGTCGTCGCACATATCCATGGTCGAGCCCTCCAAGAAAAGAGGCCCGGCGAACGGCAGCTTTCGCTGCAACCCCGCAGTCCAGCTTTCGCCAGGCTTTTGGGGCGACGTCGCCGGTATCTCTCCCCGCCGGCAATCAAATCCGGCGGCGCTCCCACTAAGGATTCGTCGTCGTGATCGTGAGGCGGATTTTGCCGCTGGCCCCTTGGCCTGCGGGGCCATTCTTGCGGCCGCCGCCGCCGCCGCCGCCCGTGTTCGCTGACCCCGCGGTTCCCTCGCTGTCTTGGTCCATCATGCCGCCGTTGCCGCCGCCGAGACCGCTGCCGTAGCTGCCGAGCCCGTTGCCGCCATCGGCAACCACACGCGCGCCGCCACCGCCGCCGCCCCCGTCGTCGCCCTGATTGTCGGCGCCGTCGCCGCCTTTGTGGATGTTCGACAAGACCCCGACGTCGCTCCCGTAGCCCGACTTGGTGCAACTCGACGCCGGCGCTCCCGTTTTGCCGGTTGCGCCTCCGGCAGTCACGACGCTTTGGCCGGTCGTCAATTGGTTGTCGCGCACGTGCGTGAAGCGGGTTGGCTGTCCGGGGCCTCCGATCTCAACGGAGTAAATTGAATTGGGCGTTGTGTCGATATCGAAACAACAGAACGCCCCGCCGCCGCCGCCCCGGCCGCCGCCGGCCCCATTGCCGTTCACGCCGGGGGCCGCGCCGCCGACGACGTAGGCTTGCACATGCACCGCGTTGGCGGGCATCTGGATGGGGCCTTGCGACGACGTGTACTCGAAAACTTGGCCCATTTAGGGTCCGTCCTTTCGGAAAAAAGAGTGGTTGGGCGAATCGAATGACGTCAATTCTATTGCCCCGGCTCGTCGATGATGTCATCGATCCAAATGGCAGTGATCGACTGGCCCTTGATGTTCGGCAGAAAGAAAAGAAAAACCCGCGTTGTCGACCGGTTGATGGGGGCGTCTTCGTCGCGAACGACGAGGCCGATCGTCTTTTCGGCCCATCCGTTGGCCAACAGAATCATCGCTAGTTTGCATTCGAGGCTGCCACCGCACTTGGGGCCGGCCGCGTCGTGAATGATGTGCCGGCAGACCTCGGCGATGACCGGCTTTTTGTTAGTGTGGGCCGCGCAAGAGTGCATGCGCACGACGTCGGCAAGGTAATCGAGGGCGGAGTTCATCGGTTCCAAACCTCTCTCATTTCGTCTTCTTCGTCCCGATGGTCCCGATAAATGCACCCTTCGCACATTTCCTTATTACAGAAACGGCACGTCAGCTTTTCCGTGTGGCCGCGTCCGCAACGTGGGCACGGCGCCAGTTCCTTGCATTCGAATTGCCGCAAGCGCTGGACGCAGTTTTCGCAGACACCGGGGAACTCCGAGGGATAAAGGAAAACGGGGATGTCGCAAAGCTCACAGCAACGCGCGTCGCCGGGCTTAGCCTTGGCCTTCCCCTTCCACAGAAACGACGCGGCCGATTTGTAGTTTTCCCGTTCGACGCGCTCGACGGTTGCGACGCACACGGCGGTCCCCCTTACTCATCGTCGCCTTCCGTTGCGGGTGGTATGTAGTTGCCAAAAAGATGCGAGCGGCGGAGCGTCTGAATGTCCGCATAGGTGCGCTCGGGGCCCGGCGGCAAAGGGGCACACACTTCCCCGTCAACAACAATGGCCACGGGCTTTGCGGGCCTCGCGTCCAACTTCCGCTTGTTGGCGTCGTTACCCATTCGCGACGCCTCGCGGCCGCCGAATGGGGCCACGCGAGGGTATTTGAAACGGATCGCCGGTTGGTCCCAGCATGGCCGGCAGAGGCCGCGGCCGACACGCTCGGGGATCGGTTCGCCGCAATGCAGGCAATTCGGGATTTGTGGCATGGCCACGCTCCAAAAAACAGCCGTGACGCCGGCGCGGTCGTGTAACGCAACGTGCGTAGCGAACCGACGCCACGGCCTGAGGCTCTAAATCTCGAAGTCCTCGGCGGGCCGGGATGCGAGATTGAAGTGGCGGTCGAACACGGTGTAGCAGACGTCGCGGATGTCGCCGATCCTCGCCGCGACGCTCGGGTCGAATTGCCGCGCGAACTTTTCCGCTTGCCACAGCGCGATGATGGTCTGGCAAATGGCGACTTCGTTAGGGGCCATCGTAGTTTTCCTTGCGCCTGTGAACCCGTCCGCAGCGGCGGCATTTCAAGATGATCTCGTCGGGGTTGTCGCCAAAGCCGTCGATGCGGGTCATGCGAAGCGGGGGGCACTCGGGGTGGCAGAAGCCCAGCATTTTATGGCCCGCCCAGGCGATGCCGTCGCACGCAGAAAACAGAAGCCAGACGATTCCGTCCCCAGCCCAGGCCAGCCCACGTAGGGCCGTTTCGCCGGACCACGCTATGAATCGATTGATTGGGTCCATTGTGAGAGCCTCCTTTTACTCACCGACCAGGTCGATGGTGTTTTCCATGATCCTCACCAGTTGCGGCGCCAGCTTAAAGCGATCGCGGTTGATCTCGATCGACTTGCGAATGTTGCCGCCGCTCTTGTGCCGCGTGCCGGCCGCTTTCCAGTCACAGAACATTTCGATGATGTCGATGAGGTTCATGTCGTCGACGCCATTTTTGAAGTGCTCCGGATGATGCCGGTTCTTCGAGTAGTGATGGGCCAACGCGTCGCCGAGCAAGGCCTTGTTGGCGTCGTTCTGGGCGGTCCCATAGTCGGTTTGCGAGAGGGCCGGCGTCATCACTGTGAAGGCCTCTACTTCGGGCCGTTCGAGCTTGGACAGGTCGTGCCTGTCGCACCGATCGAGCATTTCCTTGACCAAGCCGTGCATGAGCCTGCCGACCAGGGCGATATGCTCCCTGGTCTCGAAGTTGCAGGCCTTGTTTTCGATCGTCAACATTTCGAATCTCCCTATGTTGTGGCGTTGGGCCGCGGGCGACGACCATCTATGGGCCATTTAGCCATCATCCTTTGCCAGTCCGTTCGGAGGCCGGCTTCCCTGTCGTCTCTCTTCGCTTGGTTTTTGATGTAGGCGTCGATCGTCGCCTTGATGGCACTGGCACTCACCCAGTTGGAATCGGCCAGCGGCGGAGCGTCCGCGTTGCGATACAGCACGGGCCCGAAGAGCTGGACCCCTTCCAGATCGCGGAAGCGGAGCCCGGTAACCTTGTAGGCCGGCTCCTTTGCATCGGCGGGAACAATCCAGCACGAATCGGCAATGAGATCGTCGTTCATGGCTTTTTCTCCCACTGGCATTGTCCGCCGCATTCGTGGGCTTCGTAGCCGGCGATCTTACCGCAATGTTGGCAGGTTGGCCGGTCGGTTGGTGGCTCTTCGGGAACGCGTTCGTATTGAGACCTAAGCCATCGCTCGATCACGGAGGCATGCGGCTTCTTGACGCATTCCGCCAAGATGAGCGGATCGGGGACGACGAGAAAACAGTCCCGGCAATAAAGCACGGGGGCAGTGCCTGCCCCTGGTTTCCAGCCGCCGCACAGCGTGTGGCTCGCGTGGCGAGCAACCGGCGTTTGCGGGTCGAAAGAGGGCATGTCATTTCTCCAATCGCCACAAGATCAGGCCAGGCCCATCTGGCCCAACGCCCTTGAGCCTACGAATCTCTTCAAGGAGGATGTCGATGACTTGGTCTCCTCGCTTTCGCTCATTTCTTTTCCCGAGTTCGTTTCCGAGCAGCAGCCCGAGGACGGCGCCCACCACCATCCCCAGGCACCAGATCCATTCGAGCCGGATCGGCAGGGCGATGTTCGGTTCGATAGGCTCGGAGGGCGTCGGGGTTGTCCCACATCCACTCCAGGCAGCTTGCGATGATCTCGGCGTGGCAGTAAGGCTTTGGCTGACACCAGCATCCGAGGATTGCGTCTTTGGGGATGGCGAGCAGAGCATTCATTACCTCCTTGTCGCGAGCTTTGATTTTCTCCCACAGCCAGCGCCGGTATTTTTCTTGGGCTTCGTGTCGGATGGCGTTCGCGGCTTTGCGGGCGATCCTCCAAGGATTGCCGAGGGGCGTCGGCCGGCCGACGTAGACGTGCCGTTGGTCGGCTTTGAGGAAGGCGGCGACGTCGACGAAGGCTCCGACGTTGACGACGGGCAGCAAGCCGGACGGAGCGAAGGACATGATGGATCCTCGACCAAAAGCACCAAGGAAGATGCGTCCTCGTAAACGTACCGCAAATTCTCGGCGATGCGCGACATCCAATCCACGAGCCATTCTTTCTTTGCGTGATCGGCCGCTCGCACAGCGTATTCGGCGGTCTCGATGATGTCTTCGATGGTTTCGAGAACGTGCTCAAGGGGAGATTCTGCCCAAGAAACGGGCGGAGGCCCCTCGTCGAATTTGAGCAAGTCGGCTTCTTTCTTCACGGCACCCTCCCCAAAGAGTGATGGGGAGGATGGCCCCCCCCATGCCGTGAACAGCTTATGCCGCCCGCTTGCCTTGACCAGTTTCGCGGCCGACGCGGGCAAGCTCGTAGCCGCGTTTCTTGACGAGCGCACGGGCTTCGCCCTTCGACCAGGCTTGCACGATTTCAACGTGACCGCCCAGGCATTGAACGCGGTGGAATTGCGCGACTTTCTTTTGCGTGCCCTCGGCCGCGGCATCCGGCTTGTCGTCTCGGGCGGCTTTGCCGAGGCCGCACATGACGATGGGCGCCGTCATCGGATCGTTGAGGCACACGAGGGCGAACGTCTTGGTTGTGCCGCCGAGATAGTCGGGCGGCGGCGTGCGGCCGATCGTCGGCTCCGGGCGCTCCGGCCCGGAAAGCACGGCGACGTCGCTTGGCAACTTGAGAACTGGCAATGGGGCACATCCCATGGCTCACGCTCCTGGAGTGGGGGGTAATGGGTCAGCGGAACGCTCCGCTGCTGAATTCTAATGTATCCAGGCTTCCTCCCTGAACTCAACGTAGGCCATGGCGATCGCGAAGTAAGGCACTTCGCCGCCGATGCGGAGGCGGTTCGCCTCAACCACTTCGTCATCGCCAGCATTCCAAACGGTTTTGAGGCTGTCCGTCTGAAAAGGCTGGGCGACGCGGACGATGGCCAGCTCCCCATCACCATCCTGGCCGCCATGGCCGATTTCGAGTTGTTTGCACGGATTCGGCGAGCGGAAAAAATCGAGCTTTGCCGTGCCGATGCCTCGCGCCGGGACCGGCGTCATACTTCCTGTGACGGCGAACCACAGAAGCGACGATCCGAACGGCAAATCGAGCCAAGCTTCCGACGCGGGATCCACCCAGCCGCCCAACAGGCAACCGAGACGCGCGGGCGAATGGGCGTCTTGGAATACCGGCTGCGTCACGGCAAGCCGTCGCCTCGCCAGGCCATCGCCGTTGACCCGCGGCTCGTTGTTCGGATCGTAGGCCAGAGCATAAAGCCCGTCGACGAACGGCAGCATCGGGCCCATGCCGAGGAAGCCCATGCAGTTGGCGCACTGCGTCCGCCACAAGACTTGCCTCTGCGGCAGTTCGAAATCTCCGCCCGGCGTCAATTCACGCATAGGGCACAACCTCCTTTACAAAGGCCTTGAGTTCCCGGTAACGCGCTGCGGTCCCCGGCATCATGCCGCCGGGTTGAAACATCTCGTCGGCTAAGCGGCTAAGTCTTTCCACGCATTCTACGAGCTTGGCTTTATCCAAAGCGCGGAAGTCGAAATCGTTCGTGCCGGTGGCGTGGTTGACGCCGATCTTTCCCTCGACATGCTCCGCCAGCTCGGCGGCGCGTATCTTGTCGAACGCTTCCAGGCCCCAAGTGCAACGGACGATGCGATTCGTCGGCAAGTGATGCCCGATCACGACGACCGACGCAAGGCCGTTTTGGTTGCCGATCGTTTTGGCGAGTTCGATGGGCAAGACCGGGGTGTCGACGCTGTCGATGAAACCAGGAATCGTGATCATGGGGGACTCCGCAACAAGTGAAAAAAAAACGCAGGGCTCTGCTCAGCCCTGCGCTTCCGCGAATCCCTTCGCGAGTCACACCCACACTTTCTCACTCGGAGAAGGTGGAGTCGGGGAGGTCGGATTCGAACCGACGACCTCCGGCTTATGAGGCCGGCGGGCAAGCCAGACTACCCCACTCCCCAAAAAAAATTCGGCGAGGCGAAGGCGCGTCTTCACTGGTGACTTGGACCGACCCGAGTCTCCACGCGTCCTTACCCCGCCGCGGGCGATGGTGCTTCCAAGCGCTCAAATGCTCCTTGCGTCCTTGAGCTTCAACGCCCGGCACGATTCTAGCCCGCCACTTCTTTGATTGACACACAATTTTTTCGGGCTCTTACCCTGGGCACGCAGCGACAGCAATTTCGGATGCGTGATTACCCAGGGGAGAACTTCTTATGCCTGAGACCTTTCCGCAAAATCCGTTTGGGGCACAACCGGCGGCGGCGGCGCCCGCCGCGCCGATCCAAGTTTCGCAGGGGCAGAACGTGAACCCCGGCGGGCATGAGGGCACGACGCCGGCTCCTTCCCCTGCGATTCCTTCAAACCCGGGCGCGCCGTATGGCGCGCCGGGCACGTCCATTTCCGCGGCCGATTTAGCGGCCGCAACGCCGCCCGCCGTCCCCACGATCCCGACCGTTCCAGGTCAACCGGGGCAGGCGCCGGCGCTTCCCACTCCGCCGGCCGCGGGTTTGCCTGGGCAAGCCCCGCCGGCCGCGCCTGCCGCGCAACCGTGGAACACGGCCCGCGAATTCGCGGCCGCGAACGGTTTCCCCGAGGCGGCCCGGTTCGCGAACGACGGCGAGTTCTTGCAGGCCGTGTTGCGGCAAGTCGCCGCCGGCGGTCAAGCCGCTCAACAGTTGCAGATCCTGCAAGCCCAAATGATGCAGGCTCGTCAGCCCGCGCCGGTTGCTCCCGCGGTCGACCCCAACGCCCCGAAGAAATTCTTCGAGGCCCCCGAATTCAATGCGCAATGGTCGCAGTGGATCCAGCGGACCGAGAACGGCGGCTTCAAGCTCGCCGATGGCTGCCCCGATCCGACGATTCTGCCGAAGTACCTGGCCTACGAGAACCATCGCCGGCAAATGGCCGATCGGCTCTTCACCGACCCGGGCGCCACGCTTGAGCCGTGGGCCAAGGACATCGTCGAAAAGACGGTCAAGCCGCTGCTCGAACAAACGATCGCCGCCCAGAACGACAAGGCGTTCGCCGACAACTTCATGCGCGAGAACAGTGACTGGCTCGTCGCGCGCAATCAGCAAGGCCAGGTCCTGTACCAGCAAGACGGCCGGCCGATGGCCTCGCCCCTTGCCGCGCGGTTTCATCACCACGCCCAAGTCGCGGAGCGCATGGGCATCCGCGCCCTTTCCGATCAGGTTTCGTTCGCACGCACCGCCGTTCAGAACGAGCTTTACATGGCTCGCGCGAATCAAGGCGCGACGAACCAAACGATTCCCGCGCCGGCGCCTCCCCAGGTCCCGACGCTCAATTGGCCTTTCGGGGGCCCGACCCCCGCGGCCGCCCCTGCGTCCTTCGCGCTTCCGCAAGTCAACACGGCCCTGCGTCTGCCGGCGAACCCGACCGGTTCGATGGGGGGCATCAACGTGCCCGGCGGCATGCCTCAGAACGCCATGGCGAGCCTCGGCGAACAACTCGCCTTGGCGATGACGCAAGCGGGCTTGATGCCGCGCTATTGAACCGCACCCTTCGGCTGGGGGGGGTGGGGTTTTTACCAACCAACAACGGGACAGAGGTAGGAGACAATCATGAGCGACTGGATTCGTGTGATGAACACGACGATCGCCAACTACATCGCTGGCGCGGAGAACAATGTTGTTCGAAACCGCAAGCTGTTGTCGTTGCTGAAGAGTCGTGGCCGCATCACCTTCAATTGGTCCGGCGACAAGATGGTTTGGCGCATTCGGTACGCGCGGGGGCCCATGCAGGGCTATGCCGACGCCGAAACCCTGACTTTCCCGCGTCGGAATCGGTGGAAGACGGCGGAACTCGATTGGCGAGGCTACGCCGCGACTGAGGGCGTCACGAAGCTCGAGCGATTGAAAAATCGCGGCCCTCAACAGATCATCGACCTGTTCGCCGATACGACCACGGCCATGCTCGAAGACATGGAGGAAAACTTCGGCGACGAGCTTTACGTTGACGGCGCAGCGGCCGGCAACTCGAAGCGCATCCATGGCATCGAGTCGTTCCTCGGCCACAGCGGCACGTCGTTGCCGTACGTGGCTTCCCCCAGCGACACGTTCGCGGGCCTCAGCACGGTTCTCGGCGCTTACGGCGGCCGTTGGTCCGGCAATTGGCCCTCGGGCAAGGGTGACGCGCAGTACGATTTCTACTCCCCCACCCTCGTTGACTACACGGACACGAACTGGCAAGCCGATTCGTATTCGTGGTCGACGGTCAGTTCGCAGGCCCTGCGCTACGGCATCATCCGATCGCAGCGCAACAAAACCCAAAAAGGTCGCCTCGACCTCGTGTTCCTCGAATCCGAAATGTACCGGCTGTGGCTGGAAAGCCTGAGCCAGACCGAGCGGATCATCGTCGAGAAAAACACGGCCAACAGCCCCATGGCCAAGCTCGGCTGGGGTGACGTGCAGAATTTCGACGGCGTCGACGTGACGTGGGAATTCGGCACGCCCGACGCGATCGGCTACGGCCTCAACGTCGATCAGATGGAATTGCGCTCGATGCAAGACCGCCTGTTCGTCAGCGAAGGCCCGACGTACGACGAGTCGACCGCGGCCTACAAGATGAAGCTCGACTTCTTCGGAAACTGCGTGTGGAACCCGCGCTACTTCACGAAGTGGAAGAACTACACCTAAGAGCTTGTTGCGCAGCCGGGGGATGACGCTCCCAACGGGAGTATCCCCCGGCTCGCACTTACCAACCCCCTGAACGAACCAACAAACACGAAAAATTCATACTGGAGTTTCAGCCATGTCGGATCGCCAAATCAGCCCGCCGTTCGAGCGTGGCGCCTTGGGCACGGCTTTCACCGACCACACGGGCGCTACGGCCGACGCCTCGGGCAACGCGCAGTGGGAGGGCAAAGAGTGGGTGTTCGAGGACAAGGATTACACCAATCCCGGCTTCGCCGTCGATCGAACGAACCACTTCGTGACCTGCCGTTGCGTGCGCAATCTCGCCGGGGCCACACTTAACACCAAGCGTTTCGTCAAGTTCAAGACGGACGGCACCGGTTACGAATACGGCGCCCAAGTCTCCGGCTATGGGGCCGTCGGCGACGCCGGCGTCATGGTCGACGAATTCCTCACCGCGGCCGTGCCGATTAACGCGTTGTTCTGGGGCGTCATCGAAGGGCCTTGCATGGCCGTGACGGACGCCTCGGGCGACACGAACGTCGCCATCGGTAATTTCGTCGTCCCCGGATCGAGCGCCGACGGCACCGTGGTTGACCAAGACAAGGACGGTGACAGCGGCGACACTGCCGCCGTCGTGGTCGCGTTCAACCAAATCCAAGGCGCGATCGGTCGCGCCATCAAGGCCGTCAACGGCACCGGCGCCGACGTCCTCATTTACAAGCGGCGCCAATAAGCCCCGCTGTCCCGTTCCCCCCATCCGAAAGGGGCCCGGCGGTTCGCCGCCGGGCCCCGACAAAACAACGAGGCGACCATGGCGTCCGGCATGCGAGAGCGAAGCGTTGTGGTGAACAAGTCGGCTTCCGGCGCCAACGAGCTGGTCGCCGCTGTCACCGGCGCCATCATCCGCGTAACCCAAGTCGCCCTGGTCGCTGCCGAGGCCGTGACGGTGACGTTCAAGTCCGCGACGACCGCCATCACCGGCCCCATGGCCTGGGGCGCCAACGTGCCCTTTATCGACCGCTCCGCCCAGCAAAACCGCGGCCTCTTCGCGACCGCGCCGGGCGAAGCGCTGAACATGGACCTTGGCGCGGCAAAAGCAGTCGGCGGATACATCTGCGTCCAAATTATCCCCGTGACCCCCTCCGCTCTTTAACCATGGATTTCGCCGCCATCGCTGGTTTGCTCGGTTTCGGTGTGAAGCTGTTCAAGCTCCATCGCGACTTCGTGTACCTGCAAGGCCAGGTCAACGGCGCGCTGTCTATGGCGGTGATTGCGCTCGGCCTCTGGATCCTCATGCACCGGCCCCCGCCACGGAGTTGACCATGCGCCAGATTTTCGGAATCCTGCTGATGATCGTCGGGGCCTGCGTCCTCGGCGCGCCGGCGGGGCTGCCCTTTCCCTTGAATCCGCAGCCGGTACCGGACGCCAAAAAGCCCGAAGAGAAGAAACGCTTATTCCCGCTCATCCGCAAGCCGCCGACGATGGCGACGCCGGCGACGATCGCCGCCAAAGGGGGGCTCGTCAGCCCGGACGGCTCAGAGCAAATCGCCTGCGACCTGCCGCAGAAATTCCACCTACGCAACCGCGGCGGCTCCGATCGCGCGGGGCTCTGCGTGTTTTGCTCGATTCAGCACGCGTCGGTTTGGCAGCATCAATGGGTAACGCAAGACATCTTCAAATGGATGTGGACGCGGCCCGGCGGCGGTTGGCCGGAGAAGGTCGACAAAGTCATCGCCCAGATGGCCAAAGAACAAGGCAAGCCCGTGCCCGCGTACGTGCAGTTTCAAGACAAGGACATTGAGGTTTTGAAGCTCGCGTGCAAGACGGCGCGCATGCCAAGCATCACGTATAACTACTCCCCGACCGGCAACTATCGGGGCCAGTTCATTGACCACATGGTGAGTCTTGTCCACGCGACCGACAAGTGGTTCGCCGTCCTGGACAACAACTTCCCCGACGATATCGAATGGATGGATCCTGCCACGTTCAAAAATGTCTATACCCGCATGGGCCGCCGCAATGGCTGGTCGGTGATCTTTCTCGATCCCGGTCCGCCGCCGCCGCCCAAAAATTAAGGAGTGTGCGTCATGCGTCGCCTCAGCTTGGTTCTGTTGACGGCCGTCGCCCTTGTGGGGCTCGCGGTCGTCGCCAACGTGGACGCCGGCTGGCTGTTCGGCCGGCCGAGTCGAGTTGTATGCACTGGTGATTCCTGCTCGCTGCCGGCGCGACAAACGCCGGTTGCCGTCCAGGTCCCTGCGCCGGCGCCGGCGATGCCCGCGATCGCCGCCCCCCCGAAAGCGCCGACGGTGAAACCTCCCTACCTTCCTCCGAACGGCGTTTTCCCGACCGGGGTTATTGCGGACAAGCTCTCCGCCGCCGACGAGAAGTATCACCAGAACGGACAGGAGGTCTCCAAAGCCGTCGCTTACCACGCGATCGGCGGTCAGGGTTTAATTGATGATGCCAACAAGCCGTACGTGTGCATCGTGGATCCTGACGCCAAACGGCGCCAAGACGTGGTCGCGACGCTCAAGCGCGAACTCGGCGACAAGGTGAAATTCTGGGACGGCCCGCCCGATGACTGGTCGTATGCGACCGGCCACAAGACGGATGGTCGACCTACCATTTATGCGCAATTGGCGGACGGCGTCGTCAAACATCGCCAAGACGATCTCGCGGACGGCGTCGACGCCGCGGTGGGCGCCGTCCGCAAGGCGTTCCCGGAGTATGCTCCGGCCAAAGACCCCGACCTGCGCAAGCCGCCCGCCCCGACGCTGCCCGGTGGCTTCGACCTGTCGAACTTCCGCAATCAACTCGCGATCGCGTTGGCCGCGATCGTGGGCGGGCTCGTCGCCTTTTTGCGAGGCAAACCGCCTGCCCCCGCGTGATCCTCAACACACTCGCCGCGCCCCTCCCCGTTCACGGTGATGCGCATCAAGGGCGAGTTTCTCGACACCTTTTTTAAGGAACAGAGTCATGGACCTTCTCACCTTGCTTTTGCCCATCGTCGGCGGCGCCGTTGTTTGGGCCTACAACAAGTACACGAAGACGACGGGCACCGATCCGCTCGCGAATCGGCCGATCCTCAAGGCCCTCTTCGAAATGCTGGCCAAGGGCTTGCCGGGACAACAGCAAATCAACCTCGCGACCCAACTCGGCCTCCACACCGACACGGAGTTCCTCAAGTCGCTCGTCACGAACGCCGAGGGCAAAGCGTGGGAAGACGCGTTGGCTCTCGACGGACCGCGTGCGCGAAATGCGGAAGCGGCGACGCCGTCTTCGCCCCCGGCTCCCCCTTACGCGTTTGCTCCCGAGCTTGTCCACATCCCGATCCGGCTGACGATCAGCCCGCATTTTCTGCCCCCCGAGCCCCCGCCGCAGCCCGGGCCCGAACAGCCGGGAATCCGGCTCGCGGCGTAAGTCGTTAGCTATTTTTCCGATATACAAAAACCGAAGGGGAGCCCCCGCTATTGGTGGGGGCTCCCCTTTTTCGTTTAGAATTGACGCCAGACGGCGTTAGCGAGTAGCTTTGGCCGATTCAAAGAGACTCTGCCTGACCCAGTTGCTTTGCGAGAGCGAAGGGGAACGGAAGAGGGGAAACGAAACCATTTCGAGTTGGTGCCTTCCCCCATTGAAAGCGAAAAGGCGGGCCGATCGGGCGTGGTGGCTCGGCGGATAATGTGCATCCGCTGAGCGCTTGCTGAGGTTGCACCACGCGCCGGTCGGACCCGTTATTGGAAGGGAGGCTCGACCGGCCGACGTGTACGCCGCCAATTGACATCTGAGCACGGCGTTTGTACGTTAGACCGAGCCGACTTGATGGCCCCCAACCGGTGTATGGTGTACCCCAAAACCCGGCGGAGGCCAGACCGTCATGCCACAGATGACACCCTTGGTGCTTACCAAGGCCGAGGCGAAAGCCCGTGAACAATTCCTTGCCGAAAGGAAGACATGCGTAGGGGGTTCGGATATCCAGCATTTGCTGGGCTTGGAATTCGGCTGCGAACGCCGCTTGTTTTACGACAAGGCGGGAGTCAGGGCCGATTTCCCCGAGCACGTCAACAATCACATCCGCCGCGGCATTCTGCTCGAAAGCATCGCCAAGCGCGAGTATACCGCGTCGACGGGGCGGAAACTTTTCAAGGGTCAATTCTGCCGCCATCCGAAATTTCCGTTCATGGGCGTGCATCTGGACGCGAGGATAAGGCCGGCAAAGGGCGTGCCAGAGGGGACGCTGGAATGCAAGATTCCCACGTTTCGCGCTTTCCGCTCCTACAAACAAACGCAGTTGCCGGCGGCGAACTACGTCGTGCAGGCCCACTACAACGCATTCGTCGCCGGGGTGACGTGGTCGTCGATCGACATTTTCAACCCCGACCAGATGGACACGCTTTGGTTCGATCAGCCGCTCGACATGGACATCGTCGGTCCGCTCCCCGAGATCGTGGGCAGTTTCTGGCAGCTTGTGCAAAGCTACTGGCACGGCTCGATTATGGAAAACCCCTACCCCAAGCTGGAGCGCACCGACAAGCGTTGCGCGACATGCCCCTGGCGCACGCAGTGCCAACAGCTTGGGGAGACGCCCAGCATCTTGCTCGACGCCGCGGCCGACGAGATCAAGGGCATCGAGTTCGAGATCGACGACGATCCGTCGTTGGCCACGCAAGCGTTAAAGCTGCACGCGCTCAACAAGAGCCGGCTCGCCTCGGAACGGCTCGAAAAGGCGGCGAAGCAGGAACTTGAAGACATGCTCGGCGAACGCAACGCCGTGGAGGTCCCCGATGCGGTCCGCGTCTTTTGGAAAGAAACGATCCGCAACGAAAAAGCCCGGCCGGCTCGCAAGACATCGGCCTTCTCGTTGAAGGTTGTCCCTTTGAGCCAAACCATCGGAGATGAACATGGCGAAGAAGCAACAAGCGAAGCCGAAGCCGACTGAACCGGCGAGGACGCCGGAACTCTTGCCGCCGCTCAATCCTCTGATGGGCACGGGCGAGATGATCGCCATGGAAGGGAACCCCATGGCGGGGCAAATGCTCATGCCGAGCAATCCAGCTGCCGACGTCGGCGAGGCCGCGAGCCGCTCCATGATCGTCGCCGCCATGGAGACCGTGCGCGGCGCGATGACGATGGCGCGCGAGTTTCCCCGCGATGAGAAGCGTGCTTACCAGGCGATCATGGGGGCCTGCTCGGTTCCCGTGTTCGCCGAGAAGGCGCTTTATTCGTGGTCGCAAGGGAAGGGCAAAAACGCCAAGCAAATCGAGGGGCCCACCGTTTACATGATGAAGGAGATTTCGAGGCGGTGGGGGCACATTCACTCCGGGGCTCATCTCATCGCCGACACGGCCGAGCAACGGACGCTACGGTGTTTTGCGCGCGACCTGCAAACCGGCACCTTCTTCGAGTTCGACGTCACGTTCGCCAAGGTCGTCTTCCGCACCTTCGGGGATAGCCGCGAAGGGGGGGAATGGCGAAGCTGCGACGAACGCGAGCTTTTGCAGCTCACCAACGCCCAAGGCTCGCGCGGCGTGCGCAACGCCATTCAATCCATCATCCCGGATTTCGTGGTCTCCGAGGCGGTCGCCAAGGTGAAGGAGATCATGCGTGCCCAGATCAAGAAAGACCCGAGGGGTTTCCTCAAAGCGTTGCTCGTGCGCTTCGAAGCCCTCGGCGTCGAAGCGGGCGAGATCGAAGACTTTGTCGGCTTCGATCTCGAAAAGCTCAATGCCGACCAACTCCGTTATCTGGCCAACGTCGCGGGCGCCTGCGAGGACGGCGCCCCGTGGACGAGTTACCTAGAAAAGAAGGCCGTCAAGGAAGGCGTCGCCGGCAACGTGCCCCCCAAGACGGCCAAGGAGCTTAAAGAGCGAATCGCCCAGAAAGCGGCGGGCACGCGTGCCCCCGACGAACCAAAGAAGGACGCGAAGAAGGAACCCCAAAAAAAGGAGGACGTGAAGAAAGAGAAAGACGCCGCCCCAAAAAATAACCAGGGACAAGCGCCGCAACGTGGCGACGCTGACGAAAGCAAAGGTCCTACGCAGCCTTAGCTAGCCCCTGTTCCGGGGCCGTTCGCTTCGGCCCCATAATTATTTTTGCGGAGACCTCAAACATGCCTGTCAAAGCCAAAGTCCCGCCGGCGATCGCCGCGTGGCGGGAAAAGAACCCCCTGCACAAATGGCTCGCCGCCCAAAGGGAAAAAGACGGCGACACCATCATCACCCTCGCTGCCAAGCTCAACGCCGCACGCCAGACGCTTTATACCTGGCTCTATGGGGACAACCTCCCCATGCACGCACAATTCGTCGCGCTCAAGCGACTCTGCGGCGTCGACTTTTATCAATGGATGCAGTGGCTTGAAAGAAAGCCACGATCGCGAGGCACGCAGGGAGGCGACGCAGATGCCCAAGCGCCAAACTAGCGACTTCCCCTTTCCCGCCGACGTCTTCGCCGGCCCCTTCATCAGCACACTGCCCACCTCCGAACAGGTGGCGATCGTGAAGCTTTGGACGTGGGCCTGGCTGAATGATTGCCGCGTCCCCCTCGCCGACGCCCAGGCCATGGGCCAGATCACCGCCCTTGGCGATGGCTGGTCATCATCCTCGCTGGCAGCGGCTGCCGGTCGCCACTTTGCCGACGATGGCTTGGCCCTCGCCCTCGCCGACGCATTTCACGCGCTCGCGGAGTGGCGACGCAAGTCGGCCGAGGGGGGCCGTCGGTCCGGATTGGCACGCCGCGCGAAGGGTGGTTCAAGGGTGCTTCCCCCCTCCCCCCCCCCAACTCGAACCACCCTTCAACCACCCTTAAGCCACCCTTCA
>Ga0137437_1000182_pt1 | contig 17506 bp, 16 predicted proteins | sample EasRivERMGT138_2_FD_102332 | JGI IMG/M metagenome (GOLD analysis project Ga0137437, IMG submission 102332) | Soil microbial communities from meander-bound floodplain in the East River, Colorado, USA - East River MetaG ERMGT138_2 | ecosystem: Environmental > Terrestrial > Soil > Floodplain ...
AGTTTCGACAGCGGTGTTTTCAGGCCTACGGTGTCCAGGCGCTGCGTCATCGCCGATCGCACCGTGTCGCCGAAACGTACGGCGCTCTCCCGCGTCGCCGTGAGCAGATCCCATTCGTCGACGATGCCGATTACCTTGCCGCTTTCGAGCACGGGAATCTGCGAAATGTCATAGAGCTTCATGCGTGCATAGGCGGCCATCAGCTTGTCGTCGGGACCGATCGTAATCGTGGCCCGCTCGTCATGGCGGCGCGTGATCAGATCGCGCAAGTCACCATATTGCTCGCGCTTGATGAAGCCCTGCTCGATCATCCAGTAATCGTTGAATACCTTCGACAGGTACTTGTTGCCGCTGTCGCAGACGAAACTGACCACGCGTTTCGGCGTTTTCTGTTCCCGGCAGTAGCGCAATGCGGCGGTGAGCAGCGTCCCCGAAGAGGACCCGGCGAGGATGGCCTCCTTGCTCAGCAATTCGCGCACGGCAATGGCCGAGTCTTCGTCGCTCACAGAATAAGCTTTCTTGACTCTGGAAAAGTCCGCGATCGGGGGAATGAAGTCCTCGCCAATGCCTTCCACGAGCCAACTGCCTGCTTCACCGAATTTCCCCGTCTTCACATAGTCGGCAAGCACCGATCCCACCGGATCGGCGAGAATCATCTCGGTTTTGGGTGAGGCTTTGGCAAAATAGCGCGACAGACCGGTCATCGTGCCGGCCGAACCGACGCCGCAGACAATTGCATCGACGTCGCGGTCCATCTGCTCCCATATTTCGGGGCCTGTGGTGGTTTCATGCGCGAGTGGATTTGCCGGATTGCCGAACTGGTTGACGTAGAACGCTCCGGTTTCGCGTGCGATCCGCTCGGCCATGTCCTGATAGTACTCGGCATGCCCTTTGCCGACGTCGGAACGGGTAAGGATGACTTCCGCACCCATGGCTTTCAAATGAAAAATCTTCTCGCGGCTCATCTTGTCGGGAACGACCAGGATGAGCCTGTAGCCCTTCAGCGTCGCCACCAATGCAAGACCAAGCCCGGTATTTCCCGCGGTGGCCTCGATGAGCGTGCCACCGGGTTTGAGTTTCCCATCGTGTTCCGCGGCGTCGATCATGGAGCGCCCGATGCGATCCTTGATCGAGCCGCCAGGATTCTGGCTTTCCAGCTTCAGGAACAAGCGGCACGGCCCCGCATCCATGCGGGTGATCTCGACCAGCGGCGTATTCCCGACCAGATCGAGCAGGTGTTGCGCGGCCACTGCAGCGTCTCCTTAGGCGGAATGGTTCGGCAGGTCGGGTTCGGCGATCCGCCGTCGGGCGTTCCGGCAGAAGAACATCGGACGGTGCGCAAGTTTACCCCGTCCGGAAAGCCCACTGCTTGAAGAGAATTCTTGCTTGATGCCAATTCCGGCAAAAAGGCCCATAATAATAACGATTCCCATTAACCTGGATCCGCGAACGCAGCATGCCCTTAGATAAGTCCCCTGATTCGATGGCGATTTCGGAGAAGCCGGTTCCCCTGAGCAGCATTGGCGTTGGTCAGATAGTCACCATCCGCGAGGTGCGCACCGGAGCGTCCGCGCCCGAGGGCGGCGATATCGGGCTGCGCCTGCTCGAACTCGGATTCGTCGAAGGCGAGTCCCTGCGCGTTATCGCACACGGCTACCCGGGCCGTGAGCCCCTCGCCGTGCGCATAGGCTGCACGACCTTCGCATTGCGCCGCTTCGAGGCCGAACATATCCTCGTGGTCAGGGCGGCGCAATCCGGATCGAATCCATGACCGCTTCCCAGACTGCGTTGCGCGTCGCGCTGCTCGGCAATCCCAATTGCGGAAAGACCGCGTTGTTCAATCTGCTGACGGGCAGCCGGCAAAAGGTTGCGAACTACGCGGGCGTAACGGTAGAACGTAAAGAAGGCCTGTTCGAAACGCCGAACGGGCAACGTATCCGTGTTCTGGATCTTCCGGGCGCATACAGTCTGAACGCGATCAGCTTGGACGAAACTATCACGCGCGACGTCGTGCTGGGCACGAAACAGGATGAACAGCGGCCGGACTTGCTGGTGTGCGTAACCGACGCGACCAACTTGCGGCTCAACCTTCGGCTTGTCGTGGAGGCGAAGCGGTTGGGGCTGCCGACGGTGCTGGCGTTGAACATGGCCGACGTCGCAAAGCACCGTGGTGTGCAGATCGATGTCGCGACGCTCGAGCGGGAACTCGGCATGCCCGTGGTGCAGACCGTGGCCGTAAGGCGTGGTGGAGCGAACGAACTGATCAGCGCCATTCAGAGCCATATGTCGGACCGCCCTACGGCTGTTTCCGCATGGAAGGCGCCGGATAACGCCGACGTGGCGACGACCCAGCGTGAAGTCCGGCGCATCCTTGCCATTGCCGTGCGCGAACCGCCGAACGAATTGCGCATGGACGACGCGCTCGATCGCATTGTGCTGCACCCGCTGTGGGGCTATGTCATCCTGGCCGCAACACTGTTTCTGATGTTCCAGGCCGTCTTCAGCTGGGCGCAGCTGCCGATGGATGCGATCAAGGCGGGGGTCGAGGCAACCGGCAACCTGATCAAGACATGGCTGCCCGGGGGCATCCTGCAAAGCCTGCTCGTCGATGGCGTGATCGCGGGCGCGGGAAGCGTACTGGTATTCCTGCCCCAGATCCTCATCCTTTTCCTGTTCATCCTGGCGTTGGAAGATTCTGGCTATCTGCCGCGCGCCGCGTTCATGCTCGATCGGCTGATGGGCACGGTGGGGCTCTCGGGCCGTTCCTTCATCCCGCTGCTGTCGAGCTTCGCGTGCGCGATCCCAGGGATCATGGCTACGCGCAATATCGGCAACTGGCGCGATCGCCTGACTACGATCATGATCGCTCCGCTGACGACCTGCTCGGCGCGGCTGCCGGTGTACGCGCTGATCATCGGCGCGTTTATTCCGCAGAAGACCCTTCTCGGATTCCTCAATCTCCAAGGGGTGGTGCTCTTCGTTCTGTACCTCGCTGGAATCGTGAGCGCGATGGCAGTCGCCTGGGTCCTAAAGGTCGTCGCGGGGCGCAACATTCTGCATCCGCTCTTGATGGAACTGCCTTCCTACCGCTGGCCCAATCTGAGAAATCTAATGACGGGACTCGTCGAGCGGGCAAAAATTTTTCTCTCGCGTGTCGGCACGATCATTCTCTCGTTGACCATCGTGCTGTGGTTCCTGTCCTCGTTCCCCGCGCCCCCGGCCGGCGCCACCGAACCTGCGATCCAGTACAGCCTCGCCGGTACGATCGGGCGGGCGCTCGAAACGGTGCTGGCGCCGATTGGATTCAATTGGCAGATATCGATCGCCCTGATACCGGGCCTGGCCGCACGCGAGGTGGCGGTGGGTGCGCTCGGAACGGTCTACGCGCTGTCCGCAACCGGCGACAATATGGCCGCACAGTTGACGCCGATGATCGCGCAAAGCTGGTCGCTCGCCACCGCGTTCTCGCTGCTCGCCTGGTACGTGTTTGCGCCGCAATGCATTTCGACGTTGTCGATCGTGCGGCGTGAAACCAATTCGATGCGCTATCCGTTTATCATGGCGGGCTATCTGTTCCTGCTTGCCTACCTGGCTTCCTTTATTACTTACCGGGTTGCCCTGATGCTAACGGGAGGTTGATTCATGCAGACTCTGATCGCTTGCCTCATCGTCACCATTGCGATCATCTACGTCGGATGGCTGTTCATGCCGCAAGCCCTGCGCCGCTGGCTGATCGCCCGTCTCATCACCCTCGTGCCGGCCTCGCAGCGCGCCCGGTTCGCCCGCCTGCAGTCCGGCGTCGAAAGCGTGGGTTGCAGCACTTGCAAGGGGTGTGCTACGGATGCGCCGGCGGCTTCGCAGGCCAAGACAATTCACCTGCATCGCCGGTAACCCGGCTTCTGCAGGTCGGTGCCGTTGCGCAACCAGCGCACTAAGGTGGATCAAGCGGCGACCGAAACCTGGCCGCGGTCGATGGTGTACACCATGTCGAGCATTTCGCGAGAGTGGGCCAGGTCGGATTCCGTCAGGACGATCGACAGCCCCCGTTGCTTGAGCCCGGCAATAACCTCCGCAAGTCGTTTGGCCAGGACCGGTGCCACGCCTTCGAACGGTTCGTCGAGCAGTAGAAGCTTGGTGCCGCACATCAGCGCGCGCGCCAGCGCCACCAGTTTCTGTTGCCCGCCGGAAAGCTGCAATGCCTTGCGGTCGCGGAAAGCTTCGACCTCGGGGACCATTTTGTATACGTCGGCCAGCCGCTCGCGCGGATCGGCAACATCTGCGGACCAGGCCGGGATCAGCACGTTTTCCTCGACGGTAAGCGACGGAACCAAGCGACGGTCTTCCGGCATGTAGCCTATGCCATTGCGCGCGCGTTGGTGGACCGGCGTCTTGCCGAGCGCGGCACCGTCGAAGCTGATGCTCCCCTGGCGCGGGGGCAGGATGCCCATGACCGAGCGCATCAGCGTGGTCTTGCCGGCGCCGTTACGGCCGATAAGACCCACGAATTTTCCGGTCGGCACATGCATGTTCACGCCACGCAGGATGCCGACCGATGCGATCGAGACGTCGAGCCCGTTAATGCGCAGCATGATGTCCCCCAACCGTAACGTGCGGGGCTTCCCCGGTAACGTATTTGCGGACTTCCGTATCGCTCAGCACCGCGGCCGGCAGACCGTCCGCAATGATGCGGCCTTCATAGAAGGCCAGCACGCGCTGGGTGTAGCGGGTGACGATGTCCATGTCGTGCTCGACGAATAGCACCGTCACCTTTTGTGCACGTACCGCTTCGATCACCATGTCCATCAGGGTGAACTTCTCATCTGCCGAAACACCGGAAGTCGGCTCATCGAGCAACAGGATTTTCGGTTTCACCGCCATCGCCATGGCGATATCGAGCAATTTACGGATGCCCTCGGGTAGTTCACCGGCGAGCTTGTCGCGATAGTCGGTCAGGCGAAAGCGCTCCAGCAGGCCATCGACCGCCTCACCAGGCGTGCCGATATGGCGGCTGGCTTCGGCCCAATTCTTACCTCCGGATACGACGATCCCGATTCCAACCAGCAGATTGTCGTAAACCGACATCGTGTTGAACAGTTGCGGAATCTGGAACGAGCGGCAGATACCGAGCCGTGTGATCTGGCGCGGGCTCAACGCGGTGATGTCGCGGTCGCCGAAAGTGATGGTGCCGGCGCTGGGTTTGAGATAGCCGGTCACCATGTTGATGAACGTCGTCTTGCCGGCGCCGTTGCTGCCGATCAGTCCGACGACGGCATCCTGCTCGACTGCAACATTGATGTCGTTGGCGGCTGTCACTGCGCCAAAATTCTTGTTCAATCCCCTCGCTTCGAGAACGATTGCCATGTCAGGCGGCCCCGCGCTTGCGGGCGAAGAGCGACCACAGGCCTCCGGGCAGGAACATGATCACGACCAGCATGGTGATGCCGAGCGCCATTTGCCAGGTATTCGGCGAATATTCGTAGGCAAAGCTGCGAATAGTCTCGAAAATGAACGCGCCGAGGAAAGGGGCGAGCACGCTGCCGGTGCCGGACAGAATGCCGACGAAGACGAACTCTCCGGAGGTCGTCCAGTACGCCATTTCGGGATCAATGTGACCGACGGCGATCGCCGCGAGTGCGCCGCCGATGCCGGCCAGCACTGCGGAGATCACATAATTCACATGAATGACGTTACGCACGGACGCGCCCATGTATTCCACGCGCAACTCGTTGTCGCGTATGGCCTCGGCCAGTCTGCCCATGTGGGAATTCAAATATTTGTGCATGAAGACGCCGGTCAGGAAAGCAAACACCACCGTCAGCGCATAGCGTACGTAACGATCGACCGATGTCCCCGCGACAGTGATGCCGGCGATCTTGGACGCTGCGATGTTGAAGCCATCGCTCGAGCCCAGCGACGAAGTCTTCACCAGCAAACCGTACAGAATCATCGAAAACGCCAGCGACAGCATGGCGAAAAAGATGTCGCGGTACTTGCGCAGCAGCAGCCCGAGCGCGGCAGACGCCAGCCCGGTGACAAGCACGGCGGCGACCATCATCACGGCCATGTCAGAGATCTTGTAAACCTGGTCGAGCGTGCCGGCCGCGTAGGCGCCGAGGCAGTAATACAGCCCGTGGCCGAACGACACTACGCCGGTGCGCATCAGCAGCATCATGCCGAGTACGACAATGCCGTAGCACAACGACACATTGATCAGGAACATCCCCCAGCGCGGCAGAAACGGACCGACCGCGAGAAGGAAGATCGATCCCGCCATGAGAATGGGCAGTATCGGGTAGCGCTTCATATCTTGCGGGCTTCCTGCGCGCTGAACAGACCTTTGGGCCGCATAATCAGCACGACGGCCATGACCAGGTAGATGCTGAACAAGTCGAGTTCGGGGCGGTAATGCACGGCAGCCGAGCGCACGATGCCGACGAGCAGGGCGGCGAGCGCAGCTCCCGGCAGGCTGCCCAGCCCCCCGATGACCACGACGGCGAACGCGAGCACGATGGTCTCCGCGCCGATGCCGGGTTGCACGGAAATCATGGGCGCCGTGAGCGCGCCGCCCAGTGCGCCGAGCATTGCGCCAACGGTGAAGGTGATGAAATACACGCGACCGACGTTGATGCCCATCGCCCCCGACATTTCGCGGTCATGAATCACCGCTAACAACATTTTGCCCTGCCGGGTTTTGGTCAGGACCCAGGCGAGCACCACGCCGATGAACACCGCGGCGCCGAACAACACCAGACTGTAGTTTGGATAAGTCAGGGCACCGACAGTGAAGTTGCCCAGCAGGCCGTAGGGCTGTGCGATGAAATAGGGGTCGACTCCCCATACCAGCTTGACGAAATCCTCAAGGATCAGGAAGACTGCATAGGTAACCAGGACCAGCACGATCTCGTCCTTGCCGTACATGAAACGCAGCAGGCCGCGCTCGATGACCGGACCGGCGATCAGTCCCACGAGAATCGCTGCCACCAACATGGCTGCATAGCTGCCCATGGGCGGGTAACCGTGATGGATCCAGTAGCCGGCGAGCGATGCGGCGCTGTAAGCGCCAAGCGCATACAGGCTGCCGTGGGCGATGTTCAGGATCTTCATCACGCCGTAGATCAGCGTGAGGCCGACGGCGATGATGAACAGCCACGACGAGTAGATCAGCCCGTCGATCAGTACGGCGAGAAGCTGGGCCATGACTTACAGCGGGTTGCCTACCACTTGCCGGGTTTCATGCCCGCCTTGATCCAGTCGACGCTCTTTACGCCCTCCGGTGGCTGCACGCGCTCGACCGGGTAATATTTGATGTTGCCCACCGTGATCTGACCATTGACCGTACGTGTCGTGCCATAGGCTGTGCCGGTCACGGCCTGATGTCCCTTGCCGAGCTTCATCATGACCTTGCCGCTCGGTGAATCGAATGTCTCGTATTCGAACGCCTTGATGATCTCCTCGGTTCCGGGCGTGCCCTGAACTTTAGCCTTTTCATAAGCGGTCTTCAGGCCGAGAAACGCCTGGGCGACACTGTAGGCCGGATAATTCGGATAATTCTCCGCGCGCTCCTTGTAAATCTGCCGCAGCCAGTCGTTCAACACGCTTTTCTGCGCATAAACCCCGCTGGGCCCGCGCGCCCCGATGATGGTGCCGTCGGGAATGCTTCCCGGCAATCGGTGCAAGTAAGGCTCGCCGGCCACCAGAATGAGTTGGCTGCGGGTGAACAGATTCCGAGGCGTGGCCTGCAACATGAAGGCCTCCAGATCGCCGCCCCACAGACTGGAGTGAATCACGTCGGAATTGCTCTGCAGCAGCGACGAGATTTCGGGCCCGTACTGGCCGGCGCCGAACTTCGGCATTTGCGACGTGGTGATGGTCAGCTCGGGCTTCAACGCCGCCATGACGGCGGTGAAATCGGCCCAGGAATCCTGTCCCCAGGCGTAGTTCTGGTTGATCCCGCCCATGCTCTTGACGGCGGGCCGGTTCTCCAGCAGATACATTGCGCCAGCCACTGCGTCCATGGTGGCGTGCGGCCGGGTACGAAACACGTATTTGTAACTCGCATCCTCGAATACGCGTGGCGTGCCGCAATCGAACAGGATGGCGATCTTCTTGAGTTCCTCGGCCACCGGCGCTACGGCCAGACAATCGCCGCTGCTGATGTAGCCGATCACGAAATCGACGTCCTGGCGTTCGACGAGGTTGCGCAATTCGGCGACTTGCTTGGTCGCGCCCCCGGCTTCGTCGATAATCACCAGTTCCAGCGGCGTGCCGCCGAATCCCTTGGTGGCATAGGGCGCGGGTACCTTGCCCGCATTGAGCGAATCCACGATCGCCTCTGCTGCAAGCTTCGCGGGAACGCCGAACGGTCCGGCAGCGGGCCCCGAGAGAAAAGTCACCAGGCCGATGCGGATCGGCTTGTCCTGCGCGTTGCAGATTGCTGGGGCGGTAGCCAGGACTGCTGCGAGCAGGGCTACCCCAGACTTCGTAATTTTCGAAACCTGCGTGTTCATTCGCTCTCTCCCGGGTTCTTAATGATTCTCAGAAAAAATCCGGCGAGTTCTTCACGTCGCCGGACGATTCTGAATTTCTCTGAATCTATCAGGTTTTGCCCTCGCCCAGCAATGCATCGATCGGGCGATAGGGGGGCCAACGAAAATCGCTCGGATACCGGCGAGGGCCGTGTGTCGGAACGGCTAACGTCCGGTCAACCGCTGGCGCGCGCGGGCAATGGCGGCCCGCACCTGTTTCGGTGCCGTGCCGCCGATATGATCGCGCGCAGAAAGCGAGCCTTCGAGCGACAGTTTTTCGATTACATCTGCATCGATCAGGTTCGAGAACTGTTTCAATTCGCCCACGCCGAGCTGCGCGAGGTCGATGCCTTTCGCCGCGGCGTGCCGTACGGCACGCGCGACGATCTCGTGCGCTTCGCGGAACGGCATGCCTTTCTTCACCAGATAATCGGCGAGATCGGTCGCCGTGGCGCAGCCTTCCATTGCGGCGCGGCGCATCGCCTCTTTGTCTACGTCGATGCCCCCAACCATGTCGGCATAGATCCGCAAAGTCGCACCCAGGGTGTCCACGGTGTCAAACAGCGGTTCCTTGTCTTCCTGGTTGTCCTTGTTGTAGGCAAGCGGCTGACCCTTCATGAGCGTCAGTAGCGCCACCAGATGGCCATTGACGCGCCCGGTCTTGCCGCGTACAAGCTCAGGCACATCCGGATTCTTCTTCTGCGGCATCATCGACGATCCGGTGCAGAAGCGGTCGGCCAGCCGGATGAAGCCGAAGCGGGGGTTCATCCACAGGATCAGCTCTTCGGAAAGCCGGGACAGGTGCGTCATGACCAGCGCCGCGCAGGCGCAAAACTCGATCGCAAAGTCCCGGTCGGACACCGCGTCGAGCGAGTTTTCGCAGATGCCGTCGAAGCCGAGTTCTTCTGCAACACGTTCACGATCGATCGGGAATGTCGTTCCGGCAAGCGCGCCCGCGCCCAGCGGAAGCACATTGAGCCGCCTGCGGCAATCGGTGAAGCGTGACGCGTCGCGCCTGAGCATTTCGTAATAGGCCATCAGGTGATGCGCGAAACTTACCGGCTGTGCGACCTGCAGGTGCGTGAAACCGGGCATCAGCGTATCGACGTGCTGGTCCGCGAGGTCGAGCAGGCGGGCCTGGAACGCGGCAATGAGCACGAGCGTCTCGTCGATGGCGGCACGCAGGTAAAGCCGGATGTCGGTCGCCACCTGGTCATTGCGCGAGCGGCCGGTATGCAGCCGTTTGCCCGCCTCGCCGACCAGATCGGTCAGGCGTTTTTCGATGTTCAGGTGGACATCTTCGAGGTCGATCGACCAGGCGAACTTTCCCAGCGTGATTTCATCGAGGATGCATGCCATGCCGCGCTCGATGTCGGCAAGGTCGTTCTTGGACAAAACGCCGACCGCATGCAGCATGCGAGCATGCGCAAGCGATCCCTGAATGTCGAATTCAGCCAGCTTCTTGTCGAAGCTGACGGACGCCGTATAGCGTTTGACCAGTTCCGCGACCGGCTCGCTGAATCTGCCCGACCACGTCTTGCCTTCCTTGTCTGCCGGCGGTTCCTGCTGTTGCATTGGCGGTCTGCCCCGTTCACAATGGAATGCGTTAAACAATTGTTTTGGCGTGCGTTTCGGCGCGTCTTTACAGATGGCAAGTATAAATCAAAACCCCGCTGCGGCCCTGCTGCCGAATTTCCGCAATCTCGGCGTCATGCTGCGGGTGCTGGTCATCGTTACGGCGCTGACCGTCGTTGCGGCGATGCTGAAGTCGTCGAGTTGGGGCAGCCTCTTGCAGCAGTGGATAGGTATTGCGGCCGTGGTGCAGCCGATTGCGATCCTTTCGGTGTTGCTGCTGGGCGCAGCGAATTCTTGGCTGCACAAGTTGGAATATCGGTTTGCCGTCTTGCTCATCGTGCTCGCGGAGCTCGCCGTCACGCTCCTCGTGTTGCGTTTCGGGGCGCTGATCCTCGAGACGGAAATGGCAGACGCTGGGCGCGATGTTTTCTTTGCCGTCGCGACCACACTGGCGCTGATCGGGTATTTCAATCTGCGCAATCGCGCCCTGTCGCCGGCGCTGACCGAGGCCAGGCTGCAGGCGCTACAGGCACGCATCCGGCCGCATTTCCTGTTCAACAGCATCAACGCGGTGCTGTCGCTGATACGCGCCGAGCCGCGGCGTGCGGAGGCGGCGCTCGAGGACATGGCCGATCTGTTCCGCGTACTCATGGCCGACAATCGCGACCTCGCGCCTCTGGAAAACGAGGTCGAACTATGCCGCCAGTATCTAGCTCTTGAACAATTGCGTCTGGGCGAACGGCTGCAGATTGAATGGCACGTGGATAATATGCCTAAAGATGCGCTCATGCCGCCGCTGGTGCTGCAGCCGCTCATCGAAAATGCTGTCTATCATGGCATCGAGCCGTCCATCGAGCCCGGCGTGGTCAGCGTCAATATCTACCATGTCCGCGATCAGGTGCACATGGTGCTGCGCAATCCCTATCGCACGGACGGCAATCACCACGCCGGGAACAAAATGGCTTTGGGTAATATCCGGGAGCGCCTAGCGCTGCACTTCGACGCGGAAGCGAGCCTGCAGACCCGCGTCGGCGACAGCCGGTACGAGGTTCATATCACGATCCCGTACGTGAAAGCGGAAGAATGACGAAACACCCCCAGGCATTAAAAGTCGTCATTGCCGACGACGAAACGCCGGCTCGCAGTCGCGTCCGCGATTTGCTTGAAGACTGCGCCGGCAGTTTCCCGATCGAACTCGTCGGCGAAGCCGCAAGCGGGCGCGAGTTGCTCGCGTTGCTGGGACAAACGCCGGCGGACGTGGTGCTGCTCGACATCCGCATGCCGGAGATGGACGGACTGGAGGCGGCCCAGCACCTGCTGAAACTCCAGGAACCGCCCTCGGTGATTTTCACTACGGCGTATAACGATCACGCGCTAAAGGCATTCGAACTGCATGCCGTGGACTATCTGGTCAAGCCGATCCGGCTGCGGCGCTTGCACGACGCCCTGACCAGAGCGCGAGCAATCACGCCGCTGCGCCTGGATGTCCTGCAAAGAATAGCGCCCGAGCCGCGCAAACATCTTTCAGTGCAGGAACGCGGCAAGGTCATCCTGATCGCGGTGTCAGATATCCGGTATCTGCGGGCGGAACTCAAGTACGTTACCGTGCGCACCGCTGAGCGGGAGCATCTGGTGGAAGAGTCGCTATCCCGGCTGGAGCAGGAATTCACCGATCAATTCGTACGCATCCATCGCAGCTGCCTGGTGGCCAGAGCGCACATCGTCGGCTTCGAGAAGGAGTCCGTTGAGGCGGGCGAATCGCGCTGGGCCGTGATTCTGAATGGTCTGGATGAGAAATTGCCTGTCAGCCGCCGCCAGCAGCACATCGTCAAGGAATTCGGACGAAGTCTGCTGTAATCGCGCATCTGCTTCGGTGAAGCCGGTGCGGAATTGGCCTATCATTCGGCAAACATTTTCTTATTCCAACAAGAGAGGGAAATAGCATGGCCGCAAATCTCGGTATCAACGAGAAGGATCGCCTCAAGATCGTGGAGGCTCTGTCGAAGCTGCTTGCCGACAGCTATACGCTTTATCTGAAAACCCATAACTTTCACTGGAACGTGACCGGTCCGATGTTCCAGACGCTGCACCTCATGTTTCAGACGCAGTACACGGAACTATGGAACAGCATCGATCTGATCGCCGAGCGCATCCGCTCCCTGGATGCGCCTGCGCCGGGCACCTATGCGCAGTTTTCGAAGCTTGCATCCATCCAGGAAACCCTGGGTGTGCCGAAGGCGCAGGATATGATCAAGATCCTGCTGGAGGGACACGAGGCGGTAACTCGTACGGCACGCAAGGCCTTTCCCGCGGCTGAAAAGGCCGGCGATCAACCCACCATGGACTTGCTGACCCAGCGCATGGAGGTTCATGAGAAAACCGCGTGGATGCTACGAAGCTTGTTGGAAAAGTAATCCGCTAAGCGGACCCCAGGCACATTGAAGCCATACCAAATCCCCGGGCCGCTGCCGGAAACCCGCAGCGGCCCGGAATCTTGTTTTCGTCAGAGTACGAAGAATTGAGGTCTTCCTCCCGCCGTGAATCATCCTTCCCAAATCGTCATCGCTACCCGAGAGAGCGCGCTCGCGATGTGGCAGGCACGCCACATCGAGGCAAGGTTGCGCACTCTTTATCCGACGATTCAGACCCATCTTCTGGGCATGACTACAGAGGGAGACCGCGTGCTCGCCACGCCGCTTGCCAAGATCGGCGGCAAAGGACTGTTTGTCAAGGAACTCGAGCTAGCTCTCGAGTCGGGACAGGCGGACATAGCGGTGCATTCGATGAAGGATGTGCCGATGATTCTGACGGCCGGATTCAGCATCGCGGCAATCACCGTGCGAGAGGATCCGCGCGACGCCTTTGTATCAAACCTGTATCCAGACCTGGAGAGTCTGCCGCCAGGCGGCGTCATCGGCACTTCCAGTCTTCGGCGCGAAAGCCAGCTGCGCGCGCGCTTTCCCCATTTTCGGGTTGAGCCCCTGCGCGGCAACGTCCAGACGCGGCTGCGCAAACTGGACGACGGCAAGTACGCTGCCGTTATCCTCGCCGCTGCCGGACTCAAACGCCTCGGCCTTTCGTCACGCATCACCACGATTCTCGAACCGACATGCAGCCTGCCAGCGGTCGGGCAGGGCGCGCTGGGGATCGAGTGCATGTCCGAGCGCAGTGATCTGATCGCGGCGCTGGCTCCACTGAATGATGCGGACACTCGCTGGTGCGTGGAAGCCGAGCGTGCGCTGAGCCGGGCCCTTGCCGGCAGTTGCCAGGTACCCCTGGGTGGTTTTGCCGAGATCAGCGGCTCTGGTGTGCGGCTGCGCGGATTCGTCGCCAGTCCCGACGGCAGCCGCATGGTCTGTGACGAGGTCACCGCGCCGCGCGCGGGCATGCCACAGGAACTAGGCAACGCGGTAGCGCAGCGCCTGATCGCGAAGGGGGCACGCGAGATTCTGGCTGGGCTGGACGGTCGGATCGCATGAAACTCGAGCTGGATGGAATTGGAGTTTTGATTACGCGGCCCTCGGGTCAGTCGGGGCGGGTTGCGGAGTTGATCCGCGCCTCAGGCGGCGAGCCCATTTTATTTCCGGCAATGCGCATCGAGCCGTTGCCGGATATCGACGGGACAGGGACCCTGAACAACCTGCAACAATTCGGCCTCGCGATTTTCGTCAGCCCGAATGCGGTTCGTGTGGCCATGCCCCACATTGTGAAGAATGGCGGCCTGCCCGCGCACGCCAAAGTCGCTGCGGTCGGACCGGGAACCGCGGCCGAGTTGAAAAAATCCGGCGTGCGGGACATCATTTCGCCGCAGGAGGGTTTCGATAGCGAGGCATTGATTCGCGAGCTGGCATTGCTGCCGCTCGGTGGCGGCCGGGCTCTTGTCATCAGGGGGCAGGGTGGCCGCGAACTTCTGGGTGAGACGTTGCGTTCACGCGGCGTTGAAGTCGAATACCTCGAGTGCTATCGCCGGGTCACCCCTGATCGCGATATGGAGGAACTGCTGCCATTGTGGCGAAGCGGCGAATTGAAGGCCTGCATCGCGACCAGTTCGAGCATCGTGATGAATCTCTATGACATGGCCGGCGAGGCGGGACGTCCCTGGCTGCTCGGCACGACGTTCTTCGTTCCTCATCCACGCGTGGCCGTCACGGCATTTTCTCGTGGAGTGCAACGTGTGTTCGTCGCCGGCAATGGCGACGAAGCCCTCGTTGCAGGAATGAAAACCTGGTTCGCACGTTTGCGACCGCTTCACGCCGTTTCATGAGTCGGTGAATTTCACGCAGAAAAAGATATGACCGATCAATCCGACGATAAACAGCCGGCGAGCGCCGTGCCGGCAGCCTCGACACCCCGCCGGTCGCCACTCGCAACCATGGCCTTGTTGCTGGCGCTCTCAGCGGCGGCACTTGCCGGATGGCAATGGTTCGAATCGCGCCGCAGTATCGGCATCCTCGAGCACGAGGTCGCCAGGCGTTTGAGCGAAATCGATGCCCTGGGGCGCGATACCCGTAAGTTGGCGGCGCAATCCCGCGATAATCTGAGCGATGTCAGTGCCAGGCTCGGTCAACTCGAGGCGCGCATAATTGAAACCCAGAATCAACGCCTCGCGCTCGATTCACTCTATCGCGATCTGTCCCGCAGCCGGGATGAATGGACGATGGCGGAGGTCGAACAGGTGCTGCTGATTGCCAACCAGCAGTTGCAGCTTGCAGGCAACGTGAAGGCGGCGCTGATTGCCCTGGAAACGGCCGATGCGCGGCTTGCGCGCATGGACCGGCCGCAACTGACTGCTCTACGCCGCGTGATCAATCAGGACATGGAGCGGTTGAAAGCCGCGCCTTACGTAGACGTCGTGGGCATGGCATTGCGCCTGGACAACGTCCTGAATCAGGTCGACACACTGGCGCTCGCCATGGAACAACGACCAGCACGGCCAAATCCCGAACCGGCAATGACCGGGGCCGGGTTCTGGCAGCAGATATGGCAAGAGGCGAAGCAGGACTTGCGCGATCTGATCCGCGTCCAGAATGTGGCAAAGCCCGAAGTCCCGCTGCTCTCGCCGGATCAGGCGTTCTTCCTGCGGGAGAATCTTAAATTGCGCTTGCTCGGCGCTCGACTGGCGCTGCTCGCACACGATGAGGCGAGTTTCAAGGCTGATTTGAAAGCCGCTTCCGCCTGGCTGGCCCGTTATTACGACGGCGCAGACAAGACCGTTGCGTCCGCACAGTCCACACTCAGACAATTGGGCCAGGCGGATATCCGCATACAGATGCCCGATATTTCCGCGAGCCTGGAGGCGGCGCGCAATTTCAAGCTAGTGCGCGAACGCACGCTTCGCTGATTCAATGTGGCCCGGAACGGGCAAGGGGATCTGATGCGGGCACTGTTGTGGGTTTCGGGTTTGTTTGCCGTCGCGGTCGGGTTGGTGATCGCGGCACGCTACAACAGCGGTTACTTGCTGCTGGTTTTGCCGCCATGGCGCGCCGAGCTCTCGCTCAACTTCGCGATCATACTGGCGCTGTCGGTTTTCTTCATCGCCTATGTCCTGGTGCGTACCATCATCATCACGGCAACCATGCCGTCTCGCGTGCGTGCGTTCCAGAAGAGGCGCTCCGAGAATCGCGCGCGGGCGGTGTTCAACGAAGCCCTGGTCAATTTCTTCGAAGGCCGTTTCGGCCGGGCGGAAAAAGCGGCGGCCGCGGCGCTCAAGGCCGGCGAATCTCCGGCGCTGTCCGCCATGCTGGCTGCACGCGCCGCACACGGCATGCGTGCCTATGCCACCCGCGACAAATATCTCGCAAAATCCGCCCGCACGGATCCCGAAGAAGACGCGATGAGGTTCATGGCGCAAGCGGAAATGCTCCTCGATGAGCGTCGTTATTACGATGCTCTGGACGTGCTGAAGAAGCTTCCTGAGAAGCATACTGCGGCGCTTCGCCTTGAATTGCGTGCCCAGCAGATGGCGATGAACTGGGACCGCGTGCTGGCGCTCATTCCCCAACTCGAGAAGCGCAGGGTGTTCGAGCGTCCGGTCGTGGCCCAGTTGCGCCGGCAAGCGGTCATCGAAAGCCTTAAGCGCAAGGCGGTAGATGACAAATCGCTGCGGGAATATTGGGACAGGCTGCCGGCCGATGATCGATATGATCCGCGCATCGCCGCAACCACAGCGCAGTCTTTCATCGCGCTCGGCGGCTGTCAGCAGGCGCACAAGATTGTTGAGGAGGGACTCGAGCGCCAGTGGGACCCGGCACTTCTGGCAATTTATTCCGAATGCCTCGGCACGGACGTAAGGCAGCAATTGGAACGAGCGGAAAGGTGGCTTGAGCAACACCCGCGCGAAGCAATGCTGCTGCTTACCCTGGGACGGCTTTGCGCCCATCAGGGTTTATGGGGTAAGGCACGCAGCTATCTCGAAGCCAGTCTGTCGATCGAGCCCACGCATTCGGCGCACCTCGAACTCGGACGCCTGCTGGAGCGCGAGGGCAAGCCCGTCGAAGCGGCAGCCGCTTATCAAAAGGCGCTGGCGATTACTCTCGAACAGTTGAAGCAACACGCAGGCGGGCGCAGAAGGCCGGTGGTTTGATATCACGCACCGTTATTGCACCCTAGTCCTGGCCGCGGCGTCCTCAAAACAGCATCCAACCTCTTGAGCTACATAGGAAACGTGCCTTTTGCGGGCGGGCGCAAGGTTTGCTTGATCGGATGCGGGACCTTGTCCCGCCCAAACATCTTCCATGCCGCAGAGCTCACGCGGCGAAACCATGACTAGAGTCTCCAACATGAATGCTCCAAGCCTGAATCCTGCCGCAACCGACAAGGAATCGCCGCTGCGGGAAGATATTCGCCTGCTGGGCCGCATCCTCGGCGATACGCTGCGCGAACAGGAAGGTGAGGCGATATACGATTTGATCGAGCGCACACGGCAAAACGCTATCCGATTTCGGCGGGATCGCGATCCCGGGGCCAAGCGCGAGCTGGAGGCCATGCTCAACAAGCTCGATCCGGTGCGCACCATCGCAGTCGTGCGGGCGTTCAGTTATTTTTCGCAGTTGGCCAATATTGCAGAGGATCAGCATCACAACCGGCGCCGTCGCGCGCACCTGATAGCGGGCTCGGCTCCGCAGGAAGGCGGCATGGCGCTGGCACTGGCGCGCGCGCGCGAGCACGGAGTCACGTCGGATCAGGTTTCAGAATTTTTCGCTCATGCGTTGATATCGCCGGTGCTGACCGCGCATCCGACGGAGGTCCAGCGCAAGAGTATTCTCGATTGCCAGCTCGAGATCGCGCGTCTGCTGACCGAGCGAGATCGCATCCAGCTCACGCCGGATGAGCTGCTGCAGAACGAGGAGGCGCTGCGTCGCGTTGTGCTGACGCTATGGCAGACCCGCATCCTGCGCGAGTTGCGG
>Ga0137437_1000183_pt1 | contig 17505 bp, 15 predicted proteins | sample EasRivERMGT138_2_FD_102332 | JGI IMG/M metagenome (GOLD analysis project Ga0137437, IMG submission 102332) | Soil microbial communities from meander-bound floodplain in the East River, Colorado, USA - East River MetaG ERMGT138_2 | ecosystem: Environmental > Terrestrial > Soil > Floodplain ...
ATGCCCGGGCGTAATCTCGCGTAACGGCGGCGGCTCCGTGTGGCAGCGCTCGCTTTTCAGCGGATGCGGGCACCGCGGATGGAACGGGCACCCCGGCGGCGGATGGGCGGGAGAGGGGATATCGCCCGGAAGCACGATCCGCTGTTTGGCCGCGCGCGGATTCGGCTCGGGCACCGCTGACAGCAGCGCGCGCGTGTAGGGATGGCGCGGCTGCGCGTAGATCTCCGCTGCGGGTGCGCGCTCGACGATCTTGCCGAGGTACATCACGGCCACTTCATCGGCGATATGGCGCACCACCGCGAGGTCGTGCGCGATGAAGAGGTAGGTGAGGCGGCGGCGCGCCTGGAGATCCGCCAGCAGATTGAGTACCTGCGCCTGGACCGACACGTCGAGCGCGCTCACCGGTTCGTCACACACAATGAATTGCGGTGCCACCGACAGCGCGCGCGCGATGCCAACACGCTGGCGCTGTCCCCCCGACAGCTCGTGCGGATAGCGTTGCGCAAACGCGGCGTCGAGTCCGACCTCGTCGAGCAGGGCGGAGACTTCGCCCGTGAGATGGTGAATCTCGAGCGGCTCGCGCAGCGTCTCGGCGACGGTCATCCGGGGGTTGAGCGAGCTGTACGGATCCTGGAACACGATCTGCATCTGACGGCGCAGGGCACGCAGTGGCCCCGCATCGAGGGCGAACACGTCCTTGCCGTCGAACACCACCGTCCCCCGCGTGGGCTCCTGGAGCCGCAACATCGTCCGGCCCACGGTGGTCTTCCCCGAACCCGATTCGCCCACCAGACCCAGTGTCTTGCCCGCGGCAATGGTGAACGACACGCCGTCGACGGCGCGGACCGGCGGCCGGGGCCGACCCAGGCCAAACCAGCCGCGTTCGCCGGCGTAGTACTTCACGAGGTGACGCACCTCGACCAGCGTCATCGCTTCACCTGCCGCCGTTCCGGCTCCGTGACCAGCCAGCAGCGCGCCGTGTGGCCGGGGGATCCCGTCTCGAGCAGCCCCGGTTCCTCCTGGCACTTTTCCCACGCGTACGGGCAGCGCGGCCGAAAGCGGCAGCCACTGGGCCAAGCCGTCGCGGCCGGGACCTGTCCGGGAATCGCGTGCAAGCGCGCGCGGGGCGCGTCGATACGCGGCACCGCGGCAAGCAGTCCCTCAGTGTAGGGATGGGTCGGCTGGTCGAAGAGCCGCTCAGTGGGCGCCGTTTCCACCACGCGGCCGGCATACATCACGACCACGCGGTCGGCGTGACCCGCGACGACGCCGAGGTCGTGCGTGATGAGCAGCACCGCCATGCCCAGCTCTTGCTGGAGGCGATCGAGCAGCTCGAGGATCTGGGCCTGGATCGTGACGTCGAGCGCGGTCGTCGGCTCGTCCGCGATCAGGACTTTGGGGTGGCAGATGAGTGCCATCGCGATCATCACGCGCTGGCGCATTCCGCCCGAGAGCTGATGCGGGTAATGATCGACGCGCTCGTCGGGATCGGGGATCCCGACCAGGCGCAGCATGTCGATCGCGCGCGCGCGGGCGGCGCGGCGCGAGAGATGCTGGTGGATGATCGCGGCTTCCGCGATCTGGTCGCCGACGGTGAACACGGGGTTCAGCGACGTCATCGGCTCCTGAAAGATCATCGCGATCTGATTGCCGCGGACCGCGCGCAGCTCCGGCGCGGGCAGCGCCAGGAGGTTGCGCCCTTCGAACTCGATGACGCTCCCGGGGAGGATGTGACCCGGAGGCTCGGGCACGAGGCGCAGAATGGAGAGCGACGTGACGGTCTTGCCGCAGCCCGATTCGCCCACGATGCCCAGCGTCTCGCCCGGGTAGAGGTCGAACGAGACGTCGTCCACCGCGCGCGCCGTTCCCTTGCCGTGCTCGGTGACGAAGTACGTCTTGAGATTGCGCACGCGCAGCAGCGCCGGGCCGACTAGGGGGGAGGGGGGGGCGCTCATGACGGCTCCTCGCGCGGATCCAGCGCCTCACGCAACCCGTCGGCGATGGCGTTGAGCGACATCACGACCAGAGCGATAGCGAGACCCGGAAAGAGTGTGGTCCACGGCGCGCTGTAAATCGTGGAAGCGCCGTCGGCGATCATGTTGCCCCAGCTCGGGTCCGGCGGTGCGACCCCGATGCCGAGGAACGACAGGGCGGCTTCGAGCAGCAGCACGTTTCCGACGCTCAGCGCCGCGGACACGATGATGGGCGCGGCAGCGTTGGGCAAGACGTGGCGAAAGATAACGCGGGCCCCGTCGGCCCCGAGCGCGCGGGCCGCGACGACGAAATCGCGCTCCCGCAGCGACAAGACCTCCGCGCGAACCAGGCGGCTGGTGCCGAACCACGACGTCAGGCCGATCGCGAGCACCAGCGCGACAAAGGGCAGACCATCCCACAACGCGACCACCATCAGCAGGATGAAAATGCGGGGCAGCGCGAGGCCGACGTCTACCGTGCGCATGAGCGCCGGGTCGATCCAGCGGCGATAGTATCCCGCCAGGGCGCCCACCAGCGTTCCCAGCGCGATGGCGACGAGCGCTCCCAGCGTCCCGATGCCTAGTGACACGCGTGCACCCCAGACCACCCGGCTCCACACGTCGCGGCTCAGCACGTCCGTGCCGAGGATGAACGTCCACGACGGCGGTTGATTCTTGAGTTGGACGATCCCGAGCTGGTCGTTGGGTGGAAAGGGCGCCACGAGGGGCGCCGCGAGTGCGACGATGACCAGGAAGGACAGGATCCCAACGCCCCACGACGTCGTGCGGTGCTTGAAGAATCGCCGCCAGCGGTCACGCCCGCCTTTCAGCGCGCGGTGGCGCAGCGCGCGCACGATCTCGCCCGCCAGCACGAGGGCAATGATCAGCGCGAGCCACGTGCCCGGCGTCATACCGTCACGATCTCCGTCGTGACATCCGCGCGCACGCGCAGCCGCGGATCGGTGAGCTCGAGCAGGACGTCCGCGAGCAGGTTGCCCAGCACGACGACCGTGCTCGCGATCAGCGCCGTCGCGGTCACGAGCGTATGGTCGCGCGTCAGAATCGCGTGGAAGGCGAGACGGCCCATGCCCGGCCAGGCGAAGATGGTCTCGATCAGCACGGCGCCCGTGAGCAGAAACGGGAACGCGAGTCCGAACCGCGTGATGAAGGAAAGCAGCGCGTTGCGGAGCTGGTGGTGCAGCACGACGCGGCGCTCGGGGACGCCTTTCGCGCGCGCCGTGCGCACGTAGTCCTGGCTCGCGGTCTCGAGCATGGCGGCGCGCTGGAACCGGGCCGTGCCCGCCGAACCCACGAGACCCAGGGTCGCGGCCGGCAGGATGAGATGCCAGAGCCGGTCGGCCACGCAATACAGCGAGTCGACGACCGGACAAAAGATGGGATCGTTCGCCCCGCCCACCGGGAACCATCCGAGCTTCTCAGCGAACACCAGCAGCAGAATCAGGGCCAGCCAGAAGGTCGGCAGGGAGTAGATGAAGAGCGTGATATTGCCAAGCACCACGTCGGCCGCGCGATTCACCCGGCTCGCCTGGTAGATGCCGAGCGCCAATCCCAGCAGGAAATCGAGCAGCAGTGCCGCGCCGCCGAGCTGCAGCGTGAATGGAATGGTGTCGGCGAGCGCATCTCGAACCGGCCGCCGCAGCGAGAACGAATACCCGAAGTTGCCCTGGGCCAGCGCGACGAGATAGCGCCCGTATTGCTCGAGCACCGGCCGGTCGAGACCGAACTGCTGCTTGAGCTCGCTGCACACGCTGGGATCGACCGGCTCCTCGGTCGGGCAGGGCTCGCCGGGAGCGATGTGAATCAGGATGAAGACGAGCGTGACGACGGCGAAAATAATGGCTACCGAAGCGACGAGTCGCCGCAGGAGCCACGCCGCTCCGCTCACTTAGCGCTCCACGCGGTCTCGATCGATCAGCTGGTCCGGTGGAATGCGCCAAGTCCGCAGCAACGCCGCCCAGGAGTCGGGGCGGATCTGAACGTTGTCGATCCGCTTGTGCACCGCCGCGATGTTCTCGAGCGCGTAGAGGAAAATCGCCGGAGCGTCCGCGTTGATCGTACTGATGGCGGCCCGCCAGAATCCGCGAGCCTGGTCCTTGGTCGGCGCGGCGATCGCGCGGTCGACCAGCCGTTCGAACTCCGGATTGTAGTAGCGGATGAAGTTCGAGCCGCCGAATCCGCCGCTCATCCAGGTCTGGGTGATGCCCGAGCCGGGTGAGGGATCATTGCCGCGTGACAAAATCGAGGTGTCGAAGTTGCCCGACTGCAGCCGCTGCGTGACCACGCTGAACTCGAGCTCATCGATCTCGACGCGGATGCCGATCACCCGGAATTGCTCCTGCAACAGGCGCGCATATTGCCGGCGCAGCACGCTGGTCGTGGGCACGAGAATGCGGAACGCGAGCGGCTGCCCGTTCTTGTCGCGGATGCCGTCGCCGTCGTGGTCGCGCCAGCCGCGGGCGTTGAGGATCCGTGCCGCCTGCGCCGTATCGTAAGGCAGCTGCCGGATCTCGGGATCCCAGATCCACAGCAGCGAGGACATCGGACCCGGCGGAACCTTGCCGAGGTCACCGAGGGCGCTCTTCACCAAGCTTGCCCGGTCGACCGCCATCGTCAGGGCGCGGCGCACTTCGCGGTCTGCGAAAATCGGATGCGGCTGGGAGGTGTCGCCGCTCGCACGCAGATTGAAGCCCAGATACGTGTAGACGTTCCCGCGGAAGGGGTGCAGGGTGAGCTGCGGCGCGGCCCGCGCGCGTTCCACGTTCTCCGGCGTGACCAGCTGCTCGCGCACGTCGGCCTGATCGGCGATCACCTGCGTCACCCCGACCTGCAGATTGGGTGTGAACCGCCAGATCAGGCGGCGAATCCCCGGTCGACCCAAAAAGAACGTCGAATCGGCCTCGAGCTCGATGGACTGCGCCGACTGCCAGCGGACGAAGCGGTAGGGCCCGCTGCCCACCGGCTGCCGCCCGAACGGCGCCGTCTTCCACTGGTCCCGGGGCACGGAGCGCAGCAGGTGCGCCGGCAGGATGCGCATGTGGTAGACCGCGTCGTAGAACATCTCGGGATAGCGCTCGCGGAAACGGAACACCGCCGTGAGCGAGTCGCGCTGTGTGACGCTCGCGATGCGCCGCAGTTTGGCGCGGAATGGGGAGGCGAGCACGGAGTCCTTGTACGCATCGAACGTGAACTCCACGTCGGCAGCGCTGACGCGTTGGCCGTCCTGCCAGCGCGCGCGCGGATCCAAATGGAAGACCAGCGTGAGCGGCCCGTCCCATTCCCAACGCTCAGCGAGCAGCGGCTGGAAATCTTCGTCGCCGACGGTGTTCGTGGACATGCCGACGTCAGCGAGCTTCAGGAACAGCTGCTCGCCGATGTCGTTCGCCACGACGTCTTCGGTCGAGGGAGGCAGTAACGTCAGCGGCTCGGCGATCGCCGCATCGATGATCGTGCCGCAGTAGGAGCCGGTGCAGCCGCCTCGGCGCTCGCAGCCGGCGAGCGTGGCGACGGCCAGAATTCCACAAAGTATGAAGGGAGAGCGCCGTGACATGGCGCTTAACATTTCACCGTAAGGCGAGAGAAGCAATGACGGGCGGACCCGCGGCCTGACGGCCGGACGGCCAGTGCGCGATTATCGCGCGCGCTATCTCGTCAAACGTCACCGGCCGGCCCAAAACCCGGGCTACAGTCGTCGCGCCACGCGCATTCGCAACGACCTCTTGAGACCCGTCCAACAGAATCGAGCCATGTTGCAGGAACGCATCGCGTTTTCGGACCTGCGCCGAACCGACGACCTTCCGCCCGCCTACGAGAATCTCGCCGCCGACGGGCACGGCGAAACAAGCGGCCGGACGGCCGGACGGCCGGACGGCCCGAGCGGCCGCCAGCTCGGCGTTGATTCCGAACATCTGCAGCGCTTCCGCCAGTCGCCCATGGATTTCCCGGTAGGCATTGCGGAGCGAGCCGAACATCGCGATGGGAGCGGCGACCGCGTAGGTGACTTCGTGCTCATGCCAGACCGCCTGTCCGCCGGTCGGCCGCCGGACCCAGGCGAGTCCTTCGCGAATCAGACCTTCCATGGATTGATTGCGACCGATGGAGAGTGTCGGTGGATCCCAGCGATACAATCGCAGAAAGGCGCCACCGGATCGGAAGACTTCATCCAGGAGCGCCTCGTCAATCCTCATATTCTCGATGCCGGTCTTGCCCTGAGCATCGACGATCAGTTGCCACAGGCCGTCAGACCTCAGCGTAGGCCTCCACCGGCGGGCACGTACACACCAGGTTGCGATCGCCGAACGCGGCATCGATCCGGCTGACCGGCGGCCACACCTTGTGCTCGCGCGTGGCCGGCGTTGGAAACCCCGCGCGCTCGCGACTGTACGGCCGGTCCCATGTGTCCGCGAGCAGGTCGGCCAGCGGGTGCGGCGCGTTCTTGAGCACGTTGTTCTCCCGATCCGCTTCGCCGGTCTCGATCTCGCGGATTTCGGCTCGAATCGCGATCAGCGCATCCACGAAGCGATCCAGCTCGACCTTGGGCTCGCTCTCCGTCGGCTCGACCATCAGTGTCCCCGCCACCGGGAACGACACGGTCGGCGGATGGAAGCCGTAATCGATCAGCCGCTTGGCGATGTCTTCGACGTCCACACCGGCGGACGCCTTGAACGGGCGGGTATCGATGATGCATTCGTGCGCGACCAGGCCGTGCTGCCCCGCGTACAACAGCTCATAGTCGCCTTCCTGGAGCCGGCGCGCGATGTAGTTGGCGCTGAGAATCGCGACCTTGGTCGCCAGCGTCAGACCATCCCGACCCATCATGGCGATATATGCCCAGGAGATCGGCAGGATGGACGGACTGCCCCACGGTCCGGCGGACACGGTGCCGGCGCTCGCGGCGAGCGGGATACCGACATCGATCACCGGGTGCGTCGGCAGATGTTGCACGAGGTGCTCGGCGACGCCGATCGGCCCCATGCCCGGGCCGCCGCCGCCGTGCGGGATGCAGAACGTTTTGTGGAGATTGAGGTGGCAGACGTCGGCGCCGATGTCGCCGGGACGGCACAGTCCCACCTGCGCGTTCATGTTGGCGCCGTCCATGTACACCTGGCCGCCGTGCTGATGGACGATCTTGCAAATCTTCTTGATCGACGCCTCGAACACCCCGTGGGTCGACGGATAGGTCACCATCAATGCGCCGAGTGTGTTGCGATACTCTTGGGCCTTCGCTTCGAGATCGGCGACGTCGATGTTGCCCTGCGCGTCCGTCTTCACCACGACGACCTGCATCCCCGCCAGGACCGCACTGGCCGGGTTGGTGCCGTGCGCCGATTGCGGGATCAGGCAGGTGGTGCGATGCGCCTCACCGCGATGCTGGTGATAGGCGCGAATCACGAGCAACCCCGCGAACTCGCCCTGGGAGCCCGCGTTGGGCTGCAGCGAGACCTTCGCGAAGCCCGTGATCTCCGCGAGCCATTCCTCCAGCTGGCGGAACAACGTGGCGTAGCCTGGCGCCTGCGTGCGCGGCGCGAACGGATGCAGCCCGTTGAAGCCGCGCCAGGTGATCGGAATCATCTCGGTCGTGGCGTTGAGCTTCATGGTGCACGAGCCGAGCGGAATCATGGCGGCGGTCAGCGACAAGTCGCGGTCCTCGAGCCTCTTCAGGTACCGCAGCATCTCCGTCTCCGAGTGATGCGTGTTGAAGACGGGATGGGTGCAGAACGGCGTCGTCCGGGCGAACGCGTCCCGAATCGCGGTTGCATCGCTGGCTTGCGCGCCGATGTCCCGCCCAATCGGTCCCGCAAACACGGCGATGACATCGGCCAGGTCCGCATCCGTCACCGTTTCATCGAACGCCACGCCGATCCGCGTCTGCGACAAGGTCCGCAGATTGATCTGTTTGGCGCGGGCCGCGTCGAGAATCCGCGGCAGCACGTCCGGCGGCACTTCCACCGCCAGCGTATCGAAGAAGGCGGAGTGCACCAGCCCGTATCCCAGCTTCTCCAGCGCGGCGGCCAGCGACACCGTGTAGGTGTGGACCCGGCGCGCGATGCGGCGCAGCCCCTCCGAGCCGTGGTACACGGCGTACATCGCGGCGACCACCGCCAGCAGTACCTGCGCGGTGCAGACGTTGCTCGTCGCTTTCTCGCGCCGGATGTGCTGCTCCCGGGTCTGGAGCGCCATCCGCAGCCCCATGCGTCCCCCCCGGTCCTTCGACACGCCGATGATGCGTCCCGGCAGCAGGCGCTTGAACTCGTCGCGCGTCGCGAAGAACGCGGCGTGGGGGCCGCCGTAGCCGAGCGGGACGCCGAAGCGTTGCGAATTCCCAACGGCGATGTCCGCGCCCCATTCGCCCGGCGGCGTGAGCAGCGTGAGCGCGAGCAGATCGGTAGCCACCGTGACGAGCGCGCCGGCGCCATGCGCCGCCTCGCACAGCGGGCGGAAATCGCGGATCGCTCCGTCCGTCGCCGGATACTGGATCAGCGCGCCCATGACGTTCTGCTGCGTGAAATCGAAGCTGGCGGGATCGGCCACGACGACGTCGATCCCGCGCGCGGCCGCGCGCGTGCGCACCACCGCGATCGTCTGGGGGTGGCAGCCGCTGTCGACCAGGTAGGTGAGTTTCCCCTCGTGCTTGGATGCCGCCTCGGTGAGGTGCATCGCCTCGGCCGCCGCCGTCCCTTCATCGAGCAGGGATGCATTCGCGACCTCGAGACCGGTCAGGTCGGAGACCATCGTCTGAAAATTGAGCAGCGCCTCGAGCCGGCCCTGGGCGATCTCGGCCTGATAGGGCGTGTAGGCCGTGTACCAGCCGGGGTTTTCGAGCACGTTTCGCTGGATGACGGTCGGGGTGATGGTGTCGTAGTAGCCCATGCCGAGGTAGGAGCGGAACACCTGATTCTGCGACGCGAGCAGCCGCAGCTCCTCGAGCACCTCGCGCTCGGTTTTGGCCGCGGGAATGCGTAGCGGCTCGCGCAAGCGGATATCCGCGGGTACGACCGCATCGATGAACGCATCGAGCGAGTCATAGCCCCCCCCCAGCGCGCCGAGCATCGTCGCCTGGTCCTCGGGCGACGGACCGATGTGTCGTTCCTGAAACAGATCGCGTTCGATATTCACTTACCTGAGCGTGAGCGATTCCCCGGGTGACAGGATCGTGACCGCCGCCGTGTTGCCGACCAGACGCCGGAATTCCTCGGGATCGGCGCGGATCACATCCCAGGTGTTGTAGTGCATTGGAATAACGCTTTTGGGTTTCACGAATTCCACCGCGCGGGCCGCGTCCTCGACGCCCATCGTGAAATTGTCGCCGATGGGGACGAGCATGAGATCGATCCGCCCCGCCAGCAGCTGCATCTCGAGCGTCAAGCCGGTATCGCCGGTGTGGTACACGGTCTTGCGGGCGATGGTGACCACCACACCGCACGGATTCGTCGTGTACCGGCCCGTCTCGTCCCCTTCGACCCGGCCACCGTGGAACGCGGGAACGAGCTTCACACGCCCGAACGGGAACTGGTGGGCTCCACCGATGTGCATCGCGTGACTGGTGGCACCTTGATCCGCGCAGAACTGGGCCAGCTCGTAGGTCGCGACGACCACGGCGTTGTGTCGTTGCGAGATTGCCACGGCGTCCCCGAGGTGATCGCCATGTCCGTGCGATAACAGGATCGCGTCGAGTCGTGGAAGCTGGTCGGGTCCGATGTCCGCGGCGGGGTTACCGGTGAGAAATGGATCGATGATGACGCGCTTGTCGTCCCGCTCGACGACAAAGCACGCGTGCCCGTGGAATGTCGCTTTCACTCTGCAACATGCTTCGCGTACGCGTCGGCGCGGAGCAGTCCCTCCAATTCCTTGGCATCCTTGATTCTCACTTTCACCATCCAGCCCTTGCCGTACGGATCGCGGTTCACGAGCGCGGGATCCTGCTCGAGGACCTTATTCGATTCGACGATCGTCCCCGCGACGGGAGAGTACAGCTCCGACACGGCTTTCACCGCCTCGATGGTCCCAAACGCGTCGCGTTGCTTGAAGGTGGCGGCGGCCTTGGGCAGATCCACGAACACCACGTCGCCCAACTCACCCTGGGCGTAGTCCGTAATCCCGACTTCGACGACCTGGAGATCGTCGCTTACGCGCACCCATTCATGATCCTTGGTGTAGCGCAGCTCTTTTGGAATGGCGGACATAGGGCGGGAGCCTACAACAGGTCCGCTCGGGGCGCCAGTCCTGCGCCATCTTCTTCACTCAGCGCGATTCGGTCATGTCCCCAGGGTCGCAAATCCAGCCGCACCGCGACCGGATCCGGGTCGGGCGAGAGATAGTACAGGGGGCAGGGACGCGGAGGGACCGCGCTGTCCCACGCGGTACGTGCCGCTGCGCTCGCGGCGTCGGTGGCGACGATCGACAGTGGTCGGTCGCCGCGCAGTGCTTTCCCTAATCCCTTCACCGAGGTGTGCTCGACCCGCATCCCGGCATCCGTGTAGCGGCTTGCGATCGCCTTGAACGCGGGCGTCGACGCGCTGTCTTTCGCGTCCAGCGCGCAGAGCAGCAGTTGCTGGCCAGGTTTCTCATTCTGGACCCCCGCGCGAGCAGCCCGTGCTCGCAGCTCCTCGAACACGCGGCGGGCCTGTGGCTCCAGCTCCGCGAGCGTGCTCGTGTTTTCGATGACGTGCTGGCTCTGGGCCCGCTTGCGCTCGGCGGGCATTTGCGCCGCGATCATGCGGTCCGCGTCTTCGTGGGGAAGCCCGCGCAGCGCAAGCAGCCGCGCGCGACGGACTGCCGGGGGGGCATCCACCAGAACCACCGAATCGAACTGCGCGGGGTCGAGGACCTCGAAGAGCAATGGAATGTCGTTGATCACGATCGCATCGCCCCGCTCGCGCGCGGCGCGCTGCAAGTCGAGCCGTCGCTGCTGGACCGCCGGATGCACGATCGCGTTCAGGGCCAGCAGTGCGTCATTGTCGCCCATGACCTTGCCCCGCAGCGCCGCTCGGTCGAGCGCGCCATCAGGGCCGAGCACGTCGCCGCCAAACCGTTTGGCGATGGCGGCGAGCACGACGCTGCCGGGGGCCTGGGCCTCGCGCGCCAGCACATCGGCGTCGATGATCGTGGCGCCCCATTTTCGGAAGAGATCCACGACCGTCGATTTGCCGGCGGCGATGTTGCCCGTCAGACCAACGTTGAGCATGCGAGCCGTCAGCCGTCTGCCATCAGCAATCAGCCTGCTGACGGCTGACGGCAGATGGCTCACAGGAGTGCAGTCTGATCCTCATCCTGTCTCGGAACTCGATGGCAGTGTCGGCACCGAGCTTCGTAGCTCTCCCGGCCACCCACCATGATGATCGGGCTCTCCCACAACGCCGGCTTCCCATTGACGAGGCGCTGATTGCGCGTCGCCGGGCCGCCGCACACCACACAGATGGCCTGGAACTTGTCCACCACCTCGGCAACGCACATGAGCGTGGGCATCGGACCGAAGGGCTGGCCGCGGAAGTCCACGTCGGTGCCGGCCAGAATCACTCGGACGCCGCGGTCGGCGAGCCGGTTGGCAATGTCGACGATCCCGTCGTCGAGGAACTGCGCCTCGTCGACGGCGACCACCTCGGTCGTGTCGCGGAGCCGGCGCGCGACTTCATCGGCCGAGTCCACGGGCTCCGCCTCGACCGTGACCCCGTCGTGCGAGGAGACGGAGAAGAGGCCGGCGTACCGCGCATCCAGATGTGACTTAAAGACTTGCACCTGCTTGCGGGCGATGACGGCACGACGGACTCGGCGGATGAGCTCCTCGGATTTGCCGCTGAACATCACGCCGGAGATGACTTCGATCCATCCGGGACGGTTGGCTTGCAGGAACATGGGCACGCACGATACGTGGGGGACGGGAGACGTGGGAGGGGGGAGGGGTGGGTCGAGAAAGTCCAGCAAACTTGCGGATTTTTGGGGGATACCCCATAGTTGTTCAGTATTCATGCGGGTTTTCGCGCCCCCCCTTCAAGGAGATCGCAGTGAACAAGGCTGAACTCACCTCCGCGCTGGCGATGCGCACCAAGATGTCGAAGGCTGATGCCACGCGCACCGTTGAAGCACTCTTCGACGACAAGGGCATCATCGCGACAGAGTTGAAGAAGGGCTCCAAGGTGCAGATCACGGGCTTTGGCAACTTCGAGGCGCGCAAACGTGCCGCGAGAATGGGCCGCAATCCCAAGACCGGCGGCGTCATTCAGATCAAAGCATCGATCGCGCCGGCGTTTCGGGCGGGCAAGCAGCTGAAGATGGCGGTGAACAACAAGAAGTAGCTGAGCCGTCTGCCGTCAGCGTTCAGCCGTCTGTGCTGATCACGGGCCATCCCGCTGGATGGCCCGTTGGCTTTCTAGCCGCGATCGGGGCGCGCGGTCACGCGTCGTCCGCGAATCGTGACGCCGCTCAGCCGTCGCACGGCTTGCTCAGCCGCATCCGCCGCAACGTCGACGAGAGAAAACGAGTCACGTACATCGATCTTCCCAATCTGCCCTTTCTGCAAACCGACTTCCTTGATCAGTGCTCCGACCAGGTCTTTCGCGCTCGCCTTGTCTTTCCGTCCGACGGTGACGAAGACCTTTGACCATCCGGTTTCCGTAGCCGGAGCGGGGAAGGGCTGGCTGACCGCAGATGGCTGACGGCTGATCGCCAGCAACGCTCCAGCAACCAGGGCCGGATCATGCTCCTCAAACAGCGGTGCGAGCACCGCGAGCTCCGCATCGACGTCGGCCTGCGCGAGCCGTGCCGAGATCTGGGCACGCAACGCGGCATTGCGATCCTGCGCGCGATCGGCGTGCGACGGCAACGCAAACGGCGACAGTGACGCGATCGCCTCGAGATATGGGATTTGCGCTGCGAGCGCGATCACCAGAGGTTGTGCAATCGCGGCGAGCATGCGGAGCTCCTCGCGCGTCGGCAACGTGGTGGCAACTACGGCATCGGGCGGTTCAGCCGGCGCCGCGACGTCGCCGCCCTTCCACACGTATGGCCGGACGGACCGCACCGCATCGAGCACATCACGCACCGCTACCGCCCGGCGAGCGGCCGGCACAACCGCGTAGCGTGCTGACGCGACCGGTCCAAGCGGTTTTCCGACCGAGTCGAGCGGAATGTCGCCGACGATCTCGGCGCGGCGCGCGTGGCGTTCGATGAAATCGGCGAGGCCGTGCGGGTCCCAGCTGAGAATCACGCGCCGTGCGTCGGGAGCCTCACCGAGCAAAGTATCGAGCTCGGCCGAGAACGATTCAGGCCAGGCGATGACGAGCGTTTCGAGTGTGTCGAGCTTGAGCGCGGAGCGCGCGACGAGGGCGCTTAAATCGGCGGGTGAACCAGCGAGGATGCCGACACGCCCTTCCTTTAGAAGGGCGGCGGTGCGGCCGAGGCCGGTGATGGCGTGCGCGCGAAGCTCGGGAGGAGCGGCGTCGGCCCAGAGCACGGCCTGCTCATGGTCCGCGCAGACGATCACTGCACGGGGATCCATCAACTCCCATGCCTTTCCCGCACGTTCGACGGCGGGAGGGGTCACCAGCACGACATGCCGCACACGAGCCTCGATTGTCAAAGGGTGCTAATTTCTGCGCCGTGAAAGGTAATCTCCCGGTCCTGTTTCTTCTAATCGCCACGTCCCTGGGCGCACAAACCCAGCGTCCCCGGGCACGCGATATCGGCATCAGCGTCGGATCCCTCCCCACCGGTTCTCTCAACGCCATCACCGACGTCGCCGGCGTGCGCGTCGGTCACACCACGATCACGCGCGGCGACTCGATCAACACCGGTATTACGGCGATTCTGCCGCACGGCGGCAACCCGTTTCGCGAGAAGGTCCCCGCCGCGATCGTCGTGGGCAACGGATTCGGCAAGCTCGCCGGCTCGACGCAGGTGAATGAGTTGGGCGAGATCGAGTCGCCGATCGTGCTCACGTGCACGCTGTGCGTTCCGCGCGCGGCCGACGCCGTGCTCACCTGGCTGCTCGCGCTGCCCGGCAACGAAGACGTGCGCTCCGCGAATCCCGTCGTCGGAGAGACGAACGACGGCTTCCTCAACAACATTCGCACGCGTCCGATTACCGAAGCGGATGTGTTGAGTGCCATTCGCACTGCCGCCGACGGCCCAGTTCTGGAAGGTGCCGTGGGCGCGGGGCGGGGCACGGTCGCGTTCGGGTACAAGGGCGGCATTGGCACGTCGAGTCGGAAGCTCCCGGCGCAATTCGGCGGATGGACGGTTGGCGTTCTCGTGCAAACGAATTACGGTGGAGACCTCACGATTGCAGGCGTACCGCTAGGCCGAGAGCTTGCCGGCGGGGACGCGAGACGGGGGACGGGGGACGGGTCGATCATCATCATCGTCGCCACGGATGCTCCGCTCGATCACCTGCGCCTGACGCGTGTGGCGAATCGCGCGTTGGCCGGTCTCGCGCGTACGGGCAGCTCCATGAGCAATGGCAGCGGCGACTATGTGATCGCGTTCTCGACTCGTCGGCCATCTCCAACCGCCCAACCGCCTAACCGCCTAACCGACTCAGTCGAAGTTGTCCGCAACGATTGGATGTCCCCGCTGTTCGCGGCGACAGCCGATGCCACTGAGGAAGCGATCTACAACTCGTTATTGCGCGCCGAGACCGTGCGGGGCTATCGTGGCACCGTGCGGGCCCTTCCGATTGATTCGACGATCACCATCCTCAAGCGCCACGGAGCCGTTCCGCGATGACTGAAGGTCTCTCCCCCAACCTGCAACATCTCGAGACGTCCGCGACGATTGCTATTTCGGCCGAGGCCAAGCGCCGGAAGGCCGCGGGGGAAGACGTCATCGATCTGGGTGCCGGGGAGCCTGACTTTCCGACGCCGTCGATTCCGGCCGACGCCGGCATCCGCGCGATCAAAGACGGCAAGACGCATTACTCGGCGAACGAAGGCATCCTCGAGCTGCGCGCGGCCGCGGCCACACACCTGTCGCTGCTCTCCGGTGGCCGGCCGGTCAACGCCGATCACATCGTTGTCTCGAACGGGTCGAAGCAGTCCCTGTTCAACGCCTGCTTCACGCTGTTCGGGCCTGGGGACGTCGTCGCGATCCCCGCACCAGCGTGGGTGTCGTATCCGCAGATCGTGCACCTGGCGCGTGCCCGCCCCGTGATGATCGCGGGCGATCCCGAATGGAGTCTGAAGGCCAGCGTCAAGGATCTGGAGCGGATGCTGCCGGGCGCCTCAGGTCTGATTCTCTGCTCGCCGTGCAATCCCACCGGCGCGGTCTATACGCACGCCGAGATCCGCGCGATCGCACAATGGGCGAAAGACCGGAAGGTGTGGGTGATCGCGGACGAGATCTATCGCCGCATTCACTACGGGACCGGCCCCGCGCCGTCGTTCCTGGATCTCCCCGACGACTTGTTGGAGCGGGTCGTGCTCATCACCGGTGTCAGCAAGACCTACGCGATGACGGGTTGGCGCATCGGGTTTGCGCTCGCGCCCGCCAAGGTGGCCAAGGCGATGGCGGCCTTGCAGTCGCACACCACGACCGGCGCCAACCATCCCGCCCAATTCGCCGCAGCCGCCGCCCTCGGCGACGAGCGCGTGGAGCAGGATGTGCACCGGATGGTGGGTGAGTTCCGCAAGCGCCGCGATCTCGTCGTCTCGCGCTTCCGTCAGGATTTGCCCGGGGTCGAGTTCGTGGACCCGCTGGGCGCGTTCTACTTCTTCTTTAGAGTCGATTCGTTCGGAAAGATCACAGGCACGGACTTCTGCACCCGGCTCATCACCCAAACCGGCGTGGCACTCGTACCGGGCGCTGCCTTTGGCGATGATCGCTGGGTGCGTCTGTCGTATGCGGCCGCGACCGATTCGATCAAGCACGCGCTCGACCGCATCGTCGGGTTTGCGAGGAAGCTAGGGGACTAGAGCTTCGGCGGACGGTGCGACAAGACCTCGACGCCGCTGTCGTTCATGACGCAGTCGTCTTCGATTCGAACGCCAAACTTGTTGAGCTGATAAATCCCCGGCTCATCGGTAAAGACCATACCGGGCTCGAGTCGAGTGTCGTTCCCCTCCACCATATACGGCGCTTCATGGCCGTCCATGCCCATCCCATGACCCAGCCGGTGCGTGAAGTATTGGCCGTATCCGCCCTCGGTGATGACCCTCCGTGCCGCGCGATCGACGTCCTGGCATTGCGTCGTGAACGGCTTGGCATTCTCGATCGCCGCCGTCTGCGCGTCGTGCACCAGGTTATAGACCTTCTTGAACTCATCTGACGGCGCGTCGCCGAACCAGGTCGTGCGCGTGATGTCGGACGTGTACCCCTGCACGCGCGAGCCGGCGTCGATCAGCACGACCGTCTCGCGCGCCAGCTGTCCCGCGGACGGACCCCCATGCGGCAGGGCGCTGGACGGGCCGAATTGCACCAACCCGCCGCCCGGAGCGCCGCGGGAGGCCATGTCGCGGGACAGGAGCGTCGCGACATCGCGCTCCGTCATGCCGACGGCCAGCTGCGAAACCGTGGCCGCAATGGATGCCTCCGTGACCGCGATCGCCTCGCGGATCAGCGAGATCTCCTCGGGACTCTTGATGATCCGGATGCGCTCGGTCACCGGTGCCGCATTCGAGAATTTCCAGCCCCCCAGCTGGTCGTCGAGCTCCAGGTAGCTCTGGTACGAGGTCGACGGCTCGACGGCAACCGCACCATAGCGATGCGGCGGCTTCATCTCGCGACCGGCGGTCTTCACGAGCTTCCACGGGTTCTGTTGCTCTTCCCATCCGCGCACGTCGGTCACCGCGGCGTTGCGCTTGATACGTTCGACTTCGAACGACGGGCAGATGAGCGCCGGCGTACCCTTCACCGGGATCATCAGCAGGATCAGGCGTTCACTACGCCCTGGGTTGTAGCCGGTGAAATACTGGAAATTCGTGCTCGGCTCGGCGACGAAGAGATCGAGCTTGCGCGTCTTGAGCTCTTCCTGGAGCCGGGCGATGCGACGTTGGAAGACCTCGGGGCCCAGGGTGGGGCCCTGCGTGCGGTGTGGAGCGTGCGGCGCAGGCGCTTCGGGTTCGCTGCGCCACCCGCCGAACGTCGCACGCCCAATCAGTGGTGTTGCGATCAGTCCCGCAGTCGTTAGAAACTCGCGTCGTTCCATCGTGCCGCTATATTACGCGGGCCACGCTCGCACAGGAAGGCGCGTACCTGCATGCATTTCGAAGCACGCATCGAGCCGCTGAACGGCAAACTCCCGAAGGTGTCGTACCGCTGGGATCCTGAGACGGACATTCTGACGGTCGCCTGCAAAGGCATCCCCAAGGGGAACGGAATGAACGGCACCGTGGATCTCGAGGGCGGCGACGGCTCGTTCGTCGTCATCGACGTCGCGGGAGGCGCACTGCGCGGCGTCGACGTCGTCACCTGGCCCGACGATGTGCGCACCGTCGCGTCGCTCGCGCCGCCGGCCGCGTCCAAGGAAGGGCAGGTCACCTTCCCCGGTCGGCGGTCGCAGCCGGGCGTCTCGGCGGTCGAGGTC
>Ga0137437_1000184_pt1 | contig 17483 bp, 8 predicted proteins | sample EasRivERMGT138_2_FD_102332 | JGI IMG/M metagenome (GOLD analysis project Ga0137437, IMG submission 102332) | Soil microbial communities from meander-bound floodplain in the East River, Colorado, USA - East River MetaG ERMGT138_2 | ecosystem: Environmental > Terrestrial > Soil > Floodplain ...
CGCGAGCTGTGGCGTCGGCGCGATGCCGCGCATGAGGTACGCCTCGAACCCGCGCGCGAACTTCTCGTGCTGCGCGACGCTGATGTCGCCGAACGTCGGCGCGCCGAGCCACTTCATGATGCGGTCGTGATCGTCGATGAGGGACTTCTGTCCGGCGGTCCACGTCGCCGGGTCGCCCTGTCGGATCTTCGACGTGAGGTCGCCGATCACCTGCAGGTAGAAGTGGCCCGACTCGTGGAGGAACGTCGACAGGTCCGCATTCTCGAACAGCTTGATGACGGCCTTCGTCGGTCCCAGCTCGATCTGGCCGCGCTTACCCTTGGGGGTAGCGGGCTTCTCGTCCTGGAACAAGGCCTGGCCGCCCAGCACGGTGTTGCGCAGCTCGGGCGTGAGGATGATGGCGGGCTGTTGACTGAAGCCCTCGGCCGTCCGGCGCTCGATGTTGATGGACGCGAGCTTGCTGCCGGTCTTCTTCACGGCCGGGAGCTTCGAGACGACGCGCGGAATGTCGCTGTTGTACAGCTTCTTCAGGCCCTCGCCGCCGATGTCGAGCGCGACGTCAGCCAGGTCGCCGGACACCTCGGCCAGGATCTTCTTTGCCATCTCCTCGCCGACCGCGTCGGCCAGGTTCTTGCCTTCCAGCTCGTCGAGGTCGCTGATGCGAATGTCACCCTGGCCGTCGACGACGACCTGGTTCCACTGCCCGGTCTTCAGCTTGAACGTGATCTCCTTGCCGTCCGGGACCGGTTCGCCGTGTTCGTCGTAGTACTCCGGCCCGGTGGGCTTCCACTTCAGCGCGTCGACGACCTTCGAGAGCTTGTACCGGTCAGCCTGCTGCTCGCCGGTGGTCCACGCGACGCCGTCGAGGCCCTGCTCTGCCGCCTGTCGCAGCGCGAGCTTCATGCCCAGCTCGCGCCAGTTCTTCTGGAACAGCTCGGGCATCTTGTCGAACTGACTGTCGCCTTCGTCGTTGCGCGGCGGCTGGATCTCTTCGATGAACAAGTAGCGGCCGCTCGCGCTGACCTGCGGCGCGGCCGCCTGCATCTCGCGCTTCCCGGCGGCGACCGCGTCTTCGAGCGCGCTGAGCTGGTCGGCCGACTCCGCCGTCCAGCCGGTCTCGTGTGTCGCGATGCGCAGGTCGCGGATCTTCGACTGGGCTTCGATGGCCGCGCCCACGATGGTCTGGTCGAGTTCGCGACGCGGCGTGGTGGTCACCGACTCGCGCACGTTGTAACGCAGGCGCACGATGGGGTTGTCGATTTCGCCGTACTCCCCGTGGCCGTCCTTCCACCCGGCCTTGTGCCAGAAGAAGTCGCCCGAGGCCTTCAGCTTCTTGAGGACGACGAGCGCGCGCTCCATGTGCGTGTGCTGGCGGCCGTACTTGTTCGGCAGCAGCTCAGTCCACCGCTTGATGAACCGGTCGACCACTTCCTGCCCGGCCGCGTTCTTCCCGGCGATGTTCTCGTCGTCGAAGCGACTCCACTCGCTCCGCAGGGAGCGCATCACGTTCGCGAGGACGTTCGTGCGCGACCGCATCATGCGGTTCTCTTCCATCGACAGGCCACTGAAGCCGGTCAGCGGGGAGGTCGCCGACGTCAGGAACACTTCGCGGTAGCTGCCTTCTTCGGCGGCGCTGCCGGAATTGTCGAGCTGGTAGTCGGCGTACTTGACCTGGACGCCTTCCTCTTCGCGCTCGTTCTGGAGCTGCTCGGTCGCGATGGCCTCAGCTTCGCTCCAGCCAATCGCCTCGGACGCGGCCTCGGAGATCCGCTCGTCCTGTTGTGACTGGCGCTCGTCGTTGATTTCCTCGGCGGCCTTCTCGGCGTCAGCCTTGGTGTCGTACGTCGTGCCGTCGACTTCCCATTCGCCGTCGTCGTTCTCGACGGCCTCGGCGCTCGCGTAGCCGTAGTAGTCGCGGTTGCGCAGCTCGTCCTTGAACTCCATGACGCGCTCGTCGTGGATGTCCTGCGCGCGCTCTTCGATCTCGCCGCTCGACGGCGCTTCGCTCGTGAGGACATGCACGTACAGCCCGACCTGGTTCACGTTCAGGTAGTCGAGAACTTCCTGGCGCGTGTAGGTCTTGCTGCCGTCGAGCTGATCGACGGAGGTGAGCGCGTACTCGTCGGCGTTGACGCCGGTCTTCGCGCCCTTGATGATGTTCTGCCAGTCGCGGCCGGAGGCCTTCTCTTGCTTCGCCTCTTTCACCGCCTGCGTCAGGCGCGAGAACGCGAACTGCTGCTCGGTGGGGATGCCGGGTTCGCCCTGGTCGAGCGTGACAAACCCGGCGGTGTCGACGCCGCCCTGGTTCAGGACGACGACGGGGTCTGTGAGTCGAGCAAGCTCTGCACTTCCTTCGCCTGCTCCGGCGTCGGCTGCTTGCCGGTCAGCTTCGTGTACAGCGCCAGGAGCTGCTCCAGCGTCACCTTCCCGGGCTGCGCCAGGTATCTCTGCCCCTTCGACGGCACCGGGACCGCCGGGGCCTTGCCAGTTCTCGCCATGTTGATGTCCTGCCTCGTAGGGGATGGTAACAGAGTTCTTGGCAAGAAGGTCGTAGTAGGCCACCTGGTCGAACTGGCGGCCGATCTTCAGCGCCTCTGCCTTCGACTTGACGAGCTTCGAGACGTCGAGGATCACGTTGCCGCCGTCGACCCACGCGCCGAAGTGGTTGCCGGTCTGCAGCAGCGTCGCGGCGTTCGCGACGACGTACTGCGCGAGCGCCTGCGGCGTGACCTCGGCCAGCGGGATCACCTGGCTCAGCTCGGGATAGACCGCGAGCGACAGGCCCTTCGTCGGCGAGCTGTTGTCGATGATGTTGTACGTGAAGCCGCCGTCGGTGCCGAGCTGCGCGGTCAGGGTCGCGTAGTACGCCGCCTGGCTGCGCTTGGCTTCCGCTACGCTCTTCGCGGCCTTGACAGCGGTGCGGGCGCTGCGGACCCAGTCGAGGCGGCGGGCGCTGCGGACAAGGCTTGTCGCAACCGGAGCCGCTTCTGCTGCCGTTGCTGTCGCTCCTGCGTTTGCAGATCCACGACCGCCTGCAGCGCGGTCTGCAGCAAGGCCGTCGTGTTCGAGGACCGCGAGAATGTCGCCATAGCCTGCTGACTCCAACATCTGCCGCACCGTCGCGTCGCCCGTGAAGAGCTGCGCGAAGTCCGGCGTCGAGGTGATCGCTTCGTCGGTGATCAGGCCTTCCTTGAGGACCTGCTCGGCGGTTTTGCCGCTGGTCTCGGCCAGCTCGTACAGCGTCTTCGCCCAGGACCAGATTGTTTCCTGGACCTCGGCCGGGGTCCAGGTCTCGCCGCTGAGCGCGGAGAGCTTCCCGGCGACGCGCCGGATCTTGGCGGCGAACGCGCGGTGATCGCTGACGTTGATGCCCTTCCCGAGAACCGCGTGAATGGTTCCGGCGAAGCTCGCCATCCAGGCGTCGGTCGTCACCTGCTGCACATGGCCGAGCAGGTTGAGCATGAACGGGTTCACCTTCGGGCCGCTCAAGCGGATCGTGGTCGCGTCTTCCTTGGTCAGCGCGGTGACCGTGTTGTTCTGCCACGAGTCGAGAACGCCGCGCGACAGCTCGCCGGTCTCTTCGTCCATCGACTTCTGGACGGAGTCTTCGAGGATCTGCAGGATGGTTCCGTGGTCGGTCGGCCGTCCGGCGGCGATCCAGTTCTTCCACGTCGACACCGCGTTGATCAGGTTCGCTTCGACGGACGTGCGCGGGGACAGCGCCGCGAGCAGCGCGGTGAAGCGCGGCGCGTCGACCGGTCCCATGAGCTGGTTGATCGCTTCGCCGCTGCGCTCGTACCACCCACGCTTCGCGCGCCCGGCGATGGCCGCGTCGATGTAGTCCTGGTCGGTCGGCAGCAGCCGGAACGTGTTGATGGTCCGCTGGACGACGTCGCGCTTCGCGTTGCGCTCCTCGGGGAGCATGTGCGGCGCGATGGCCTCGTAGCCCTTGGGCGACAGGATCGCCTCGGCCCGGGCCTGGCGGGCGGTCTGGAACAGCACCGCGCTCCTGGCGGCCCCGGCGGCGGCCACCTGGGCGGCTGGCGTGGCGAGCGACCCCGGGGACGACGTCTGAGCCGCCAGGTCGAGCGCCTCGCCCTGCGTGGCGTGGAGCGCCTCCTGGAAGCCGCTGGTCCCGAGCGCGTACCCGTACTTCTGGACGACCGCCAGCGGGTCCTCCCCGGCCTTCTTTGCCAGGTTGGTGATGATGGCCTCTTGCCCGGCGGCGTAGGCGTTGGCGACCGCGACTGGGTCAGCCTGCTCGCGCGCGACGGCCGCGTGGAATCCCGGGTCGCCCATGAACTGCGCGACGAGCGCCTGGCGCAGCGGCGTGAGCTGCGCGGTCGCCGGTTCGGTGCCGTCGGCGGCCGCCTTCACCGCCTTGAGCATCTCGTCAGCGGCGGAGTCGAGCGCCTCGCGCGCCTCGGCCGCTTCGCGCACGTTCGGCAGATCCGGCTTGAGCCGCATCTCCTGCGCGAAGAACTCGTGATGCTCGGTCGCCGCGAGGCGCGCGGCGTAGACGGCCGTCGGGATCTGGAGCTGCTCGCCGGTCTTCTCTGCGTCGACGAGCGCGTCCTGTTTGCCGGTCAGCTCGGCCGCCATGACCTCGGCGCTGACACCCTTCTTCTCCCAGTACGCGCGGAACTCCGCCGTGTCCTGGAAGAGCGTTTGCACCGGGCCGTCCTTCGTCATGTGCGCGAGGACTTCCTGGTACACCTCGGGCAGGCGCTTCGCCAGCTCCGACTCCTTCGCGCCGTTCGCGAGCTGATCGAAGAACACGCGCTGCTGTTCCGCGACCGCGTACCGCGAGACCTGCGTCTGAAACGACAGCACATGCGACGACGCGCCGGTCAGGCCGCCGAGCATCGCTCCGGCGATCCCGGCTTCCTTGATCGAATCCCAGTCGTCGCGGAAGCTGTAGCCCTTGCCGGTCGCGAGCGCGGCTGAGTAGTCGCCGATGACCTGCTGGATCGACTCCGTGATCCCTTCCATCAGGATGCCGTGGAACCCCTCCTTCACCGAGCCGAGCAGGAACTTCGGCTTGACCGGGTTGAGCAGCGCGCGCTTCGCGATCTGTTCAGCGGTCTCGCGGCCGAACGTCTCGACGAGCTTCGATCCGAAGTGGCCCGGCAGCACGGAGTCGAACGCGGCGACCGCGCTGCCACCGATGAACGCGATGCCTGGGGCCTTCGCGCTCGCGTCGATCTGTTTGATGTTCTGCTGCGTCTCGCCGATGCCCGCGACGGCCGACGGAATGAACGCGCCAATGAAGCCGCCGATGGTCGCGCCCGGGATCGCGCCCCAGCCCTCGAACCACACGCCGATCTTCGCGCCAATCGCTGCGCCCGCCATCGTCGCGCCCATGAACGCGGCGTTGTCCCCGGCCGCTTCTTTCATGTACTGGCCGAGCTTGCCCGGGTCCTTCTCGACGTCCTTCCACTGCGTCTTGTAGCCGAGGTCGGCCATCTGCCGTTCATTGAACGTCGCGACGTCGGTGCCGTACGACGCGAGGCCCGGCAGGCTAAGCAGCTCGCCGGTGGCTTCGAGCGTCCGGCCCCACATCGCCTGCATCGAGTCGACGCCGCGCAGCAGCGACGCGCCGAGCGTGACGGTGCGCTCCTGTTCGGACAGCACCTTCATGTCGTCGAGCGCGGCAGCGGCCTTCCACGGTTCGCGGCGCATCCACTCGACGAGCTTCGGCGACATCCGCGAGTACTCGTTGCCTGCGATCTCGTCCTGCTGCCGGAGCCGCTTGTAGAAGTCGAGGTCGCGTTCCACCTGGTCGGGCGGGAGCTTGTACTTCGCCGCCAGGTCGAGCGCCTCGCTGCGCTTCTGCGGCGTCGTGGTCTTTTGGCCTTCGTCGACGACGGCGCGCGTCTCGCCCTGCTGCTCGCGCTTCTGATCGCGGGCGAGCTTCAGGTACGGGTTCTCCGGGGTCGTGGTCTGCCCGATCAACGGGGCAGGCTGCTGCGGGTCCATCTCGTCGATGGCGTCGTCGAGGGGATTGAGCGCCATCAGTACCCGCCGCCCTTGCCGGGCGCGTTGCCGATCTTCGCGTTCGGACCACCGAAGCCGCCCGGCGGCGTCACGACCGTCCGGTTGGTGCCGGGGATCGTCATCGTACCAGGGTCACCAGGCTTCAGCGGTTCCTTCGCGCCCTTCGCGCGCTGCATGAGGTTGTAGTACGTCAGCACCGCCGAGTCGGCGATGTCGATGTGCTGCGCGCGGAGCGCCTCGTGGATCTGTTGCAGATCCTGGACGGGGATCTCCTTCACGTCGGTCGCGAGCGTCGGCTTGCTCGCGTCCTGCGGCTGCGTCTCGAAGGCGTAGAACTGCTGGCCGCGACGGAACAGGCTGCCCTCGCCCTGCGTGGTCGGCCGCCGGAGAATGTCGACGATGTCCTGCACCTGCTCGTCGGTCGCCGGTTCCTTCGTGCGTGCTTCGAGCAGTCGCACCTCGTCGCGGACGCGGCGACGGAAGGCGCTCACGCGGTCGCTCTTGTCCTGATCGAAGGTCTTCGTGCCGGGCTGCGGCGGCGACGGGTCGAGGCCCACGGTGAGCAGCGCCTCGTCGACCATCCGGTTCTGCTGGGTCTCGCTGACGAGCAGCTTCTTGCCCTGGCTCGGGTCGCCCTGGCGCATCTTTGCTTGGATGTCGACGAACTTCTTCCAGTCGCCCTCGTCGAGCTTGGTGAGATCCTGCGAAAGGTCCGCGTCCATGAACGCCTTGTTGAGCGCCGGGTCCGGTGAGCTGGCCCACTGGCTGAGCTGGTAGTACCGCTGCGGGTTCGTCGCGATCTTCGTGGCCTTGGGCTTCAGGGAGTCAGCGTAGTTGTCGAGGACCATCCGGTGCGACGGCGAGAGCGAGGCGTACAGCCCCGCTGGGACCGCGCTCAGCTTGCCCCCGGCGGCGTAGATCGCGTTGGCGGCCGCTGTCATGTCCTTCTCGGTCTTCACCTGCTGCGCGGCGCTGCGCTCGTTCGCGCGGTCCTTCAGCTCGCGCACGACGCGCTCTTCCGTCTCGCCCGAGTACTGCTTGCGCGCGGCCGCGAGCTGCGCGTCGAGATCGTCGGGGAACTTCGCGGTGAGCGTGTCGCCTGCCGACTGCTCCTCGACGCGGAGCTTGCCTTCCTTCAGCGTCGCGTCAATGTGCGCGCGCGCCTCGCCGCCGATCTGATCCTTGTGTTCGTCGAAGTAGAACTGCGCCGCGTCGATCCGGTTGGCCGCCACCAGGCTGTCGACGATGCCCTGGTGGACGCGCGTCTGCACGCGGCCGACTTCGGCGTTGATCTCTTCCGGTCCCATGCCGAGCTTCTTACCTTGGCTGCGGATCGCGTCGGTCGCGGTCTGCAGATCCTCGCGCGCCATCGCTGGGTCACTCGGCCCCTTCGCGATGGCCGACTGGACGCGGCCGTCGACCATGCCCTTCAGCTCGTCGCTGAGGTACGACTGCATCTCGCCGAACGTGTGACGGCGGAGCTGCAGGTCGAGCTGCATGCGACGGCGGAGGCGCATGGCCTCGAACGCCTGGCGCTGCTTGGGGTCGACGATGCTCTTCCCCATCTCGGCGGTCTGCTGGTCGTAGCCGCTGAGAACGTCCTCGGGGACGCCCATCGCGTCCTTACCCTTACGGGTAAGCGCGCCCTTCTCCGGGTCGTACAGGGCCTTGTTTTCCCAGTCGCTGCCCTGCTTGTCCCATTCGATGCGCTGCAGCTCTTCGGCGTCGCGCTTCGCTTCTTCCTTGGCCTGCAGGTTCTTGCGCGCCTGCTCGTTGAGGATCTGCAGGCCGATGTTCTCCAGCGGCTGCACCGCTGCGCCCTGGACGAGCGCGGTCTGCGCCTTCTCGCGCGACAGCACCGCGCCGGTCGACAGCTCCGTCTCGGCGGCGGTGCCGCGCACCCCGGGCAGCGGGGTCGGGTCGACTCGTCGTTCTCCGTAGCGTTGGACTCGCGGCATCAGAAGCGCACTCCTCGGAACGCCCCAGCGTACGTCGATGTCGTCGGCGCGGTCGCGGCGAAGCTCGCGGTTCCGGCGTTGAAGTTCGTCGAGCCGGTGCCAGCGGTTCCGGCCGTCGATCCGCCGCTCGGGCTACTGAAGCCGTACCGCTGCGCGAAGAGCGAGCTGCCGGTCTGCAACAGCCCGCCGATCATCTGCCCTTGGATCTGCGCGGCCTGCTGGTTCGCGCCTGCTTCAAGGTAGACGCCTTCCTTCCGGGCGATGGTGGCGCGCTTCGCGTAGTCCTCGGCCTGCACGTTGAAGCCCCAGGCCTCGCGCGCCGCGTTCGTCCGAATCTGCAGCGCGTCCAGCTCGCCGAGGTACGCCGCGTCGGCGACCGTGTCCACCGCTGAGCCGAAGCCGACGTCGACGTTCTCCGCCGCGAACCCGGCGCGCATCGAGCCGATCTGCAGCTTGACGCCCTGGCGGAAGCGTTCCTCGGCTTCCTTGCCGCGCTCGATGGCGTCAGCGGCCTGCAGCCGAGCGATGCTCGCGTTCCAGTCCTGGAGATCCGCTTGCGAGTTCGCGGCCTCACGCGCCTGCACGCCCGCTGCCTTCGCGGCCTTCTTCGCGTCGTTGGCCTTCTTCGCCTGATAGATCGCCGAGGCGACGGTCAGGCCGATGGCGATGATGGTGCCGACCATGTTCTCCTCAGAGCTTGCCGACGAGCTTCAACAACCAGACGGTGACGAGCGCGCCGCCCGTCAGGCACGCGATGATGATCGAGACCAGCCAGCGCGCCTCCATCATCGTCACGGGCCGGTCCTTCAGGTCTTTGACCGGCTGCCCGTCAGGCCCGACGACCGGACAGAGTATCCGCGCCTGGATCATATTCGGAACCTTGTGGGCGAACGCGCGCAGCTTGTCGATCTCCTGCGTGATCGTGGCGATCAGCGCCTCCGTCTTCGAGACGCGGTCGTGCGCCTTGCCGACCAGGCCGTTGGTGGCCTCGACGCGATCTGTCAAGCCGTCGAGCCGCGTGGAGTTTTGGCTGTGTCGTTCGGTCTGCAGGATCTCCGACCGGTCCATGCGGCTGCTGAGCCGCCGGAACCCGTGGTCGACGGTGTCCTGGAGCCGCGCGAGATGCTGTTCAAGTTCCATGTTCGTCAACCGTCTAGCCTCCGACTTCGACGCGCGGGATCGCCCCAAGGATCGTCAGCGGCAGCGGGTCCGGCTGGCGAATGAACACGCGCCCATCGGCGGCGAAGTGCGCGTAGAGATTGAGGTCCACGATCCCGGTGTACTCGTCGTCATCCCCGTCGTACACCGGAGGCGTGTACTGCGCGAGGTGCGCCGTGTCCGGCCCGGCGAGAAACGTCCTCGATGACCGGTCGACCACGAGCGCGATGCTGGCGATCTTCTTCTTGCGGTCGCGGATGTCGACGCCGTTCGCGTCCAGGTTGAGCAGCTCGATCTCTCCGTAGCGGATCGGCAGCCCGATATGAACGTCGGAGTAGGAGTTCGTGAGCGTGATGGTGCCGCCAGCGGTCACGGTGTACAGCGGCGCGTCGAGGGAGGTCGGATCGCCGTTGAAGACGACCTGGCCGTCGCCGACGACCGCGACGACCATACCCGAGAGATGCTCCAGGCCGCCGAAGAAGTTGTCGGGAACGCCGCTGTAGCTCAAGCCGCTGTCGACGAAGAAGGCCTCCGCGTTGAAGTCCTCCTCCTGGTAGTCGCGGCGCGCGAGGCGCTCGATGTACCGCACCGTATTGCCGTCGATGATGCGCTTGATGATCACGTACACCGCGTCCTCGTCGCCCTCGGGGACCACGCAGACATGCTCGAAGCGGTCGGCCTCGCCGGAGTCGTGCCGGTGCCAGCCCCACACTTCCTGCTCGGGGATGTACGTCATCGCGTTGAGCGCGCCGTCCGATCGTACGCACCACAGGATCGAGTGCGGCACGAGCGCGTGGTCGATCTCGCGCACCGTGAAGCCGTCGAAGAGATGGCCCGCGAAGATGGTCAGGTCGCGGCCGCCGAAGCCTTCCGACTGTTGCTCGAAGCGCAGGTCGCGGATCTGCGTGTCGCGCGCCTGCAGGTAGAGGACCGTGTTGCCGACGACGCACGGCACGACCCCGCTGACGCCGATGTAGCTCTCTTGGTCGCCAGGCGTGTTGCTCGGGCTGATCGGTTCCTGCGGGACGCCCATCTGCCACACGCCGCCGTCGGTCATCACGAGCAGCGTCTTGAGCGCGATCAGGTGGCGCACGGGATGGTGTTGGTTGCCCGCGATGCGGAACGAGATCGCGTCGTCGTCCTGCAGCGGCGAGGCGATGCCGAAGTTCGACGGGAACCCGACGCGCGATCCGAAGACCTCGTCCGGCCCGTTCTCGGTGTGCGCGAAGAAGCGACGCTGCTGGTGGTACGCGACGACCGACGGGTAGTTGCCCGAGGTGTTGAACAACGTCTGCCCGATGGGCGGCGTGATCTCGAACTTCGGCGCGAAGCCGCAGTCGTTGAACTGGGTCGCGCCGGTCGCGGTGCCGACGTACCCGTACGTCCCGTTCCCGTACGGGTCGCAGTAGACGTAGTACTCGGGCGCGCCGGAGACGGCCGCCCAGGTGATGACGTTCGGCGCGGCGGTCGTGGGCGCGGCGCAGCTCGCGAAGGTGACGACGGCCGACGGCGCGCTCTCCTCGTAAGCGCCCGCCCCGGCCGCTGTGACGACGTACCGGTAGGTCAGGGTGCCTGCGCCTCCGGCCGCGCCGCCCATGCTCCCAGGGGCCGCCGTGGAGCTGCTGGTGGTCACCGGGTCGAGGACCCAGTAGGTCGCGCTGCCGTACGTCAGCTCCTGCGGATGGACGTCGATGTGGCAGAAGGTGATGACGCGGCCGCTCTGCACGTAGTAGACGCCCGCCGGGTCTGTGAACGGGTGCGGGATCTCCAGCAGGTCGTCCGGCATCGGGTACCAGAAGCCCGAGTTCGGCGGGATGTGGTTGGTGTGCGGCGTGATGCAGTAGTAGTTGATGCCGCCGCTGACGACGATGTCGCCTTCGAGGTACGCGGTCGCGCCCGACCAGGCGTCGACGGACAGCGGGTCCAGCTCGACCGGCGCGCCGTTCTTGAAGAAGCGGAAGTACTGAATCCCCATCTCGATGAGGATCGACTCGTTCGCGATCTCCGACTTGTAGCGGATGAGCCGGACGTTCGCGTTGTAGTCCTTCGTGGCGCTGACGTACCGGAAGCCGGGCCGGTTGGCGACGCCGCCGTGCCGCTGCACGATGAAGTTCCGGCACCGCTTCAGCCCGGTCGTGTACTTCGCGAGATCCGCGCGCACCGCGAGCGCGGGAGCCAGCTCACCGGACGCGAAGGCCCGCTGAATGACAGGTTCAGCCGCCATCTAGTTCCGATCCTCAATCCAGCTTGCGTCGCCGTCCTTGCTCGGCTGCCCTTCGTTCGTTGAGGCCTGCTTCGCGAGCGCGAGCTGGTACCGGTACATCTGCATGCACTCGGCGGCCGTCATCTTGTTCCGGCTGAGCGTCGGCGCGAGGTGCGCGGCCAGGCGGAAGCTCAGCGCCTCGCGGAAGAGCGCGTCGCCTCGACTCGCGGCGCACGGCGGCCGACGGGTGTACTCGATCACCGCGTCTTCCTGGTCCGTCAGGATCAGGTCGCCGTTCTCCTCGTCGTCCGTCATCATGCGGAACTTGATCGGGTCCGAGTCGTACGCGCGGCGCACGCCCGCCTTCACGATGCGACGCACGAAGACGCAGTCGACCGGCGCGCGGTAGCTGAAGATCCAGTCCGGGTTCGCCGGGTCGTCCGCGTCGACGCCTGCCACCAGCTCCAGCGTCGCGTCCTCGACCGAGGCGTACTGCGTCGCGAACGCCCACGGGAAGTCGCGCAGCGTCGCCAGGACGTCTTCGGTGTAGTGCAGGCGGAGCATCTCGGCTTCGACCGTGTTGTCCGTCCCCAGGTCGACCAGGCGCTGGCTGATGCCGATGTGCGAGAGTGCGCGGTCGCCGACCTTCTGCGTGAAGTCGATGCAGTCCTCGGCCAGGTCGGAGTCGAGATCCTCGGGCTGGTCGACCGGCGGAATGACGATGTCGTCGAAGCCCCACGGCGGGAACTCCTCGTCCCACTGGTCGCCAGGCGCGATGTCCGGCGCGACCGGAATGAACTCGCCGTCGACGGAGAAGCCGCCGTTGCCTGCGGTCGTGCCGCCCGGGAAGATCAGCACGTCGTAGTCGACCCCGAGCGCGTTGAGTGCAATCGCCACCGAGAGCTGGTCAATGCCGCCGCCGGTGATCCCGTTCGCGGGGACGTTCGTGTAGCTCGTGAGGCCCATCGTCGACGACGTCGTCGTGGTGTGCGAGGCGTCGCGGAAGACGGCGGCCGCGTTGTGCGGGACGACCATCGCCCACACCGGCCGCATGCCGCCCAGGTTGACACTGAGCGTGCGCGCTGCGACGCCGTCGCCGGTGTACGCGAACTGGCGCACGACGCGCGGGATGCCGACGTCTTCGCTGCCGTCGTCGTGACGGAAGACGATGAACGGCATCTGCACGGCGTTCACGTTGTGCAGCGCGCTCTGCGTGGTGATCGTGGCCGCGCCGAACGTCGCCGCGTTCGCGGTCTCGGCCCCGTTGAGAGGCGAGACCGTGGCGGCCGCGTGGCCGACGCCCTTGAACCACTCGCCGACGTTGCCGTTCGATCCGCTCGGTTCGTCGGAGGCGAAGAAGCCGAACTCTGGCGTGAAGCCGCCGTCGATCAGGTGCGTGACCGCGTCGATGCTGTCGCGGTTGTTGAGCAGGCAGCCCGCGATGCAGAAGCGCATGCCCGGGTCGCAGAACGCGATGTACTGGTACGTGTCGCCGCTGTTGTTGACGCCCGTCAGGCCTCCGGCGATCCGCACGCGGTAGCGGAACTCCGGGTCCGCGCTCGATGCTGAGCCGACGTAGGTGGGGTCGTTGCCGACCAGGACCGGCGCTTCCGGTGTGATCAGTTCGCTGTGGCCGTTCTTCCCGGCGATCTTCGTCGTCCACCAGTGTGTGCCTGGCGCGAGCGTCGTGACGCGGCGAATGAACAACCAGGTCACCGGGAAGCTGAACGTCAGATCCTTGCCTGCGCCCGTGCCGATGTACGTGCCGCTCACCACCGCGACCGGCGAGATCGGCGCGGTCAAGCTCTGCGCCCACGGCGACTCCGGGTACGGCGCGTTGTGAATGCGCGAGCGTTGCGCGTACGCGACCGGCAGGTCGGTGTTGGTGTCGGCGACGTCTTCCGGCCCCCACACGCCGAGGATCTCCGCCGTGGCCGTCAGTGCGACCAGCGACCCCGTGTCGCCGTCGTTGGCCTTCTCGAACAGGAGCTGCATCGAGATCAGGTCCGGCCAGAACTCGCCCGGCGTCGGCCGGAACATGACGCTCTGCCACAGGTTGCCGCCGGTCTCGATGATGGTCGCCAGGACGTCCGCGCCGCCGTTGGTGGTGTACCCGAGCTTGCCGTGACCGCCTGCGCCGCCGACGCGCCGTCCGTGGCGGGACACTAGGACCGCTGGGACGCCCACGTAGCCCCGCTGGCTGCGCAGGAGACCCTCGACGTCGACGTCCAGCTCCAGACGGTCCAGGGGGGTCGCTGAGGTCATCCCGGTGGCGCTCACGTCGACCGCTGACCGGTTCATGGTCATGCGGATGTCCCCGGCCCAGGTGCCGTTGGTCGGGCCGAAGGCGTTGCCGATGATGCGCTGCACCTTCGAGCCGTTGTGCCAGTCCAGGCCGTTGCGGTTGGCCGGGACCTCGGCCCCGATCCAGTCGTCGAAGTCGAGGCACGGGTCGAGGGTCGCGACGTTCGAGTCGATGTCGCCGATGTTCGACGACGCGAGGTCCTGCGCCTGGCCGAGGCCGGACGACCCGAAGCTCGCGGACGTGATCACGAGCGACTTGTCGATGTAGACGTCGGCGTACGCGCCGGTGCCGTACTCGTAGAGGATGTCGGCGCGGTACCAGCGATCCGCTTCGAGCGCAGGTGTCGTCCCGATCAGCGTGCGCACGTCGGCCGCGCTGCAGTTGTACAGCGCGAGCTTTGAGTCAGCCGTGATCCCCGCGATGAGGCCCGCGTTGCCGGACGTCGCGCCGGTGATGCGCCAGAAGTTGAACGTGCCGCTCGGCAAAATCCGAATGCGGAAGTAGAACCGCTCCCACATCGACGTGGTCGTGTAGCCCGTGTTCGACTCGGCGGGCTGGTGCGTCTTCTTCACCGCCTGACTGGAGACGCGGAAGCCGAAGCCGTCGACGTGGCGCGAGGCGTCGCGGCTGAATCCGCCGTTGCCGCTGACGCTGCCCTCGTCGCCGTCGAGGGGGTTCTCCCAACCCTCGATCCAGAGACGCGGCACTGTCGGGTCCGGCGTCACGATGGGCGTGCCGGTGCCGGGGTTGATCGGCGTCGGCGCGGGGTTGCCGTCGCCGTCGACACTGTCCCAGGGTGGCGCGTACTGGTACGTGCCGCGCCAGTAGTAGAAGATGTCGTCGCCGAACAGCCAGTTGATCCCGAACCAGCCGCCGCGCTCGATGTGAAAGTGCGGGACGCTGAGATCGAAGGAGTGACCGTTCGCGTCGTTCTTGCCGAACCAGGCCGACGTAATCATCGGCGGCAAGATGCGCGTGGTGGGCGTGAGCTGGAGCGTCGCGCCGTAGTAGCTCGCGGCGAACTCCGGGCTGGCGAGGAACTCGCCGGTGCTGATCTGTTGGCCGTTGAGGGTGAAGCCGGACACGTTGACGACTTGCCCGCTGCCGAACACGCGACGGAACGCCCCGGTCGCTGGGTACGGATACACCTGCATCAACGACGACGCCTGCTGCAGGGTCGCGACCTGCGCTGGGTCGGGTAGCCAGATTGTGTAGTCGAGCCAGAACCGGGACGTTGCCATCTCTCACCTCACCGCGTCGCGCTGCGTTCTCTAGCCTTCGTCGTCGCCGACGCCCAGCACATCAGGGCCGTCGATGGGATTGTCCGGCGCGGTCGGGATGCTGCTCGCGCGCTGCTTGAGCGTCTCGTCGTGCGCGCGGCGCAGCTCCTGCTGGCCGGTGGTCGTGCGTTCGGGCGTTCGAGCGTCGGCGCGTTCCATCCACTTGTGGCTGAACTGGTGCGCGTACTTCAGCGTGAAGACGTCACCGGGGCGCTTGCGCTCGTCGTTGAAGTAGCCCATCGCGGTCGCGCGGACCTTGAAGCCCGGCTGGCGCGGCTGCTTCGCGACGCGCTCCTTCGGGATCGCAACGTCGCGCACCACATCACGAACTGGCAACGGGCGCGCAGGCTGCAGCGGGGCGACGGTCGCGCTCACGGGACGCGCGGCTGGCGATTGACGGATGGGTCGTGATGTCGGCTTGGGCTGACGCGGCGTCGCGCCCTTGGCAGACACCGGCGACGTGGACGGAGCCGGTTTGGTTTTCTTTGCCACGAGGTGACCTCCTGGGGAATGTGAAAGCGCCGGTGCGGAGATCCCAGGCTCCGCACCGGCGGTCGAACGTCAGGTGCGCGCGCAGTCTACGTGTTGACGTAGCCCTTCGCGTAGTAGCGGACCTTCTCGACCAGCGACAGCGGCCGGATGTCCGCGCTCAAGGTGATCGTGTCGCCCGACCCGAGGACGATGCGACCCCCGATGTACCGCTCGTACGTCAGGCCGATGGGCAGCGGGAACGCGAGCTGCTTGCCTGCCGTCAGGACGGCGTTCGGGATCGTGACCTTGAACAGCTCCGTCGGCGAGCCGAGCGCGGCGTCGCCGTCGGTCAGTGCAGCGATGGACGTCGTGTCCGTCGACCCGGCCGCTGCCACATCCACGGAGATGCAGAGCGCGAGGGGTTCGCCGTCCGCGACCTGGCGCGCCGGTGTCGTCGGTGGCGCGGTGTCGTACTTGTCGGTGAAGATCGTCGTGCCTGCGGTGAACGCCTTCGCGTCGTCCAGAACGCAGAACTTGTCGATGAAGCCCATTACCTATCCCTCCTGAAAACTGTGAACGAAGTGAACCCGGCAGCCGCCTACGCGACGGCGGTCTCCGTGGTCAGAATCGCATCCGTCAGGCGGATCGGGATGTCCCCGAACGACATGACCGGCTTGCCCATCACGTTGTCGTACGTGATGCCGCCACCCGAGCCGACCGCGATGCGCGCTTCACGACGAAGCCGCTTGCGGATGCTGCGGTTGACGTAGATGACGCGCTGGCCGAGGTTGTTCGGCAGGCGTTCCACCGCGTCTTCGAGTGCCGGGATGAGCGCGGCGGTCGTCGGGGCCGCGTCGAGATCCGACAGGTCGATGTTCGCGACGCGCACGACGTAGCGCCAGTCCTTCACGCACAGGCCCGCCTTCCACTGATAGCGGTCCTGGTACGCGCGCATGCGGTTGCCCGCGACGCCAGCGGTGACCTCGATGGTCTGTTCGCCGAAGTCGGAATGCACGAGACCGGCGAGGCTGCCCTTCGGGAACAGGCCGAACACCGTCTCGGGCGACCATGCGACGAGCCAGATCGACGTGAGGTCCGACGGGCTGTCCTGCGTGCCTGCCATGTTCACGATGTTCGCGCCGTTCGTGGCGCTGAGGCTCGAGTACCGCGCAGAGAGGCCCGTGAACTCTTCGGGCGCGAGACCGGCGTTGCCGTAGAAGAGCGTCGACGCCATCTCCTGGTTCATCGCTTCCAGGAAGGCGCGAGCTTCCGACAGGCGCAGCGCGGCGACGTTGCCGTTGAGCTTCGCGAGATCGCAGTCGACTTCCGACCAGGCTTCGAGCATGCCTGACTGTTCGTCGACCTGCGCGGTCGTGGACTTGCTGGGCGCGACGCCCTGGTTCAGCAACCGCCAGTAGACGGTCGGAAGACCAGTGCGGATCGTGGTGCGGTGGCCGGTGGGGAGGTTCCCTTCGATCCACTGCATGTCGGTGAGGATCTCGTTGGTCTGGTTGAGCAGCTCAACGATGGTCGGCACCGTGCCGTTGGGGTCGAGGCGCTTCGCCCAATCGAGGAGCGTGAGCGCGTTCGCTGCGAGTACTGGCATGTCTCTTTCCTACTGTCTGACGAGCTGCGACTGCTCGGGCTAGTACTTCGTACCGCCGTAGAGCTTTTGCGCGGCCGCTTCGGTGGCCTTCAAGGGGTCGGTGTGTTCGCCCTCGCCCTTGTTGACGTCCTGGAGGCCGCTGTCTTCACCCATCATCTTGCCGAAGTCCGCGAGGAGCGCGAGGACTTCGACGTTGTGGTTGTACCCGCTCCGGTTCAGCAAGCCTCGGATGGCCTGTGAACGCGGATGCCCTTCGGGTCGAATCCGGTTGAGTGCCTTGTCTGCGAGCGCGCGCGTGCGGTCGAAGTTGGCCCCGCCGTATTCAGCGTCGGCTTTCGCTTCCGAGAGGAACGACTCACTGAGCGCCTTGACGTGCGTCGAATGCAGGTTGATCTCGTCCTGGGTCTGCTCTTCCGTCCAGCCGTAGATTTCCGCTGCCTGGCGCACTCGTCCGAGGTCGTTCTCGGTGAGGTACCCTCCTTCCGGGATCGTCAGCGCGTAATCC
>Ga0137437_1000185_pt1 | contig 17418 bp, 17 predicted proteins | sample EasRivERMGT138_2_FD_102332 | JGI IMG/M metagenome (GOLD analysis project Ga0137437, IMG submission 102332) | Soil microbial communities from meander-bound floodplain in the East River, Colorado, USA - East River MetaG ERMGT138_2 | ecosystem: Environmental > Terrestrial > Soil > Floodplain ...
AAGAACGTCCTTCCGCCAAAGGGCCGGGTCTACACCTCGATGGAGGAGATGATCCACCAGTTCAAGACGGTGACCGAGTGGTGCCCGCCGAAGGGCGAGGTCTACCAGGCCACCGAGGCGGCGAACGGCGAGCTCGGGTACTACCTCGTCTCGGCCGGCCGCTCGCACCCGTACCGCGTCAAGATCCGCGCGCCGTCGTTCGTGAACCTGCAGGCGCTCCGACCCATGACGGTGGGCGGCTACTTCAGCGACGTCGTCGCGGTCATCGCGTCGCTCCACTTCATCATGGGGGAGTGCGACCGGTGAGCCCCGCGACGGAGACGACGGCGGCGCCGGCCGCGAGCGAGCCGCGGAAGTACGCGGCCGCGGTCGCGAACCCCAAGGTGCTGCGGCGCGAGCTCTCGCTCTCCGAGCGGCTCTTCTTCATCCCGTTCATGCGCGCGCTCGCCTACACCTTCTCGCGGATGTTCCAGAAGGACGTCACGCGCCGTTACCCCGAGCAGAAGATGGAGGTGAAGCCCTCCCTGCATGGCGTCCCGGTGCTCGTCATGCGCGAGGACGGCAGTCCGCGCTGCGTCGCCTGCGGCCTGTGCGAGTTCGTCTGCCCGCCGCGCGCCATCGACATCGAGCCGGGCGAGACCAATCGCGTGATCGAGCGGGCTCCCAAGGAGTTCGTCATCGACATGCTGCGCTGCATCGAGTGCAGCTACTGCGAGGAGGTCTGCCCCGAGGAGGCGATCGTGATGTCGACCGACTACGAGGTGGTCGGCCGGCGGCGCGAGGACTTCGTCTGGGACCTGAAGCGGCTCTTGAAGCCGGTCGTCGCGCTGCAGGCGCGGCTCGAATGGGTGCGCCGGACCTACAAGCGCTGGGACCTGAAGGGCGAGAACGCGCCGCCGCCGGACGGAGTCTTCCGCGACCCGCGCTGGGCCGGGCGCGAGCGGCCGGACGAACACCACTAGTAGTTCCCGGTCGCGCGACCTCAGCGCAGGTTCGGCGCGCCGTTCAGCGCGCCAGGTCGATTTCGACGGCGTCCGATCCAAGCGTGACGGCGCGTTCCGAAAGCAGCTCCCCGCGAGCGTCGAACAGGGAGACGACGTAGCTCCCGACCGGCAGGGCGAGCGGCCGAGGCTCCGACCCATGGAGGTTGCCTGCGACCAGTTCCTGGCCGAGCTCGTCGGCGACGCGAAAGCGCATCGCATCGCCGGCCCCGCCCGCGACGTCGCGAAGCACGAGCTTCGACGCCGGTTGCAGGTGGATCTCGAGTCCGGCCATCGACCCGGCGCGCACGTCGAGCGGCACGTTGCCCGACACCCAGCTCACGCCTCTCCACCCGCCGTCGTCGGGCAAGTCGTGGTTGTTGGTCCGAAGCACGTACGCCTTTCGCCCCAGTCCGCGGATCTCGAGGTGGCCGGAGCCGCTGCTCGTGTACTCCTCCCCTCGGAACCAGCGGATCGAAGGGTCTTCCGGATCGACGATCCCCAGCGAGAACGACGCGGACACCGGATGGTCCTCGAGGTCGAGGACGCGCCCTTCGACCGTCGCCTCCTTTTCGAGGGCGACCGTCCCGAGATCGGTGAGCTCTCCCGGCAGCGCGGCGACGGGTCTGCGGAAGTGCTCGTAGCCGTCGGCCGCGACCTTCAGGTCGAAGCGGCCGGGTTCGCGCCGCTCGATCGTCGCGATTCCTTCCGGATCCGTCGCGACGCCGGGATCGAAACAGGCTCCGCCGCCGAGGGTGACGCGCGCGCGCGGAATCGCGAGCCGGCTCTCCGCGTCGATCACCCGGATGCGAAGCGTGGCCAGGTTCGCCAGCAGATCTTCGGGCGAGACGACGAAGGTCACCTCGTCCGCGCTCGTGACGACGCGTTTCGTCTGGAGCACCGCTTGATAGTGGACGAGGCTCACGCACACGGGAAGGTCGCAATCGAGGAGGAGGACGCCCAGGCCGCCCGGCGCGGCCCTCTCGACGCGCGGACCGTGGTCCTCGAAGCGGCCCACGCCGAACCGGTCGTTCAGGCTTCCGGCGACCTCTTCGAAGCGACTTCCCGGCATTTCGCGTGTGGCGACCGGAAACAGGAGCCGCGTTCCGCGCGGTGCGCCCGTCTCTTTCAGGACGTCGAGCAGATTCCTTCCGTCCGGCGTCGTGACCCGGATCCGCAGCTCCACGGCCTTCTGCAGCGTGAAGTCCTTCGCCAGCACCGGGCGATCGGCGTGCAGTTCCAACCGCTCTTCCGTGTCGCGGTAGCCATCCGCGCTGGCGGTCACCCAGTAAGTTCCGAATTCGAGTTCACTCAGCGCAAAGGTGCCCTCCCTCTTGGCATCGGAGGAGCGCCGCCGGCCCGATCGGTCGACGAAGCGGACTCCGGCGGAGGCGACGGCTCCGATCGGCGCGTGCGAAGCATCGAGGAGCCGGCCTTGGACCAACGTCTCGGGCCGGACGCTCGCGGCCGCAGCCGTCGACCGCGGATCCGGAGAGCCGATCGAATCGGAGAGCGTCCGGTCGGGGGGACTCGTCGTGACGACGGTCGTTTCGGGCGGCAGCGGATCGCGTCGCGAGCCCGCTGCGATCGGTCGGTCGACGTGCGTGTCCGCGTCCGCCGCGCCACCGGCCGGTTGACCGGGACGGAGGAACCACCAGCCGCAGACGGCGAGGAGGAGCACCGCGACGAGAGCAAGCACGGGGATGGAAATGGCCGGACGATCGGTTTCGATCGTCCGGCCACGCTTCGACAAGCTGGGGGTCACTGGTTGTCCGCGAAAACTACGGAGCCGGAGCGACGACCGTGTTTCCGTCGAGGGTGACGGCCGTCTGCGCCAGCAACCGTCCGTTGATCGACGCGCCCGTGTGGAACGAGATCCCCGTGGCGCACAGGATGACGCCGCTGAACTGCGCCGTCGTGCCGACGTCCACGGCACCCGTCACCTGCCAGAAGACGTTCTTCGGCAGCGCGCCGCCGGTCAGCACGATGTTCGTGGCGCTGCTGAGGTTGAGGTCCTGCGCGACCTGGAAGATCCACACTCCCGTCGCGCTCCCGTCGAGGGTCAGGTCCGTCGGGATCAAGAGGCCCGTTCCCCACTTGTAGACGCCCGGAACGAGCGTCATTCCGCCGATGTTCCCTGCGCCGAGCTCGGTGACGTCGGGGGCACGCCCGGCCGCGTCGGTGAACGCGGTCTCCATGTCTTGGACGGCGGTGGTCAGGTTGCTCGGAGTCGGCGGCGAGTAGTCGGCCGCGTAGACGCGCCCGATCACCTGCGCCGAGGTCGAGAACACGTTCGAGGCGTCGAGCGTCAGATCGAAGCCCGTGATGGACGTCGCAGCCGCGGGACTGATCCCGAGGTTGCCGGTGACCGCGGAGGTCGGCACGGTCGAGATCCCCGCCTTGGCGAGAACCGCGAAGCCGCCGGCCAGGCCCAGGTTCACGGGTTGTCCCGCGCCCACGGTGCTGCCGGTCTTGAATTTCCAGACGAAGCTCGCGGCGAGCGCGACTCCGCCGGGGTTCTGGGCCCCCGTGGTGATCGTGGCGGTGAAGTCGCTGTCGTTGGCGAGGTGGGCCGTCGGCCAGAAGACCACCTTCGAGTTGGCGTAGACGACGGTGCCCTGGACCGGGACCGCCGCAACCCCTTCGGTCACCGTGAACGTCGTCGTCGTCAGCGTGGCGGGGTCCATCTTCTGGTTGAAGGTGGCGCTCATGCTCGCGTTGACGTCGACGTCCGTCGACTGGTTGGCGGGGACGTTGGACTGGACCCTCGGTGCGCCCGAAGGCCGGTTGCTCGAGCCTCCGCCGCCTGAACACCCGATGGCGAGAGAGAGCAGCAGGAATGCGGCTCCCGACATGCGCAAGATCGATTTCGAAATCATCGAACGTATTCCTTGAGAGGTTGAAGCCGCTTCCGCCTTTTCCGACACCGAGACACGTGGTGCGGTCACTGCCTGGGTCGGCGTTCACACGAACCGTGCCGCGCCACGATTCCTCCCACGGGCTGCAGCGCGGTCTCCAAAGTGCATCGGAGTCCGTCAGCGCGTGTCCAGGCGTCGCGCAGCTCCGAAGTCGACTTCGCCGCGTGCGTCTGCGCCGTCTGCCTCTCGCAGCTCCCGCCGATCGCGCACGACCGGCTTCGCTGCGTCTGCAACCGGCGACTGCGATGCGGCGCGCGGATCCGGATGGGGCCGACCCGCGCGTCACAGCATCCGCGACACCGATGGCGCCTTTGGTTGCTTTGTAGAAACCATGCCCCGTGAAAGAGCGCCGTCCCGCGATCGATCCGCGTCGCGAGGCGTCCGTGGCAGGGGAGTTGCCTCCGCTCGGTCGTCGTCCGGAGATTCCCGCCGCGGGCATGGCGACCACCGGTCGCGATCGCGATCGGCGACCCCCTGCGAGGCACGTCCCATGAACAGCAGAATGTCAGTTGCGCTCATCCTCCTCCTGGGCGGCGCCACGCTCATCTATTTCGGCCTCAGAGCCGGCAACTCGTTCACTTCGGAGTTCTCGAAGTTCTTCCAGGGTGCGCCGAGCGACAAATCGATCTGGCTCGTGGTCGCCGGCGGACTGGTCGCGATCGCCGGCCTGGTGCGATTGTCGCGTCGACGCGTGGCGTGATCGATCGCGGTCCGTCTCGCGGCTGACGAGGAGAGGCCCGCCCCTTCGCGGAGGCGGGCCTCTCGTCGGTTCTCGATTCCGAACTCGCACCGACGCGCGGCTTGGATCAGCGCTCCACTTCGTCGCGCGGCAGCGACTTCAAGTACTCGACCAGGTCGCCCTTCTCCGGCTCGGTGAGGCCGAGCACGAAGAACGTGTCGTAGTGCGCGACGACGTCGTCGAGCGTCGCGAAGCGGCCGTCGTGGAAGAATCCGCCCGTCGTGTGGGTCCAGAGTCCGTTCAAAGGAGCGGTCCGGTAGCGACCGTCGGGCGAGCGGAGCGCCTGGAAGTCGTCGATGCCGATCTCCGAACCGGAGTGCATGTTCCAGCCCGGCTCACTGAAGGTGCCTTCGGTGTGGCACCTGGCGCAGCGCGCCTTTCCGCTGAAGAGGACGTCGCCGCGATCCGCCGCCGCGACGTCGAAGCTCCCGGCCGGCGGGGTCGGCGCCGGCAGCGAGAGCTGATAGGCGTGGAGGGCCGGGAGCTTCGCGCTGATGAGGTCGACGTCGCTCGTGACGTGGCCGAAGCCGTTCTTCGCGGCGATCGGGAACTTCACGGCGTCGTCGAGACGCGGATCGAAGAACGATCCCTTGCCGTGCATCTCGAGGTTCGCGACGAACGCGTTCCAATACGGAATCGATCCCCAGCCGGTCCAGGTGTGCAGATTCACTCCCGCGAGCCCGAAGACCGGCGGGATCAGCGTCGCGGCGGTCTTGCCGTCGTCGCGGAAGCCCTTCCCGTCGAGGAACAGCTCGGCGTCGAACTTTCCCGGTCCCCACGCGAGCACCACCGTCCGGACGGTGTCTTCGGAGACGCCGAGGAGCGACGCCACCGGCTGCAGGTTCGCCGCGTGCGAGATGATGACGCCGATGTCGAGGTCCCGATTGGCCCAACCGTCGCGTCGATTGCCGATCCCGGGCGAGAACGAGTCGTCCACGGTCGAGTGGCAGAGCGCGCACTGGATCCCGACGGATTGCAGCGGCGCGGTCGGATCCACCGGACGGATGCCGCGTCCCGATTGCCGATCGCTGCCCTCACCGAAGAATCCCGTCACGCCGAGGACGGCGTCGAGACGGAGCAGTGCGAGCGTGACCGCCGGATCGTCGAGATCGACGGTTCCCGCGAGCAGCGCGTCGACCACCCGGGGTGGAAGCGCAGCGACGTCGATCTTGAGTCCGAGCGCAAGGGCGTCATTCGGGCTCAACCCCTTGCCGACGCCGCCCAGATCGGAGCCTGCGATCGCCTCGTGAAGGCGGAGCTGATCGCCCCAGAACGCCTCGTCGCCGAACGTGTCGAAGCGGAACGTGTCGCGTCCCTCCCTCAGGGTGGCGCGCACGACCCCCTCGCGACGCAGTCGCTCCACGTCGGATTCGGTTCGCGTCGATCCGGGATCGAGCCGCCGATCCTGTCCGCTCGCGTGAGAGGACGCGATGCCGAGCAGCGATGCGGCGACGAACCAGTGATTCCTGCGCACGAGCACCTCCCTGAAACGGACGAGCCAATGGGATCCGACGACAGCAGTTCGTAGGCAAGGCTTGTTGCGGGGGAGCGCCGCCCGACGGCGATCCATGGGAATTCGCGGAAACCGCGAGCGCTGCCGCGATCAGCGATGCCGGTCCGAACGTCGGCGTGATGGTCGCGAGCACCACCGGCGGATGGTCCGCTTTTTCACGTAGCGGATGCGGCGGATCACGTCGGCGGAGAGGGCCGAGTAGAGCAAGTCGCCGTTCCGCGGGTCGGGCGTGATGTCGACCGGGTGGTCGGCCTCGGTGATGAAGCGGTCGCTCCGCGTCGCGACGCCGTTGATGACGACCAGCGAACGGAACCACTCCGATGAGAAGTCGCAAAGGAAGACGCGCCCCCGATAGGTCGACGGGTATTCCGCGCCGGTGTAGACGCACGCTCCCGCCGTGCATTGGCCGGCGAAGTCGGGACTCATCGGCGGAACATACTTGTAATGGTGGTAGCACCAGAGCGGCGGCGTGAAGAGCGACGGATCGTCGCAGTCGCCGAGCAAGTCGACGTTCGCATAGGAGGTCTGGACCGCCGGCCCCTCGTAGCACGGCCAGCCGAAGTTCTCGCCGCCGCGGCACGCGTCGACCGCTTCCCACGTCTCCCAGCCGACGTTGCAGATGTAGAGCTGCTCGATCGGACCGGTGCCCGGCACGAGGCAGAAGCGGAACGGGTTGCGCAACCCCAACGCCCAGATGCGCGACGGGTGATCAGCCGCGTTGCCCGTGAAGAACGGATTGTCGGCCAGGCCGAGCCCCGTCGCGGGATCGATGCGGAGGATCTTGCCGGCGAGCGAAGTCATCGACTGCGCGCGGAAGGCCCCGATGTCCTCGCTGCTGTCGAACTTGCCGGGTCCGAAACCATTCGGGTCGAAGCCGCCGGAATCGGTCAGGTCCCAGTGGCCGCCGTCTCCGGTCGACACGAAGAGGCTGCCGTCCGAAGCAAAACGCACGTCGCCGCCCGAGTGCGACAGGTGCAGCGACGGCAGGCCTTCCGGCCACGTCGCGCCGATCAGGACGAGTCGAGAGTCCGGATCGGCGATCAAGTCGCCGATCGAGTCGAACGAAGTCGTGAAGCGGGTGAGGCGGCCGAACGTTTCCTTCTCGTCGTCGATCCCGTCGCCATTCGGGTCGACGACATAGAGGAGGTAGATGTATCCGTTGGTCGCCCAGTGCGGGTCCGCCGCGAGGGTCAGAAGACCCCGTTCGCCGTTGTTCAGCACTTCCTGCTGCAGATCGATGACGGGATTCGCGCGTTTCACCCCGTTGCGGACGTCCCAGACGAGTCCCGCCTTCTCCGTGACGAGCATGTCCTCGTTGCTCGCGAAGCGGAGCGAGGTCGCCTGCGTGAACGTTCCGTCCAGATCTTCCGTGACGAATTCGCCCCGGGTGCCCTGGGAGCCGCCGCACGACAAGAGGCCCATGGTGACCGACAAGAGAACGAGCGAAGCGCTTGACTTGATCATCCGCGTCATCCAACGACCCCGGCGTCGCTTCGGCAATCGACGTACCGTGACGACTTCGGCGAACGACCTCGCGTCTCATCGCGACGGGTCGTCCGAATCCGCGGCTCCGATGGAGCCTCCGGTTGCTTTGTAGAACTCGGCGGCTCGGGAATAGCGCCGCCCTGCGCTCGACGCGGAGCACCGCCGCCCGCGATCCATCCGCGGCAGGGGAGTTGCCACGCAGGATTCGCCGTCGTGACGCGCATTCCAGAGAGGTTTCATCAAGATGGACAACCGACGCATCTTCGGAATCCTGCTGTTGGTTCTGGGTGTCGCACTGTTGATCTTCGGGGCGGACGCGACCCAATCGGCGTTGAGCTTGTCCCAGCGGTTCCAGGCCGGTCCGAGCGAGAAGGCCGTCTGGCTCATCGTCGCGGGCGGGATTCTCGGCACGATGGGGCTCATGGAAACCGTGCGACTGCGACGTGCGAGCTGATCGCCCCGGACTGAGAGGACGCGATCACCGATGCCGGTCCGCGCCCTCGAACCGGAATCCTCGGGTTTCGCTCGCACGCACACCGAAGTCGTTTCGCGCCGTGACGCGCCAGCGATAGAGACGGCCCGATACGAGCGGCGCCGTGACCTGCACGCTCGCCGTTGTCTCCAACAACGTCCCGCTCCGTAGGACGGTCGCGGTGAAGACCGGTTCAGAGTCGGTCGCGTCGGTCCCGACCTCGACCAGCCAGCTCGTCGCGTCCGGACTCGTGGTCCAGACGAGCGTCGGCTGGCGGACCGTCACCTTATCCTTCGGCACTGGACGGACGAGCGCGAAGGCGCTCGGTCCCTTCGGGAGGTGGGCGTAGACGTGGCTCGCGAGGAAGTCGCGCAACACCCCTGCGCGCGGAAGCGTCGCGTCGTCGACGCAATAGAACTGCGCATACTCGCCGCCGTTCTGGTTGCGCAGTGCGAGCGCGTCGCTGACCGCCGGCGTGGCGCCGTTGCTGGCGTAGAGCCGGGCGATGGTCCAATCGGAGTTGAGCCGCGCGGTCATCAGCGCGAGGCTCGAGTCGAACGGCTGCAGCGACGGCAGCTCGGCGCCGTCGGGTTGCAGGCTCATGTGCCCCGAGCCCTCGACGAGCCTCGGCGTCGCTGCGTCGAGGAGCTCGTCGAGTGCCCACGGGCCCGCGCCCAGGCTCTTCTCGACGCCGTCGGTCGTCAGGTACTGAGAGAAAGGGTTGAAGCCGGTCCAGACGATCCCGTTGCCGGCTTCGAGCCAGCGCTCCGCGAGCGAACCGCCGTCCTCCCCCGCATACACGGACGACGCGCCGACGTCGAGGCAGATGAGCCAGTCGCGCGGCGCATCGCACATGTTGTCGGTCATCCACTGCTTCAGCGCAGCCTGATCACCGGCGCCGAAGGTCCTCCCCTCGAAGCCGACGGCGTGCAGGGCGCCGACGAGGCCGGTCGCGATGGCCCATTGGTCGGCGATCGGGATGAAGTGCTCGACGACGAGCGGCGCGAAGATCGCGATCTCCGGCACGAGCGGCCGCACCACGACGGGCTGAATCACGGTGTTCGAATCGGTCGAACTGCGGGTCGTGAAGCGCAACGAGTACGTGCCCGGTCCGGCGTAGGTGTGGATCGGCGTGCAGTCGACGAGGTGGGAGGCGCGGAACGTGTCGCGTCCGCCGTCACCCCAGTCGAACTCGAGGTCGACGTCGCCGAACCCGGCGTAGTGGACGTGACCGGTCGCCTGGATCGAATGGCCGATGCGCGGCGAGGAACTCGAGAGCGTGACGAGATGGGGCTCCGGCCTCGCATCGATGTCGTAGAGGACGAAGTCGCGCGACGTCGTGAGCCCGTCGGCGTCGGTCGCGTTCAGGGTGACGTGCAGGTAGACGCCGTCCTCGTGCACGGGCGGAACGTAGCTGGCGTGCGCGCCGACGAGCGTGGCCCAGCTCGGGTGGACGTGGTGGTCGTGGATGAGGTCGACCACCCATTTCACGTCGACCGGGATTCCGGCCAGATCGTCCTCGACGTCGGAGACCGTGGCGTCGAACGCGACCGGCTGACCCACGGTGTAGAAGGAGCCGGGTGCGGGGTCGTCGATCGACACGATGGTCGGCGGCGTATCGTCGACCGCGATCCGTTGGGTGAGCGCCGCCGTCTCGCCGAGCGGATCGACGACCGTCAGCACCACCGCGTAGGAGCCCTTGTCGGCGTACGCGTGCGTGAGGACGGGAACGCTCGCGCGGGTCCCGTCGCCGAGGTCCCAGTCGTAGGTCAGGCTGCCGCCCTCGGGGTCGTACGATTCGGTCGCGTCGAACGACACGACGAGCGGCGACGGCCCGAACTTCGGAGTGATGGTCGCGAGCGCCACCGGCGGATGGTCCGCCTTCGTGTAGCGGATGCGGCGGATCACGTCGGCGGAGAGCGCCGAGTAGAGCAGGTCGCCGTTCCGCGGGTCGGGCGTGATGTCGACCGGGTGGCCGGCCTCGGTGACGAAGCGGTCGCTCTGCGTCGCGACGCCGTCGATGACGACCAGCGAGCGGATCCACTCCGACGCGTAGTCGCCGAGGAAGACGCGCCCCTGGTATTCCGACGGGTATTGCGTGCCGGAGTAGACGCATGCGCCCGCCGTGCACTGGCCGACGAAGTCGGGACTCATCGGCGGGACGTACCTGTAGTGCTGGTAGCACCAGAACGGCGGCGTGAAGAGCGACGGATCGTCGCAGTCGCCGAGCAGGTCGATGTCCGCATAGGAAGCCTGCGTCTCCGGCCCCTCGTTGCACGGCCAGCCGAAGTTCTCGCCGCCGCGACACGCGTCGACCGATTCCCACGTCTCCCAGCCGACGTTGCAGATGTAGAGCTGCTCGATCGGACCGGTGCCCGGCACGAGGCAGAATCGGAACGGATTGCGCAACCCCATCGCCCAGATGCGTGATTGGTGATCGGCAGCGTTGCCGGTGAAGAATGGGTTGTCGGCCAGGCCGAGCCCCGTCGCGGGATCGATGCGGAGGATCTTGCCGGCGAGGGAGGTCATCGACTGCGCGCGGAAGGCCCCGATGTCCTCGCTGCGGTCGAACTTGCCGGGTCCGAAACCGTTCGGGTCGAAGCCTCCCGGATCGGTGAGATCGAAGTGGGCTCCGTCACCGGTCGACACGAAGAGGCTTCCGTCCGAGGCAAATCGCACGTCGCCGACCGAGTGCGACAAGTGCAGCGACGGAAGGCCTTCCGGCCAGGTCGCGCCGATCAGGACGAGCCGAGAGCCCGGATCGGCGATCAAGTCGCCGTTCGAATCGAACGACGTCGTGAAGCGGGTGAGGCGGCCGAACGATTCCATCTCGTCGTCGATGCCGTCGCCGTCCGGATCGACGACATAAAGGAGATAGATGTATCCGTTGGTCGCCCAGTGCGGGTCCGCCGCGACGGTCAGGAGGCCGCGGTCGCCGTTGTTCAGCACCTCCTGCTGCAGATCGATGACGGGAGTCGCGCGTTTCACCCCGTTGCGGACGTCCCAGACGAGTCCCGCCTTCTCCGTGACGAGCATGTCCGCGTTGCTCGCGAAGCGGAGCGAGGTCGCCTGCGTGAACGTTCCGGCCAGGTCTTCCGTGACGAAATCGTCCTGGAGACCCTGGGCGTGGGCGGCCGGCAAGAGGCCCGTGGTGACCGACAGGAGAACGAGCGAAGCGCTTGACTTCATGATCAGCGCTCTTGCGTGGGCTTCCTCAGCCTGCGCGCCGGCGACGGCGCGGAATCGCGATTCTTCGGCGGTAGCCGCGCCGAAGTCGTCGCCAACTGCTGGGAATCCGCGGCGAGCGCGGTGTCGGCGACCTCGCGTTCCATCGCGAAGGATCGTCCGAGAGACTGCAATTCACGCCAGGCGGCGCGGACCGACTCGCGTTCGATCTGGAGCGTCGGATCGCCGGCGAGGGCCTCCTCGAGACGTGCCGACTCTGCGGGCGACAGGCCGCCGTCCGCTTCGAGCATGAGCAGGTCGAGGATCTCGTCGCGGAGCATTCATCACCTTGCACCCGTCTCGCATCTCGCCCCCGAAGCGGCGGCGATCGAGGGGTTCAAGGCACATCCCGCGCCGACGTCGCAGCGAGCGCGTGCACGAATCGGCACTTGGTTGAACAAACGAACCTTCGGCTCGTCGTCTCGAGGCTCGATCGATCGCATCGGCATGCGCAACGGAATTCTCGACGGGGGTATGGCCATTGCGATGCGTTCGATCGCTTTCGGCCGGGCCGCGCCAACGGGAGCGCGCTCGCCGAAGGAGATCCGGGCTCGAAGGCGACGGCCGCTGCGAACGAGGTCGGCGGCTCGAGGAGAAATGCGGTGATCAACTCCCATTCCCGTGCGAACAACATGAAAGACCAGTCGCGCCGCGTGCTGCGCGACGTGAAGGGGCTCGGCTCGATCGCGGCGGAAAACGTCGGCGAGGCCGCGCACCGCCTGAAGGAACGCGGCCGGGGCGCGCTGGCGGCGGGTCGTCAGGGCCTGCGGAAGGCCGAACGCCAGCTCCTGGACATCGTCGAGGAGCACCCGTTCAAGTCGCTGCTCGTCGCCGTCGGCGTCGGCGCGCTGCTCGGGCTTTCCATGCGGCGTCGCCAGTCCTGAATACGAACGGCCACGCCGGGCGCGGGAAGCGTGCGCGACGGGATCCCGCCAGGCGCGCCGCTCCCGATTCCACCGACGACATCACGGCGCTGCTGGACCAGGTGGTGCGCCACCTGCGCGACGGCGTCGCCAGCTTCGCCAGGATCGTCGCCCTTCGTTGGCGGCGCGCGCAGTTGCGGATGGTGGAGGCGGGCTTTGCTTTCGCGCTCGGTCTCGTGGCGCTCGTCGCGGCCGTCGTGCTGACGGTCGCGGCGGCGATTCGCCTGGTCGCCGGCGTCGAACACGGGATCGCGCGCGCCACCGGCGAGACGTGGATCGGCGAAATCGGCGCGGGCGTCCTCGTCCTCGCGCTGCTGTTCGCGACGGTGCGACTCGCCCGCAGGCGAGCGCGTCGCGGAGTGCTCGCACGCGTCGCGGACGTCGAGGTCCGCGCGGACCGGAAGTGATCCATGGCTGAGATCGACGCGATCGACCGCGAGTTCGAACGGCGCGAGGCGGCGCTCTGGCGCGAGTTCGCCGAATCCTGGACGCGGATCGCGGGCGACCTGGACGCGGTCGCGCACGCCTGTGCGCGCCGCCACCCTCTGTTCTTCCTCGGCGGCGGCGTCGCGGCCGGCGCGTGCGCGACGGTCGCCGCGACCTCGTCGTCGAGCGGCCGCCGGCTCTTCCGCCGCCTCCTGGGCGTCGCCTCCGGCGCCTATCGGATCGCGCGTTCGTCGGCCTTCCGATGAAGACGCATCGACTGCTGACGCTCGCCGCCGTGGTGGTGATCGTCGCGGCGCTCTACTTCGCGCAAGCGGTGCTCTTCCCGGTGGCGCTGGCGATCTTCCTCAGCTTCGTGCTCTCGCCGCTGGTCGCCCGCCTCGAACGGCTCCGGATCGGCCGCGTGCCGTCGGTCGTGGTCGTCTCGGTGCTCGCGTTCGCGACGATCGGTTCGGTCGGGTGGCTGGTCGGCCGGCAGGCGATGGACATCGTCGTGCACATGCCGGAGTACCGCAGCAACCTGCAGAGCAAGCTCGAAGTCGTGCGCGAGAAGGTGGCGCGCCCGCTGAACCAGGCGAACGACGCCGTCCATCAGATCGCGGACGGCGGGGCGGAGGCTCCGGCGCCGAAGGCTCCTGCGCCGGCGTCGGACGCGTTCGACCTCGGATCGCTCTCGAACGGACTCGGGCGCATCCTGTCGGCGCTCGCGACCGCCGGCGTCGTCGCGCTCCTGGTGATCCTGATGCTGCTGCAACGCGGCGAGCTGCGCGACCGTTTCGTCGCCCTCGTCGGCGGGAGCGGCCTGATCGTCACGACCCAGGCGCTCGACGAAGGGTCGCGGCGGCTCGGCCGCTATCTCCTCGCGGTGACCGCGATCAACGCGCTGCAAGGTGCGGCCGTCGGGATCGGGCTCGCGTTGATCGGCGTCCCGAACGCGCTGCTCTGGGGCATCCTCTCCGCCGTCCTCCGCTTCGTGCCCTTCCTCGGACCGGGGATCGCCTGCCTGCTTCCGATCGTCTTCTCGTTCGCGATCAGCGACGGATTCACGACGCCGCTCCTCGTCGTGGCCCTCTTCCTCGTGCTCGAGCTCGTGAGCAACAACGTCGTCGAGCCGCTCGTCCTGCCCGACCAGATCGGCGTCTCGTCGACGGCGCTCGTGATCAGCGCCGTGTTCTGGACCTGGCTCTGGGGCATCCCCGGACTCGCCCTCGCGACGCCGCTCACGGTCTGCATCGCGGTCCTCGGCAAGCACGTCCCGCCGATGCGATTCCTCTCGGTGATCCTCGGCGACAAGTCGGTCCTGTCGCCGTCGCTGCGCCTCTACCAGCGCCTCCTGGTCGACGACGTCGAGAACGCGTGGAACCTGGTCTCGGCGGAGATCGACGCGAAGAAGCCGATCGTCGGGATCTACGACTCGGTCGTGCTCCCGGCGCTCTGCCTCGCGCAGCAGGACCGGCGGGCCGGCATCATCGACCCCGCCTCGCTCGTGACGATCGCCCAGCACGCGCGCGAGCTCGTGGACGAGGTCGACGAGCGGCGCAAGGTCGAGCAGACGACGCCCCGGCGCGACGCGATGCAGGTGGTCTGCGTGCCCGCCGGATCGGAGCTCGAGGACGTCGCCTGCGCGATGCTCGCCGACGCGTTGCGCGAAGCGGGCATCGAGCCGATCGTCGTTCCGCAGGAGTCGCCGGTCGGCGAGGCGCTCGATCGGATCGACGCCGCGCGCGTCGGCGCCGTCTGCATCTCGCAGCTCCCGCCGATCGCGCACGACCGGCTTCGCTACGCCTGCAACCGGATCATCGCGCGCTTCCCGGACCTGCCGCTGTTCGTCGGCACCTGGACGGTGACGAACGACCCGGATCGCGTGGTCGCGCGACTGCGTTGCGGCGCGCGGATCCGGTTCGCCAGCACGCTGGTCGGGATGCAGGAGCTCGTCCGCGCGATCGACGCTTCCGCAAGCAGGAAGGCGACCCCGGAAGGGATCGATCCGGGCGTCACGCCATCCGCGCCTCCGTTGGCGACTTCGGCGGCTTTGTAGAAACCGGGGGCTCGGGAAGGCGTCGTCCCGCGGTCGATGCGGGGCTCCGTCGCCGGCGGCCGAACCGCGCGACGAAAGGTCTGCGGCAGGGGAGTTGCCATGCCGGATCCGGTGTGCCGAGGAATCCGGAGAGGCGACATGAAAATGGACGACCGACGAATCTTCGGGATCCTGCTCCTGGTTCTGGGCGTCGCGCTGCTGGTCTTCGGGACGGACGCGACCCGAGCGGTTTCCTCGAGCCTGTCCCAGCGGCACTACGACGGTCCGGGCGAGAAGGCGGTCTGGCTGCTCTTTGCGGGCGGGATCCTCGGCGCGATGGGGCTCATGGAAACGTTGCGATGGCGGCGCGCGAGCTGACGCCCGCCCCGCGTCGCTCGTGTTCCCGCATCTGATCCTGGAGACCTGCTCATGCTCCGATGGGCCGTCGTGTTCCTGATCGTCGCGATCGTCGCCGCGGTATTTGGTTTCGGCGGCATCGCAGCCGCCGCGACCGACATCGCGCGCATCCTGTTCTTCGTCTTCCTCGTGCTGTTCGTGATCGCGTTGATCGTCGGGCGCGGTCGTCCGCCGGCGACCTGATCCGGCGCCGTGCGCGGGACCCGGTCGGATCGGAGGCGGCATGCAGGTTGCCAACGCTTTCCTCCGTCATTCGAAATGAAGGTTTATTCGTGTCCAATTGGGAGTTGAATCGATGAGCATGAGATGGATTGCCGTTTCGGCGGCGGCGACGTGCCTGCTGCTGAACGGGATGGTGACGGCGCAGGATGCCCCCAAGGCTCCGGAGAAGGCGCCGCCGGTCAAGGGCGAACGGCACGAGGACGAAGTGCAGGGCCGCGTCTTCCGCGCGACCAAACTGAACGACTGCACCGTCAAGAACCTGAAGGGCGAGAAGATCGGCGAGATCGAGGATCTCGTCATCGACCGGGACGAGGGAGTGGTCGCCTACGGCGTCCTCTCGTTCGGCGGCTTCCTCGGGATCGGCGAGAAGCTGTTCGCGGTCCCGTTCAACAGCCTCACGCGGACGAAGGACGAGGGCGTCGTCGTGATGGACGTGACGAAGGAGCAGCTCGAGCGTGCGCCGAGCTTCGCCAAGGACTCGTGGCCGGAGTTCGACCGCGCGTACGGCACGACCCTGTCCGAGTTCTACAAGACGACCCCCTATTGGCAGGTCCGTGCCGACAAGTCGCAGGATCCGGCGCGCCTCCCGAAGGATGCGCTCGACAAGGATCACCTCCGCGCGCACGGCTGCTGCCGTGCGACCAAGGCGATCGGCATGAAGGTCGACGACACCACCGGGAAGAACCTCGGTGACGTCAACGACCTGGTGATCGACGACGCGACCGGCCGCGTGGTGTACGGCGTGCTCTCGTTCGGCGGCTTCCTCGGGATGGGCGACAAGCTGTTCGCGATTCCGTGGCATGCGCTGCGGCCGTCGGCGAAGGCCGACGACAAGTTCGTCCTCGACGTCCCGAAGGACAAGCTCGAGGCGGCGCCGGGTTTCGACAAGAAGACGTGGCCCAACATGGCGGACCACCGCTGGGGCCTCGACATCCACAAGTACTACGGCGAGAACCCGTATTGGGATGCCAAGGGCGAGCACCACGGCACGCCGTCGGGCAGCTGACGTGGTCCGGTTCTCGGGTCGGATCGGAAGGAGCAAGCCGGGTTGGTTCGACCGGGTCGCTCCGCGCGTCCGGACCGGAATGCAGATCGGTTTGCAAACAAGGACAATCAACATGACCATGGACGACAAGTCTGATGTTCGAGCGATGCCGGCGAAGGTTCTTCCGCCCGTCCAGGAAGACCCGCGCAAGAACGGCAAGCTCCCGGCGCAAGGCGACACGTCGGGAGAGATGGACGCGGCAGGTGGCGGGCGCAAGCCCGCTCTCGAGACGCCGCCCAATGTCACGCCGGTGCGACCGGGCAACGTCGCGCCGCCGGTCCCGACGGGGCGTCCGGTGACGCCGCCGGCGTCCGCGCCGGCACGTCCGCCGGTGCCGGACTCGGGACATTGCGACACCGATCCGAAGAAGCAGAGTTGTTGAACGGCGGCGGCGAGTGGTCTTCGCGCAAGCGAACGCTCGCCGCCTGAAGTGCAGAAGTGGAGGGGCGTCGCGGGAGATCCCCCCCCGGCAACGAGAGCGGAAACGCAGGCTCGGCCGACCGCGACGTCCCCTTTTCTTTCGTCCAGTGCGCGATACGCCGTTCGGCCCTTCCGATCGCCATCGTGCCGAGAGTGGGTCCCGTGAATGAAGCCACGCATCGATCGTCCGACGCCGTGTGGAAGGATGCCGTCCGGGTCCTCCTCGTCGAGGACGACGAGGACTCCGCCGATGTGACGCGTCGCCTGCTCGTGCGCTACGGCGCCCGGGTCGACGTGGCGAGCAGCGCCGCCGACGCGATGAAGCGGGTCGAGGGCGTCCGTCCCGAGCTCGTGATCACCGACCTCCGATTGCCCGACCTCGACGGCTTCTGCCTCATCGCGCGGCTGCGCGGGCCGATGGCGGAGGCCCTTCCGATGTTCGTCGTGCTCTCCGGGAGCGCCAAGCCGGCGAGCGACGCGGGATCGGAGGCGGCGCGGGTCGATCAGTACTTCAGGAAGCCGATCGAGCCGACGACGCTGCGCGATCTCGTGGCCGCGACGCGTCATCGAAGGATGCCGGAGCGGCGCGTCTGACACG
>Ga0137437_1000186_pt1 | contig 17415 bp, 25 predicted proteins | sample EasRivERMGT138_2_FD_102332 | JGI IMG/M metagenome (GOLD analysis project Ga0137437, IMG submission 102332) | Soil microbial communities from meander-bound floodplain in the East River, Colorado, USA - East River MetaG ERMGT138_2 | ecosystem: Environmental > Terrestrial > Soil > Floodplain ...
ACCCGCTCGATCAACTGGTCGACCATCTCCAGCTGTACCACGTCAGCCCCCATCAGCTCGCAGTACTGTCGGTAGGTCGGGAGGGTCGCCGCGAAGGCGTTATCCTTCACCAGGAACACCACGTACTCGTCATCCGGGACGATCGAGTCGTCCTTGGCCTTGCGGATCTCCCCGTAGAATTTCTTATCGAGCTTCTCCACTGGTACCTCCGACCTTCTGTGCCTGTGCGTTGTGCGCGACCGCCCAGCGTTGCACTTCGAGCGCGACCTCCATGTAGGCCTCCGAGGGGTGCTTGTCGATCTCCTGGCCGGGGCGGTACTCCCGCCAGATCGCATCCCGGAGGTGCTTCGGGAGGGTGAACCAGTGGGTACGGCACCCCCACATCGCCGGGGGGACCGTGCGTGAGCAGCCGGGCCAGTGACAGGTGTGACTCATGTGATCACCGCGAGCATGTGGCGGATCATCGCCTGCCGCATATCTTCGCGGACCAGCGCGAGGACCCGCTCACGCTCGGTGTAGCTCTCGACCGATTCGATCCAGTAGAGGGAGCCGATGCGGACCCACTCCCCCGCGGGCGGGCAATTCTCATGCGTGATCACCGTAGCAATCGTGTCGACGTCGCTGGCGAGGATGGGGTCAGTGTTCCAGAGCTGTCCGCGTAGAACCCGGAACCACTCGCGTACCGTCAACACGGTCGGGGGGTTACCGCCCTCCGTCCCATCGCAGAATGTACAGCGGGTCGGTCCTAGCTTCGAGACTTCGAATCCCTGCGACTGACAGGTCGGACAGGTCATGCGACCACCCTCATCTCTGACGCATCCTCTTCATCCTCTTCCTCGGTCCCGAAGTAGGTCTCCTCGGTCAGCCCCAGCTCCGCGATCCCGGGGACCTTGATGTTCTCGACCTCGAGCCAGTTGTGGCCCGCCTTGGCCTCAATCCCTACCGTGAGGTGGGATCCCATGTTCCACACTGCCGGCAGGGGCTGCTCCTGAATTGGCCGCAGCATCTCCCGGGCCACGCACTCCACCACACGGTCCCAAGCTCGATCAGGAACCTCCAGCAGAAGAGAGTCGTGGATTGGAGCGCGAAGAGGGGTGCGACCATAGTACGCGTCGCCTATATAGCTGGGGTGGTCGGGTTGTGTCAAGAGTTTTCGCATGCTGCGCTTCAGCACCCCGGCCGCGGTCGACTGCGGATAGAACGCGATGACCCGCTTGGAGTCTTCCCCCCACTCGATCGCGAACCAGCGACCGTGGATCTCGGTGACCGGGCGGTGGGCCTTGACCCGCCGCAGCCGCTGCGATTCATTGATCGGTTTGAACGCGAGGACCGACCAGAACCAATGGCGATACTGGTAGGGGTGTGGCCAGGGGGAAGGACCCTTGTACCCCGCCTTGTAGCAGCTGTTGTCGTCGGTTAGGAGGACCTGCCCCGGGCCCCCCAGACAGCCGCTCTCGTAGGCTTGGGTGCGGAGGGCGCCGTGCCAGACGGGGAGCGTGGGGCAGATCTCGAAGTAGATCCGTTGGACCCGAGTGGCTTCCTTCTCGTCTTTGTAGAGGTCGGGGAAGGTGTTGGCCATGCCGTACGGAGTGAGGCCGTAGTTCGTTCCATGCACGCAACGCTTCGCTTGATCGTAGATAAGGAAGTGGGCCCCCTTGAGCTCTTTGAAGTACTTAAGAAGGTCAGCGTCGCTCCATCCAAGATCTGCAGGCCGCCCGAGGAGGTGACTCGCCAGATACGCATGCACGCCCAGTTTGGCCAACCTAATGTACGCGGGGTCACGACTGAACCACCCTGTCTCGATAGCCTCGATACCTGAATAATCCACCTCCAGAAGTCGGCAACCCGGAGCGGCCACCACACACCGTCGGAACCCTCCAGCCAGATTCTTGCGGGAGTCTTTGTCGACGACGACGTTCGTGATGTTCGGCGAGACATACGACAATCTCCCTGTCGAGGGTCTAAAGGTAGGGATGGGGTGGAGTCGACCCTCTCTCCCCTCCGCCAGCTCCTTGTCGACGCGCCTCATCGTGGGGACCGCGTAGGTGGAGTCGACCTTCTTGACCGCGCGGTAATCGAGGTTACATTGGTAGAAGGGATCCCCGCTGGTCCTGGCGAGGCGGTTGAGGGTCTCTCGGTCCGCACTATCCTCGCGCGTCTTCTTGTTCTTCCCAGGCTTGTGCCCCCGATGCTTAATATAGGCGAGCATCTGCTTACTGGAGTCGGGGTTGAAGGGCTCCTGCCAGTACCACCTGACCACCAGGTGATCCTCCAGGACCAGCGCAGGAATCCTGTCCTTGTCGATCTTCCCGTCGTCGCGGTGACAGCGGTGCTTCTTGTGGACCTCCTCCTCGCCGCAGGTGGTACAGACCTGAATGAGCCTGGACACACTCCGCGAGACCCTGAGCGCCCGCGCGTAGAGCTGCGCCTTAATGGGGTCAGGCGCGTCGACCTTCTCGACCCCCTTCAGGGTGTGGGTGCGGGCTTCGGGATGCAGGTGCGTGGGGTCTGGCGCTCTGGAGGTCTCATGCGTCATCGGCCGCAACTGATCCGGCACATATTGTTGCATCTGCTCGAGCTTGGTCAGCTGCTTGGCGGCGAGGTCATCGTGGAAGGTCTGGAGCGCGGGGCGGTCGATGAGGATCCCGATGTCCTGGGCGGGCTTCAGGGCATAGTGGTAGAGTTCGTGACAGTCTTCGTGGAACGCGCGCCACTGGCCTTGGGCAATGAGGTCCCCGATGATCCCGTAGCCCGCGCGCAGGGTCTGGGGGCCGTCGATGCAGGCGTACATCTCCGGGTCGGTCCCGCTGAAGTGTTTCCAGGCGCCGTACCGGGAGTAGAAGGGCGCCCAGAATCCGAGCCCCAGGGGGACATCACTCTGGAGGATGTGTGCGGCGATCATCAGGTCGATCTGCTGGAGGGGATCCATCGCGTGCCCAGCCGCCGCCACACGCGCCCAGTCGTACCCGTACCCATTCCACCAGTAGTGCCGGCAGGCGATCGCGAGGACCCTGGCGATGAGCGCTTGGTACCGTTCGTCATTCGGCACGGTCACCCCCTGGTCGGGGTGACACGCGAAGTTGTAGCGGGTGATCTGATACGAGTCGTCGTCAGGCCCCAGCTCGTTCTCGGGTTTGCCGCCCGCCTTGTCCGGGGTCTCGGTGTCGCAGGCGATAGCGATGCCGTCGGGGTCCTGCAGGGCGGCCGCTTCGAGCTGCTCGACCCAGGCCTGGAACCATTCCCAGGGCGGATCGATCACCAGGTCGATGAGGTCGCGCTCCCAGGTCCCCCGCATCACCTCGAGCGCGACCTGCAGATCATACGAGACGGTGCCAATGAGGTTGTGGGCACCGCGCTGCAGGTAGCTCGGGTGGAAGGTCGGGACGATCTTGAAGCGCCCCTCCATGTCGTCGTGGACCGTGCCGTGAAACTCCTCCACCCGGATACGCTCCGCCCCGTGCAGGCCCAGGAGCGTCTTCAGGGCGGTGGCTCCCGCGGCGACCACTACCGTGTGTCCTTCGTTGAGGAGCTTGTCGCGGTGGACGGCACAGTGCGCGATGGCGGTGTGCTGGAACGTAGCCCCCTCCAGGACCAGCCCAGGGGGGACGCATTGCAGGACATTCCCCAGCCTGAATTGCCCACGCTGCAGGCGATTGCGGCGGAAGATCCGCTCCAGCATCGAGCCCGCTGCCCCCACCCACGGCCGTCCGAGGGCCGCCTCTTCGAAGCCAGGCGCCTCCCCCATGATCAGGATAGGCGCATTCACCGGGCCGTCGGGTGGGACGAAGCCGTGCCCCCGATCGTAGAGGCTGCAGCCCTGGCAGGCGGCCGGCTTCTTACTTGATGGGGGGAGCGGGCGGGTGCCGGGCATGGTACTCGTTGACGTACGCCGCGATGACGTCCCCGTGACAGGGCTTTGGGTGGCAGTAGCAGCCGCACACCTTATCCTGCAGCTCGGTGACCGCCGCGTTACGCAGGGGTGCCTGGTCTGGAGCGTACCAGTACGTCTCAAACAGGGCGATCACTTGCGTCCGTGTCTTCGTGGGACTGATGTGGAAGGGGTTCCCCCATTGCGACGGTCGTCCAATGTAGACGTAGGTGCCGGCTGCCTGTGCCGTACGCGCCGCTGGACTACCGGCGCGGATGACGGTCGTCATGCGTGCTGGTCGATCCATTCGTTCGCGAGGACGGCGAGGGCGTGGGCTTGATTGACCGGCGTCGTAGCAAAGCAATCACTGAGACTGCCGTACTGAGTCCCCACTGTGGCGAGGTGCTCGATCAGGTCCTGGTGGTCGACGGCCCACGCGCGCCAGAGGGCGAGGTACCGTGCCCAGAGATCAACCGACGGGTCGAGTGGGGGCTTCCCCTTCCCCAGCCGCCAGCGTATCCCGCCTGGGGCGTACCCCTTCACATCACACTGGTAGTGCTGCTCAATCGTGCGGCCGTCTGTGAGGCGTGCGGTGAACGCGCTAAAGCGGCGGTCGCCCTTGCTACTGCACTCGTAGCCGCCGCGGCGTGTCCACTCAATCACTTGTTCCTCCCGTCGAAGCCGTCGTATCTGCGCCCGGTCCTGCGCTCATGCCGCTCCCACCCTTCCCGTGCATCCTCATGCCGCTGTGACCCCACCTTGATATTGTGAATCGCGTCTCGCTGCCCCTCGGTCACCCGTCCCGACTGTGCGACGCTCACCCGGATGTCGACGATGGTGCCGTACGCGAACCCGTAGCACTCCTCATCCTCCATCCGCTCCAGCTCCATGATGAACTGGTCGGCCTCGCGTCTGGAGATCGCCAGCTCGTCACGCGAGGGGGGCCCGCTGTCGCCGAGGTCTAGCTGGTCAAGTCGTTTGCCCATGCTGCAGCTCCGGGGTCGTGACGCCATCGCGATCGGTGGTGAAGTCGAACGGCTTAGTCCAGCGTTCGTGGTTCACCGACCCACCCCACTTGCGCTCATAGTACATGCGACTCCCCGTGTTGATCTGCGCCTCCTTCTTCTCGCGCGCCTCGGGGGCCATCCCCTTGAGGGTGCCAGAGGCGAAGTGGAGGAAGGGGAGGTTCACCGAGAAGATCTTGTCGCGGTGGCCATCGATCATCAGTCGGCGGTGGTAGTCAAGGTCTTCGCAGTACGCCGGGACGAAGGCTTCATCGAAGGGGTACTGATCGTGGCACGCCTTGGTGATGACGAAGCAGGAGAAGTCCGGGCCGCCCTTGGCGATCTGTGTCGGGTACACCGCCCCCTCACGTCCGTGCGTATTCTGATAGAGGCCCAGCGTCACATCGGCGGTCGGGTCGAACTGCTCCGGGGTTACCCCCACCGCGGAGACGAACAAGGCATCCTCGGAGGCCAGGACGCAGATCAGCTCCTTGTAGGTATCCTTGTGCAGCCGCACATCGTTGTTGACCACCCAGGCGTGTGTCTCCCCGGCCTCCCAGACCATCTTGAGCGCCCGGTTCCAGGTCGCACTGAGCGAGGGGAGCGGGGGGTCGTGTTTCCAGCGATGTACTCTAGGCGTCTCGATTGAGATGATGGGTACCGGGTCACCCCCCTGCTGGATCAGGAGGAGGTGGACATCCGGCAGGGTCTGATCCAGGACATCATAGACCGCCTGCTCGGTCTGATTATGGTTGCCCACGTAGGGCATGATCACCCAGTTCATCATCCCTCCCATGTCAGGTACGCATTCCACCCGTTGACCGGGGTCTTCTTGTAGCGATGCGTGGTAATCCACCGCTCGTAATCCTCCGCGCTGTGCCCGTGTTGCTTGGCCAGCGGGGCTTCGTACTCAATGAGGATGTTCGGGTGATGCCGCTGGATGGTGCGCTCCGCCCCCAGCAGGACATGGAGGTCGGCCCCCTGCGCGTCCACCTTGATCAGGACGGGCGCGAGATCCGCAGAGTCGAGCGTCACCGCCCATTGAGGCCCCGTCGTTCCCTCCGCCACAGGCAACCAGGTATTGCTGGCCTGGGTCGGATGTTCCACATGCTCCTGGAGCCACGTCGGTCGGCTGTAGAGGAAGGAGGGGACGAGCCAGACACGCTCACGCCAGCCGTTGTGGATCATGTTCATCGCGAGCAGGTCGACGAAGGCCGGGTGTGCCTCGCAGGCGACCACGTTGCACCCCCGGCTCGCCCAGTACCCGGAGTACAACCCAATATGCGCGCCGACATCCACCACCAGCTCCCCCGGTTTCACCATGTCCAGGAAGGGCTGGAGGTCCTTGTCCCAGAATCCGGTCGTCGCGATGTCATTCTGGAAGGGGTCGTCCGAGTCCGCCCGTTCGAAGGTGCCGTAGGGGAGGGTGAGGATCATGCAGGCGGACCCCACGGATAGGTCTGCTTACCCCAGATCACATACGCGATAGCCCCCGCGGCGAGGCACGCGATGAGGAGCTGCTCGAGGGCCCCGCTCATGCTGACCCCGAGGACGGTGAGGAACAGCGGGATGATGTACCGCAGGAACACGACCGCGAGGGCGGCGATGACGATGCGCCAGATGAAATTCATCGGTAGCTCCAGTAGCGACCGCTCGGCACCCACGGCCCCACGAACCCAGGATTGGGTCCCCAGTGAATGATGCAGGTGTTGACGTTCGCATTGTTGGACGGCGACCCGTCGGGCTGCAAGAAGCTCACCCGGTGTGGCATCTTCCAATAGTCGAGCGCCGCGTGGCCGGCCCAGTCCACGCCGTTTGGCGCGCTCAGGTGCCCCATGACGAAGTGGCGGAACCATTCGGTCTGCGGGGCGTAGGGGAACACCCCGATCGTGTGGAAGCCCTTGAGGGATTCGTAGTAGGCCTTGTTCGCCCAGGATTCGATGAGCAGCCACTGCAGGTCCTTCCGGTCAATCCCGGCCTTCAGCCCGTCGCTGTAGAGCGTGAGCGAATAGGTGGGGTTGAGGAAGCCCCACTTCGCAATCGTGTGCCAGGCGACCGCCAGCGCGTCCCTGAAGGCGGGATTCGGGTGGTCTGGTCCGAGGTAGATCACCGACTCTTCCACCTCAACCACGGCGTTGTCGGCCTTGGCGGCGAGATCGATCTCGATCGGGAAGGTCTGTGTGAGCTTCTCCAGCATCTCCGGCGGGGTACGCCAGTCGCAGGCCCCACTGCTATGCAACATCTGTAATTTATGATCGTCCACGGCTACTCCACGTGCTTCCAGATCCGTCGGTTTACAACGTCTCGGATGCCAGTACGGCTGACTCCGAACATGTGAGTGAGAAGCGTCCTATTGTGGGTAGGGGCCAGCTGTCGAATCTGTCGGACCTGATCAGCCGTCAGTTTCGCTGCTGCGTTCCTCTCCCCGTGCCGAGGGTTACCCAGGTTCGCGACTGCGTTTGGGTTGATCGGGTGTACGCGGAGCCCCTTCGCGTACGAATCCTTCAGGTTGATCGAATGGTTTCCAGGGAATAGATGGTCCGGCCTCCAGCACCCTTTGTGGTCACACCGATGACAGACATGGAGTGGTGGTACCGTCGTCTGTCGCGACAGCAGGTACGCCGTGACGTGCGCGCCAATGGACTCTCCCTGATAGTGCAGAATGGGGTACGCATCCCGCTTGCGACCGTGTAGGTACCAGCAGCCATCGGCGCCCAGTTCAAGGCGGTCGACCAGCCACACGGTCGCCCACTCTCGCCACTCGGAGGAGTGGAGCATCTGGAGCTTGTGGTTATCCATCAGCGGTGCCTCTCACATTTGTGACCTTCCGCAGGGTCGCACCCGCACGGCTGCGCGCTCATGTACTTGATCCGCCACGCGCGCATGGCGTGTGCGGTCTCCATCGCCTCCTCGAGCTTGGGGTTCTTCTCATTGCCTGGGACCCCGCGACGGAATCGGATCCACGCCTCGATCGTGGCTGGCGCGGCGATGTCCTTCGCGCGCAACACAAAGTACGGCTCGTCGTCGGCGAGCTTCGCGTAGCAATCGAACTGCCCTGGCTGTAGTTTGGTACTCATGCTGGCCTCGCAACGTAGTCCCACAGGTCATCCCGAATCCGAGTGACGGTATAGTTGAGCTGACGGAAGAAGTCAAGGTACTCCTCCCAACAGGTGCCGTTCCACTTGGAGGGGGAATCCTCATACTCAAAGACGATCAGGGGGCGGCAGCGGCGGATGGTCTGAATCAGCCCGCGGAGCGCACGGAGGTCACACCCCTGGACATCCACCTTGATCAGGGTGACCCGCTGCCCAGTAGCAAACCCATCGAGGCGGACCCCGTAGGTGACGGGTGTCATCCCCTCCGTCGCCGGCCAGTAGACAATCGAGGCCGGGTGGGGGCAGGTCCGCATGTCGTACTCGCCGTCCCACTCCCACCCGACCGCCGCGGGGGTAGCGAGGGCGAGGGGGGCATCGGTATCGTAGGCGGCGAGGTTGAGGCAGAGGACGTTCGACAGCGCGTTGCGCCAGACGTTCCCCTGGAGCAGCTGGAAGGTCTGCGGCTGGGCCTCCACCGCGATCACCCTGACGTGCCGCGTCGCGAGGTAGACGGTGAACCAGCCGATGTTGGCGCCCAAGTCGAGCGCCCAGCCGGTGGGGTCCGCCTCATCCAGGGCTGATTGAATCTGCTGGTCCCAGAACTGCCCCGCCCGCAGCGCGCGACCTACGGTGTCCTCGTAGCACTGGAACCGCCCGAGGATCGTGTCGACCTCAATCAGGTCAGGCATCGGGGGCCTTCCAGCTGGCACGGACGATCTCCACTGCCGGCAGGGGGAACAGAATCGTCCCGCCCTGCTCGAGGTACCATTGCTCACGGCTCAGGACTGACGGTCGGAATTGCCAGATGGGACACAACCACACATCCGCCGGGTCGGGCCGCGCAGTCACCTCCCCGACGATGGGGATCCCCGTGATGGTCAGCTGCCCCCACTTCTCCGGGCTGCGGTCGATGGCCCAGCGAATCCTGTCAGGCCCGAGCCCCAAGACCTGCAGGAGGATGTTGCCCTTGGTTGAGGCGCCGTACACATCGACCACCCGGTTCTCATCGAAGGCCGCCTGCAAGGCTGCGGCGATCTGGGTCTTGGCCTGCTCCACCTTCCACTTGAACTCGCCGAAGGCTGACAGGTCCCCCCTCCGAATCGTCGGCGTGTCGAGGCGCAGCTGCATCTCATGGGTCAACTGCAGCGCGACGCTCGGTGCGATGCGGGTGGTCGTGATGCCGTGGCGGGGGTGCTCCAGTACCACCCGTAGGCTCCCCCCGTTGATGGGGGTCTGCTGGACGTCGACAATCTCCAGTCCCGCCCGGTTCGTGATGTGCATCAGCGACCAGAGGGTGTAGTACTCCAAATGTTCATGACAGATGTTGTCGAATGCGGAGGCGGTGAGCTGCTGGCCGAAGTCCTGGAACTGGACAATGGCCACTCCGTCAGGGGCTAGGAGCGTCTCGATCCCCTCGAAGAAGGCGAGCGGATCCTCAACGTCATATGCGCACGCGACGGCTGTGATGATCCGGTAGCCCTGCACGGCTTTGGTGAGGACGGGGGCACAGCCGGGGAAGTAGTCGTGGATCACGATGTCCGCGATCTTCCGGAGCGGGTCGGCGAGATTGAGGGCCGGCTCTACGGCCACCCGGATTGGACAATACCCAGGCTGGTCCGTGTAGGCGGCGAGGAGGGTGCCATCGTTCGCACCGATGTCGAGCACGTAGTCGCTGGCCGCGACCGGGACCCGCTGGCAGGCCTCCTTGACGATCGCGCGCAGCTCCGCGACCATCATCTCATTGACGCCGGAGCGGTACCAGTACTTCCGGTACAGCCAGTCCGGGGGGACGGTGCGGTCGAGCTGTACCAGCCCGCATTCCCCGCAGACCATCAGGATCAGCGGCACCCGGGGGACCGCCTCAAGCTCCTCGGTCGTCAGCGGGAACGCATTCAACCGGAGGTCCCCCAGGTGGAGCACTTCCTCCAGACGCCCCGCGCAGGATCGACACCGCGAGTGCTCCACAATGCTGTCTGTCACGCTACGCGCTCCGATCGTTCTTGTGCCTCTTGCTCCGCGTGGTGTAGCGCGCAAAGCCAGTCCACTTCAAGGGGTTTCGTATGATCTGGATGGTGTCCGTGTGCTCGGGTTGTGCAACCTGGGATGCGACACGGCTGCCGCACCAACCTCCCTGTCTTCACCGCTCGGTACAGATGTTCACGAGCGCGCGTCTTTACCCCAACGTTTGCCTTCAGCCATTGTCGCTTGTACGCTGCTCGCTTCATCCGCTTCTCTGGGGTAGCCCGACATAGTCGCCGTGACACCCGAATCTCCAGGGACCGTTCGCAAGTTTTGCAGTACGTCTGTACCCCATCAGCCCGTCGTCGGTTTCGGTGGAACGCAGTCAGCGGCTGTGCAATCCGGCAACGCGGACAGGTCTTCACTTCTTCACCATTGCAGCTGACGCGATGGAGTAATCGTACACTTGCGGCCCTTTATAGGACCAGTCGGCCTGCCCGAAGCTCGCGTAGCCCAGCTCCCGGAGATCCCCCTGGAGCTTGCGCATGCGCTCGGCGTTATAGATGCGCTTCCGCATCCAGTGGAAGTGCGCGGTGTCGTCCCCCTCTGCGTCCCAGTAGTCTGTGGTCAGGAAGAGGAGGCCCCCCGGCTTGAGGAGCATGTGGCAGGCACGGAAGAACTTGCGGACCTCTTCGACGTGTTCGATCACTGAGATGCAGGTGAGGATGTCGAACTGACCATGCCGTGCAATAGGCGCACTCCCGGCCGCCACCTCCTCGACGGTACCTTGTATACCGAGGACCTGTCCTGCTGGGAGAGTCGTCAGTGCCGCATCGATGACGATGATGTCCTCGCTGGTCACACCGGTCAGCACTTGCCAGAAGTTGCTCCCGGCACCTCCGACGTCGCAGATCTGGAGGGGGTCTCCGGTGTAGGGAGGATGTACAATCGGGCCGTTCACCCATCCGTCGATCGTCCTGAGCGCCATCGCGTACTCCCACCGTCGGATCGCATGCTGCCCCGCCAGGGCGTCGGGATAGCGGTCGACCATCGCGGAGAAGGGTGCGAGCTGCTCGGCATCCCCGGGGAGGTTGCAGACCTTGCTGTAGGGCAGCTGACTTGAGGCGAGGCGGCGGCTCACAGTGGGGCTCCGTGAACCAGGGCATGGTAGAGAGCGGCGTGCTGGTAGCCTAGCTTCTGCCAGCTGTCCTGGTGGGCCAGCGCGACGATGCCCGGTTCGTAGCGTCCTGAGACGAGCGTATGGTTGAGCTCTACCTTCAAGGTGTCCCAGCTGTCAATCCAGTGGAGCGTGAGACGGCCGAGCGGATCCAGGAGCAGGTCCCGGAACTGCCGGCAATGCTGGAACGCGAGGACCGGCTTGCGCGCGGCGATGCCCTGGCGGATCGCGCCGCTCGTCCCGGTGTTCGCACACTCGTAGGCAAAGGCGGTCGCGTCACAGCCGGCGAGGTAGTTGACGATGGTCGGCCCAGGGAGGAAGCCTGGGATGACCAGGGTTGAGGGGTTGAGGGTCAGCCACCGCGCGATATCCTCGGCGGTCGCATTGTTGGAGAGGATGACCATCGCCCACCCGACCTCTGCGGTCACCTGACACAGGCGATCGTAGTTCTTCCAGGGGAAGTTGAACCCGACGGTCCCGAGGACGGGCTGCTGGTTGTAGGCTTTCCAGGTTTCCCCGCGCGCCCCGTGCAGGGTGCGCTCGCCGTCCATCCAGCCGTAATGCCCGGGGTGTGGGGTGTAGTCGGCCGGGTGCTGCGCCGCGTCGGGGACGCCCTGCCGCCAGTAGATCGCCTTCACGTCCCCCACCGGCTCATGCACGATGGTGGAGCTGGCGACCTGCGCGAAGGCCTTGAGTTTGTCGCTTGAGGGGAGGTCGCTCACCCCCGCGGTCGTGTCGTGGTAGGTCACCACCACGGGGAGGTCCAGGTCGGTCAGCTGCCGTACATAGTCCGGGGTCCAGCGGCTGTGCAGCCCGTCGTGATGGTTGATGTGAATGAGGAGGTCCGGGGCCTTCTCATGCAGGTTCAGGTGAATCAGCTCGACTCCGGTGCCACGGAGTAACCATTCTGGGTCGAGGGCTTCACTCCGCGGGATCACCTCGACCCCCGGGTCGGCCCGCTCCACGTACTCCTTGAGCAGGTGGGCGTAATCGGCAATTCCGCAGGGGGTATCCCAGCTGGTCACCAGGAGGACTCTCATGCGCGCCGCACTTCCTCGGCTCGCGGCCCCTTGCTGGACTCAGCCACCGTGAACTCTACCTTGTCCCCCTCCTGCAGGGTGTTGAACTCCCCTCGCGCGCAGGCGGTGTGATGGAAGAAGTACTCCACTCCCTTGTCATCGCTGATGAAGCCGAAGCCCTTCTCGGCGAGGTGACGCTTGACGGTGCCTCTCACGATAGACGCTCCTGATCTGTACGTACTGGAGTACTAGTGAGTACTCGTTGAAGGGTGTCGGCGACGTGGCGCGCGTCCCAGGTGGGCTTGCCGTCGTTGCCGAGCACCAGGGTGACCTGTGGTCCGGTGGTGCCGAGGGGGAAGAAGATCGGGTTCCAGCGTGCCTCGGAGGGTTCCATCATGACGACGGGCTTGCCGATGGCGCGCGCGAGGACGTGGAGACCGGAGTTGCAGCCGAGGAATACTGATGAGGCGGTGATCGCCCGCGCCGCATTCTCCCAGGAGTCGCAGGTATGCCCGCCCTCGGTGCGCCAGCGCGAGCCGGGGCAGCCGGAGACAGAGACCCAGTTGCCTCCGAGCTCGGTCGTCCACTGCAGGCGCTCGCTGAGCAATTCGAACAACCCATATTTCAGTTCGAAGTGCTCGTCGCTGAAGCCGGCTGTGGCGTACACATGGAAGCGGGAGGGGGAGAGAACGTGGATCCAAGGTGTGCCGAGGTCCAGCTCCGCCTCAAGGATCGGCTTGTTCGTCCCGTTCAGCCACTGTTCATTGAGACAGTTCACTGTTTCAAACGGTAGTGGTCGCTGCGGCCACCCCCGATACCCGAGATGGAAGATGTGATCGTAGCGGTGCGGGGGTGTTGGGGACCCATTGGGGGGTAGTCGGTCTTGGGTGTCGACGTGGACCCTGATCCAATTCGGGTCCGAGTATGCGTGGCCGATGTACCCTTGCTGCGCGATGAGCGGGCAGATGCTCGCCATGTCCGCGCTGGTCAGCAGATCGATCGCCTCTCCCGTTCGCCGCGCGAGCGCCCGCAGGGTGGGGAGGGTCCACAGTAGGTCACCGTACTTCCCCGGGAAGGTGCAGAGGATACTCACGCGGGTTCCTCCATCCCCGGGGGTGTCGCAATCTCACGGGCAATCTCCCGAAGCCCGGTCTCCAGCTCCGTGATCCGATCCTCCAGAGTCTCCCCAGTGTTGGTGTACACCTGTACACAGCGATCGTCGTAGAGCTGGTACATGTGGAAGTCTTTCACGCAGGTGATCGGCAGCCACTTCCCGAGATGTTCTTTGCACCAGGTCTCGATGAGCGTGGTCTGGTAGTTCGCCCAGTCCAAGCAGGGGGTCTGACTCTCTTCGTACCCCTTGAGATTTCGGAGTTGGAGCAGGCACTCCTCTGCGGTCGCCGGCCCCACCCGCGCGGTGAAGATCCGAACGTCCTTCCCCTCGGCGATCAGGGCCTTCACCCGCTCCACCATCTTCGGAATGGGGGCACCGATCACCATGACGTCATAGTGGATATAGGTGGTCACGGGATCCTTGGTCCCCCACTGCGCGAGGCAGCCGTCGAGGTCGATGCCAATCCAGCCCATTTAGTGGTGTCCTTCCTTGAGCGTCCAGACCTTCACAATGTTCCGGGCGTGTGTGTTCTGCTCCTCGTCCCCCTCCTTGGAGGGTGCATCGAAGAACTGCCCTGTGAATACAAACTGTTGATCTCTGAAGATAGCTCCCAACCAGTATTCGGGGACCGCGCGATTGAACACCCCCCGGGCGATCATCGTATCTCGCACTTCCCGGGTGTGCGTCGTCCCGTGGTGCTGGATCAGTTCCACCGCAATCGCGCGGGCCAGGGCGATCTGGGCCTTCCGAGCATGCTTGAGGACAGCCATCGCCTCTGCTGTCGATTGGGTGGGGAAGTGAATCGTCTCTACGCTGGTCTCCTCAGTGACCTCCCGCTCATCGAATGGAAGACGTGTGTGCCCCGCTCCCGCGCGTGGACGCCCGATGATGTAGGCTTTCGGACGGCCGACTGGGGCTGCCATCACAGGAACCGCCTGACCTTTGGGTCGACCCCGCACCGCCCCAGAAGCATCTTCTCGTTCCCGACGATGTGCAGGCCCTCCAGGCTTCTGCAGCGACTCAGCGCCACATAGAGCATCCCCGGCTTGCTGAACATCCAATCCCCGATCGCCACCTGCACCCGGTCGAGGCTCAATCCCTGGCTCTTGTGAACCGTCGTCGCGTACGCCAGCCGCAGCGGCATGTAGCTCACGTGGCCCTTGAGGATCTTGCTGATCACCCGCTGGGCCTTCCCGTCGTCATCGAACACCGCGGTGATCACCTCCCCCGGCTTGGCGATGTACGCCTTGTCCACCGGGGTTGGGGGGCTCACCGGTTCGGTCCATTCCTTGGTGACGGGGATCACGGTGACGACCTTCTCTGTGCGATGGATCAGGACCTTGATCCCATTCTTCTCATCCGGCTCGATGACCGTGCCGAGGTCCCCGTTCACGTAGTAGTAGTCGGAGATCATCTCGTCGCTGAGCCGCGGCACCGGCCGATTCATCAGTGTCATCACCAGCGCGCCCGGCTTGAGCCCCACTGCCTCGGGGATCTGCCGCACCCAATCCTTCTGCTGTTCGCCCGAGCGGATGGTCGCCCAGGGAATAGGCTCTCCAGGCAGCGCGGCGTGCCGGCGATTATTGATGAGGTCTACATCGAGATTCTTGGCGACAATGGTGGTGCCATCGAAGTTGATGTCGACCCCACGAACGAACCGAGATTGGAGCGTGGGGACGGCCTCGCCACCCTTGCCCAGGCGGATCGCGTGGAGGGCATCCGCAAATTGTTGGTTCTCCTGCCGCCAGACCTTCTCGAGCTTCAGGGTGTGCGCGGCGAAGACCGGCCACTGCGGCGATTCGAAGGCATAGGGGGCCTCGACCGGGGGGAGCTGCGCGAAGTCCCCTACCAGGAGGAGCTTCAGGCGCATGTCGTCCTGCTCGTCGTAGTGGTAGATATCCCTGTCGTACCCGACGGTCATCGACAGTTCGTCCAGGGCCTCGACCAGCGCGGTGAGCTGATCCGCCGGCAACATCGACACTTCGTCCAGGATGATGATGCGTAGCCCAGACCTGCGCAGCTTGTCCAGCCGGTGCAGGAGATACCCGCTCTGGTGGTGCTTCTGCAGCCCCACCGTGTCGAAATAGTGGAGGAGCGAATTGAGGGTCGTCGCGTTCCCCAGGTTCACCGCGGCGATCCCGGTGGTCGCGCACATCACCGCATCCGCACGGGTCTCATCGATCGTCCGCGCGAGGGTGGTCTTGCCGGTGCCGGCGCGCCCTGACACGTAGGCCAGGGGGAGCTGCGCGAGGACATCCTCGACGGTCACCTCGCGTGGAGGTGGAGGGGGGACCTTCGGTACAGTACTGAGTACAGTACTACTAGTACGTACAGGTGCGTCTGGGAACGCCTCCGGGAAGAGATCCTCCAGAGTGCTCATCCCAGCACCAGCTTCATCATGTAGATGGCGTCCTTCACCGAGTCGGTAATGATGCCGTGTCGGTACGTCTCACTCGCGTCACTGTGCGAGGGGGCACTCCCGTAGCGCGCGGCAACCAGCGCCGTCGCGATGTGGATCACGACGTAGGGGCCGATGATTTTCCCCGGCGCGCGGAGGCGATCGAGCTCAGGATCGTCACTTGGGGGCATGCGCCTTCTCCACTTCCACCAGCTCCACACCTCTGGTCACCGACACCATGACGATCTGCCCCTCGCCAATGTCGAATAGCCGCTGCGGGACCTGTGGACCGAGCCCCCCGCGGAGCTCCCGCTCGCAGTCTTCGCGACGAATGCGGGCGTTGTCCAGGTCATGCTTGATCTCCGCTGCCTTCGCCTCCAGGACCAGGATCGCCGACTGGTGGGTGGCCCACTGCTTCGCCAGCTCGATCGGGGTGACCGCGGTCATACGCACCATCCCTGCGCGCGTGCGTTGACCAGTCCGATCCAGGAGATCAGCCCGGCGAATACCGCTGAGGTGGGTGCGAGCTGATCCACGGGCGCCAACCGGTGCCGACGCTCCCAGGGGTAGTTGCGCTGTTGATAATTCGCCGGCCCCGCCAGCGCGTTCAGGATGGCGTACTCGTGTGCTTTCATTGTGACCGCTCCTCCCTATGTTCGAATAGGTAGAACACTCCGGAATAGCTCGTACACGACCCGGTGACTCTTCTCCCAGAATCCTTGATCGCCTTGCCCACCGCGACCGGTCTCCTGATCCTCGTACTGGTAGTTAGAGGCCCAGTCATGGTACCGGGTGTCCGCGACCGCGGTGCGCCCACCGTAGTGGTGGCAGGCCACCGGGATGAACCAGACCTGATACCCGAGCTGCTTGGCGTAGGCCCCCAGGGCCGCATCGTAGGCGTGGTGGATGATGCCCAGCAGCTCCATCGCCTCGAAGAGGTTGTGCGCCTTGGCGGGAATCGTCGGCGGCTCCGGCGTCTTCATCAGGTGTGGCACCCCACGCCAGTACTCCCGCAGGCCGATCTGGCTGAATCCGTCCAGGCACGCGACTGGTTGCGCGCTCTCGCTCCGCTGCCCGTGCGCCTCGGCGTCGCGCATATTCGAGATGAATTGCTCCCTGGCCAGCTGCATCGGGTTGTAGGGGGTGCGGTAGATATCCGCGGCCCCGAGCCCCTTGCCGCCCCCGAATCCCAGGAGGCCGGCGCGTGGGCAGGTCTTGAAGGTGTTGATCACCTGCTGGTCCCAGCCGCGGGTGAAGATCTCCAGGTCGTCGTGCAGGCAGGCGATGATGGAGCAACCGTCGCGGAGGGCCTGCTGGACCCCAATGGCGAACGCCGGCACCACGCCGAGAATCTCCTTGGACATGAACCCCTGCATGGTGACTTGCCCGGGGAGGTCCTTTGGGGTCACCGCGGTCCAGCCCTCGTTGCGCTTCCCCTGGCCAACGATGTACAGGTGCAGCGGACCGGTCGCCATGCCGAGCCAGCTGATCACACAGCCCGACGCGCGGCCCCAGTCAAGCGTCGCCGTCACAATACCGAGCCTCATGGCTTCTCCGCCGGGGCGAACTCACTCACATCTCTGACTTTGATGATGTCGCCGAGGGGGGCGCCCCCCTGAACCCCGCTCATCAGAATCGCCTGCATCGCGATCTCCACGGCGCCGGGCGGGGCGTCCTTCCCGAGCAGCGGCTTGACGTGGATGACCCGCCAGATAATGTCCTGCTTGCCGATGACGTACACCGCATCGCCCGCGACGATCTCCCGCCCCGACCGGTCGTAC
>Ga0137437_1000189_pt1 | contig 17389 bp, 18 predicted proteins | sample EasRivERMGT138_2_FD_102332 | JGI IMG/M metagenome (GOLD analysis project Ga0137437, IMG submission 102332) | Soil microbial communities from meander-bound floodplain in the East River, Colorado, USA - East River MetaG ERMGT138_2 | ecosystem: Environmental > Terrestrial > Soil > Floodplain ...
AATCAACAGGAGCAAGTTCCGGGCTGGGAGCCGCCGGAATGGATGGAATACGAGCGCCTGCCGAAGGAACAAAAAATAGAAGATGTCTTGCCGCGCGGTGAAATCGACGCCTGCATGTTGCCGGAAATTACACCGAAGCACACCCGTCAAATTGCCGGAGTGCGCCGCTTGTGGCCGAATTTTCGCGACGTAGAAAAGCAATATTATCTGCGCACCAAGATTTTTCCGATACGCCATGTGGTGGTTGTCAAGAATTCTATACTGGAACGCGATCCTTGGGTCGCACAAAGCCTCGTCGAAGCGTTTACCAAGGCCAAGGAGATAGGCATCAAACATGTGAGCGATACCCGGCGGTCTTTTCTCGCCTGGTATGGCGCCGAGCTGGAAGAAGAGCGAGAGCTCTTCGGCGATGACGCGTGGCCCTACAATATCAAAGACAACCGGCTCGCGTTGGAGACCATGACGCGCTATGCGGAGTGGGTAGGCGTGACGGACAGAAAGCTTGAAATCAAAGAGCTGTTTGTCGAGAGCGCGTTGACCGGCGAATCCCTGTGATGCGCTGAGTTATTCCTTTTCCTCGGCGCCGGCGCGCGCCCGCTCCGGACGGTAACGGTCATCGGTGACGCCGGCGACCGTGTAGCCGCCGTCGACGTAGAGAATCGTCCCCGTGACGTAACTGGCACCGTCAGAAGCTAGAAAGACGCAGGGCTCGACCATGTCTTCGGCGGTTTCCGTTCTTCCTAGGGGCAGCCTGCGAACTCGTTCGAGAACCCCGGCATTGTAAGGCTTACGCGCCGTGTTGCCGCGCGCCAGCGCATTTACATTGATGCCGTAAAATCCCAGCGCGTGGGCTGCCGCGCGGGTCAGGCCGTTAACCGCGCCGCGATCCGCGGTCCATGACGCGGCCTGGCCGGGGCCTAGCACGCCGACGATGGAACTTAGATTGATGACCTTGCCGTAGCGCTGTTTCACCATCTGCCGGGCGACAGCTTGGCACGTAAGAAAATAACTCTTCACCCCTCGGTTCAGCGAATCGTCAAAGTCTTCTTCCTTAAAATTCAGAAACTCCTGGTTGTGCGAAGCCATGGTGGTGTTGACAAGAATATCGATGCGCCCAAAGGCATCGACAACTTGCTTGACCATCGCGTCAATTTCGCTGCGCTTTCTTAGATCGATGGCGATCGCCAGCGTGCGCCGGCCTTTTTGCCGTACTTTTTCGGCGGCGGCATCGGCGTCGAACTGTTTGAAATCGACGCAAGCGACGTCGCAGCCTTCAGCGGCAAATCCAGGCACGATGGCCGAACCGAATTCGCCGTTGCAGCCGGTGACGATGGCGATTTTTCCGTCGAGCTTCATGGTCTCATCGCACCGGCTGCCAGCCGGCTGCTTTCAGCTGGGCGTAGTTTTTTCGTGTGATGCTGTAATCAAACACGGTCGATATGTGGGGCGGATTGGCAACTTTGGTCAGCTCGGAGCGGGTCGCGACTTCATCTCTTAGAACATCGTCAAGCAATGAGCCGTCTTCGGTCATGCTCGCTTTGGTCACTTCGTAGTCAACCTTGATGGCTTCGATAGGAGAAGGATCGCGCTTGCTGATGAGCGAAATAGTCTCGTCGCGGTAACGCCGGGCGAGTTCCCGTCCCTTCGCCAAGCCGCGCAGAAATCGCTCGACGAGCTGCGGATTTTCAGCCAAAAGCTTGGTGGATACGGCAACGCCATTCCATACCAGTTGAATCTCCTTGCCCAAATCGGCCAGGACGACGTGTTTTTGATCCTTTAGAACGACCATGTCACGCGGCACCAGCGGAGCCGCGTCGATGGCACCCGTACGAAGAGCGGGGAAACGGACTTCGTTTCTGCCAACCGCAATAAAAAGTACGGACGAGGGATTAACGCCCATTTTCTTGAGATAAAGAATCGTCGATAGATGGCCGGTGTCACCGAAGCTATTGATGGCGATTTTCTTTCCGACCAACTCTTTTGCCGAAGTGATATCTGGTTTTATCGAAACCAGGGTGTAGCTCGGACGCGAGAGATTTGTGTAGACGATCTTTACCGGACCGCCGCGCACCGCCGCGCTCACCGCTGAGCTCGCCGAGCTGCTGAATTGAAACTGCCCCGATAATAGACCCGGAGTCGCCACGCCGCCCGGGGCGCGGATAACTTCGATATTTAGCCCCTCTTCGCGAAAATAGCCTCGGTCCATCGCGCAGATATGGTCCATATAGGCGGCGCTGAGCGTGGCATAGGAAACCCGTATGCTCTCGGGCGCTGCGGCGAATGCTTCGCTTACCAGCGAGAGAAAAAGGCCGCACCATGCGAGACGACTGCTCATAGTTCTGTATAAATGTTCGATGGTCTGAAAGTTAAGCGTGTCTCGTGATGGGTTGTCCCGCCCGCTTAGCGCGCTCCACATATTCATCGGCCAAGCGCAACGACTTTCTGGTGTAGAGAATGATCCGGATCGTCGCCATGTCGCCGATATTTCGGTGCGAGGTCCCCGGTGGAATCAACAAGAAATCGCCCGTGTCCAACATATATTCCCCCTGGCTGGTCAGTGTGGCGCGCCGGCCGGACAGTTGAAACGCAACTTCGTCCTGGCCAAACCCCCGGTGATAGATTCTCTGCGCATCCGAGCGGTGCGTAGTCTCGATCATGATATCGGCGTTTTCCACCAGCTCGAAATGCTTGCCGCCGGAGCCGCCCTCTTCGACTTTATCGAGCACCGTCGTGGGCTTGAGCAGCGTGCATCGCTTGTTTGGCACGATGCTCTTTTTCACGGGATAAGTTTGTGCGATCTGAACCGGCGAACGAGTATAAACAATTAGCCTTGTGGTCGGGCCGTCGCCGCTATTTTCATGGCTTATTTCCGGTGGCACGACGAGGACGTCGCCTTCGGCCAACTCGAAGTCGCCTTCGGATGTTTTAGTCACACGCTTGTTCCGCACTTGAATCTGCGTTTCGCAAAATCCCGCCGGCCTGCGTCCATCGACACCCGTCGACGAGCGGCAATGCATCAACTCGATGCGCACATCGTCGTTGACGAAGATCGGTATCTGTTTGGTATCGCCGTCGCCGGGAAGGTCTCTTGCCAGTAAATTCAGCGGCGCGATCAGTTGGCAGGGCCGGTCGAATTTCTCTTTGCAGCCGATAATGTCGACTTCCTCGTCCACTTCCTTCCAAACCCGCTCAGTCTTGGGGCCGATATTTCCGATAAATGACAGCGTGTTCACTTCCTTGAATTTGATTCCCATAAAATTGCCTCCTTAGAACCACTTCGGTTATTTGTTTTGAGATGGAACTTCGAATCTTCCCCAGGTGCGGCCCCATGGGGGCCGAAAACTGTCTTCGGTTACAGCAGCATTGGCATAGCCGGCGTCGACGCAGAGAGTCTCACCGGCGATAAAATTCGCATCGTCCGTGGCCAAAAAGATCGCCGCGCCGACAATATCCTCAGGTTTGCCCAATCGACCCATGGGAATGCGCCGCAGACGCTCTCCGGCTTCGTCGGCAGTCACCGAAGAATAATCCATCGGTCCACAGACCAGCGAGTTCACGTTCACGCCATAGAAGCCTAGCGCCTGGGCGATGGCGCGCGTCATCGAATCGATGCTGGAGTAGGCCGCGCTATTGCCCGTCGACTCGCCCGATCCTATGCGCGCGTCGGTGGTCGAAAGATTGATGATCTTGCCGGAGCGCTGCCCGGCCATCTGCTTTCCGACCGCCTGGGCAGCGAGAAAGTAGGCTTTGGGCCCGCGCTCGATGCACCGATTGAATGCTTCTTCGCTAAAAGTTAAGAAGTCATTTTCTAGGGTCACACCCGAACAGTTGAGCAGAATATCGACGTGGCCGAACTCGGCAATCGCGCGCCTGACGACTTCCTCGACCTCAGACTTTTTCGTGACATCGAACTGGAGTGGGAGCGTGCGGCGGCCGAGAGCGCGAACTTCGGCGGCGAGCTGTTTGGCGCGACTCGCGTCTTCATCGGCGACGACACAATGTGCGCCTTCTCGGGCAAATCCCAAGGCGATGGCGCGAGCGCAAGGGTGTTGCGCGCTGGTGACCAAGGCGATTTTATCTCGCAGTCTCATTTCAAGGCATCGCAGGCCGAACTAGGACTCGTCTCTAACAGCAAGCGGCCCGTGCTGTCAAACATGCAGACGCGGATCGGCGTTTACTCTTTAAACGCTTCTTCCCTTGTTTTGCTGAAGGCCGGCAGAAGTACGGAGAGCATAGCCAACACAGACAACACCAGCAGCGTCGCGCTGATCGGCCGCTGCACAAACACCCAGGGGTTGCCGCGTGAGAGTAACATAGCGCGGCGTAGATACTCTTCCATCAACGGCCCAAGGATAAAAGCGAGCAGCATCGGCGCCGGCTCGCAACCGAGCTTGGAGAATAAGTAGCCGAGCGCGCCAAAGAGCGCCATGAAGTAAATATCGAATTCGGTGTTTTTGAGGCTGAAGACACCAATAGCGCAGAAAACCAGAATTCCCGGATACAAAAATTGGTAGGGTATCATAATCATCCGCACCCACATGCCAATGAGCGGATAATTAAGGATGACTAGAAATAAATTGCCGATCCACATCGATACGATCATGCCCCAAAAGAGTTCCGGCTGTTCCGTAATGACCGACGGTCCTGGCTGAATGCCGTGGACAATCATCGCTCCGACCATCAGCGCGCTGACCGGGTTGGACGGAATCCCCAAGGTGAGCAAGGGAATAAATGATGTTTGGGCTCCGGCGTTGTTGGCCGCTTCCGGCGCGGCGACACCCTCGATGGCGCCTTTGCCAAACTGGGCGCGATTCTTCGAGACTTTCTTTTCGATGGAGTAGGCGGCGAAGGAACCCAAGATCGAACCGCTGCCGGGAAGAATCCCTAATACCGAACCGATTGCGGTACCGCGAAGTATCGGCGCGACCATGCGTTTAAAGTCCTCTTTAGTCGGCCACAGTCCGGTGATATTTGTGATCATCACCGATCGCTCTTCTTCGTTTTGCAAGTTGCGTATGATCTCGCCTAAACCGAACATACCCATGGCGACGGTAACGAAGCCGATGCCGTCGGCGAGTTCAAAAATCCCGAAGGTAAAGCGCTGAGTGCCTGAATTTACGTCGGTGCCGATTAGTCCCAATAGCAGCCCGAGGACTACCATGCCTATCGCATGGAGCAACGAGCCCTGCGCGAGCACCACGGACGCCACCAGGCCGAGGATCATCAGCGAGAAAAATTCCGCCGGTCCGAACTTGAGCGCCGCGGCGGCCAAGGGCGGACCAAAAGCGGCGATCAGAAATGTTGCAACCGTGCCCGCAAAAAATGAGCCGATGGCCGACGCCGCAAGTGCTGGGCCCGCCCTGCCCTGCTTTGCCATTTGATAGCCGTCAAGCGTCGTAACGACGGATGCCGCTTCACCGGGTAGGTTGACGAGGATCGAAGTCGTGGAACCACCGTACTGTGACCCATAGTAGATCCCCGCCAGCATGATAAGAGCTGTGACCGGTGGCAAAACAAACGTCACCGGCAATAGCATGGCAATGGTGGCGGTGGGGCCGAGGCCAGGCAAGACACCGATCGCAGTGCCGAGAAATACGCCAATGAGACAATAGAACAAGTTGGCGAAAGTCGCAGCCGTTTGTAACCCGAGAGCGAGATGATTCAGTAATTCCAACAGAATACCCCTCGTTCACACTTCATTTAGTTCAACCGCCAAGCCACGGACCGATGATCGGCAATGGGATGCCTAAACCTTTAAGGAACACTAAGACACAGAAAATAGTGAGCCCCGCGGCCATCAGGAGCGTCGGACGCCAACGAAATCGCGTGCTGCCGTAGGCGCTGACGATAATGAGCAACGGCAACGCAATCACCAGGCCCAGCCCACGCACGACAAACCCAAAAGCGACAACCGAAATGGTAACCAGGGCGAGCCCCTTGAATCCGAACGCCCCGATCGGGATGCCCGCGACGATAAATGATCGAATCACTGACATCACGCCGATAACCAAAAGCAATCCGCCGAGAATGGTCGGGAAATACGCCGGCCCCATCTTGATTGCCGTCCCCATACCATAGTCACGGGCGATGAGAATCGCGCTTGAGCCGAAAAAGATGTAGAGCAGCCCAGTCCAGAAATCTCTTGCGTTACGCGTCATGAGTTCACCACACTCAGGCTATAAAGCGGTGCCGCCACCGGATACGACCAGGCGCCCTTCTACAACAACTGGCCGACAAAAAAAAGGCCGGGCTACGCCCGGCCTTTTCAAATACAATGATTCTGCTGAAACCTACCCTCTTTTTCTTCAATTCAGCTTGTCGGGAAATTGCACGTACGGCTGTGGCGGAACCTTGTCGGGCGGCACGAACTTCGGTGCAGGCTTACCGGCCGGGCCGAGCGAACGTATGTACTTGTAGACCGAGCGCACATCAGCCTCCGACATCGCATTCAGTGAGAAATAGGGCATGGGAGGACGTCGCTGTATCTCCTTAGCCACCTGAACCCATTGCGCCTCAGTGATTTCCTGAAAGTAGAGCCGCAAGTTAGTCGGATAAGTCGTACCCCACGGTCCTCGCCAACCCGTTACGCCGCCGGTCAGCCAGTCCTTTTCAGGAGTTTTGCCGCCGTTCAGTAGGAAACCCGGCGTGTGACAATCGTTGCAGCCCGAGATCGCGATGATATAGCGACCGCGCTCGGTCTCCTTATCAGTAGCGGTTTTGGCGCTTGATCTCGCCGGTGCATCGGCAGCGATTGATGCCGCACAGAATGCGGCCCACGCGAAGGCCGCAACGATTCGAAAGATACTTCTTGTTCCCATCTAATCCTCCGTTATTAGTTATTGGCAACCTCCAAGAACAATAAAATCATTCACCACCCATTCAGGCTAACCAACAGTCGCGGCGACGGAATTCCCTATAACGCCGATCTTCACATCCCACCATTCCATTTTCAGGTAAAATATTCTCAATCGGTCCCATGATCCTAGTTTCGGCAGCATTTTTAGCACGATCACAAATCAAAATGCGGAGTTTTTCAGTAGACTCTTTAATTATGCGAAACGCGCGATTAGTCGGCATAAGTGCCGGCCTTCTTGATGATCGGACTCCACTTATCGATTTCAGCCTTAAGAAAGGTGCGCAGCGCCGCAGGCGTCGCGCGATTTTCAGCGACCGGTTCGGTGCCCAATTCACCGAAGCGCAGCTTCACGTTATCGTCCTTTAGCGCCACATGGAGAGCATTGGTCAGCTTGTCGATCACCGGCTTCGGAGTGCTTTTCGGCGCGTAAAGAGCATGCCAGACGGATACGTCGAAGCCTTTCAACCCAGCCTCGTCCATGGTCGGAACATTGGGCAGCGACGCAATGCGTTTTTTCGTCGTCACGCCGTAAACTTTGATTTTTTCAGCTTTGATTTGACTGGTCGTATTCGTAGTCTGGTCACACATAAAATCAACCTGGCCGCCTAGAAGATCATTCATAGCTGGGGCGGTACCGCTGTAAGGAACAGTAGTGACGTCTGTCTCGATCGCGGTCATGAAAAGCATACCGCACAGGTGTGAGGCGGCGCCGAGGCCGGCATTGGCGTAATTTACTTTGTCCTTATTCGCCTTCACGTAAGCGATTAGCTCCTTGAGATCCTTGGCGGGAAAATCTTTTTTCGCGACGAGGGTCATGGGCACCTCGTTGATCAAGCCAATAGGCTCGAAGTCAGTCATTGGGTTATAGGGCAGCTTGCGATATAGCGCCGGCGCAGTTGACATACCGATATGGTGTATCAGAATCGTGTAGCCGTCAGGCGTCGCCTTGGCCACCCGGTTCGCGGCGATTGTCCCCCCGGCGCCTCCCACATTTTCTACGATAACCTGTTGCTTGAGTGCTTTGGTCATCGGCACGCTGAGCAGACGGGCAACGGTATCCGTCGGTCCACCGGCAGTGAATGGTACGATCATTGTGATCACTTTGCTCGGGTACTCCTGGGCCTGCAGCGGGGCGACGCCAAATAGCGCAAGCCCGGCAACGATAATAAGCAGCTTCGTTCTCATAGTCTCTCCTCCTTAGAATTGCCGCCGGCAATGATTCGGCGGCACAATGCTTAGACGAGCTGAACGCGATCTTCCATCAAAGTTACCAGAAGCTACCGCAAGCTTAATGCCAGCACAAATACGTCTGAAACTGCAATTCCAGGCCAGTTTTTCTCAGGACCGGGAAAACCGCTTCAATAATTCTCGCTGATGACAATAGAACCAAATGATCATGCGCGAGCATCCAGTCACTCTTCCCTCTCGAATTTCGCCGCCGACACGGATACACTCGCCGACATGAAAGCGTTTTTGCGAAGCGATGTCGCTGCCGCTCTTCATTGACGACAGCGCTACCCGCGAGTTAAAAACAAAAGCTCGATCAGCCAGCTCAACCCTCCGAGGAATCATGAACACTAACTGCTCCCGCAAAAGGAGATCTGTGGCTTGGATTTTCTGGGGATTGGTCCTCTCGGTCACATCCGTCTTAACTATCCGATCCCCGTTCGCCCACGCCCAAGAATTAAAAAAAGTCCGCATGGGCTATCCGGCGTTCAGCCTGACTTTTTTGACTTTCTTCGTCGCCAAGGATGCCGGCATCTTCAAAAAGCATGGGCTCGATGTCGACTTGGTACAACTGGCCGGCGCGGTGCAAACCTCGGCATTGGTCGCCGGCGAGATCGATTATCTGACCGGCATCACCGGCCCGCTCGTCGCCGCCGCGCGTGGCTTACCGTTTAAAGGCATCATGGTGACCCATGACCGCACGCTTTTCTGGTTGATCGGCAGCCCGGAGATTCGCCGCGCCGAAGATCTTGTCGGTAAAACCGTCGCCGTCGATCGCTTGGCGACGTTGCAAGACATCGTCGCGCGCGATCTAATTAAGCGCAAAGGGGTTAACCCCGATCAAGTCACCTACATCCAAACCGGCTCGGTTTCGAACAGTGTGCAGTCGCTCAGCCAGGGCAGCGTTGCCGCCGCCGTGCTGTCGCTGCCGCACAACGTCGTCATGGCCCAGAAAGGCTATCGCGAGATCGCCTCGGGACCGGAGTTTAATCTGCGCTCCGCATCCGGCGGCATCGCTACCCACGAGGCGAAATTGAAGAAAGACCGCGCCGGCGTCAAAGCGGTGATTCGCGCGACTTTTGAGGCGATGGATTTTAACCGCAAAGAAAAAACCTGGATGGTGAATTACATTGCGACTAAGTGGAAAATCTCCGCCAAGGTCGCCGAGGAATCTTACAAAGCCTGGCTCAACGGTTTCACCACCGACGGGAAAATTTCGATCAAAGACTTACAGGATATCTACGATCAAGCTTTCGCGTCCAAGCTCATACCAACGCCAGTGCCCGCCGCGCAGGTGATGGACTATTCATTGACTGATGAAGTTTTCAGAGAGAAAAAGTAACAGGAGGGTGACATGGCAACTCAAGCGTTTATCGATTCCGTCGTCAAAGACATCATCCAACCGGGCGTCGATCGATTGATGGCGCTGCCCTACTTCACCGAGCTGCGCGCCGGAAAACTGTCGGTTAAGCGTTTGCAAGGCTGGGCGTTGCAACACTACTTGCATAATGTCGCGCTGCTCAAAGGCTTTGCCCTGTGCATGGTCAAAAACAGCCACGAGCCGGACCTCTTCAAATATTTCCTCTACCAGATGAACGAGGAACAGTATCATCCCGAATTGGCGAAAAAGTTCGGCCTCGCCATCGGTTTACAGGAGGAAGATTTTGACAAAGCCACGCCGATTTTCGAATCCCTGGCGCATACCAGCAAAACCATCCACGGCATGCTGCTCGGCTCGGCTTCGGAGAATCGCGCTTCGGGGCTAGTCAATGAAACTATGGTGTGCCGCTACTCCGAAGAGCATATCGCTGCGCTGTGCCGGCACTACGCCTTGAACGACAAGCAAATCCAATTTTTCACCGTTCACGCCGTCGCCGACCAAGAACACACCGCGATGGCCCGTGACGTGATTGCCAAACACGCCAATACCGAACGCCAGCAAGAGCTGGTGCGCGAAGCTGCCGGTCACATGGTGCGATTCAAGATCGCCAAGTTCGAAGGTATCTACAACGCCTACGCATGACGGGGAATCGGGCAATGGAGTTATGGAGTATCGGGTTCCACCTACCCACCACTCCAAAACATCCCCAAGCAAAATTACCCATGCGTCGGTTAACCCGTAACAACGGGCATTATGCCCAAGCCGCCCGCTCAGAACTTCCCAAAACTACTAACAGACGGGTCAGAAAAGAGTTCTGCTTTTTGTGCGGCGCCGAGCTCTACCACGCGATCGGCCGAAGTACTTAAACTCCCATCGGTTTTTTGCTGCCATCTGCGAGATACCGAGGCTCCCTGGCATTTGTGACCGAAAGCCCGGCCATACTCCCGCACCGGTCTCCGCTGCCATCGTCAAGCAAAACCCATTTGTGGACAAACCATGACAAGCGATCCGAGCTGGTAAGCTTCCGGTTTCGGCACGGCTCCTGCTTTTACGAGAATCCAACAGCGTGACGAAAGACGACGGACGATTAGTACGGGAGAGAGCAAGACGAAAGGTTAGATTATTCGACATCGGGGGACGGCATGACACTGACGCGAATAATTCGACTAAAAAAAGCGAAAGAAGGAGCAAAGGCAATGAGTCAAGCAAATTCTGAAATGGGCAAAAGTTTCTGGCAGTTGGTGTTTTCGCAGAGCAAAGTGAATGGCGCACCGTACTTTGGTGAAAATCTTCCGGGCCGCGCATGGGATTGGCCGAAAGATACTTACTTGCAGCGGCGCCTACAAAATTCCAAATGGTTCCAATCGACAGGGAACAACAAGGTCAACTAGCTAACCGCATCCCGCGCTGCCTCCTTCAGCAAAGCTCCCACGGGATAGCGGTTGCCACTGAGCCCCCCGTCACGTTCAGTGGCATGAGAGGCCGGGCCCCCAAAGGCCCGGCCTTTCAAAAATCGCCCGGCTGACGGACGGGACGATAAAAACTCGTCCAAGACGGGGTCGAGTTCCGAACAACTGAGAGGAAAACTACGCTCGATGAAACTCGACAAGAATTTTTATGGATTGGCAATCGGCGCGGCTTGGACTTTTGCCTGTACGGCTCAGGCCCACTGCAACGAGATCTCGATCAATAGTCTGCGCAATTATTTCGCAGCGAGCTCGATAACCGCCGACCCAGGCATAATGGTCATCGTCGGTGTCGGCTTGATCGCGCTACGCGTGCTGATCGGAAAACGCTCCAAACCGCGCGCAAAAGATTCGGCGCATACCTGAGATTCACAAGGCGATTAATTTTACGTCAACCACGCTGCTTGCAGCGTGGAACCATTAAATGGGGTTTCCAATGGGGGTTGAACATCCCCTTTGGTCAAGGTCGGGGTCCATACCCCGGCCGCGAAGTGGTTTCGTTTATTGACGACTACCTTGCTGCTTTCGCGGGTGGCGCCAAACCGCTTTTCTTAGTTGAAGTTTGCCGCACGCTGGCTTTGGTCGCCTTGACGCGCCTGATCGAACTGGCGGTAAGCTTGCCATTCTTTTCGGTGTAGGTGAGCCGGACACTATCTCCCACCGCTAGCCTCTCGACCACATCCTTCGCCCCGTTTTGAACGACGAAATGTTTTTCACCCGCCGCGCCATTTATCGACAGGGTTCCACGACGTGAATCCATCGCGGAAACCTTGCCACGGTATTTGAGTAGCTTGGTAGTTTTCGTCGCGCCCGTCGGGCGGCTCTTTTGTGCCGATGATTCCGCCGAGCTCTTCGTCGGCGCTTTTTCGGCGCTAAATCCAGACCCGGACAAATTGAAAACCAACCAAAAACTTAACAGGAAGCCGAACTTTCGTTTCGTCAATTGCGCTTCCTCCACTGATTGCCGACGCCTGGCTCCCATCTCTGAGTGGCGTTAGCTAAACAATTCCTTTTTCCACTTCGCCATTACCGCTTGTTGTCGTTCTGGACTGATCTCAGCCGGGGGCGGAAACTTGTCCCGCCACTCGTAGGGCCGGCAAGCGTCGATGATCATGCGCGAGCTGAAGCCTTTGCGCTCCCTGGGAATGATCGGGTCGAGCGGGCCGCTCCAACAACGGCGCAAAATCTCTGCTGAATCCACCGGATCCGCGCGGCTGCACATCGCCCAAAGCACGTCGTTGATATCGTAGGCATCGATATCGTCATCGACCACAAGGATATAGCGGCCCAGATAGGCGGCGCCCTGGCACTGACTGGCGACAAGGCCGGCTTGGCGGGAGTGGCCGGGATAGCGCTGACGAATCGACAGAACGGTAAGAAAGCGGCGAAAGTAACTGGCCACGACCGTGACATCCGGCACACCGGCTTTTTCTACCTGGTCGCGAATGTACGCGGCGCGCAATAATTCGTAACAGTGCTCGGCGCGCGCCGTCGGCCGATATTCCGGCGACGCGGTGATGATAGGATCGTTGCGGTGATAGAGCCTGTGTACTTTTACCAACGGCTCCATCTTCTCGCCGCTGGCGTAGTATCCCGTCCATTCACTGAACGGTCCTTCTTCTTTGCCTTGATCCGGCAGGAACTCGCCTTCGATAGCGATCTCGGCGTAAGCGGGAATCGGCAAGCCGGTAAATTCGCCTTGAATAACTTCCACCGGCTCGCCTTTAATACCTCCAACAGCGTCGAACTCGCTCCGGCCATAAGGTTCCGGCCGGGTGGCAATCATGTGCAGCAGCGGATCGACGCCGAAACAGGCGACCACGGGACAAGGCTTGCCTTGATCGAAATATTTTTGCCGGTGCAGCCGGCCATGCTTTCCCGGTGAAATATTCATGCCCATCGAGTTCCGATCGTGCACCATGACGCGGTAGCAACCAACGTTGACCCAGCCTTCTTCGGGATCGCGCGTGATCACCACGTGTCCCGTGCCGATATATCTGCCGCCGTCGCGCTCATGAAAACGGGGTACGGGAAATTTGAATAGATCGATATCGTCGCCGGAAAATACATTTTCCATCACCGGCCCGGAGGAAACGGTCACCGGAGGAATAGACGCCGGTTTACCCAATCGTTCGCGCCAAGCTTTGATGAACCCTTCGCGGGTAATATCCAACGGCAGATTGGTCGTGAGCGCCGAGCGTTTCAAGCTCTCGAAGAAACCGACGAGAATTCGGTAACCGGCTGGATAGTCTTTAATCCGGTCGAAGAGCAGCGCCGGGCTGTTCTCCTTGTGTTTCGAGGCGAGCACAGACAGCGCGCCGATTTCCAAATTCCAGTCGGCGCCCTCGACGACTTTGAGCTCGCCCAGCTCTTGAACTTGCTGAATCCACTCGCGCACATCTTTGTAGCTCATGGTTTCCTCGATGTCCCTTCAGCTCAGTCAGAAGTACGAATTTAACCGGGTCTTTGCAAGCATGCGGCGGAATTGCTACACCATCTTCTCAAGGCTCGACCCATGAAGAAACTATTCGCCTCAATTCTAATTGCGGCATTGCTCTGTCTAAACATATCGGCTGGCGCGCAGGAAAAAGTCGTCGTCGGCCACTCGGCGCGCGCCGCGCTGTCGATCGGCCCCTTGCTTTACGGCATCGAGCGCGGCTTTTATTGCGACGAAGGCATCGATCTGGTCTATGTCTCGCTGCGCGCCGATCTCGGCATCAAGGCGCTGCTCTCCGGCGACATCGATTACAGCTACAGCACCGGCACGATTATCCGCGGTGCGATTCTCGGCGTGCCGGTAAGAAATCTAACCTTCGATTTTTCCCGCGTGATGCACGCGCTGATGTCGCGCCCCGACATCGCCAACGCCGCCGCGCTCAAGGGCAAGAGAGTCGGCGTCAGCTCTTTCGGCGCCACCGGCGATCTGGCGGCGCGTGTCGCGCTGCGTTCCATCGGCCTCGATCCCGAAAAGGATGTGACCATCATCACCCTTGGCCCCGATACGTTGCGCCACGCGGCGCTCGTAGCCGGCACGGTACAAGCGACGCATATCCCCGTGCCGCTCAATATCCAGCTCAAGAAAGAGGGCTACCACGAATTGGTCTACGCCGGAAAGATTCTCCAGCGCCCGCTCACCGGCCTCGCCACCAGTTTGGAAAAGATTCAGAAGCACCCCGGCCAGGTGCAGCGCATGGTGCGCGCCTTCCTGCGCGCCACCCGGGCGCTCAAAGCCGAACGGGCCGGCTTTATCGCTTTCGCACAGAAAAAATTCGGTTACTCGAAAGAAGTGATTGACGAAGCCTACAAATATCTCGTCGACGCCCTGGCGCAAGACGGCTTCGTCGAAGACAGCTCATTGCAAGCCGCCATCGACGAAGCGAAGAGTTTAGCAAAAATAAACAAGCCAATCAGTCATTCTGACGTCGTCGACTACAGCTTTCTCCGCGCGGCGGTAAGAAAGTAGAATGGCGCGAGCCATAAGTGGATTAGACTTATTCGCAACCAAGTTGCTTACCCTTGAGGGATCATCTCGATAAAACTCTTAAGAAAATAAAGGGTTGAGAAAACTCCTGCGACAGTCAAGATTTTGAATCCCGCGGATATTTCTCGTCCGCCAAAACCATCGCGGGCGAGGAGGAAAACGATAATCGGCAAAAAATCGAGCGAGAATCGATAACCCACCTGTAGCTGACCGGTCGAGCGCCACGCCAGCACAGCCAAAAGCACGATGGCGCAGTTAATAAGAGCGAGCCCACTGAAGCGATCAATTTTAAGCCATCCGAGATAGACCAGCCAAGGCGAAAGCAGAAACACGCTCATGCCGAAAGGATTCGTGGCGACAAAGGGAAACCTATCTGATGCTATGGGGAGCCCGAACAGAAAGATGGATAAATGTGGTATCACATTGGCAAGCGAGGTATCGGCAAAATCCCCCGGTGCGGGCAATTGATAGTTATATCCAGTTTCGAAAACCGAGTCGAAGCGGAAAAAGTTATACGCCGCGAGAAAAACCATCGGTACCGCAAACCCGGCCATCAGCGATAAAACAAGTTTGCTCTTCTGCTCCCTTGCCTGGAGCAAGGCAGCTGCCGCGTAAAGTAGGATGTTAAGACCAGCGGAAATCCGTGCGGTTGCCGTCAACCCGATTAGCAATCCAATCAACCACCACCTTCGGTGACCGAGCCATTCATGGAGGGCAAGAAAAATTAGAACAATTGCGATGACCTGAGCAAAAGGCCAGCTCATCGAAATCACAGCCACGCTCAAGTATGAAGACGATCCACAAAATGCGAGCGTCAACCAGCCGGATTCTGCCTTTGCACGGTGGCACCTTTGGCAGAGCCGAAAGCACAGTAAACCGGTCCAGAGCGAGAGCACCACGGATACATAGCCCTGATAAAAACTTGCGCCGGCAAGGCGGAAAAGTGACACGAGCGGCATAAGAATCACTGCCGGTAAGGGCCCTAGCGGCCAATAATGCCGTACGCCGTACGCCGCGGTGTCCTGCCAATGTTCGGGCATGGAAATGAAATAAAGTTTTCCATTAAGAAAGGATTCGGCCAACCGGACATATTGTTGTTCATGCCGCACTGATAAGCTGCCAAAGATCACTGTGGCGGCAACCAGCGACAAGCATCCTGCCAACAGCATGCGCTCTGTCGATTGGAGCTTTTGTTTACTAAATTGGGCTACGATCAACGACACTGTGCAACTTCCGTCACGCGCGATTGCCCTGCATGACGCCACGCGCAGCTCATGCTGCGCGCCTTGAAAAACGAACGGGCCGGCTTCATTTCATTCGCGCAGAACAAATACCGTTACTCTAAATAAATGATGCAAGAAGCCTACAAATATCTCATCGACGCCCTGGCGCAAGACGGCTTCATCGAAGACAGGTCATTGCAAGCCGCCATCGACGAAGCGAAGAGTCTAGCGAAAACGACCAAAACGATCAGTCAATCTGACGTGGTTGACTACAGCTTTCTACGCACGGCGGTGAAGAAATAGTAATCGAGCCCTCCCGCAACTCGCAACTATTTCAGAGCCTCCTGCGCCAGGGAAAAATCGAAGACCCGTTCCACCGCCACCGTCTCTTTGATCCGTAACGCTTCCCTGGCCGTATCGAGAATTTCCCGCGCGGCATCGGCGTCTAAAATACCAGTCAAAGAAATAACCTGATGATCCTCGTCATACATGCGCCGCGCCATTTTTGCATCGCTGACCGCGAGTTTTTTCTGAATGTAGGGAATCATCACTTCGGGATTGTCCAGGTAAAACTTCAGCGCGCAGTTCCAGCCACGTAAGAATCGAACGACGTTGCCGCGCTTCTGTTTTATCGCCGCATCGGTCGCCACCACGCCGGTTTGCAGGTAACGGATATGATCGCGGCCGCGCGCCATGGTGCGAAAACCTCGGTCGATCGCAAGATAAGTTGTCGGCGGCGTCACCATCCCCGCTGAGACTCTGCCGCTCAACAGCGATTGCAAGCGCGCCGGCGAGTCCATGCTGAGCAGCGTCACATCTTTCTGCGCGTCGAGTCCCTTGGCTTGCAGCACACGCCGCGTGATCACCGCCGCGGTGCCTTCCAACGAACCAACGGCGATCGCTTTGCCTTTCAAGTCAGCCGGCGCCGTTATCGACGGATGGACGATCAGATCGTGCACCGGCCGGTCATGGGTGACGTTAACGATCTTGATCGGCAGGCCGCGCAGCGCCGCCGCCAGACCGCTACCGGCGTGGCAGGTGACATCGATCTCGCCGGCCATCAAGCTGCTCAAGCCAATCACGCCGCGCACCACGAGAACTTGCAAATCCAATCCCTCTTGGGCAAAGAAGCCGCGCTCTTGCCCGTAGTAAAGATGCGCGTAGCTGAGCGTCGGACCCGGTATGCTGATGAAAAAGCGCTCGGCCGCCACGCAATGACTGCTCAGCAAGAGTAATTGCAGGATCGCTGCGGCGATCAGTCGCTGAATTTGTGTCATGGTGACTCCCTCTGTATTTTAATGGTTAAAAGTTTTCGCAGCTTGAGAAAACTTTCTGGTGGCGTGCGGGAAAGCCGGGCGACCAGCCGGTTGCCCCAACGTCTTCCTTGCGTACTTTGCGTTCTTTGCGGTTAAATTTTCCCTCATCTTCGACGGCTCATTTACTCACGGTTCCGGCAAATCGTCCAGCCGAATAAACCACGCGTCCACCAACTAGCGTCAGCAAGGACTCCAAAGATCGAATCTGATCTTCGGGCACGGTCAGGTAGTCGGCGCTGAGCACCGCTAAGTCAGCGAGTTTGTCGACTTCGATGGAGCCCTTGCGCTGGGTATCGCCGCTGAACCAGGCACTGCCTATCGTATACATGCGGAGCGCCTCCTCGCGGGATAGGTTTTGGCTCTTGTCGCGAATCGCCGTTCCGGCCGCGCTCTTTCCCGTCACCAGCCACCAGAGCGAAAGCATCGGCGAAAAATTGAT
>Ga0137437_1000190_pt1 | contig 17380 bp, 14 predicted proteins | sample EasRivERMGT138_2_FD_102332 | JGI IMG/M metagenome (GOLD analysis project Ga0137437, IMG submission 102332) | Soil microbial communities from meander-bound floodplain in the East River, Colorado, USA - East River MetaG ERMGT138_2 | ecosystem: Environmental > Terrestrial > Soil > Floodplain ...
GCCTGGACGAGGTTCGGGAGAAGTGCGATGCGAATGCAATGGCCTCGAGCGAAGCAGAATGCCGCCGTGATCCGACCCATTTCGCGACTCGCGGCCACGCTGATTGCGTGCCTGACGAGTGTTGCCTTTGCACCTGCGGTCTTCACGCGGGCGGAGCCGCAAGGGCCGCCTGTCTATCAACAACTGAAGTCCTTTGGCAGGCCGGCACCTGGCCAATACCCCTTCGCCAGAATGATCCAGGGAACGGATGGCACGCTCTACGGCACGGCGTCTGTCGGCGGCAGTGGTGGCTACGGAACGGTGTTCAAGATGGAGCCGGACGGCACCGGCTTCACCGTCCTCCAGAGCTTCGACAATTCCACGACCGGCGGTTACCTCGAGTCCGAACTGATCCAAGGAACGGACGGTGCGCTCTACGGCACGGCCGAACGGGGCGGCAGCAGCGGCTACGGCACGCTGTTCAAGCTGAACCCGGACGGCACCGGCTTTACCGTAATCCTGAACTTCGACGATTCCACGACTGGCGCGAACCCGTATGCCGGGCTTATCCAAGGGACCGACGGCGCGCTCTACGGAACGGCGTCCAACGGCGGCAGCAGCGGCTACGGGACCGTATTCAAGGTGAACACCGACGGGTCGGGCTTCACCGTCCTCCGGAACTTCACTAACTCCAAAGCCGCGTACCCCCGTGCCGGGCTGATGCAGGGGACAGACGGTGCGCTCTACGGCACGGCCTCCGCGGGCGGCAGCGGCGGTTACGGGGCGCTGTTCAAGCTGAACCCGGACGGCGGCGGCTACAAAGTCCTTTACAGCTTCGACGGTTGGCCGAGCGGCGCGAATCCCTTCGCCGGACTCATCCAGGGAACGGACGGCGCGCTCTACGGCACGGCGACCAGTGGCGGCAGCAGCGGTCATGGGACCGTGTTCAAGCTGAACCCGGACGGCACCGGTTTCAACGTCCTCCTGAACTTCGACAATTCCTCTACGGGCGAGAAGCCGTATGCGGGATTGACGCAGGGGACGGACGGCGCGCTCTACGGCACGGCTTACAGCGGCAGCAGCAGTCGCTACGGAACCGTGTTCAAGCTGAACTCGGACGGCACCGGCTTCACCGTCCTCCTGAACTTCGACTATTCCACGACTGGCGCGAACCCGTATGCCGGACTGATCCAAGGGTCGGACGGTGTGCTCTACGGCACGGCCGTGCAGGGCGGCACCACCGAATTGGGCACGCTGTTCAAGCTGAACTCGGATGGAACCGGCTTCACGGTCCTCAAGACCCTCCTATTCGGTGCAGACCCAAGCGAGAGCGGCGGTTACCCCGGTGGCGGGCTGATGCAGGGGACGGACGGCGCGCTTTACGGCACCACGTCCTCCGGCGGCAAATACGGCTACGGCAACCTCGCGGGGTACAACGGCTACGGCACCGTTTTCAAGGTGAACTCGGACGGCACCGGCTTCACCGTCCTCCTGAACTTTGACAGTGCCACGACCGGCGAGAAACCCTATCCCGGACTGACGCAGGGGACGGACGGCGCGCTCTACGGCACCACGATGGTGGGCGGAAGCGGCGGCGGCGGCACGGTGTTCAAGCTGAACCCGGACGGCACCGGCGTCACCGTCCTCGTGAATCTCGACCATTCCACGACTGGCTGGAACTCCGATGCCGGACTGATGCAGGGAACGGACGGCGCGCTCTACGGCACGACGGCCTACGGCGGCAGCAACGACTCCGGGACAGTTTTCAAACTGAATCTGGACGGGACCGGCTTCGCCGTCCTCCAGGATTTCAATCGTTCCACGACCGGTGCGACGCCCGTTGCCAAGCTGATTCAGGGAACGGACGGCGCACTCTACGGCACGGCGGCCTACGGCGGCAGCAACGACTCTGGGACGGTGTTCAAGCTGAACCCGGACGGGACCGGTTTCGCCGTCCTCCAGAACTTCGACGGTGCCGCGACCGGTGCCAGCCCCGAAGCTGAGTTGATGCAGGGGACGGACGGCGCGCTCTACGGAACGGCGTATTACGGCGGCAGCAATGGATACGGCACGCTGTTCAAACTGAAACCGGACGGCACCGGCTTCACCGTCCTCCTGAACTTCGACAATGCCACGACTGGCGCGAAGCCACTTGCCGGAGTGATCCAGGGGACGGACGGCGCGCTCTATGGCACGGCGAATTCCGGCGGCAGCAACGACACCGGAACGGTCTTCAAGCTGAACCCGGACGGGACCGGCTTCGCCGTCCTCCTGAACTGCGACGGTTCCACGACCGGCGCCTATCCGCGTGCCGCTCCAATGCAGGGGACGGATGGCAACCTCTACGGCACGACAGGCGGCGGCGGCGATTTCGATCTCGGCATCGTCTTTCGTCTGGTCATGGACTGCACCGCCTCTTGGTCGAATTACGGCGCCGGCTTCGCGGGCACGCATGGCGTCCCGGACTTCACGTCCAGCGCCAACCCGGTGCTCGGCACGACGATCACGTTTGCGATCGACAACTCACTCGGGAGCGACACGGTCGCATTCCTCATCGCCGGACTGAACCGGGCTGCGTTCCCGTTCAAGCAAGGCACGGTGCTCGTGGACCCGTTCCGCGACTGGCTCCTCGTCCTGCCGCTCTCGATCCCTGCCCCGGGACTGTCGTTGGACGTCGGCATCCCCGACGACGAATCACTCTGCGGGCTTCGCTTCGATTCGCAGGTCCTCGAGATTGATTCCGGTGCGGCGCAAGGGGTGTCGTTCACGTCAGGCTTGGAACTCGTGCTCGGGGATTGATCGGATGCGAGCGCGGGCAGGATGCAGGCCCTGCTGCATCTCCGCCCCGGCGCACGACCTGGATCGCCTGCTTCGAGCGAGCGACGAGCCGCTGCTCGATCGAGGGAGGGCCGTGCTCGCTCCAGCGCGATCGGCTCCCTGAGTGGGACGGGGGTGCGAACGGCTCCCGGTTCGAGTCTGCCTTTGGGGTGCCCGAGTAGGACTCGAATGGCGAACGCGGGTCGCCGAGAGCACCAGGGGCCGGGGAGCACGGCGGCGGCGCATGATCCGCTCGTTCGGCGGACGTCCCATCGGAAAGTCGATGACGAAGTCGACGGCTGAACCACCGGTTCGGCGCGGTCAGAACGCAGCTGCGACTCGATTTCCAACGCGATGCCGCGGATTCTGAGCGGCCAGTCGTACGCGATCCCGGATTCCGTCGCTATCGTCCGATCCCGTGGTGCGTGACTCCCGATGAAGTACTCCGTGCGATTGCGGTCGACCGATCGAGTCCTGGTCTCCGGCGTCCTGCCTGCGACGACCGACCTGTTGTCGACGCGCCTGACTCACGTGCCATCGATGGCGCCGCTCCCCGAGATCGCGTGGTTTTCGGCCGCCGATGCATCGCGCGCAGAACTGATTCAAACACGTGGCCGCCTGTGCGGCCCCATTGGAATTGCGGTGATGACTTCCAAGTCCGAGCCGCGAACAGAATGACCGGAGATTGAGAATGGGAACGAAGTTGTATGTCGGAAACCTGTCGTACTCGACCACGAGCCAGGAGCTGAACGACATGTTCACCGCTCATGGGTCGGTGAAGAGCTCGGACGTGATCATGGACCGCGAGACCGGCCGCTCGAAGGGCTTCGGTTTCGTGGAGATGGGCGCGGACGCGGAAGCCAAGGCGGCGATCGCGGCCATGAACGGCGTGCAGATGAACGGGCGCGCATTGACCGTCAACGAGGCAAAGCCGCGGGAACCGCGGACGGGCGGATTCGGCGGCGGCGGCAGCCGCTACTGAGACTGCTGTTCGACGTGACGAATGAACGGGCCGGTGCGCACTGCACCGGCCCGCGTCGTCAGTGCCCCGTTCGCTGCGACGGAACCTGCGTGGCTGAAACCGAAGTCCTGGACGAATTCGATGGCAGAAGCTGCGGCCTCCGTCTTGGTGTGCAGGTGCGGTGCGCCGATGAGCGGTGCCGCGCAGAACGGTCACGTCTGGTCGTGCAGCAAGAATCACCAGTTTCGCGTGACGGCGGCCGGTACGACGGTCTGCGCGATCGCGACTCGCGGCGACCGGGCCTGCGGCGTCGACGACAATCGCAACTACTTCTGGCGCCCGAGCCCCGGGAGCCTCGAGGTCCGAGCGTCGCCGCGCTGAGCGCACGCCGACTCGATCTGCGGGTGCGGCCGCCTCACTCTCGTGGTTCGTGTCTCGTCCTCGAAGAACGAGACGGTCTCGTTCGCGCCATCGAGTCGTCGCGCCGTCACCCACGCGCGGCGATCGATCGTCGTGACTCCGACGACCTGGAAGACGGCGGTGCCGCGGCTGTCGTCGTGACGGGAAAGTTGATGCGCGAGGGAGTACCTGGCGGGACGATCGCGGGACCAGTCGGCGATCTCGGATCGACCCGGCACGCGTCGCTCGAGCCTCAGGTTGTGGTCGTCGACGCTCACGCCTCCGAACGAATCGGTGTCGACGAGAGTCGCTCGCGCGGACGAGAACGTCGAAGCGCGAAGACGGACACCGACGACGAGACGCGGCAGCGGCGGTTTCGGAGCGGGCATGCCCGTGAGCATGCCGGCGGGACGCGACGCGGCGCAGAACGGATTCGCACCCGGACCTGATCGGCGGGACCTGCGAGCGTTCACGAAGTCTGTCGTGCCGTCTCCGACCGCCCGACCTCTGCGCCGGAGTCGTATCGTGGCACGCTGTGAACGAAACATCGTCGGATGCGGCCGATCGCGTGCTCGCGTACCACGAGCGCACGAAGCATCGGCCGCATCGCTACGCGGCGTCGCTCGGCTACCTCGACTGGGAATCGCAACCCGACCCGTTCCGTACCTATGAGGCGGCGCCGCGCGTGGAGCTGCCGTTCGCCGCCGCGCAGTTGCCGACCGCGTACGCCGACCTGTTTCGCCGCGCGGCGGTGCCGCCGGCCACGCTGTCTCTCGCTTCGCTCGGGACCCTCTTCGAGCTCGCCCTCGGCATCACCGCCTGGAAGCGCTACCAGTCGGCGCATTGGTCGCTGCGCGCGAACCCATCCAGTGGAAACCTCCATCCGACCGAGGGTTGGGCGCTGCTGCCGGAGCTCGAGGGTCTCCCGTCGGGGGTCTACCACTACCTCTCACGCGACCATGTTCTCGAGCGGCGCTGCACGTTCACCCCGTCGGACGCCGCAGCGGTGGCGCGACACGTCGGCGAAGGTGGATTCCTCGTCCTGCTCACGTCGATCCGATGGCGCGAGGCGTGGAAGTACGGCGAACGAGCCTTCCGCTACTGCCAACACGACGTCGGTCATGCGCTCGGCGCTCTCCGGTTGGGCGCCGCGGCGCTCGGTTGGTCGGCGGCACTCGTCGACGATCTCGGTGACGAGCGCCTGACACAGTTGCTCGGGCTCGATCGTGAGGAGGACTTCCGACTGCTCGCGTCCTTCGATCGGGAGCACCCCGAGACGGCGCTCTGGATCGCGCCGGCTGCGACGACGGCGGACGCACGAGCGGTCGCGACGACGGCGGACGAACTCGTGGCCTGCGCGCAGCGCGGCACCTGGGCATGCCAGGCGAATGCCTTGAGTCGATCGCACGTGGATTGGGCTGCGATCGACGCCGTCGCCGAGGCGACACGGCGACCCACCGCGGGGTCCTTCGACCCGGATGCTGCGATGCCCGAACGGCTCCTGCCTCCGCTGCGGTCGAAGTCGACCGCTCCCGCTGCGACGCTGATCCTCGGTCGACGCAGCGCGGTGGCGTTCGACCGGACCACTTCGATCAGTTCGGACACGCTTTTCGCGATGCTCGACGCGACGTTGCCGCGGTGGGATGCGCCGCCGTGGGACGCGTTCCCGTCTTCACCGCGCATCCACCTCGGCGTATTCGTGCACCGGGTGCGCGACCTGGCTGCGGGCCTCTACCTGCTCGAACGCAGTCCGACGGCGCACGACGGATTGCGCGACGCGGTGCGCAAGGACGCGCTCTGGTCGAGGGTCTCCGGCTGCCCCGACCACCTGCGATTCTTCGCGCTGATCCACGGGGATCTGCGCGACACCGCGCGCATCGTGAGCTGCAACCAGGACATCGCCGCCGACGGCGCCTTCAGCCTCGGCATGCTCGCCTCGTTCGAGCCCGTCGTGCGCGCGGCGCCACATGATTACCGCCGCCTGTTCTGGGAGGCTGGCCTGGTGGGGCAGGTCCTCTACCTCGAGGCCGAGGCCGCCGGCGTCCGCGCGACCGGCATCGGGTGCTACTTCGACGACCTCTTCCATGAGTTGCTGGGCCTGACCGACCGGCGATACCAGAGCATGTACCACTTCACCGTGGGCGGCCCGGTCGAGGATCCGCGACTGCAGACGGAGCCGGCGTACGGCCACCTTCGTGACCGAACGAGCGAGTCTGCCGCTGCACGCCCTGTGGATGTCGAGCGGTTCAACGGGTCGGAAGGGTCGTGACCCGGGGCCTCCACGATGCTCCCCGTTCGAGCGCCGCGTCCTTGGTGAGGTCGAGCTTTCGATCGGTACCGACCCAGACGATGAAGAGGTCCGAGTCGGCGTGCTTGCCCGAACCGGCGAGGTTCGCGGGTCCGTCCGTCGGCGTCGCATCCGCCGAGCTGACCAGGAGCGCCGTCCCGTCCGGCGACCATCCCCACGCCCAGTCCATGCCGGAGGTCGAGAAGACCTTCGTCGGGTTGCTGCCGTCCTCCTCCGCCATGAAGACGTCGTACATGTCGATCACCGGCAGTTCGCCTTCCTTCATCTCGGCGCCCGGCTTCCCGTCGACCCGCTTCTTCTTCGTCGCGTCATCCAGCTTCAGGTCGGCAACCTTGCTCGACGTGAACGCGCACCGGTGAGGCGTCGCGTAGCTCCAGACGCCTCCGAGCTGCGGAACGAGTGAAAGGACGGGAATCGTCGCCAGGAAGCTCGTCAGCGTCCCGTCCGCGGCGAGAAGCTGCAGCGTGGGAGCACAACCGCCCGACGAGACGAGCAGCGTCTTGCCGTCCGGCATCCACGTCCCCGTGATGCCCTCCTTCAGCCCGGTCGTGCTCGAGAGCTTCGAGGTCTTCTTGCTTGCGACGTCGACGATCACGAGGTCATCGCCTGAACTGCAGAGGATCCGGTCGCCCTTGGGCGACCACGACAGCGGACAGAATTCGGGATCGACGGCGACTTCGAGCGACTGTCTCGACTTCGTCTTCCAGTCGAGCAGGGTCAGCGTCTTTCCGGAGACGAACGCGATCCGATCGCCGGACGGCGACCATGACGGAAAGACGTCGGCATCCTTTCCCGTCGTTGCAAGTTGGACATTCGAGCCGTCCTCCAGGCACGAGTACAAACGGAACGTCCCGTCGCGATCGGACGAAAAGACGATGAGGCCATCGCTGGTCACGGGCACCGCTGCTTGTCGCGGTGCGTCATCAGTGACGGCGAACCCAAGACTCATGGCAATGGCCATGGCCGGAAAAGCGGTGACACTCATTCGATGCTCCGAGGGCGATCGCGGGTCTTGGAGAGCGCAAGCCACGCCGGTTCAGTGCAATCGTCGAGCCTCGTCCGGCTGCGAACGGATCAACGCGCTCGACCTGACGCGGCGTCCGCCGCATCGATTCCGTCAGCTCGCGAACGAAAGCGTGCGCTGGATCACCCAGAACATGGCGATCGTGCCGATCGCATAGGGGGGCACCAGTTCGATCCAACGCGGCATCGGAATGCGGATGCGCCGCGACATCGCGTTGGTCGTGACGATCATTGCCAGCACCGTGCCGATGAACAGGACATGGCCGGACTCGACGCCGAGGCTGAAGAAGAGCAGCGCCGTCGGGATGTGTGCGACTGGCAGTCCGGCGTCGTTCAGGCCGCCGGCGAAGCCGAGGCCGTGGATCAGCCCGAAAGCGAAGGCGACGATCCAGGGCGAGGAGGTCGTGATGCTCGCGACGCCGCGCCGCATGCGGACGATCTCCGACGCGACGAAGACGATGCTGAGCGCGATCACCGCCTCGACCGGACGCGGCGGAATGCGGACGTAGCCGAGCGTCGCCGCCGTCAGCGTGATGCTGTGGGAGAGCGTGAATGCGGTCACGGTCTTCACCAGCTTCCAGCCGCCGCGCGTGATGATCAGCAGGGCGAGCACGAAGAGCAGGTGGTCGATGCCGGTGAGGATGTGCTCGACGCCGAGCACGACGTAGGTGCGGGCGACCTCCAGGACGCCGGGCGAAGCCTCGACCACGAAGGACGGGGCGGACGGCGTGAGCCGGGTGACCTGCGTCGAGCCGTCGAGGCGTTCCGCCCGCACCAGCACGTCGGTCGTCGTCGCGGCGAGGCCGTTGATGCGGATCGTCCCGCCGGTCAGTCCGCCCGCGCACCGGAAGGTCCAGCGTTCGGTGTATGCGTCGTTGACCATGGTCGCGCGTGGTTCGGCGACGTTGGTGCAGCTCGCCGGGAGTTCCACGTAGATGCCGAGGCGCAGGTTCTCGCCCTGACCCGGCACCTTCCAGAGTGCGGACCACGTCTCCGTTCCGGTCTGCCGCAACTCGAGGTAGGCCGGGCGCACTTCGTGCGCGACGCCTTCGCGCGCGAAGGTCGCGAACGCCGCGAGGAGCACGCAGACGACGAGCGCGTGCTTCATGTCACTTGGACGCCGCGACGTCCGACGCGTCCTCCGGATCGCGCATCTCGACGGTCACCGTGTATCGCTGGAGCAACGCCTGATAGAAGTCGCGGTTGCACTGGATGCGCCGGGCATTCGCCCATTCGCGCCGCACGGCGTCGCGCACCTCGGCCAGCTCGGGCACGCGCCCTTCGGTTCGTTCGGTGACCCGAACCAGGTGGACACCGTAGCCCGATTCGACCGGCCCGTGCCACCGGCCGGGCGCGAGGCCGACCAGGGATTCCGCGAACTTCTCGCCAAACTGCTTGCCGATCTCGCCGACCGGCGTCGACTGGAACGACTCCTCGAGCAGGAGTGAATCGCCGAGCACCGAGCGGTCGGCGGCGGCGGCGTCCGACGTCAGCAGCGCCAGGGCCTGCGCGACGTCGCGGGCGAGGTGATCGCCGCGCTTGTCCGGATCGAAACAGACCTGGCGGAAGGTCAGCCGCGGCTCGACGCGAAACGAATCGGGGTGCGCCTGGAGATAGGCACCGAGATCGGCGTTGGTCGGTTCGCTCTCCGCGGCGATGTCTTCGGAGACGAATTCGAGCTTCTGCCGCAAGCGGCGCCGGATGACGGAGTCACCCTGGTCGAGCCCCATCGCGATCGCCTCGCGCGTCGCGATCTCCTCGCGGACCCAGTCGTCGATCAGCCCCTTCAATTCGGCAGCGCTCGGCGCCCGCTGCCAGGTCTTCGCGAAGCCCGCCGCGAGGTGCTCGACCTGACCGACGGTGACGACGATCTCGTCGGGAGCGCGCCGGTCGCCGGACCGGGAGATCCGAGCGTAGGCGATGAAAAGCGCCGCCCCGAGCAGGAGAAAGTGGAGCAGCGGTTCCTGGAGGAGTCGCTTCATGTCGTCGTCGCGCGCCATCGAGCTCGAATCGGGGTCGAGTCAGTTCGCCGGCGTGTACCAGATCGGCGAGGTGTAGGCGCGCTCCTGCGTCGTCATCGGGACGTTCGGTGGCATCTTGATGCCGAAGCGCTGCGCCTCGTACGCGGTCCAGCGCGGCGTCGGGATCTCGAAGACGCGCGCGTAGTAGAAGGCGGGCTGTTTCGCGTCGAACTCCGGGTCGATCCAGACCGTGGCGAGCTCGGGGGCGCCGATCGTGTTCTTCCAGGTCGCTTTCTCGACGTCGACCGTGTTGCCGACCGGCGGGAGCTTTCCGTCCGCGCCCGGCTTGCGATCGCCGCTCCAGACGACGTCGTAGATCTTCTCGTGCGTCTTCCCGTCCGCGTCGAGCCAGCCCTTGACGACCTGGATGCGATCGAGGTTGCCGCTGTAGGAGTCCTTCAGCGCGGCGACGAGGAAGGTCGGCGGCTTGCCGGCCTCGGCCTTGCGCAGATCGCCGCCCATCGGGACGCCCTTCGCGTAGCCGATCCCGGCCGGCAGCCGCGACTGCGCGTCGTCCGCCGTGAAGTCGAAGCCGCCGAAGAAGCGGACGACCATGCGCGGACCCGTCGTCGCGTAGGTCTCCTTGCGCTTGATGGCGTCGAAGATCGCCTCGCGAGTGTTCTCCATCGCCCAGACGCCGGCATAACCGGCCGCAGCCTGCTGCCATCCGTGGATGGTGAACTTCGGGTCGGGCGCCGCGATGACGACGTGCTCCCAGCGATGCGGCCCCGGCTCGACGCCGGAGTGCTTGCCGAAGAAGTTGTCCTCCTCGACCGCCGAGAGCGCGGTGTGCGAGTCGGTGCTGCCGACCATCCCGAACTTGAACGGATTGACGCCGAGCTTCCGCTCGAGCACGAGCCCGTTCTTCAAGGCCTCGCGCGCATACTCGTATTGCAGCATCTCGGGCTTCTTCGCCTCGGTGCCGTTCAAGTTCGACTTGTCCCACTTCTCGTAGTCGGCGAACTCGTCGTTCGGCGAGAGGAACGGGTGCGCCTCGCTGTCTCCCTTGATCTGGGTGACCTCGATGACCTTCTCGAAGCGGGCGCGCAGCGTCGCGAGCTCCTTCGTGTAGGGCTTGCCGTCGAACGTCTCGACCGAGAACATCCGGCCGTTGCTCAGATTGCCGTTGTGTGGGATGGCCAGGACTTCCGCGCCGGTCTGCTTCTCGAACTCGGCCAGGAACTTCCAGAGGTCCTCGGGATTCTGGCTGTCGAATTGAGAGAAGGGGACCGTGCGGTTCGCCACGCTCGAATCACCGCGGAAGAGCACGTTGCGGTGGAGATTGTTGCCGCCCATCGTGGTGTATTCCCAGCCGATGATCGCGGTGAAACGGCCGGGCTCGTTGTATTTGTCGGCGACCGCCGTGTAGGCCTGCCAGGCGTTTCGCACGGCCTTCTCGCTCTTGATCGGCGCCTCCTTGCCGCAGAGCGAGGTGACGATCTCCATCGCCGTCTCGAAGACCTTGTCCTTGTCGCCGCTCTTCAGCGCGTCGTACCACTTCCTTCCGATCTCCGTCGCGAGGATCTCGGGGTCGCCGCTCAGCAATTGGGGCATCAGGCCGTACATCTCGGCATGGTCGGAGATCACCAGGAAGTCGAGCGGCCGCGAGAGCCTCGCGCGCAACCCGTAGGTGGAGCTGACCTCCTCGCCGCGCGCGAACCGGAAGGCGTCCTCCTGCCCGATACGGCACATCGTGCCCGCGTCGACGGAGATCGCGGTGTGCAGGTGAGTGTCGCCGAAGAAGACGCGGGTCGGAAAGTTGCGGCCGGCGTAGGGGGAGAACTGCGGCTTGGCGAGAGGTGCGACGTCCTCCTTCGTGATTCCCTCGTCGTTGCCGGACTCCTGGGCCGGGGCGACGGATGCCGTGGCGAATGCGGCGAGAACGAAGACGACTTGTGAGATGCGGCGCATGTTTCGGCGGGTCCTTCGTGGACTTCCAGTCACTTGGACGGGGGAGGGTACCCGTTGGGCGCGACCCGTCGTCCGTGATCGGCGTAGCGTAGCGAGGCCCGCGTCTCGATCGGCCGACCGCAGGTGGCCGAGAGCACCTGGGGCAGGGGAGCACGTTCGAACGCGATGCCGCGGATTCGGAGCGGCCAGTCGTACGCGATCCCGGCTTCCGTCGCTATCGTCCGATCCCGTGGTGCGCGACTCCCGATGATGAAATGCTCCGTGCGATTGCGGTCGACCGATCGCATCCGTCCCCGAGATCGCGTGGCTTTCGGCCACCGATGCATCGCGCGCAGAACTGACTCAAACACGTGGCCGCCTGTGCGGCCCCATTGGAATTGCGGTGATGACTTCCAAGTCCGAGCCGCGAACAGAATGACCGGAGATCGAGAATGGGAACGAAGTTGTATGTCGGAAACCTTCCGTACTCGACCACGAGCCAGGAGCTGAACGACATGTTCACCGCTCATGGATCGGTGAAGAGCTCGGACGTGATCATGGACCGCGAGACCGGCCGCTCGAAGGGCTTCGGTTTCGTGGAGATGGGCGCGGACGCGGAAGCCAAGGCGGCGATCGCGGCCATGAACGGCCTGCAGATGAACGGGCGCGCATTGACCGTCAACGAGGCAAAGCCGCGGGAACCCCGGTCCGGCGGTTTCGGCGGCGGCGGTGGTGGCGGCGGCAGCCGCTACTGAGATTGCCGGTCGACGTGACGATCGAACGGGCCGGTGCGCACTGCACCGGCCCGCGTCGTTTTCACCCCGCGAAAAGGCGCCGCCCGCTTGCGGCGGGCGGCGCCCGTGCACGTACGAATCGCAACCTCCCTCGGAAGGGAGGCAGCAACCGGTCCTGCTACTCGTCGTTCCCGTGGATGCGCCCCATCCGGTGGTCCAGCACGTAGGTGGCGACGGCAGTGCCGGTGGCCCCAGCGACCGCGCAGGCGCCGCGGAAGTGGATGCCGGCGAAAACGCGGGCATCGGCGACCTCGTCGAGCGCCGCAGAGAAGCTCGAGAAGGACCGGACCCAGTTGAGGTCCGTCTGAGACTTTACGGTGAACGAGGTCGCGTCACCGAAGAAGTCGGCCAGCACGGCGGTCGCCGCGCCGGATGCGCTCGAATGGCCCGACGTGTACTCCGGGAACGGCGGCGTCGCCAGCAACGGCGTCCATGACAGATCCTCGACGGTGTCGTCGTTGCCGTCCGTGTCCGCCAGGCGGATGGCCGTGATCGGACGCCAGAACTCGTAGAAGTACTTCGCATCCCAGCACGCGATGATCGCGTCGGCAGTGGCGAGGCTCATCGACGCCAGGAGGCGCGCATTCTCGGACAGGTCGTTGTCGGTCTGTGCGATGAGGTCGAGCGCGACGCGGGTCCAGAGGAAAGTGGGGGTCGACGCCTGCCAGAAGCGGCAGGAGTCGGTCTGGTCCGCAGTCCGCAGCGTGCTGCCGAGGCTGCCCATCTCCTTGACCTCGTTGAACTCCACGGCGTACTGATCGCTGTCCAGCGCGGGCGGACCCGCGGGGCGGAACTGGTCGTGCGCGAGGATCCCCCACGGAGTCAGGGTGGCGAGCTGCGGCACCGAGCCGGGCAGGAACAGCGGCGGCGTCGGACGCCAGCGGCCCGTTTCGGTCCCGCCGACGAAGGGAGGCGGCGCCGGGGTGAACCCATCGGTGCTCCTCCAGTCCAGGATGGCCTGGGCGACGTCCTGTCCCCACGCGACGCCGCGGTCGAGGGCCTTCCCGCCGTCGGCGATCGCGGCCAACGACGCGGTCCGCTTGGCGTTCAGGTCGGCAGATTGCGCCGGGAACCTCGTGACCAGGATCACGTAGGCCGCCTGGACGGCTGCAGCGCGCTTCGACGCGCCGCGCGGCGCGTCGGCGACCACGTAGATCGGTTCGTACCGTCGCTCGATTCCGTTCACCGCATCGAACACCGCCGACGAGACGAGTGCTGCCTCGCGCGTGCCGACGGGGGGACTGACCCCCGCGTTGATGAGGGCGACGAGCATGTGCTCGTGCCAGTCGGTCACTTCGTCGGCGCGGGCCGCGCCGGTCAGCAGAGCCGCCAGCACCGGGACGGCGCCCCATCGGGAGAGTTTCGAACGCTTCATCGGATACCCCTTCTGGCCTGCGATGGGATTTGGGCATCGTCACGGCGCGCAGGCGGGCGCCATGGCCATATCGCGCCGGCGGGGGATTGCTTCGCGGTCAGGACCCCGCCGGCCGCCGGTCACTTCACTTCTTCGCTGCGCAGGCCAAGACGACAACGGCCCTGCGATCCGAAGAGCAAGATTCCGGAAGTTCTCGCAGACCGGTCGGGCAGACCGGTCGGGACGACGAGCTGCGGATCAGCGCGGCCGCTTGCCCGCATGCTCCTCCGCCGCCTTGACCCATTTCTCCACCGCTGCGTCGATGACCTTCTCGCCGGGAGCGGCGACCCACTTGTTCCGGATCACACCCTGGTCATCGATGAGATAGAGGGTCGGCGTGCTCATCAGACTCCATTTCCGGGCGATCGCGCCCGCGCCGGCCTGACCCGGATCCGCGAAGGAGCGCCACGTCAGGTTCTCCTTCGTCACGACCCTTCGCAGCTCCTCGACCGTGCAGCCGCCGACGTTGACGCCGAGCAACACGAAGGGGCGGCCTTCCATCCTCGTCACGAGCGACCGCTCGTGGGGCCATGCGGCCCGTCAGGTGAGTCAGACCTGGCTCCAGAAGTCGAGCAGCACGACCTTGCCGCGCTCGCCGCTGAGCTTGAAGGACACGCCGTCCGGGTCGACGCCCTCGATCTCGGGCGCCACCTTGCCGACGCGCAGATTCCGCAGGTCGAAGAGCTCCGACCGGGCACGCTCGCCGATCGTGGCGTCGTCCGGGAGCTTCACGTCGCCCTGCTCCTTCGCGATCCGCTCGAGGAGCGCGTCGGCTTCCGCGGTGAAGTGGTCCCCGTCCTGTCGCATCAAGTGGTCGATGTAGTCGCGGCCGAACAGCTCCTCGAACTGCCGGGCCGCTTCCGGCTGCTCCTTCAGCAGATCGATCCTCTGCGAGCGGAGGTTCAGGAAGTGAGCCAGCGAGAGGACGGCCACCGCCTGCACTTCCGGCTTTGGGTTCGACTTCGCGACCGCGCGCAGGAAGGTCTCGTACTCCTTGCAGAATCCCCACGAGAGGCGCTGGCAGAGCGGCCCGAGCTGGTCGCTCTGGACGTGGTCACGTCGAAGGAGCGCGAGCGCGCGCTCGACCGCATCGTTCTTGCCGACGATCTCGACCGGCCACGGCGTCGTGTTCACCTGCCACACCGCCTGCGTCAGGGCCTCCCGCGCGATCGGATCGGCGGGGTATCTCTCGGCCAGTTCCACGAATCGCAGCGCGACTTCGTAGCGGACCTTGTAGGCGTGGCCGACCCACTGGATCCGTTCCTCGTCGGACAGGACCTTTCCGGGCGATCCGACCTCGCACGCCTTGAGCAGCTTCTGGTACTGCTCCGCGGGAGATTCAGGAGGATCCTGCGCGTCGACGTGTCGCGTCATGCAGAGCCCGACGGCGAGCACCACGAACCACCCGATTCGTCGATTCATGGATGACTCCCTGCGGTGCCCCGCGCGCAGACATTCTGAACTTTGCGCGGGCGGCCGGCCCCTCTCACTTCCCGAGGACCTGGAGCAGGTTCGAGTAGTCGTCGGTCCAGACCCGGAAGGACGCGGGGCTCGCGGGGAGCGGCCGGCCCGCGTCGCGGATCTTCGGTCGCTCGAGCACCGCCCGGTTCGACGTCACGAGGATCCAGCGCGCGTCGAGCAGCGCCCGGCCGTCGTCCGCCTCGCTCCGGATCTCGAACGCGAGCTTCCCCGATCGCTGCACCAGCGCCGCGATCAGCGGGCCGAGGTCGAGGTGGCGCGTCGTCACGTGGAGCGCGAGCACGCCGCCGGGTGCGAGGCGGCGCTCGTAGAGGTCGAACGCCTCGGCGGTCAGCAGATGGACCGGGATCGCGTCGCTCGAGAAGGCGTCGAGGACGAGCACGTCGAAGCGCGCTTCCTCCTCCCTTTCGAGCAGGAGGCGGGCGTCGCCGGCTGCGATCTCGATCCGGGCGCTCGAGTCGCTCAGGAAGCTGAACTCGCGCTGCGCGACGTCGATCATCTGCGGATTGATCTCGTAGAAGCGGAGCAGGTCGCCTGCACGACCGTACGCCGCGAGCACCCCCGCGCCGAGCCCGACGACGCCGATGCGCCGCGGCGTGGCGCGGTCCGGATCGTCGAGCAGGCGACCGATGCCGCTGGTGCGCCCGTAATAGGTGGTCGGCGCGGCGCGCCGCTCCGGGTCGAAGTACTGCTGGCCGTGGCGCGTTCCGCCGTGCGTCAGGTATCTCATCCTTCCGCGGCCGTCGGGCGCGAGCAGGTCCTGGACGCGCAGGACTCCGAAGAAGCTGCGGAGCTCGCGCAGCCCGGGCTGCGCGCGCGTCAACACGCGCAGTCCGAGCATCGTGATGATGAGCACCACGACACCGAGCATGGCGACGAGTGTCGGGTTTCGCAGTCGCTGGCCGGGCGACGCTTGCGGGAGGCTCCCGTAGAGGAACGCCGCCGCGAACGAGCCGCACGCGGCGAGGCCGACGTAGATCTCGTCGAAGCCGCGGAAGAGGAGCGGCGCGAGGAGGCTGACGAAAACCGCCCCGAGGGCGCCTCCGAGCGCGACCCGTAAGTAATAAGAGGTAAGGAAACGCGCCGCGGGACGCCGCGCCGCGAGCTCGCCGTGGCAGAACATGCAGCAGACGAAGAGCCCGAGCGACTCGACCGGCAGCGCATAGAGCACCCCGGCGTGCGCGCCCATCGCCGACGACTGCGCGAGCACGATGAGCGTGAGGAGGAGCGCGGGTACGCACCAGCTGCGGGAATACCAGCGGTCGCTCTCGAAGCAGAGCACGAACGAGAGCAGATAGAGCGCGAGCGGGACGATCCAGAGCAGCGGAACGACCGCGACCTCCTGGCAGAGCTGATGGGTCACGGCGAGCAGCAGGGTCGAGGCGCACGCCGGCAGCGCGAGCCAGAGCCACCGCTGACGGGGGGTCGGAAGGACGTCCGGAGTCTCGCCGGCCGCAGCGCGCTCGATGGGACGCTCACCGACGCGAACGACGCGAACGACGCCGAGCGCGCTCATCACCACGAACGCGACGTACGCCGCGGACCAGCCGGTCGCCTGCGCCCGCGTCGTGAGCCACGGCTCGACGACGAGCGGATACGCGAGCAGCGCGAGCAGCGACCCGGCGTTGGAGAGCGCGTAGAGGCGATAGGGCGACGAGGCGCCGGGTTCGCGCGCGGCCCACGACTGCTGCAGCGGCGTGCTCGCGGCGAGGGCGAGGAAGGGCAGCGCCACCGATCGCGCGAGCACGACGACCACGTCGATCACGGGATTCACGGAGCCGGCGGACCCCGCGGTCGCGGCGGGCGTGATCGGCAGGAACGCGAGCGCACCCGCGGCGAGCGCGAGCAGCAGCGCTCCCTGCATCCGCAGGGACAGCGCGCGGACCGCCGCGTGCGCGAGCGCGTAGCCCGCGAGCAGCAGCGTCTGGAAGAAGAGCATGCACGCGGTCCAGACCGCCGGCGCTCCGCCGAACCACGGCAGGATCGTCCGAGCGACGATCGGCTGCACCTCGAAGAGGAGGAACGCGCTCAGGAAGACGGTCGCGGCGCGAAGAACCAACCCGCCTCCTCCACGAGACGCGCGAGCGCGATGGGAGGACGCACATTAGCCCGCACCACTCGGCTACTTCTTCGAGGCGGTGGCGTCCTTGGCTCCGGCAAAGTGGAACTTGACCGCTGCCGACGCCTCGTGCCTGCCCCAACGGATCGAGAACCTGCCGGTCGCGGGGTCGTTCTTGTCCGCGGAGATCTCGATCTCCAACTGGGCCGCCACTTCCTTCAGCGAGTTCTTGGCGA
>Ga0137437_1000191_pt1 | contig 17288 bp, 13 predicted proteins | sample EasRivERMGT138_2_FD_102332 | JGI IMG/M metagenome (GOLD analysis project Ga0137437, IMG submission 102332) | Soil microbial communities from meander-bound floodplain in the East River, Colorado, USA - East River MetaG ERMGT138_2 | ecosystem: Environmental > Terrestrial > Soil > Floodplain ...
GAGCTCGTCGCCGGGCGGTGATCGCGGGGGGACGGATGGCCGGAGAGCATGCGGGGCATTCGCGCGGTTCGCTCGTCTGGATCGCTGCCGCCCTGCTCGTGCTCGCGCACGTCGCCCTGCTCTGGGCGCTGCCGTTCCCGGCCGGCAACGAGCCGGTCTACATGGCGTCGCTCCAGAAGTCGTGGGACGCCCGTTTCCTCGCCGGCGACTGGACCTTCGGCGGCGGCTTCCACGAGCGCGCCATCTTCAACGGGCTGTTCGGCCCGCTCTGCGCGATCGCCCCCATCGCCGTCGTCACGTGGACCGGCCGGATCGTCTTCTGGCTCCTGAGCGTGCGCGCGCTGCTGCGCCTCGCGGCGCGGCTCGCCGTCCCGCCGCTCCTCGCCGCGGCGGCGCTCGCCGCGTGGCTGCTCTACGACCAGGCGCTGGTCGGGGAGGCGTGGGCGATCGGGGCGTTCGAGTCGAAGTGCGTCGCCCTCTGGCTCGCCTTCGAGGGGATCGTCGCCGCGCTCGACGGCCGGACGACGCGCGCGGCGCTGCTGGCCGGCGCCGCGTTCACGATCCACCCGGCGATCGGCCTGTCGGCGGGCGCCGCGCTCGGCGCGGGGCTGCTCGCGCAGCGGCCGGGCGGGCGCGCGCTCGTGCGCGCCGCGGTCGCGCTCGCCGTCGCGGCGGCGCCCGGCGTCGTCCAACTCGTCGTCGCGGCCGGCGCGAACGGCGACGCCACCGCGCGCGACTGGGAGTTCATGGCGCGCCTGCGCGTGCCCCACCACCTCGACCTCGCGAGCTTCGGCCGCCGCGACCTCCTGCTCACGGCCGCCGCGCTCGCGTTCAATGTCGTCGTCGCGTGGCCGGGCGCGCGCGCCGGGGACAAGAGGGAGAGGTTCCTGCTCGCGTTCCAGGCGACGCTCGCCGCGATCTTTTGCGGCGGCGCCGCATTGCGCGCCCTGCACCGCTTCGACCTCCTCACCGCCTTCCCCTTCGCCCTCGCGCCGCTCTTCGCGCTGCTCCTCTTCCTCCTCCTCGCGGCGCGCACGGTCGGCGCGGCGTTCGGAGGAACGGGAGCCCCGCGCGGCCGCATGCTGGCGATCGCGGCGCTCGCGATCTGCCTCGGCTTCGACTCGCTGTTCGCGCGCTACCGCGCCGCCGCTTCGGCCTTCGCAGAGGCGTGGACGGCGCCGGCCGACGACCTCGCCCTCGCGTTCGAATGGACCGCCCGTAACGTCCCCGAGGACGCGACCTGCATCTTTCCGCCGTGGCGGAGCGACTCGATCTTCCGGGCGCGCCGTCCCGCGATCGCGTGGTGGCAGGCGGCGCGCTTCGACGGAGTCCACGAGTGGCGCCGCCGGATCGAGCTCCTGGGCGGGGACCTGTCGCAGCTTCTCGACTCCGGCCGACCGATGAACGCGTCGGAGGTCGTCGCCGCCATCCGTGCCCACTACGCTTCGCTCACGGTCGAGCAGTGCCGCGCGATCGCCCGTGACGGGCGGGCTCCGTTCCTGGTCACGGAGACGGAGTACCCGTTTCCGTCGCTGTTCACGCACGGCCGGGCGCACGTCTACAAGGTCGACGCGGGCGACTGAATTGCGGCAGGAAGTTCCGCCGAATCGTGGGGCGCGCGCGCTTCGACGCCCCGAGTCGCGCGGGTACGATCCCGCCCGCCCGCGCCCGGCTCGCGTGGGAAATCGAAGCGCCGTCGCCCCCCTTCCCCCCCGCGATCCCGCCCATCGTGCCGCGTAGTCCCACTCCACCGGCTGCCCCGTCCGACCCGGCCGCCCGGGTCGACGTCCTGCCCGCCGATGCGCGCGGCTGGCATGCGGCGCTGCGTCCCATGCTGGCGGCGCGGCTGCGCGAGGCGCACCGGCCGGCGACCGCGCTCTTCGACCGGCAGCTGCGCGACGGCCACTGGGACGCGACGCTCGGCACCGAGGAGATCACGAGCTCCGCGATCGTCCTCGTCGCGCTGCGGCGCGCCGCGCTCGACCCGGCGGAGATCGGCGTCGATCCGGTGGCCGTGCTGGCCGCGATGCGCCGCGCGATGAAGGACCACTCCGCGACCGGCCCGCTCGGGCTCGTCACGTGGGCCCACGCCGAGTGGGCGCAGCTCCCCTTCGACGAGCTGGCGGCGGCCTGCGACGCGCCGGTCCGCGACGCCGGCTTCCTGCTCGACGGGCTCACGACCATGGAGCTCGCGTGGCTCGTGTCGGGGCTCGTCCACGCGCGCCATCGCCACGGCGACGACGCGGCGCGCCGCTTCCTCGCGCCGGCGCGCGACCGCCTCCTCGAGCGCCTCGCGCCGACGCGCGTCTTCCTGCACGCCTCGCCGAAAGCCGGCGCGCTCGACCGGATGCGGCGGCGCGTCGCCAACTTCGCCGACCAGATCTATCCGGTGCAGGCGCTCGCGTTCCTCGCGAAGCTCGAAGGCGACGGCGACGCGCTCGCCGCGAGCGAGCGCTGCGCGCGGCGCCTGGTCGAGACGCAGGGCCCGCTCGGCCAGTGGTGCTGGCACTACGACGCGCTGCGCGGCTTCCCGGTCCAGGCCTACCCGGTCTACTCGGTCCACCAGCACGGGATGGCGCCGATGGCGCTGCGCGCGCTGCACTGCGCGGGGGGGCCCGACCTCTCGGCGGCGGCGGAGCTCGGCCGGCGCTGGATCGCGGAGAACGAGCTCGGCCGCCCCTTCCTCGACCTCGCCGCCGGGACGATCTGGCGCTCGCTCGAGCGCACCGAGCCGGCGCTGCTGCGCTTCGGCCGCAAGCTCGGCTCGGCGCTCGGCACGGCGGCGGAGAGCCGCCCCGACGCGCCGCCCGGGCAGCTGCGCATGAACCTCGAGACGCGCCCCTACGAGTGGGCGTGGTGCCTCTACGCCGGCGCGATCGCCGAGGCGCCCGGCGCGGGCGGCCACCTGGCCTGACGCGATGCCGACCCCCGAGAACCACCGCCTCGAGATCCTGGGCTGCCGCTTCGACCCGCTCGACCTGGGCCAGGTGGTCGAGCGCAGCCTCGAGTGGTGCCGCGGGCCGCGCCGCGCGCGCCAGATCGTGACGATGAACGCCGCCGGGCTCGAGCTCCTGCGCCACGACGCCAAGATGCGGCGCGCGTGCGACGAGGCCGACCTGCTGGTCGCCGACGGCGTGCCGCTGGTCTGGGCGTCGCGGCTCCTGCGCCGGCCGCTGCCGGCGCGCGTCGCGGGCGTCGACCTCATGCAGGCGCTGCTCGCGGCGGGCGCGCGCGAGAAGCTGCGCGTCTACTTCCTCGGCGCGCGCGAGGAGGTCGTGCAGGAGGTGGTGCGCCGCTGCGGCGAGCGCTTCCCCGGGCTCGTCGTCGCGGGCGCGCGCAACGGCTACTTCGCCGAGTCGGAGCACGACGCGATCGTGCGCACCATCCGCGAGGCGCGCCCCGACCTGCTCTTCGTCGGCATGCCCTCCCCCTTCAAGGAGCGCTTCGCCTACGAGCACGCGCAGGCGCTCGACGTGCCCGTGATGCTCGGCGTCGGCGGCAGCTTCGACGTGCTGGCCGGCCGCATCCGGCGCGCGCCGCGCTGGATGCAGCACATCGGCATGGAGTGGTGCTGGCGGCTCGCCATGGAGCCGCGCAAGCTCTGGCGGCGCTACCTCGTCTCGAACTCGGCGTTCGTCCGCCGGCTGCTCGTCGCGGTCGTCACGGGCCGCTGAGCGGTGCGGGCGCGCGGGCGCCCGACGCGGCGGCGGCGAGGCCGGCCGCGTTCTTCGCGACGAAGGCGTCGGCGAGCCCGACGATCTCGTCGTTGTTCAGCGTCGCCGCGTTCAGCAGCGCGGAGTTCACGATCTGGAAGGGGCGGGAGAGCGGCGGGACCGCCTCGCCCCGCGGGGCCGGCCGCACCGTCGGCAGCGCCTGGACGTGGCGCGCGCGGTGGACGAAGCGGCCGACGATGGCGTCGTCGCGCAGGTCGGGAAAGAGGCGCCGCACGCCGCGGTCGAGCGCCGACTCGACGATCGTCGCGTCGCGCTCGCCGAAGACCGGGTCGGCCGAGTCGCAGTAGCGCGGCAGGTAGACGAGCGAGCGCCCCGCCGACTGCGACGGCGCGTCGATCAGGTTGGTCATCTCGATCAGCCCGGTCAGCTCGACCCGCTCGTCGGCGAGGTTCACCACGTAGTAGGGCGTGAGCGGGCGCGCCAGCACCAGGACCGTGCAGACCACGCCGAGGTAGGTGGCGGCGGCGGGGTGCTCGGCGGTGAAGCGCTCGACCTCGGGCCGCAGCGTCTCGTCGGTGAGGCGGCGCGCCTCGCCGGCGGGCGCGGTGAAGAGGACCTGGTCGTAGCTGCGCGCGTCGCGCCGCCCGTCGGCGAGGGCGAGGTCGACCGTCGCGCGCGGCGGCGCGCCGGTACCCGCCGCGGCCGCCGAGAGCCCGATGCGCTCGATCGAGGCGCCGAGCTCGAAGCGGACGCCGCGCGCGACGAGCTGCGCCTGGAGCCGGCCCAGGATCGCGTCGTAGCCGCCGCGCACGTAGCCGAGCGTGCCGCGCTTCTGTCCGGCCGCCGGCGGCTTCCAGAGGCGCTGCAGCGTCGCCCACAGGAAGACGGCGGCGACGCGGTCGTGGAAGACGCCGAACTTCGCGCGCAGGAGCGGCTGCCAGAAGATCTCGAAGGTGCGCCGGCCGCAGAGGCGCGTGAGCCAGTCGGCGGCGGAGACCTCGTAGAGCGCGGCCGGATCGGCGAAGCGCGTCGCCCACGCGAGCGCGGCGCCAAGCCGCGCCTTCTGCAGGAACGACAGCAGCGGGAAGCGCAGGTAGTCGCGTCCGCCGGTCATCTCGTGAAAGCGGCCGCCGCCGAAGTAGCCGGTGCGCGCCGCGGTCCAGCGCAGCTCGTCGCCGAGCCCGAGCTCCTTCACGAGCCCGATCAGGTGGGCGTCCGACGGCAGCAGGCAGTGGTAGAAGCGGTCCCAGCGGAACTCGCCGTAGTCGCGCGGGGCGGCGAGCCCGCCGACGAACGGCTGCGCCTCGATCACGTCGACGCGGACGCCGAGCGCGGAGAGGCGCCAGGCCAGCGTGAGCCCGAGGACGCCCCCACCGACGATCGCGGTCGCCATGGTTCCCGGCGCGCTCCCCGTCGCCGTCGGCCGGCGGCGCCGGCCCGCTCCGCCGACCCTACTTCGCCGGCTTGGTCCCGGGCCCGCCGCCCTTCAGCTGCACGCCCTGCGGCCCGAGCGAATAGTCGCGGTGGCAGCGGTGGCACGACTTCGACTGCGCCGGACCCGACGGCGGGCCCGACTTGCCGAACTTGAGCAGCGGCTCGCCGCAGACGCAGAGCCACGCGACCGGCTTCGCCGGGCTCCCGATCACGAGCGTGTGGGGAGCGACGTCGCGCGTCACCACCGAGCCCATGCCGACCATGCTGAAGGCGCCGAGCGTGATGCCGGGCCCGATCGTCGCGTTGGCGCCGATCGTGACGCCGCGCTCGAGCTTCGTGGCGAGCGTGAGCTCGGTCGGCGCGGAGGTCTCGAGCCCGGTGAGCTCGAGGTTGCCGGAGCGCGGGTAGCGGTCGTTGGTGAAGACCGTGTGGGCCGAGATCATGCAGAAGTCGTCGATCGTGACGTCGGCGCAGATGTAGACGCAGGCGTTGATCTTGACGTAGTTCCCGATCACGACGTCGTAGGCGATGTAGGTCTTCTCGCCGACGATGCAGGAGCGCCCGAGCTTCGCGCCGTGGCGGATGTGGCAGCCGTCCCAGACCTTGGTGTCGTCGCCCAGGACGACGCGCTCTTCGATGAGGGCGGTCGGATGGGCCCACCCCGGCTTGGAGGCGGGCTTGGGATCGGACGGCGGCGTCATTTCGCGTCCCCCCCCACCTTCACCCAGGTGTCGCGGCGCATCGACTCGTAGGCCGCCTCGATCACCTCGACGGAGGCGAGCGCGTCCTGCACGGTGATGAGCGGCGCGTCCCGCTTCGCGATCGTCGCGGCGAAGTTCTCGATCTGCCCGCGGAACGCCGCGACCTTGTCGTAGCCGCTGCCGAACGGCACCCAGACCGAGTTGCCGTCCTGGCGGTAGCGCGACTCCTTCCAGCCCAGGAAGAGCGTCCCCTGCGTGCCGTAGAGCGCGAGGTAGACGTCCGACTCCTTGTTCAGGCTCCAGCTCAGGTCGACGGTGCCGATCGAGCCGCCGCCGGTGCGGAACTCGAAGCGGACCGTGTCCTCGACCGGGAGCTGCTGCGCCGCGATGCCGCGGTGCGCGTGCACGTGGGAGATCGGGCCGAGCAGGTAGCGGGCGATGTCGGCCGAGTGGCAGCCGTTGTCGATCAGGACGCCGCCGCCGGCCACGTCGGGCTGCGCGTTCCAGCGCTCGCCCATCGCGACCTTGCTGCAGAAGGCGTTCTCGTAGAGGACGATCTTCCCGAGCGCGCCCGACTCGACCAGCGCCTTCGTCTTCTGGACGTCGGGCACGTAGCGGAACTTCGACGCCATCATCAGGACGCGCTGCTTCTCCTGGGCGAGACGGGCCAGCCCCTGCGCGTCGGCGGAGCGGATGGTGATGGGCTTCTCGACCATCACGTGGACGCCGCGCTCGAGGAAGTGGCGCGCGATCTCCGCGTGCGTCTGGGGCGGCGTGCAGATCACGACCGCGTCGGCCGCGGCCGTGACGCGCGGGTCCTTGTAGTCGGCGATCGCCTCGCAGCGGTACTGCTCGGCCACCGCCTTCGCGGCCGGCTCGCGCACGTCGACGACCGCGTTGAGCTGGACCTCGCCGATCGACGCGATCGCCGCGAGATGCGCCTGCGCGATGCGCCCGCAGCCGACGACCGCGAAGCGCAGGCGTTCGGCGACGCCGCTCACGACGCGAGCGCGCGGGCCGCGTCGCGCACGGCGGTCGCGACGTACTCGACGTCGGCGGGCGTGTACTTCTCGTTCATCGGCAGGACGACGCAGCGCTCGAGCGCCTTCACGGCGCCCGGCGTCTTCGCCTTGTCGTAGACGATCGGCGGCTCGCCGGCCCGGTGCGGGCCGACGAACGGGAACCGGCTCTTGCCAAAGGTCTTCTGGTCGCGCAGCACCTCGCACTCGAAGGCGAGCTTCTGGATGTAGCGCGGCGCCGCGGCGATCCCCGCCTCCTTGAGCTTCGCGCCGAACGCGTCGGCGCCGCCCTTGACGATCGCGGGGTCGACCTGGATCGAGTAGCGCCAGTAGACGTGCGTCCCGCCCGGCGTCGTCACCGGCGCCTCGACCCCGGCGATGCCGGCGATCGACTGGGTGAGCAGGTTGCACATCGCGACGCGCTGCTGGAGCATCATCTCGAGCTTGTCGAGCTGGGCCAGCGCGACCGCGCCCGCGAGTTCGGTCATGCGGTAGTTGAGCGCGAGGAAGTAGTGGTCGGGCTTCGGATCGCCGTAGCCCCACGCCTTGTCGATGAAGAGCTTCATGCGGCGCGCGAGCGCGGGGTCGGACGAGACCACCATGCCGCCCTCGCCGGTCGACATGTGCTTGCCCTGCTGCAGGCTGAAGCAGCCGATGCTGCCGAGCGTGCCGAGCGGCTTGCCCTTGTACTTGGAGAGGAAGGACTGCGCGACGTCCTCGATGACCGGGATGTTCCGCGAGCGGCAGAGCTCGAGGATCGGGTCCATGTCGCACGGGTTGCCGAACAGGTGCGTGACGACGACCGCCTTGGTGCGCTTGGTGAGGCACGGCTTGATCGTCTCGGCGGTCACGTTGTAGGTGCGCCAGTCGACGTCGGCGAAGACCGGGATCGCGGTCTGGTAGAGGATGGGCGTCAGCGCGCCCATGTCGGTGATCGGCGTGGTGACGATCTCGTCGCCCGGCTCGGGGTCGATCGCGGCGAAGGCGGCGTGGAGCGCGGCCGTGCCCGACGTCGCGGTGGTGCAGAACGGCACGCCGAGCAGCTTGGCGAAGCGCTGCTCGAATTCGCGGACGGCGACGCCCTTGGTGCAGTTGAGCGTGCCCGACTCGATCACCTCGCGCAGGCGGCGCAGCTCCTCGAGGCCGAACGAACGGCCGCTGATGTTCGCGTCGGACGGAAGCACCCGCTTCGCAGCGGACGTGGTTCCCATGAACGGATCTCCTGGCTGGCTTCGGTTAGTTCGTCGCAGCCGCGAGCACGTGCTCGGGTTCGAACGGCGCCGGGCGCTCGGCATTCACGAGGCGATGCAGGATCGCCTGCTTGATGCGCACGGCCGCCAGCCCGTCCCCGTAAGGATTCGGCCGCGGCAGCGTACCGCCGAGTGTGGCACGAGAAACCGAGAGAGCCAACAGGAGTTCCTTTTCGATCGATTCGGCTTTCGTTCCCACCAGCCGGTTGCAGCCGGCGGCGACGCCTTCCGGCCGTTCCGTGACGTCACGCGCCACGAGCGCGGGGATGCCGAGCGAGGGCGCCTCCTCCTGGATCCCGCCCGAGTCGGTCAGGATGACGGAGGCGCTCGCCATGAGGTGGACGAAGTCGAGGTAGGGCTGAGGCGGAAGGAGCTTCACGTTCGGGAGATCGGAGAGCACGCGCTCGGCGCGCTCCTTCACGCTCGGGTTGGGGTGGACCGGGTAGCTGAAGTCGACGTCGGGCCGGCGCTGCGCGACGGCGCGGACGCCGCCGAGGATCCGGTCGAGCGTGGTGCGCCCTTCGGAGTCGGCGTCGATCCAGCTTTCGCGGCGGTGCAGCGTGACGAGGACGTGGAGCCGCCCGAGCCCGTCGCGTTGCGGCTTGGGGGCGGTTCCGGCGTGCCCGTTCAGCACGTGGAGGATGCTGTCGACGGCGGTGTTGCCCGTCACGACGACGGCGTCGCCCGGGACGCCCTCCTTGAAGAGGTTGCGCGCGCTCGCCTCGGTCGGGGCGAGGTGGAGGTCGGTCACCGCCGTGATCATGCGGCGGTTCACCTCCTCGGGGAACGGGAAGAAGCGGTCGTTGCTGCGCAGGCCGGCCTCGACGTGGGCGACCTGGACCTGGCGGTGGAAGGCGGCCATCGCCGCGCAGAACGCGGTGGTCGTGTCGCCCTGCACCACGACCATCTGCGGCTTCAGCCGCTCGATCATCCCGTCGAGGAGCGGGACCATCTTCGAGACCAGCTCGTTCAGCGAGCTGCCCGAGCGCGTCATGGCGAGATCTTCGTCGGGCACGATGCCCAGAGGCCGCAGCAGGTCGTCGACCATCTCGCGGTGCTGGCCGGTCACGACCACGAGCGTGTCGAGCGCCGGCTCGGCGCGCAGCTGCTGGATGATCGGGAAGACCTTGATCGCCTCGGGCCGCGTGCCGAGGACGACGACGACGCGCGGCTTGTCCAACTGGGGGGCGCGGATCACGGTGAACGCTCCGGGGGGATCGATCAAGTGGCCACCGCGGCGGCGGGGGCCGTCGCGGGTGCAGCCACTCGTCGCAGCGGCCTTGCTCGATCCCTTTCAAGCAAGACGCGTGCGTGGTGGTCGAGACTCACGAGCTCGAATCGCTCGTGCAGGTGTTCGATGAGCCAGTCGAAGACGGCGAGCTTCCGCGCGGCCGGCATGTGCATGCCGGGGAAGAACGCGAGCTCGGTGACGTCGTCGCCGCCGAGGAAGTCGAGCGAGTGCAGCAGGAGCGACGGCTCGACCCCGAAGAGGCGGCAGGCGCCGACCGTCGCGCGGACGTAGGCGCGCGCGAGCGCCTCGCTGCGCTCGGCGAGGTACATGACGTAGGAGAGGTGCATCGGGACGCGCGCGACCGGCGTGGTCGTGACCGGGATCTCGAGCAGCTCGCGGCCGCGCAGCGTCCAGAAGTACGGGTGAAGCGGACGCAGTCCGTCCTTGAGCGAGCCGAACAGCTGGCTGCGGCGGCGCTGCTCCTCGGGCGGCAGGTTGCGCGTCTGGCGGAAGTAGTAGAGGCGGGCGATCGGTCCGAGGAAGGTCGGGAAGGTGCTCGCGTCGTAGGCGTAGCCGCGGTCGGAGAGGACCTGCAGCACGTCGCCGGTGAGGCTGAAGCCCGGGCCGCGGAAGCCCTTGGTGCGCACGCCGGTCGCCGCCTCGATCGCCTCCTCGGCGGAGCGGATCTCCTCGAAGACCTCGTCGGGCGAGTACTCGTGCAGCCACGGCTCGTGGCGGAAGGAGTGGTTGCCGACGTCGTGGCCGGCCGCCGCGATGGCGGCGAGCGCGGCGCGGTTGCGCGGCAGCGCCGCGTCCTGCCCCACGATGAAGAAGGTGATCTTGAGCGAGTGCTTCGCGAGGCGCGCGAGCGCGACGTCGGCGAGCTTCCCGAGGTAGGTCGGGTAGGCCTGCCAGCCCGCGTCGCCGTGCGTCTTCATGTACGACCAGAGGTTGTCGGCGTCGAGCGAGACGCTGAGCAGCGGCCGGCCGTTGTTCGCGGGCGCGCTCATCGCATCACCGCCGGTTCGGGCGCGCGCATGCGGGCCGCGACGTCATCGGCCGCGGAGCTCTTGGGCGACGGCGCGCGCCCGCGCTCGGAGCGCAGGCGTTTCAGCAGTTTCAGGTGGCCGCGGATCGTCCGCAGCGTGCGCATCTTCGAGACGCCGAGCACGCGCGACTCGAGGAGGGTCGGGAACTCGACCACGCGCGCGCCGCGCCGGATCATGCGGACCAGGATCTCGGCCATGCCGGGGAAGCCGCCGTCGGAGAGCTCGAGCCCCTCGACCGCCTTGCGCCGGTAGATCCGGAAGCAGCTGGTCCAGGTGTAGAGCTTGTCGTGCAGCAGCCGGTCGTAGATGCGCGACAGCGTGCGCGACAGGAAGAGCCGCCAGCGCGGCACGTTCTGCACGCGGCCCTGCGGGTGGTAGGGCGACGCGGTCACCACGTCGGCGTCGCGCGCGAGCGGGAGCATTTCGCGCAGCAGCAGCGGGTCGTAGGAGCAGTCGGCGTCGATCGTCGCGACGAGCTCGGTGCGCGCGTGCGCGATGCCGGTCAGGATCGCGGCGGCGACGCCGCGGTTCTTCTCGTGCAGCACGATCTCGCAGTCGGGGACGTCTCCGAAGACCTGCGGCAGCGCCTCGCGCGTCCCGTCCGGGCTGCCGTCGTCGACCAGGACGAAGCGCAGCGCGGTCGTCGCCGCGAGCTCGTCGCGGACGTGCAGCAGCGTGCGGCGCAGGTAGGCGAGCCCCTGGAGCTCCCGGTAGATCGGGACGACCAGGGTCAGCGTGCCCGAGGGCCGGGCGGCGTCCGGGCGCGCGCGCGCCGGCGAAAGGACGATCGGCGCGGGCGCGGGGGCCGGCGCCGCCTGCGGCGGCAGCGCGAGCTCCTGCGCGATCGAGCCGAAGCGGAAGCGCGCGAGGTGGTCGGCGAGCCGCTGCCGCGTGCGGTCGAGGTTGCGGTAGTGGCGGATGCGGTCGAGGCGCGAACGCGTCGGCAGCGTCGGCGCCTCGGCGTCGAGCTCCCACGAGTTGAAGTACCAGACGAGCGGCGCCGTCTCGACGCGGTCCCACCGCTCGACGGCGCTGCGCACGAAGGACTGCGGGAGCTGGCGCAGCCAGTTGCCGCCGGAGATCGCGACGCGCAGCCCGCAGACGCTCGCGGTCGAGACCGGGAACTCCCAGAGCTTCGCGCCCGCGGCGCCGTGGCGGCGCTCGTGCGCATGCAGGAAGCGACGGTCGCCGGCGAAGCGGCGCAGGATCGGGTTCACGCTCGCGTCGTACGCGTAGCCCTCGTCGGCGAGGACGTCGAGGACCCACTCGTCGCCGTCACGCAGCCAGCGCGGCGCGCGGTAGCCCCGGATCGGGCCGGCGCCGGCGCGCTCGAGCGCGGCGCGCGTGCGCGCCAGGTCGTCGCGGAACTCCGAACGGCGCCGCGCGTCGAGCGGGAGCGGCTCGAAGCCGCGGCTCGCGACCTCGTGGCCGCGCGCGAGGATGCGGCGCACCAGCTCGGGCTGCCGCTCCGCGGTCGAGCCGTGCACGAAGAACGTCGCGGTCGCGGAGTGCTCCGCGAGCAGCGCGAGCGCGTCCTCGACGTTTCGCTCGACGCGCGACTCGAAGCGGTCCCAGTGCTTGCGCTGCAGCGAGCGCGTGAACGCGCCGTGGTGGAAGAACTCCTCCACCGAGACGGTGAGCACGTGGCGGCGCGTCGCTGCGCGGCTCAGAACGCGCCTCGTCCCGAGATCACGGCCGGGACCGTCTTGATGATGAGCCCGAGGTCGTACGTCGGCGAGCGCCGTTCGGCGTAGCGCAGGTCGAGGCGGACCCAGTCGACGAAGGCGACCTCGCTGCGGCCGCTCACCTGCCAGAGGCAGGTGATGCCCGGAGTGATCTGCAGCCGGCGCAGCTGCCACGGCTCGTAGTGGACGACCTCGTCGGGGGTCGGCGGGCGGGGCCCGACGAGCGACATGTCCCCCCGGAGGACGTTCCAGAACTGGGGCAGCTCGTCGATGCTGGAGCGGCGCAGGAAGCGGCCGACACGGGTGATGCGCGGGTCCGCCCTCATCTTGAAGACCGGTCCCGACGCCTCGTTCTCCTCCTTGAGGTCGCACTTCATCTCGTCGGCGCCGACCTGCATCGTGCGCAGCTTGAAGAAGCCGAATTCGCGGCCGCCCGCGCCGATGCGGCGCTGCCGGTAGAAGACCGGCCCGCGCGTGTCGAGCTTGATCGCGATCGCCGCGGCGAGGATCACCGGCCAGAGCAGGAGCAGCGCGAGCGTGGCGCCCGCCACGTCCATGACGCGCTTCCACGCCGGCAGCGGCGAGAAGAGGATGGCGGGGAGCCGCGGGACTTCCTTTTCGCCGCCGGCGCCGGAGATCGGCGGCGGCGCGTCGTTCGAATCGTCGCGCTCCGTGTCCGGCCGCATCGAGCCGTGGCTCGAGCCGTTGGTGGACGGGACGCGGCCGAACCCGGCCGGCGGGTAGGACTCGATCGACCACGGCGCGGAGACGCCGGCGCGGTGGAGCTCGCGCTCGAGCGCGGCGAGGACGGCGTGCGCCTCCTCGATCGGCGTGTAGGGCAGCAGCGCGGCGAGCCGGTCGCGGTCGAGCCAGCCGACCTCGTCGGTCGTGCGCAGGCGCTGCTTCAGGACGACCGCGACGGCGGCCGACGTCGCGCCCGGATCGCGCGCGCCGCCGTTCTTCGACGCGGCGTGTCCGTTCCCGTCCGACCTCGCCGCCTCAGCTCCCTCTCCGCGGACCGTGCAGATCAGCACGGAGAACGGAAGATGGCTGCGCTCGCTTCGATTGCGCTCGCGCTGGAGGACGGCGCGGAACTCCGGAACGGAGAGCACCCCGCGCAACACGATCGCTGCCGGACCTTCTCGGTCCGCGCGCGCATCCCGATACCGCATCCCTGGCATCCTTTCGGATGTCGAACCAGGACACGGCGGCACCCCTGCCACCCCGTATCACCGGCGCGAAAGACGTTCGGTCGCCGAAGCGCCAGGCTCGGTGTCTCACGCCGACCCTGTGCAACCTGCCGGGGGGCAGATCACGTGCCGCAGCGACCAAAGCGCGAACGTTGTAACTCGGAACCTCTTGCCGAAGCAAGGCTTCGACAAGCGAGAATCGTCAGGAGCCTCTCTCCCTCGCGTCCAGAACGATCGACCGGCTTCCAGAACGCGGCTTCCGCCGATTCACGTACACCGAATCGATCCGCGTCGCGTCACGTGACGCGAAGGTCGAGCCGACCTGAAGGAACCACGGGATAGCCGAGGCGCAAGTGTTGACGCATCCGGTTCTCACCCTACGATCCCGCCGCGTCGTGAACCGATGAGTGGCCGTGGTGTGAATCCTCACCGCGCCGATCACGGGGAAGTTCGATCGCGCGCGCCTCGGCGGTCGCGTGGGTCGCAGACTTGATTTCCAAGCGTGGCGCAGCGTGATAGCACGCCCGTATGTTTGACAACCTCTCGCGACGTGCCAAAAACGCGCTAGAGCAGGTCCGTCAATCCCCGCTGCTTTCGCGGGCCGTTTCGGGCTCGTTCGTCTCCCTCGCCGGCAGCGGCGTCAGCCAGTTCCTGCGCTTCATCGCGAACACGCTCGTTCTCACGAAGCTGCTGAAGCCAGAGGCGTTCGGGCTGATGAGCCTGGTGATGACGTTCATCCAGGGCTTGCGCATGCTCTCCGACGTCGGCATCGGACCGAGCATCATCCAGAGTCCGCGCGGCGAAGAGACCGGGTTCCTGCGCACGGCGTGGAGCCTGCAGGTCGTGCGCGGCTTCACGCTGTTCGCCGCCTCGATCCTGCTGGCGTGGCCGTTCGCCATCCTCTTCGGCCACGAGAACGACTGGCAGCAGCTGCTGATCTTCATTCCCATCGCCGGCATCCAGGCCATCCTGAACGGCTTCAATTCGACGACGCTCTTCCTGCTGCAACGCCGCCTGCTGCTGACGAAACGCGTCTCGATCGACCTCGCGGCGCAGACCGTCGGCATCGTCGTGATGATCTCGTGGGCGCTGCTCTCGCCGACGCCGTGGGCGCTGCTCGCCGGCGGCCTCGCGGAGTCGGCCTGCCTCCTCGTGATCAGCCATCTGGTCGAGCCACGCTTCGACCACCGGTTCGGCATCGACCGCGAGGAGGCGCGCGGAATGATGCGGTTCGGCCGCTGGGTCTTCCTCGCCACCGCGTTCACCTTCGGCGCGAACAAGTCGGACCGTCTCATCAACAGCGCGGCCTTCGACCTCACTTCGCTCGGCATCTACAGCGCCGCGATCTCGATGGCGACGCTGCTCCCCGAGATGATCCGCGACCTCGCGAGCCGGGTCCTCTTCCCCCTGTTCGCCCGATGGTCCGTGGACGACCGGGAGGTCCTCCGGCGGCGCATTCTCCGGACGCGGATCGTCTTCGCCGTGACCACCACGGTGCCGATGGTCGTCCTCGCGCTCGGCGGCACCTGGATCGTCCACCTGCTCATCCGCAACCAGGAATACTGGGAAGCGGGGCCCTGGCTGCGCATCCTCGCGGCCGGCGGGATCGGCGCCTGCACGGTCGCCACCATGGAGCCGGCGCTCCTCGCGCTCGGCGACTCCTTCCGCCACATGTGCTGGCAATTGGGCCGATTCGCGATCACGCTCGGCTGCGCCCTGCTCGGGCTCTGGCTCGGCGGCTCGCACGGGTTCGTGGTCGGGATGGCGTGGTCGAACCTCGCCGTCGTCCCGCTGCTGGCGCTGCTGGTCCGGGCGCACGGGCTGCTGACGCCGTGGCTCGACGTCATCTCCGTCTCGCTCTCCGCGGCGCTCCTGCTCCTGCTGCAATGACGATGGAACGCGCCGCGCGCGAAGTCAGCGAGCGCTTGGGTTTCGTCGTGATCGGCCGCAACGAGGCGGCGCACCTCCCCGCCTGCTTCGCGTCGCTCGCGGCGACGGGGCGGCCGTTCGTCTACGTCGACAGCGAGTCGCGCGACGACAGCGTCGCGATCGCGGAGCGCTCCGGCGCGACGGTGGTCCGCCTCGACCGCGCGCGCCCGCTCACCGCGGCGCGCTCGCGCAACGCCGGCGCCGCGCGGCTGCTCGAGCTCGACCCCGCCGTGACGGCGGTCCAGTTCGTCGACGGCGACTGCGAGCTCGTCGCGGGCTTCGTCGACGCGGCCGCGCGCGAACTCTCCGGCGACGCGAGGCTCGGCGGCGTGTGCGGGCGCCTCCTCGAGTCGCGCCCCGACGCCTCGCCCTACAACAAGATGTGCGCGCTCGACTGGCGCATGCAGCGGACGGGCGACGGCGCCTACAGCGGGATCCTGCTGGTGCGCGTCGCGGCGTTCCGCGCGGTCGGCGGCTTCACCGAGGAGCTGATCGCCGGCGAGGACCCCGACTTCGCGTTCCGCCTCGCGCAGGCGGGCTTCGTCACGCGCCGCATCGGACACGACATGGCGCGCCACGACGCCGCGCTCCTGAGCTTCGGTGCATGGTGGCGGCGAACGGTCCGCACCGGCCACTCCGACGCCGAGCTCGCCTGGCGCCACCGGGGCTTCCCGGGCCGCGACCGCCAGCGGGAGGTCGCCTCGACGCTCCTCTGGGGCGCCGCCCTGCCGGTCGTGATCGCGCTGGCCGCGGCGCTCGCCTCGCCGGGGTGGCTCGCGGCGCTCGCGCTCTACCCCCTGCTGTGGCTGAGGATCCTCCTGCGGGAGGGCGCGGCGGCGGGCGGCGGCGCCGACGCGCGCCTCTATGCGACGGCGTGCGTGGTCGCGAAGTTCGCGCAGGCGCTCGGCGTGCTGCGCTTCGCGCTCGGGCTCGCGCGCCTCCTGCCGAGGCGGGGCCTCATCGAATAGGGCGCGCCGTCAGCGGACGCCGCCGCGCGTGAAGAGCCGCTTCAGCCGCGCATGCTGCCAGCGCCGCAGTTCCCGCCGGAACTCCGGCTCGCCGTAGCGCGGCGCGCCGCGCAGCCAGGCGCCGACGTAGCCGGCGACGATCAGCAGGCCGCCCACGACCCAGGGCTTCTCCTTCATGCGGAAGAGCCCGCTCGCCACGACGTAGGGGAAGCTCGACCCCATGAACCACTGGCCGCGCCCCCAGCGCAGCCGGCCGTGGTAGACGCTCTTCTCGGTCGAGCCCATCACGCGCAGGTGGATGATGGCGAGCTCGGGGTCGGCGAAGCTCGCCGTCCGCATCCCGTGCATGCGGCAGCGGTGGATGTCGATGCCGTCCCACATCACTTCCCGCACGAAGCCGCCGATCTTCTCGAACGCCTCGCGCCGGTAGAGCTTGAACTGGCCCGCCACCATCTCGTCGATGATGAACTCCTCGACGAGCCCCCCGCTTTCGCGGCGGAAGACCTTCCCGCTCGCCGCGGCGAGCCGCGGGTCGGCGGCGAACCGCTCCATGATCCGCTCGAGGTAGCGAGGCCCGAACGAGAGGTCGACGTCGAGCTTGGCGAGGAAGTCGTGCTCGACGTCGACGGCGGCGCGGCCGGCGTCGAACGCCTCGATCACGCCGCCGCCGACCTTGCGGAATCCGCGATCGGGCCGCGTGACGACGCGCACCCACGGCAGCCGCCTCGCCACCTCGCGCAGGAGCTCGGGCGTGCGATCGCTCGAACCGTCGTCGACGAGGATCCAGCGCACCGGCCGCAGCGTCTGCGCCTCGACCGCCGCGACCGTTTCGAGAAGGGACTTCTCCTCATTGCGCGTCGGCGAGATCAAGACGACCCGGGGTGGAGCAGAGGTTTCCCGCATCGACTCGATCACCCCATGACGACGTGCAGCGAAGTTGCGGGTCGCGAGAAGTGAGTCATATACTTCCTCGACTCAAGGGCCGACTTCCTGCGCGACACCTCTCTCTCGATTCGGCGTGCGGTCCGTCGCGATCCGATCTGGCGGATTCGGGCGACGCGAGCTTCCAGCATCTCGGCCCCAGTCCGGTCTCCCACCTCCAAAACATGACTTCATCGTTCGTCGGCCACCCGCGGATCGAGCGCCCTTCCGGCGGAC
>Ga0137437_1000196_pt1 | contig 17238 bp, 15 predicted proteins | sample EasRivERMGT138_2_FD_102332 | JGI IMG/M metagenome (GOLD analysis project Ga0137437, IMG submission 102332) | Soil microbial communities from meander-bound floodplain in the East River, Colorado, USA - East River MetaG ERMGT138_2 | ecosystem: Environmental > Terrestrial > Soil > Floodplain ...
CGTTGATGCGCGACAAGCGATGGGAGGCTACCTCGCTGGGCGCCGTCGACACCTGGCCGAGCGGGCTGCGATCGGCGGTCGGCATCGTGCTGACGTCGCGGTTCTCGATGTGGATGGCGTGGGGCGATGACCTCACGTTCCTCTACAACGATGCCTACCGGACGGATACGCTCGGCACCAAGCACCTGCGGGCGCTGGGCATGCCGACGCGCGAGCTGTGGCGCGAGATCTGGCCCGAGATCGGTCCTCGGATCGCGGGCGTGTTGCGCGACGGGCGGGCAACCTGGGACGATGGACTGCTGCTCATCCTCGAGCGCGACGGCTACCGCGAGGAGACCTACCACACGTTCTCGTACAGCCCGCTGCACGACGAAGGCAAGGTGCGCGGCGTGCTCTGCGTCGTCATCGAGGAGACGGGGCGCCTGATCGGCGAACGCCGCGTCGGTCTGCTAGGCAAGCTGGCGTCCGAGACCGCCGGCTCGAAGACCAACGAGGACCTCCTGGCCGGGCTCGAGCGGAGCCTCGCGGGCGAGTCGCGCGATCTCCCGTTCACGCTGACCTACCTGTTCGACGCCACCGGCTCGACGGCTCGGCTCGCATCGCACACCGGCTTCCCCGTCGAGCGCGCGCGCGGCGCGCCGGCCGTGGTGGTCGATGCAGGTTCGCCGTGGCGGTTGCGCGAGCTGCTCGAGACCGGGCGTCCGATGGAGGTCGCGCTCGACGCGGGGTGGCCGACCGGCCCGTGGGCCATCTCGCCCACGCGGGCGTTCGTCGTTCCGATCGCACAGCAAGGGCAAGCGCGGCCGGCGGGCGTGTTCGTGGCGGGGCTGAACCCGCACCGGACCTTCGACGCGTCCTACCGCGAGTTCGTCACGCTGCTGGTCGGTCAGCTCGCGGCGGGGCTCGCGAACGCCGACGCCTACGAGGCCGAGCGCCGGCGCGCGGAGAGCCTGGCCGCGCTCGACCGCGCGAAGACCGCGTTCTTCTCCAACGCCAGTCACGAGCTCCGGACGCCGCTCGCCTTGATGTTGAGCCCGCTGGACGGGCTGCTCGCAGATCCCGACCTCTCGCTCGCGGTTCGCGACGCGCTGGCGATGGTCCACCGCAACGGCCTGCGCTTGCTCCGGCTGGTCAACACGATGCTGGACTTCTCGCGGATCGAGGCAGGCCGCGCCACCGCGCGGTTCGTCCCGACCGATCTGGCGCAGCTCACCTCGGATCTCGCCAGCGTGTTCCGCGCGGCGACCGACAAGGCAGGCCTGGTGCTGCGCGTGGTGTGTCCACCGGTGGGTGCGCCGGTCCGGGTCGACCGCGACATGTGGGAAAAGATCGTCCTCAACCTGGTGTCCAACGCGTTCAAGTTCACGCTCGACGGCGAGATCGTCGTCTCGCTCGCGCGCCGCGGCGACCAGGTCGACCTCGTCGTGCGCGACACCGGGAGCGGGATTCCGGCCGGAGAGCTGCCGCGCGTGTTCGAGCGGTTCCATCGCGTCGACGGGACCGCGGGCAGGACCCACGAAGGCACCGGCATCGGCCTCGCGCTCGTGCAGGAGCTGGTGCGCCTCCACGACGGCTCGATCACGGTCGCGAGCAAGCTCGGTCGGGGCACCACGTTCACCGTGTCGATCCCGATCGGTGCGGAGCCGCCGGTGAGCGCGTCGCTCGACCCGACGTTTCCAGATCACCGTCCCGAGGCGATCGCGTTCGTCGAAGAGGCCATGCGATGGCTACCGGATAGCCCCGGCGGCATCCCGTCGACGATGCCGGCGGGCCCGCGCCCACGCCTGGTCGTCGCCGACGACAACGCCGACATGCGCGACTACCTGCGGCGGTTGCTCGGCCGGTGGGACGTCGAGGCCGTGGCGAACGGCCGGCAGGCGCTCGAGGCGATCCGGAGCCGGCGTCCGGACCTCGTGATCACCGACGTGATGATGCCCGAGCTCGACGGGCTCGGCCTGATCGCCGCGATCCGGGTCGATCCGGAGCTGCAGGACCTGCCGGTGATCATGCTGTCCGCCCGCGCGGGGGAAGAGGCTCGGATCGAGGGCTTGCAGGCTGGTGCCACCGACTACCTGGGCAAGCCGTTCGCGGCGCGCGAGCTCCTGGCGCGCGTCGAGACCCAGCTCTTGCACGCCGCCCTGCGCTCCGCCGAGGAGCTCCACGCGCAGCAGCTCGCGACGATCTTCGAGCAGGCGCCGGTGACGATGGCGATCCTGCGCGGCCCCGAGCACGTGTTCGAGATCGCCAATCCGCCGTACTGCAAGATCGTCGGCGATCGCGACTTGATCGGACGCACCGTCGCGCAGGCACTGCCGGAGGTCGTGCCGCAGGGCTTCGTCGAGCTGCTCGACCGCGTGTTCCGGACCGGCGAGCCGTTCGTGGGTCACGCGGTGCCGATCAAGCTGCAGCGCGTCGAGGGCGGCCCGCTCGAGGAGCTCGTCTTCGACCTGATCTATCAGCCGCTGCGCGATGCGGCAGGTCAGGTGACCGGAATCGCGGGGATCGGGCACGACGTGACCGCGCTCGCCATGGCGCGGCGCGATGCGGAGACCGCGAATCGCGCCAAGGACGAGTTCCTCGCGATGCTCGGCCACGAGCTGCGCAATCCGCTCGCCCCGATCATGACCGCGCTCGAGCTGATGCGGCTGCGCGCCGACCTGGGCGCGGACCGCGAGCGCGCCGTGATCGAGCGCCAAGTCCGCCACCTCGTGGGGCTGGTCGATGATCTCCTCGACGTGTCGCGTATCACGCGAGGCAAGGTCGAGCTGCGCGCGGAGCCGGTCGAGATCGCCGATGTCGTCGCGCGCTCGATCGAGCTGGTCAGCCCGCTTCTCGAGGAACATCGCCACCTCCTCGCGGTCGACGTGGCCCCCGGGCTGGTCGTGCACGGCGATCCGGCGCGCCTCGCGCAGGTCGTCTCGAACTTGCTGACCAACGCCGCCAAGTACACGCCGGCCGGCGGCCGGATCGCCGTGACGGCGGTGCGCGACGCCGATCGCGTGGTGCTCAAGGTGATCGACAACGGGATCGGCATCGAGCCGACCGTGTTGCGCGCCATCTTCGAGCCGTTCGCACAGGAACGCCAGTCGACCGACCGCGCGCGCGGCGGCCTGGGCCTCGGGCTCGCGATCGTCGACAACCTCGTGAAGCTTCACGGCGGCTCGGTCATCGCGCGCAGCGAGGGTCGGGGGCGCGGCAGCGAGCTCACGGTCTGGCTTCCGTTGATCGACAGCCCGGCCGTCGTTCGCCTGCCTGCCCGGGAGCCCGCCGTGGCCGCGCCCGGGGACGCCCGCATCCTCATCATCGACGACAACATCGACGCTGCGCTGATGCTCGCCGATCTCCTCGCGGCCGGCGGCTATCACACGCTCGCCGCCCACGATGGGCCCAGCGCGCTGCAGGCAGCGGGCACGTTTCAGCCGCAGATCGCGGTGGTCGATCTCGGCCTGCCGGTCATGGACGGGTTCGAGCTCGCGCGCCACCTGCTCGCGCGCTCGGAGGCGCCCGCGATCAAGCTCATCGCCTTGACCGGGTACGGCCAGCCGCAAGATCGCGCCAGGACCGCGGCGGCCGGGTTCGAGGCGCACCTGGTGAAGCCGGTCGATATCGATCACCTGCGCAACGTGATCGAGGCGCTGCTGCCGCGCGACCTGTAGCCGCTGCGGTGCCCGAGAAGACCGATAAGGTCCGCCAGCATCCCGTACGCGGTGGTCGTGGGGTCGGGGTCGCGCGAGCGGACGGTGAGGCCGCCGGGGAAGACGTCCGCCTCGTAGTGCATGACGAGCGTCGCGCCGCGGACGACGCCGAGCGGCCCGTCGGGCGCGCAGCGCACGGGCGCGACGCGCGCGCGGACGGCGCCCGACACGTCGCGCTCGACCTCGCCCACGAGGCGGATCGGCCGGCCCTCCGCCGCCGCGCGCCGTACGTCGTCCCCCGTGAGCGCGCCGATGCCCTCGCACGCGACGTCGCGCGGCCGTAGATCGCCGCCGAGCAGCACGTTGCCGACCGCGCAGAGCTTCACCGCCGTGTCCCAGCCGTCCACATCGTAGCTCGGGTCCGCCTCGGCAATGCCGAGCCGCTGCGCCTCCGCGACGCCGTCGGCGATCGTGAGACCTCGCTCCACGGCCTCGAGCACGACGGTGGCGGTGGACGTGAAGACGCCGCGCACGGCCGTGAGGCCGGCGAGCGGGAGGCACTCGCGCAAGAGGGAGAACACCGGCGCGCCGTCCATCACGGCGGACTCGAAACGATACCCCGCGCCGCGCGCGGCGGCGAGCTCGGACAGCTCCCGGTAGCCGTGCACCACCGGTCCCTTGTTCGCGGACACCGCGTGCGCGCCGTGCTCGATGGCGGCGCGGAGGTAGTCGAGCGCGGGCTGGCCGGCGTGCGGGTCCAGCGGGACGGCCTCGAAGACCACGTCGGGCGCGCTCGCGACGAGCCACGCGCGCACGTCGGCGCACTCGGCGCCAGCGGGAGCGAGCGGGTCGAGGCCCGCGCTCCTCGCGCGCCAGCCGAGTCGGCGCGATGCGACCCCGGTGACGATGCACTCGACGCCGTGTTCCCGCACCAGCGCTTCGCGCCGGCGTGCGAGGAGCGCGTGCAGCGCCTGGTTGACGGTCCCGAAGCCGAGGAAGGCAATGTGGACGACGCGAGAGGGCATGGTGCGGGCGCATAGTATCGGGTGTTCGTCACCGACGTTCTGCAGTACCTGAGCGGTCGACCGCCGCATCGTCGTCGTGGTCGAGTCCTCGTCTTCGCTCTTGTGATAGTAGTCGCGCAGGATCTTCTTGGCGCTGGACCTCGACGATCACACCGGTCACCGGCCGATCGTCGCGGTTGTGCAGGATGACCACGGCATCGGCGCGATACTCGGCCGGCGCGACCTGGGACAGATCGATCGAGCCGAGCGCGACGTGTGTGTGGTCGACCGCGATCCCGGCGCAGCTCCGCAACAGCTCGACAGCCAGCTTGCCGTCGCCGCGGAACAGCTCGACGAGGATCTCATGGTGGAACGACAGCATGGCATCACATGACGTGGGGCACGAGGTCAGCGGTGGGGTCGACGTCGCGGTAGGCGTGGCCGGTGGCTACCTGCTGACAAACACATCGCGAAGTGATTCCGCTACCGAGCCTTGCAGGCGAAATGCGACCCGGCGGTAGTAGCGGGCGTCGTCACCTAGCTCGGTCAGCAGCTGCTCGGTCGTCGACCTGCTCAACTTCGTGAGTGAGCGGTATTTGGGTATCGTGAGCTGCAGCGCAGTGAGATCGGTGTCCAGGAAGTGCACGATGTCTCGCTCGTAGTGAGTCCAGTGCGGGTTGTCGTGGCCACCCGGCCAGGCCGCGAGGCAGACGTAAGGCGCTCTCCTGGTGACCGGCATCGTCGCAAACGGTGCGAACCCCATCACCGACGACACGCACCCGTTTCCGATCTGCCACTCAACACCGATCATCGCATCATCGGTGATCAGACCGGCGGGATGCTCACGAGTAATTCTCCAACGCGATCCACGAGCAAGAATGCTCAGCTGCTCGATCAGTGCCGCCTCGGTCCTGATCCCCGTGAACAGCGCGATCACCGGCAGGTGCGTATCTGTGCCGGTCTCGAACAGCCGAGAAACATCGATTTCAGAGGTGAGACCGGGAAACGCCGCTGCGACAATGCGTTCGCGCTTTTGCGCGATCAGCTTTGCGAACTGGCACCCAGTCATTCCTCCCGTCAGCCAGTCGCGTAGGTGCCTGATCGACACTTCGTCGCCGGCTACCAGCGAACGTCCGGGATCGTATCGTGCGGGATCACCATGTAGAACCGTAATTTGCCCTCGGAATCGACGACGTATACGCCACCCGGCTTGCGAGCGGCCGCGATGGCCTTTGACCTGTCGCGATCGAACTCCTCGATCGTGATCTCCCGTCGCTTCGGTTGTCGCTTTCGGGTCTTCGGCGTAGTGGTCTTGCGTGTGGTCGGCATCGTGAACATGAACGTAGCGCTCCGGCGATCCAGGGGAAAGGGGAGGGATCGGCTCCAGCGCAGCAGTCGCGGATCGTGCAGCGACAGCCGGTAGGAGGACCCGATGCTGGGAAGGTGAACCGTGATTCGTCAGGGGATGCATGGCAGATCTCGGGTCACACGACCTGGGTCGCCAGGTCAGCGGTGGGGTCGACCTCGCGGTAGGCGGCTGCCTCGAGGAGGCAGCCGGCGTCGATGTCGTCCTGGCCCACGAGATCGGCGATCGTGCGAGCGACCTTGATGACGCGGTCGATGCTACGGGCGGTGAACGAGCGGCGCTTGGCGACGAGGTCGGCGAGGGTGCGCTCGCCCAGGCTGTCGAGCTTGCAGGTGGCGCGCATGACGGCGCTGGGCATCTCGGCGTTGCAGCGCAGGCTCCAGGGGCGCAGGCGGGCGAGCTGGCGATCGCGGGCACAGGCGACGCGCGCGCGGATCGCGGCGGAGGGCTCGCCGGGCTCGATGGCGCGCAGCTCGCGGAGCGGGACGGGCTGGACATAGATCTGGAGGTCGATGCGATCGAGGAGCGGACCCGAGAGGCGGAGCTGGTAGCGCTCGATGGCGCCGGGGCTGCAGGTACATTCGCGGGCGTTGGAGTTGCGCCAGCCGCACGGGCACGGGTTGGCCGCGGCGACGAGGAGGAACGAGGCGGGGAGCTTGAGGGCGCCGTTGATGCGCTCGATCGAGACGCAGCGCTCCTCGAGCGGCTGGCGCAGGCCCTCGACCGAGGCGCGGGCGAACTCGGGGAGCTCGTCGAGGAACAGGACGCCGTTGTGGGCGAGCGAGATCTCGCCGGGGCGCGGGGTCGAGCCGCCGCCGATCAGGGCGGCCGGCGAGATCGTGTGGTGCGGGGCGCGGAACGGCCGGGTGTCGACGAGGCCATCGGCGAGGCCCAGGGCCGAGTAGATCTTGGTGGTCTCGAGGGCCTCGGCGCGGGTCATCGCGGGGAGCACGGTGGGGATCCGGCGGGCGAGCATGGTCTTGCCGGTGCCGGGCGGCCCGGCGAGCAGGATGTTGTGGCCGCCGGCGACGGCGACCTCGACGGCGGCGCGCGCGAGGTTCTGGCCGCGGACCTCGGCCATGTCGACGGCGGCCGCGCGCGGCGGGGGTGCACGGCCGGGAGATGGCGCGCGCAGCGCTTGCTCCCCGCGCAGCGCGGCGATGAGCTCGCCCAGGTGGCGCACGGCGAGGACCGCGACGCCGTCGACGACCTCCGCTTCGGCGGCGCAGTGGTCGGGGATGACGATGCCGTGCAGGCCGGTGGCGCGCGTGAGCATCGCTGCGGCGAGCACGCCGCGCACGGAGCGGATGGTGCCGTCGAGGCCGAGCTCGCCCAGGACGAGGAGGTCGGCGAGGGCGTCGGGCGCGATGATGCCCTCGGCGACGAGGACCGCGAGGGCGATCGGCAGATCGAGGCCGCAGCCCGGCTTGCGTAGATCGGCCGGCGCGAGGTTGATCGTGACCTTCTTGAGCGGCAGGTCGTAGCCGACCGCCTTGAGCGCGCTCTGGATCCGCGTCGCGCCTTCCTTCACCGACGGCGCGGCGAGGCCGACGACGCTGTATTGCGGCAGGCCGCGGGCGATCGTGCATTCGACGTCGACGAGCTCGGCGTCGATGCCGACGAGGGTGCAAGACTTGACGGTGGCGACCACGCCGCCGCACACAGCACGTCGCGGGCCAGCGCGCGGCCGTTACGGATCAGCTAGTTCCCGAGGACGCGTGTCCGGCCGGCGGACACGCGTCCGGATTCCGGCCGGACACCGGACAAAGCTACTCAGCCCGGCGGCTAAGGTCCGGTCGGTCTTTCGCGCTGTCGAGCCGATCTGGATCAGGTGGCCCATGCGCTGTGCCGGAAGTACAGCATCGAGCTCGACCCCGGAACCACTGTCCCGGGCGGTAGCAACGACCCGGACGACGGCTCCAGCGCGCCCGACAAGGAACTCGACGATGCGGGCCGTCGTCCACGGATGCCGCGCAACCTCCCGGCGCTGATCATCGGCGTGACCGCCGCGTGCCACCTGAAGAACGACCGGGCCGCGCAGTGCGCCGATGAGGGCAATTAGCTCTGAACCAGCACCGGCGACCTGCCTCGACGGGTTCGCTCGAGACTCGCGCTTCCGGCAGCTACGTCGCGAACGCGAGTCCGCCGTCGACGGTCACGACCGATCCCACGACGTAGTCGCCGGCGCGCGAGGCCAGAAAGATGGCGGCGCCGGCCATGTCGAGATCCGTGCCGATGCGCCGAGCGGGGACCCGCGCCGCGGTCTCTGCCTCGTGATCGCGCGCCCAGGTATTCATGTCGGACTTGAACGGCCCCGGCGCGATCGCCGACACCGCGATGTGGTCCTTGATCAACCTGGCCGCCAGGAGCCGGGTGAGCTGGATCAACCCCGATTTGCTCGCGGCGTACGAGTACGTCTCGTTCGGCGTGAGGTAGATCCCGTCGATCGAGGCAATGTTGATCACCTTGGCCGGTCGCTCCTTGCGGGCCGCTGCCCGCAGCGATCCGGCGAACGCCTGGGTCAGGAAGAACGGTGCCTTGACGTTCAGATCCACCACCTTGTCCCAGCCCTTCTCGGGAAAGTCGTCGAACGTGGCCAACCAGGCAGCCCCCGCATTGTTCACCAGGATGTCGAGCGCCGGCTCACGTGCCGCGTACGCCGCCGCGAGTCCTCGCACCCCATCCAGCGTCGATACGTCCCCGGGAAGGGAGATGCAGCTTCCGCCGCCCCTGGACAGCTCCGCCGCCGTCTGATCGCACACCTCGGCCTTGCGCGACGAGACGTAGACCCGGGCACCCTGGGCGATGAACCCCTCGGCGATCATCTTGCCGATGCCGCGCGAGCCCCCGGTGATGAGCGCGGTACGCCCCTTCAAGGAGAATAGATCTGTCGTGTCCATATCGTCACCTTCGATGCGTTGCGAGGTGCGCTACGCGATCGATGTAGGGTAAGCCGACGACGTGGTCGGCGGCCAACTTCTTGGCCGCCGCATCGAGCTTCCGGGCGGTCTCGCGGTGTTCGAGGACTGTCGCGCAGGCATCGTCGTTCGCGCGCCGGTCCGCGCTACCCTGCATGCATGTTGCCGCGGTTCCTGTACCTGCACGGCTTCGCGTCGGGACCGCGCTCGGCCAAGGCCGTCGCGTTCGCCGATCACTACGGCAAGCGCGGCGTCGGCCTCGACCGGCTCGATCTGCGGGTGCCGTCGCTTCCGCACCTGCGGCTGTCGGCGATGATCGCCGCGGTGCAACAGGCGATCGGTGGCGCCGCCGATCGCGCGGTGGTGTTCGGCAGCTCGCTCGGCGGGCTGACGGCGGCCCGGGTCGCCGAGCGCGATCCACGCGTCGCGGCGCTGGTGCTGCTCGCCCCGGCGTTCCAGCTGATCGCCCGGTGGCGCGCGCTGCCAGGCTGGGAGGACTGGCGCCGCACCGGCTGGCGCGAGGTCCACGACTACCAGACCCACCAGCCGGCGCGGATCGACTTCGGGTTTGCCGAGGAGGCGATGGCGATCGATGCCGGGTACCCCGATGTCCGCGTGCCGACACTGATCCTCCACGGCGTAGGCGACCAGAGCGTCCCGATCGAGACCTCGCGGGCGTTCGCCCGGGACAAGCGCCACGTGCGGCTCGTCGAGCTAGACGACGGCCACGACCTCCTCACGTCGTTGCCGCGCTTGCTCGAGGAGTCGGATCAGTTCCTCGCGCCGTGGCTCGGCGCCTGATCCTGCGCCGGCCGCGGATCAGTGCCGCGGTATCACGATGGCCGGCCGTGCCATCTCCACGCTCCACCGACGTCACACCACCCTGCCGTGCACTCTCTATTCGCTCGAGACCCAGCCCGCGTTGCTGCGCGTCGCGTTGCGTTGCGACGCGGGTCACTCGCCCGACGGGATATGCGGCCCGACCGCGCACAACACGGCGAGCGCGAGCAAGAGCACGATGGTGAGCCGCATGACCCAGCGAGTCGCGAACGCGCCGGCCTCCGTGGTAACGACCTCCGCGCGCGGCAGCGCGACCGGTGCGCCGCCGGCCGGTAGCTCGACCTCCGGAGGTCGCGAGACCGAGAAATCACTCTGCGCCGCGGATCGCGCCATGTCTGTGTGATGCCCGATCGGGCCGGGAGCGGCATGCGATGCGGTGTCGCAGCCGACGTCAGCCGTGCAGCGACCCGGTGGCGGTATTCCCAACGAGCGCCTCGCCGATGGCGTGGTGGCTCACCGGCGCCCGCCGCGCTAGGTGCAGTTGCCGCCGTCGCACTCGGTGTTGCAGGTCGCGTCCGGCGCACACGCATGAGCGCACGAGCCACCGTCACACTCGATGTTGCAGGTCGCGCCGGCGCCGCAGCCGGTGCCGCACCGCCCGCCGTCGCACTCGAGGTTGCACGTCGCGTTGTCGGCGCAGGAAAGCTGGCAATTGCCGCCGTCACACTCGATGTTGCACGTGCTGCCCTCGGCGCACCAGTACGAGCAGCCGCCGCCCGGGCACTCGAACGAGCACGTCGCGTTGGGGCCGCATGACCCACCGGATGCCACCGCGCCTTCGCCGTACGGATCCTCCGGAGCCTGCGCCGGGTCCCAGGCTTGCGGTCGAGCCGGCGGTGGAGATGCGTGCGATGAGCTGATACACGCAGCGAACATCGAGAGCGAGAGCAGGGCAAAGACGCGAATCATGGTCCCTCCGGTGGGCAACACCCGGTAGAGCCGCGACCGCGCCGCGCGGTTGACGATCCACGCTGCCCGTCTACGATATCGCCGGTCTTCGCAACTGGTTCGCGGACTCCGGCACGAGGTACGCTCGCGTGCGAATGGCGACCAAGAAGGACCCATTTGCCGCGCTGGAGGCCTTGCGGAGCTCCCTGCCCGTCGGCGAGGTCCGGCCGGCGCCGACCGAGACCGGGTCCAAGCGCACCCCGAAGCCGCCGGCGCGTGCCGTGGTCCGGATGGAGCGCAAGGGTCGCGGAGGCAAGGAAGTCACGGTGGTCGACAAGCTCGGGCTGCGTGCGACCGAGCTCGAGGCGTGGTGCCGCGAGCTCAAGCAGGCGCTCGGCTGCGGCGGCGCGGTCGATGGCGACCTGATCGTGTTGCAGGGCGATCTACGAGCCCGGGTCCCCGCCGTGCTGACCGCCAAGGGCGTCGAGAAGATCACGATCGGGTAGGCGGCCCCTGCCCACGGCAGACTGCGGTGCCGCGCCCCTGGCGACTCGACTTGCCTGCCTGGGGGACTCCCGCGCCGCTCCCTGGCAGATCCAGTTGCAGTTTCGGGGATTTCAACGCGTTGCGTTGGCCTGGAGCGCACGCTAACCAACTCGATCTACTCGCGGGCGGCGGCGACGCCCCAAGGTTTGGTGGTGGCCCCTCGTTTGCTGTCAGCCATGCCAGCCATGCGGAACCTCCTGACCATCTCGACCGGGCTCCTCCTCCTGGCGGCGACATCGGCCTGCGAAACCGGACCCGGCGCAGCCAAGGAACCACCGTTCCTCCAGGTCACGTCGCCGGCGCGCAGCCTGCTCCGGGACCATGCCGGTCAGGTGATGGTCAGCGGAACGGTCGCGCCCAACGCGAACGGGGATGCGATCGACAAGGTCCTCGTCAACAACGTGCAGGCCACGGTCAACGCCGATGGCACGTTCAGCGCGGCGATCAATGTGAGCGAAGGCGCGACGTTGATCGAGACGGTCGCGCGCGACACGAACGGCACCACCGCGACCGACACCCGCGCCGTGCAGGCCGGGCAGCTCCGGCCGGTGGGTGCGAACATCAACAGCGCCATCACCGCCGCGATGTCGGCCGATGCATTCGCGAAGATCTCGGCCGCGGCGGGCCCGATCATCAAGGGCCTCCACATGGGGGCGCTGCTCGCGCCGCTGCAGCCGATGGTGCACGTGGGCGACGAGAACGGCGAGGACGGCGCGTTCGCGCGGGCCTACATCGACGACGTCAAGTTCACCGATATCAAGATCGCGATGTCGCCGGTCCAGGGCGGGCTCTCGTTCCGCGCCGAGATCGACCACCTCGATGTGCCGGGCCACGCGCGCTACGCCGTGCTGTGGATCCCCGGCTCGACCACGTTCCGCATCACCGCCGACCGGATCGTCGTCGCGGGCACGCTCAACGTCACGCCGAACGGCATGGCGGGCTTCACCACCAAGCTCGCGAGCCCCAACGTCTCGGTGACGAACTTCCACCTCGAGGCCTCGGGCTTGCCCGGCGCCATCCTCGGGGATCTCGACCTGGACACCGCCATCCAGTTCATCGTCTCGAAGGGCGCGGAGCTCGCGATGAACCCGCTGATGAACCAGGCGCTCGGCGCGCTCGGGGGCCCGCAGCAGCTCGACGTGCTCGGCAAGAAGCTCGACCTGCAGGTCGCCCCGAGCACCATCTCGTTCACCCCGAGCGGCGCCCTCGTCGCGATGAACATGAAGGTCTTGCTGGCAGGCGGCGAGTCGAGCCCGGGCTTCATCTTCACCGACAACGGCGCCCCGACGATGGATCCGGGACATGGCTTCCAGCTCGGCCTGGCCGACGACCTCGCGAACGAGATGCTGGCCGAGGCCAAGGCGTCCGGCATGCTCGACCTCTCGCTTCCGGAGGCCGGCGGGACGTTCGACACCGCCCAGATCCACATGACCTTGCCGCCGATGATCAGCGCCGACGCGTCCGACGGACAGCTGCGCCTCGTGCTCGGCGACATGCAGGCGACCTACACCAACCACGGCACCCCGGTCGCCAGGGCATCGATCAACGCCAGGGTCGACCTCAAGATCATTCCGCTGGTGAACGGCACCAGCGTCGCGCTCCAGCTCGGCACGCCCGAGATCCACGTCGACGTGCTCGACGACACCGACAACGTGACGGGCCTCGAGGACAAGGCGCTGTCGAACGCGACCACTGCCACCCTCGGCGCGCAGATCGACGCGATCTCCAAGCTGCTCGTCGCGATCCCGGTCCCGGCGATCGCCGGCCTGCAGGTGACCGACCTCTCGCTCGGCTCCGACAACGGCTACGTGATGGTGAAGGGCGCGTTCGACTGATACGCGTCGCCGTCGGGGCGCCGGCAGGGCGTCGTCAGGGCGCCGTCGGGGCGATCGAACGACGCGTGCACCGCGACCGCCGCGGCCGTGCGTTTCGGGACTAAGCTCGCGCGATGGCCAAGCCGATCAAGCCACGCGCGACGGCCAAGCCCGCCAAGCCAGCCGCACGGGCCAAGGCGACCAAGTCAGCTACGCGGACCAAGCCCGCCAAGCCAGCCGCACGGGCCAAGCCCACCAAGCCAGCCGTGCGGGCCAAGGCGACCAAGTCAGCCGCGCGGGCCAAGCCTGCCAAGCCAGCCGCGCGAGCCAAGGCGACCAGGTCAGCTACGCGGGCCAAGCCCACCAAGCCAGCCGCGCGGGCCAACGCAACCAAGCCAGCCGCGCGGGCCAAGCCAGCCAAGCCAGCCGTGCGGGCCAAGCCAACCAAGCCACGCAAGCAGCCGGCGCGGCCCGGCGGATCCGCACCGCCGAGGCACGCGAGCGCCACCGCCGAACCTGGCCGCGCCACGCGGATCGCCACGGTCGCCGCGGAGCGCGCGAAGCTGGCGGCCGACGCGCCCCCGAAGGTGGTCCCCGACGATGCCGCGCAGCGGACCGGCCTCGATCGCTTCGGCGAGGGCTCGGTCCTGCTCGGATCGATCACCGTCCCGTCGGGCACGCTGGCGATCTTCGACGTCGGCCTCATGGGCTACCTGCCGCGCGAGGCGCTCGATCCGATGCTGATCTGTGCGCCAGTCCCGAGCGACCGCGCGCTGGCCGTCGTCGGCACGCGCGTCGGTGCGGGCCGGTTCGCCGGCTGCTGGGACCACGTCGTGATCGATCTCGCGGGGCCCGACCGCCGGGAGATCGCGCACGCCCGCAAGGTCGGCGACGCCGCCGTCGACTTCGCGCGCCTCATCTGCATGGATCGCGCGGCGATCGATCACTGGCAGCACGAAGACAGCCTCGACCAGCTCGCCGACTTCGTGTTCGCGGGGCGCGATGAAGCCGAGCTCGCCAAGGCGCTCGGCGCCCGGCGCCTGCCGCACGGCGACGGCCACGGCTGGATCGACCTGCCCCTGGCCGAGGCCGAGGCGAAGGCCGACCGCGCTGCGCAGCTCAAGGCGGAGCACAGGTGGCTGCTCACCGCCGAGCTCCGCCCGCACTCGCACCACGCAGCTGCGCTCGCCGCGGCACGCGCGAGCCCCAGCAGCGCCGGGGTGCTCGACGTGGGTGGCGCCCGCGTGCTGCTGTTCTTCACCAGCTGGGGCGACGGCGTGTATCCCGTGTACCTCGACGTCGACCGGGACACCCAGCCGGTCCAGATCCGCATCCAGCTCGCGCCCGCCGAGTCGAATGCGCCCCCGACAGCGATCGCGCGCCCGCCTGCGTGGTAACAGGCCGTCATGCGAACGATCGTACTCGCGGGCTTGTTGATCGCGTGCGGCGGCGGCGGAGCGGCACCTACCCCGAGGCCGACAGCGCCCACGCCCGCGCCACCGGCCAAGCCCGCGCCGCAGCCGGCGGCAAAGGCGACGTTCCCGGGCGTACCGGCGACGCCGAGCGGCGATCAGCTCGCCTGGGCGCTCGACGCCGTCGTCCGGCGGCACGGCAAGCTCGAGCGCGCCGAGCTCGAGGCGCACTTCCACGCGTCGTTCCTCGCCAAGGTCCCGAGCGAGCAGCTGCTCAAGGTGTTCGGCGACCTGAGCCGCCAGCTGAGCGGCCTCGCGATCAACGACATCAAGGGCACCGACGAGCAGCTGATCGCGCACGTGACCGCCGGCGACGCCAAGCTGCGGATCTCGCTCGTGCTCGACCCGGCCACCAAGCAGATCGCCGGGCTCCTCCTCACGCGGGACGTCGAGCAAGGTCCGCGGCCGCAGTCGTTCCAGGAGGCGATCCGGATGACCGCCGCGCTCGCGCCCAAAGCCCAGCTCCTGGTCGCCGCGCTCGACAAGGGCACGTGCAAGCCGATCCAGGAGCTCGCGGCGAACGACGAGCTCGCGATCGGCTCGAGCTTCAAGCTCTATGTCCTGCTCGGGCTGGCCGATCGCATCCTCGCCGGCAAGGCCGCCTGGACCGACGAGCTCGCGGTACGCGACGACTGGAAGAGCCTGCCGTCGGGCGTCACCCAGAACGAGCCACCCGGCACCAAGCACCCGCTCCAGCTGTTCGCCGAGCGCATGATCTCGATCAGCGACAACACCGCGGCCGACCACCTGCTCTACACGGTCGGCCGCAAGGACGTCGAGGCCGCGCTGCGCGCCTCCAAGCACGCCAGGCCGGCGCTCGACACGCCGTTCCTGTCGACCCGCGAGCTGTTCCTGTTCAAGCTCGGCATGCCGGCCGCCGAGATCGAGCGCTACCTCAAGCTGCCCGAGGCCCGGCGCCGCGACTACCTCGACAAGACGCTCGCCGGCAAGGCGCCCAGCATCGACGTCGCCGGCGCCTGGAAGACCGCGCGGCGGATCGACCAGCTCGAGTGGTACGCGAGCTCCGAGGATCTGTGCCGCGTCATGGCGACGCTGTGGACCCGGGGCCAGGTCGCCAGGGCCGCGCCGCTGTTCGACGTGCTCGGCAAGAACCCCGGGCTGCCGATCGACACCAAGGTGTGGCCGTACGTCGGGTTCAAGGGCGGCTCCGAGCCCGGCGTCATCAACATGACCTACCTGCTCCGGCGCGACGACGACAAGTGGTTCGTCATCACGCTCGGGTTCAACGCCGCCGAGGGCGGGACCCTCGATGACGACAAGATCTTCAACCTGGCCGCCGGGGTGATCGAGCTGGTCGGCGCGGCACGCTGAGCCGGCGGCCCCTCGTTCGCCAGAGCGCGCTTTCGTTGTTCGCAGCTCTCCGCAGCTCTCCGCAGTTCTCCGTAGTTCTCCGTAGTTCTCCGCAGTTCTATGCTCCGCAGTTCTCTGCAGTTCCCCGCAGCTCTCCGCAACTCCGTTCGTGCGCCTCAGTTCTCCGTGCGCTTCTTCAGCACGAAGTCGACGCGGCGGTTCTTTGTCCACGCGGCCTCGCTGTGCCCCTTGTCGAGCGGCTGGGTCTCGCCGTAGCCCTGCGAGGTCAACCGGGTCGCAGCGACGCCGTGCGCGACGAGGTACACCATCACGGCGGCCGCGCGGCGCTCGGACAGATCGAGGTTGTAGCCGTCGTCGCCGCGCTCGTCGGTGTGCCCCTGCACCTCGATCAGGGCGATGTCGGGGTAGCCGTTCATCGTCGCGACGACCGCGTCGAGGATGTAGAAGCTGTCCTGCTTGATCACCGCCTTGTCGTATTCGAACTTGATCGGCTCGAGGACCAGGATGCCATCTTCGACCCGGGTCGCGACGCCGCGATCGGGGCAGCCGTCCCCGTCCTGGAAGCCGTTGTAGGTCTCCGGCTCGTTCGGGCACTTGTCGTCCTTGTCGGGGATCCGGTCGTGGTCGTTGTCGAGGTCGGGGCAGCCGTCGGTGTCCTCGAAGCCGTCGTAGTCCTCGGGCTCGTTGGGGCATAGATCGTCGACGTCGAGGATCTTGTCGCCATCGTTGTCGGGATCGGGGCAGCCGTCCTCATCCTGGAAGCCGTCGTAGTCCTCCGGGTCGTCGGGGCACTTGTCGAGGTCATCGGGGATCTTGTCGCCGTCGCGATCGTTGATGTCGCCCTCGGGGCAGCCATCCTCATCCTGGATCCCGTCGCGATCCTCGGGGATGTCGGGGCACTTGTCGTCGACGTCGGGGATGTCGTCGTGATCGTTGTCGAGGTCGGGGCAGCCATCCTCGTCCTGCCAGCCGTCGAAGTCCTCCGGCGCGTCCGGACACTTGTCGAGGTCGTCCTTGATGCCGTCGCCGTCGCGATCGCCCACGTTGGGCTCGAACACGATGCCGATGAACGCGCGGAGATCGGGGTTCGCGCCCTGATCGGGCATGAGGCCGCGCCCGGCGCCGAGCGTGAGGAACGAGTTGCGCGCGAGGTAGAGCTTCACCCCGGCGAGCGCCTCGAGCGGCTGGTAGCTCTGGTGGGCGCCGAGCGGGATCGCGCCGAACACCTCACCGACGAGATCGAACCGCTGCTTGGCGATCGCATAGGCGACGCCGACGCCGAACGGGAGCTCGCTGCCGGCGGTGATCGATCGGTCGGTCACCGGCGCCATGTCGGGTCCCGGATCGCTGTTGGTGAACGTCGTCGTGCGGCGGAGCCGGATCCCGCCGTTCAGCGAGATCCGCAGGCGTTGCTCGCGGCCGA
>Ga0137437_1000197_pt1 | contig 17227 bp, 14 predicted proteins | sample EasRivERMGT138_2_FD_102332 | JGI IMG/M metagenome (GOLD analysis project Ga0137437, IMG submission 102332) | Soil microbial communities from meander-bound floodplain in the East River, Colorado, USA - East River MetaG ERMGT138_2 | ecosystem: Environmental > Terrestrial > Soil > Floodplain ...
GGCTCGGCGAAGGCGCGAGCCCTGAAGGGCTCATCGCGTCCTTGAGGTCACAGTTTTGGTGCACGCCCATCTGTGCGATACAACGCCGAGATCGGCCGGCCATCGATCAGGGCGGGGAGAAAGCTTCGTGCTTGCCAACTGCGCGTGATTTCGTCGTCCACGTCGCGGAGACCAGTGGATTCGAGCAGGCGGACGCTCAGGACTTCTCCGGTCGCCGCAACCATGACCTCGACCGTGATCCGTGTTGGTCGGTTCATGGACGGCATAACGTCGGCGACTCGAACCTCGACGCGCATCGGCGGGCGAGCGACTAACTGTGGAGTGGGGACGGGCGCGCAATACACCGATCGCTCGAGTGTCAGGCCAGGTGTCGTACCGCCGCGGACGCGAACGCGCACCGCCCAAGCGCCCGCCCCCGCCGGTTTCTGGGGCCGCACGGTACCGGCAAACACCGCGAGCGCTTCAGCGTCTGCCACTTCGAGCAATCGAACGGTCGGGAAAGAGTCGGTTTCATTGAACAGAAGGCTGAAAACGATCCCTTCTCTCGGCACCCCCAACGGCTCGAGCTCGGCCATGGCTCGAGCCGAATCGATGAGCGCGCTGGGTGCTGGCAGCTTCTTGGGGTTCTGCGCGTCGCCGCACTTGCGCTGCTGCGCGAGCGATGTGGAAGGAACGGCAGCCAAGATGAAGCACGCGAGCGTGACGGCAAGCGAGCGCATGATATCTCCGCGACCAGGGCGTCGGGTTTCGAGCCCTGAAGGGCTCACCCTACCCCCACCCCCTTCGCATACAACGGAAACTCCTCCACCAACTCCCGCACCTCCCGCTTCACCTTCCCCACCGTCGCCTCATCCCGCTTCGTCAACACCTCATCGATCAGCTCCGCCACACGCTCCATCTCCGCGACGCCAAACCCACGCGTGGTGACCGCCGGTGTGCCGAGGCGGATTCCACTCGTCACGAAGGGCGACTGCGGATCGCCCGGAATCGTGTTCTTGTTCACAGCGATTGCCGCCCGATCGAGCAGCTGCTCGGCATCCTTCCCCGTGATGTTCTTCTTGCGCAGATCGACCAGCATCAAATGGCTGTCCGTCCCGCCTGACACGATCGCATACCCGCGTGCGATCAACGCCTTCGCCAGCGCCTGAGCATTCGCGACAACCTGCTTCGCGTACTGCTTGAAGTCGGGCTGCGACGCCTCAAGTAGTGCTACAGCCTTCGCCGCAATGACATGCTCGAGCGGGCCACCCTGAGTCCCGGGAAACACCTGCTTATCAACCGCTTTCGCAAGCTCGCTCACGCACAGGATCATCCCGCCCCGCGGACCGCGCAGGGTCTTGTGCGTCGTGGTCGTGACGATCTGCGCATGGGGAACGGGGGACGGGTACACGCCGCCCGCCACCAGCCCCGCGAAATGCGCCATGTCTGCGACCAGCACCGCGTCCACCTCATCGGCGATCGAGCGCAGCGTGGGGAAATCGACGATGCGCGCGTACGCGCTGCCGCCGCCGATCACGATCCTGGGCCGCTCCTGCTTCGCCACCTCGCGCACCTGGTCGTAATCGATGCGTCCCGTGTCCTCGCGCACCTGATACGCCGTCGCTCTGAACAGCGTCCCCGAGAAATTCACCGGCGAGCCGTGCGTGAGATGGCCGCCGTGCGGCAACGCCAGGCCGAGCAGCGTGTCGCCGAACTTCGCGACCGCGAGATACGCCGCCATGTTCGCCTGCGCGCCCGAGTGGGGCTGCACGTTCGCGTGCTCCGCCCCGAACAGCTGCTTCGCGCGATCGATCGCGAGCTGCTCGACCTGATCGACGATCTCGCACCCGCCGTAGTAGCGCTTGCCCGGGAGCCCCTCGGCGTACTTGTTCGTGAGTGCGGTGCCCATCGCCTCGAGCACCGCGATCGACACGAAATTCTCACTCGCGATCAGCTCGAGGCCATGCTCCTGCCGCGCGACCTCCTGATTGATGAGGGCGCGAATCTTGGGATCGACGTCGCCCAACGGAGCCATGCGGTCAGCCATCAGCCATCAGCCTTCTGTAACTGCTGATGGCTGACGGCAGACAGCAGACTGCTGATGGCAGACGGCTGACGGCTGACGGCTTCATTTATCGATTTTCTCCACGCGGCGTTGATGGCGACCACCTTCAAAGTTCGTCTCCAACCACTTGTGCAGGATGTTGACCCCCTGCTCCTCACTCACGAACTGCGCCGGCAACACCAGCAAGTTCGAATTCCCATGCTGCCGTGACAGCTCCGCTACCTGCTCATTCCATGCCAGCGCCGCACGCACGCGCGGGAACCGGTTGGCGGTATACGACATGCCCAAACCTGTACCACAAGTGAGCACCCCCCGCTGCACTTCCCCACTGCTCACAGCCTTCGCCACCGGCTTGGCGTAGTCGGGATAGTCGTCAGCGGGATCGAGCTGCTTCGGCCCGACGTCGATGGGTTCATAACCCAGCTTCTTGAGCTCGTCGACGAGCCTATTCTTCAATCTGAAGCCGACATGATCGGCCCCTACAAGGATCTTCTCAGCCATCGATCACTAAACCCTCTCTCCTTTCCCCTCCACTACAACAAGAAGCGAGCCTGTCATCCCGAGCGACGCGAGGGACCTGCTTGGGGGGGCCCACCGCCACGAACCGTCCAACAAAAGCAGGTCCTTCGCTACGCGCCCTGCGGGCGCTCCGCTCAGGATGACATGCGCGTCGCTTCCGTGCGAGAAAGAGAAGGGAGAGAAAGGGGAAAGGTCAGACAAAGTTTTGTCTCACTTTGGCAATCGCAGCGATCCGTCTTTCCGCCAGTCGATCAGCAGCGCGATAGGAGGGAATCCGCTCCTCCTTCGCAATATCGAACACGGTCAGAATCGTGTAGTAGATCTCGCCCGCCTTGTTGCGCGCGCGCTCCATCGTCCACCCCTGCAGCTCGGCGTTCACGTTTACGAGCCCGCCGGCGTTGATCACGTAGTCGGGCGCGTACGTGATGCCCTGCGCCTCCAGCATGTCCCCATGCCGCTCCTCGGCGAGCTGATTGTTCGCCCCGCCGGCCACGATCTCGACCTTGAGCTGCGGGAGCGTCTGATCGTTGATAATGTCGCCCAGGGCGCACGGCGCGAAGATGTTGGCCTGGACGCCGTAAATCTCATCGGGTCCGACGGGCGTCGCGCGGAAGTCGTCCACCACGGCCTTGAGCTTGGCGGCGTCGATGTCCGTCGCGACCAGTTGCGCCCCTTCCTTATTAAGGAGATCGGCCAGGTAGTACCCGACGTTGCCGCAGCCCTGAATCGCCACCGTCTTGCCGCCGAGGTCGGCGCTGCCGTAGCGGTATTTGGCGCACGCCTTCATGCCGCGATACACACCAAAGGCCGTGACGGGCGACGGGTCTCCCGATTTCCCGATCAACCCGACCACATGATCGGTTTCCGCCTTGATGAACTCCATGTCGCCCACCGACGTGCCGACGTCCTCCGCCGTGATGTAGCGGCCGCCCAGCGCCTTCACGTGCCGGCCGTGCGCGCGGAAGATCGGCTCGCGGTTGCGAATCTTGTTGTCGCCGATGATGACGGCCTTGCCGCCGCCGAGGTTGAGACCGGCGACCGCGGCTTTGTAGGTCATGCCGCGCGCGAGCCGCAGGCAGTCGATCAGTGCTTCGCGATCGTTGGAGTAGTTCCAGAAACGCGTCCCACCCAGCGCGGGGCCGAGCGTGGTGTCGTGAATGGCGATGATGCCGCGATAGCCCGAGGACGGCTCGTACACGAGCGACACCTGCTCGTGCTCGTGCTCCTCGAGCAGCGCAAACAGCGCCGTCGCTTCTTCTTTATTGGCGCGTGAGAGCGCGGGCGATGACGACGCGCTGGATTTCGCTGGTGCCTTCATAGATCTCGGTGACCTTTGCATCCCGGAAAAGTTTCTCCACGGGGAAATCTCGCATGTACCCATAGCCCCCGAAGAGCTGAATCGCCTGCGTCGTCACCCACATCGCCGTCTCGGACGCGAACAGCTTGACCATGCTCGCGTGCAGCGTGATGTCCTCCCCCGCATCCTTGCGCGCCGCGGTCCGGTGCGCCAGAGCCCGCGCCGCCTCGGTGCGTGTGGCCATGTCGGCAAGCTTGAACTGCACCGCCTGGAAGTCCTGGATCGGCTGGTCGAACTGCTTGCGCTCGGCCGTGAACCTGAGACAGTGCTCGATCGCGCGCCGCGCGATCCCTACCGCCTGCGCGCCGATCCCAAGCCGCCCCGCATCCAGCCCTTCCATCGCATACACGAACCCCATGCCCTCTTCACCAAGCATCTGGGCCGCCGATACACGCAGATCCGATAGTTCGATGCCCGCCGTGTTCGATGCCCGTAGACCCATTTTGTCTTCCGGCTTCGCTGCCTTGTATCCCTTGGAGTCGGTGGGCACGATGAAGGTCGAAATCCCCTTGGCGCCGCGGCGCGCGTTGGGCGAATCGGTGCGCGCCATGATCATCATGAGATCGGCCTTCCCTGCGTTCGTGGCCCACGCCTTCGTGCCGTTCAGCACCCAGTCCTTCCCATCCCTGGTCGCCTGCGAGCGCAACGACGCCGCGTCGGAGCCCGCCTCGGCTTCCGACAGGGCGAAGCCGGCCAGCAATTCGCCGCGCGCCATCGGTTTGAGCCATCGCTCCTTCTGCGCCGGCGTGCCGTGCTTCACGAGCATCGTCGTCGGAATCGCATTGTGGATCCCGACCGAGACGGCCAGCGCGGCATCGGCGGCGGAGATCTCCTCCAACGCCATCAGATACGTCAACGTGTCGAGGCCCATGCCGTCGTACTCTTCGGGCGTGCACATGCCGAGGAAGCCGAGCTTGCCCAGCGCATCGATGACGTCTCGGGGGAAATGGCTGGTGCGATCCCACTCGGCGGCGAACGGCTCGATCTTGTCGCGCGCGAATTCGCGCGCCAGGTCCACGACTTCGCGTTGCTCAGTCGCGGTAAGCATAGAACCCCTGGCCGGACTTTCGTCCCAGCCGGCCGGCGGCGACCATTTTCCTGAGGAGCGGCGCGGGACGGTATTTGTCTTCACCGAGCCCGTCCTGCAGCACTTCCATGATCGACAGGCACACGTCGAGACCGATCAGATCGGCCAGCGCGAGTGGGCCGAGCGGATGGTTCATGCCCAGCTTCATCACCTGGTCGATCGCGTCCGGTGTGGCGACGCCTTCCTGCACGCAGAAGATCGCCTCGTTGATCATCGGCATGAGGACGCGGTTGGAAACGAATCCCGGCGCGTCGTGCACCTCGACGGGAGTCTTCCCCAGCTGCTTCGCGACCTCAACCACTTTCGAGGCCGTCTCATCCGATGTCTGAAGTCCGCGCACGACCTCGACGAGCGGCATGACCGGCACGGGATTCATGAAATGCATGCCGATAATCTGAGCGGGCCGCCTGGTCTGAGCCGCGATCTGCGTGATCGAAATCGAGGAGGTGTTCGACGCCAGGATCGTTCCCGGTGGAGCGAGCCGGTCGAGATCCTCGAAAATCTGGAACTTGATCTCCGGGTTCTCGGTCGCGGCTTCCACGACGAGATCGGCCTGCTTCACCGGATCGAACGACGTGCTGGTCTGGATCCTGCCGATCGTGTCGGCTGATAGCTGAGGGCTGACGGCGCCTTTCTTCACCAAGCGTTCCAGATTCTTTTCGATGGTCTTGAGCGCGCGCGTGAGGGGATCTTGAGCGACATCCACCAGCACGGTGCCCCACCCGGCCTGTGCAAACACGTGCGCAATCCCGTTCCCCATCGTACCCGCGCCCACGACGACGACCCTGCTCATGCCGCGACAATCTCTTGGGGTTCGTCAGACGGCTGATCGCTGAAAGCCGCTGTGCGCGTCAGCAGATACAGCGTGCCGGCAACGAGCGCGATCGTTGCCACGATGCCGCCTTCCGGGCCGAACGCCCCGCCGTCCACCCATGCGCGCATCCCGGGTGTGTACTCCACCACCGGCACCTGGAACGTGTACCCGCTCACGGGCGCATCGAAGAGCAGCGCGAGCGCCGAGTTCCAGCCGAAATGCGCGCCCCAGGCGAGGGGCATACCGCCGGAGGAGAAGAACGCCACCGTCAGCCAGATGGCGGCGAGCGCCACATTCACCGTGCTGAAGATCGACGCGCTGGGATTGCCGGTGTGGGCGAGGCCGAACAGCAGGGCCAGCAGCAGCATTGCGGGCAGCACGCCGATCGCATCGGACAGGCGGCGCATCGGATAGCCGCGGAAACCCAGCTCCTCGGCGAGTGCCGACAGCAGCAGGCCGACGAGCAGCGGCAGGGCGATGCCGGCCCAGACGCCCCAGTCACTCGTGAAGCGCAGCCGCGCGCCGAACACGACCGCGAGACCGATGGCGAGCGCCGCCATCAGGACACCGATCGCGGTGCCGCGCAGCAGCGCCAATCGGGAGCCGCGCGGCCATCCCATGCGGTCCCAGGAGTACTTGTTCAGCAGCCGTCCCACGACGAGCGTCGCGAGGCCGAAGCCGATGAGGGTGTACACGCCGTTCCGGGTAACGAACCAGCGCTGCCCGCCCCACCCCGGCACCACACGGGCGAGGCCGATGATCAGGCCGATCCCGATCGCGGCGAACAGCACGACCCATCCCAGCGCGATACCGATGCGCTTCACATCCGCAAACGAAACGCGCGCCATCAGAGGCGCGCGCGAATCGTGGGGGTGAGCTTCGTCAGGACTGGCACGAGTACAGCCAGCTTGATGAGGTCTCCCAGCAGGAACGGCACCGTCCCGAACCGCGCGGCGGCGGAAATGTCGCCGGTGAGAATGGCGAGCTGGGCCAAGCCACCAAGGTGAATGAGAACAAGACCAGCCAGGACGCCTAACGTCACACGCACCCAGGCGGGTTTGTTAACCCCGGGCTGCCAGCCCGGGGTCAACAAGGCCCCGACCGCAAAGGCCGCAACCGGATACGCCAGCAAATACCCGCCCGTGGGACCGAACAACCGCGCCACCCCCACCAGCGGCACCGTCGGGGTGAACACCGGCAGTCCCGCCGCACCCATCGCCAGATAGAGGATCATGCTGAGCGCGCCGAGCCGCGCGCCGAGCAGACCGCCGACGAGCAGCACGGCCATCGGCTGCAGCGTCATCGGCACGGGCGTGCCGGGCAGCGGAATCGAAACCTGGGCGGCGGCGGCCACCACGACAGCACCGAGGAGAACCGCAACAGTCCGAATACCGACGACCGATGACCGAATACCGGACGCGACTTGTTCCATTTAGATCATCTCCACTGACAGGGCGACTGCGTTGCCGCCACCCAGGCACAGCGTGGCGAGACCGGTGTGCTTGTGGTACTGCCTGAGCGCATACAACAGTGTCGTCAGCACGCGCGCGCCGGAAGCGCCGATCGGATGGCCGAGCGCGACCGCGCCGCCGTGCACGTTGACCCGACTCCAGTCCCAGCCGAGCGCTTTGCCGTCGGCCAGCGCCTGCACGGCAAATGCCTCATTGGCCTCGATCAAATCAAAATCCGAAATCCCAACTCCTGTTTTTTTCATGAGGTTCTGCACCGCAACGATGGGCGCGAAGAACAGGTCCTTGGGCTCGCCGCCGCCGGTCGCGTATCCGGTGATTTTGGCCAGCGGCTTCAGGCCGTGCGTGTTGGCGAATGCGAGCGAGGTCACCACCAGCGCGCTCGCGCCATCATTCAAGCCCGGCGCGTTGCCGGGCGTGACCGAACCGTCCTTGTCAAACGACGGCTTCAGCGCCGCGAGCGCCGCGAGCGTCGTGTCCTTGCGAGGTGACTCGTCCTTGTCGATGACCGTCACGCCCTTCTTCCCCGGAATTTCGACCGGCACCGTCTCGGCCTTGAAGAAGCACGCCTCCATTGCCTTTACCGCCTTCTGGTGACTCTTGAGCGCAAATTCATCCTGCTCCTGTCTCCCAACTCCTGCTTTTTTGGCCGTGTATTCGGCGAGGTTGCCCATGTGCGTGTTGGAGAACGAATCCCACAGGCCGTCGTGGATCATGCCGTCCACGAGCTGCGTGTTGCCGGCTTTGATCCCACCGCGCATCCCGTAGACGTAGTGCGGCGCGTTCGACATCGACTCGAACCCGCCCGCCACGACGCACTGTGCGTCGCCCGCCTTGATCGCCTGCGCCGCGAGCATCACCGCCTTGAGCCCCGAGCCGCAGACCTTGTTGATCGTCAGGGCGGGGATCGTGCCGGGGAGGCCCGCGTGAATCGCCGCCTGGCGTCCGGGCGCCTGCCCTTCGCCGCCCTGGAGCACGTTTCCCATGATCACTTCGTCGACCTGATTGTCGGGGACGCCAGAGCGGCGCATCGCTTCGCGAATGACCAGCGCGCCGAGTCGCGGGCCGGGTAATGGCGATAGACCGCCCAGGTATTTGCCGATGGGAGTGCGGCAGGCGCTCAGGACTACAGGTGTGGTTGCGGCGTCGGTCATGGATCCCTCAAACGCGGAACGCGGAACGGGGAACGCGGAACGGAACAGCAAAGCGCCTGTTCCGCGTTCCGACTTCCGCGTTCCACGTTCAAATTAACGGTGTCAGACTCCTACTGTGTACCTCTTCTTTGAGCTTCCCTACAAACTCATCAATGGGCATCACGACCTGCTTGTTTCCCGCCCCCCGCCCCCGCACCGCGACGGATTTCGCTTCAGCCTCGCGCTGCCCCACCACCGCCATGTACGGAACCTTGTGCGTCTCGGCGTCGCGGATCTTGTAGTTCAGCGTCTCGGAGCGCTCGTCGAGATGTGACCGGATTCCGGCCTGTCTCAGCGTCTCGTGCACCGCGCGTGCGGCGTCGAGTTGGGCATCGGCGATCGGGAGCACCCGCACCTGCTCGGGTGAGAGCCACAACGGGAACGCACCCGCGAAGTGCTCGATCAGGAACCCTGTGAACCGCTCGATCGTGCCGAAGATCGCGCGGTGCATCATCACGGTGCGATGCGGCTTGTTGTCCGTGCCCGTGTACTCGAGCTTGAAGCGCTCCGGCAGCTCGTAGTCGAGCTGGATCGTAGCACCCTGCCACTCGCGGCCGATCGCATCGTTGAACTTGACGTCGATCTTGGGGCCGTAGAATGCGCCGCCGCCTGCATCGATTCTGTACGTCAGGCCTCTACGCTTTAACGCGCTCTCCAACGCCTTTTCTGCAACCTCCCACATCGCGTCGGTGCCGAGCTTTTTCGCGGGCGGACGCGTCGCGAGGTCGAGCCGGTACTGCAGGCCGAACGTCTTCCCCATCACCAGCTCGACGATGTCGAGCATGTTGAAGATCTCTTCCTCGATCTGATCTTCGCGCAGGAAGATGTGCGCGTCGTCCATCGACAGCCCGCGCACCCGCAGCATGCCGTGCAGCGTGCCCGAGCGCTCGTTGCGATACACGTTCGCGATTTCGGCGAGGCGGATCGGGAGATCGCGATAACTGCGCTGCTGGCTCGCGTAGATCAGGATGTGCATGGGGCAGTTCATCGGCTTGACGCGATAGCGCACGTCCTCCGACTCGCCTTCGCCCGCCGCCATCGCGGGAAACTGATTCTCGGCATACAGCGGCAAGTGCCCCGAACGCAGGAACAGCTGCTCGCGCGTGATGTTGGGCGTGTACACGAGCTGATAACCGCGCTCGAGGATCACGTCCTCGATGAAGCGGCGCAGCTCGAAGTTCAGAATCGCGCCCTTGGGATGCCAGAAGATCAGCCCCGGGCCGACGTCTTCCTGAATCGAGAACAGATCGAGCTGCTTGCCGAGGACGCGGTGGTCGCGCTTGCGCGCCTCCTCGAGCCGCGTGATGTACTGGTCGAGATCCTGCTTGCTGAACCACGCCGTCCCGTAAATGCGCTGCAGCATCTGGCGCCGCTCGTCGCCGCGCCAATACGCCCCGGCCGCGTGCAGCAGCTTGAAATGCTGGATCTTCCCCGTGCTCGGCACGTGCGGGCCGCGGCACAGATCGACGAACGGCCCATCCGTGTAGACCGAGATGACCTCGTCCGCTTTCAAGTCATCGATTCGTTCCAGCTTCAGCGGATCGTCGACGAACCGCTGCTTCGCTTCTGCGCGGGACACCTCTTCCCGTGTGAACGGGTAATCGGCCTTCGTGACCTCGGCCATCTTCTGCTCGATGGCTTCCAGATCGTCGGGGGTGAACGGCCGGCCGATGTCGAAGTCGTAGTAGAACCCGTCCTCGATCGGCGGGCCGAATCCGATCTGCGCCTTGGGAAAGAGCTGCCGCACCGCGGTCGCCAGCACGTGCGCCGAGGAGTGGCGCAGCACGTCGAGCGCCTGCGGGTCCTTGTTCGTGAGGATGGAGACCGTGGCGCCGCCCTCGAGCGGGCGTTGCAGGTCCCGCACCTCGCCATTCACACGAATCGCGAGCGCAGCCTTCGCCAGGCCCGGGCCGACGGCCCGGGCGAGGTCGGCGCCCGTCGCGCCGGCCGGTAGGGTCTTCGTGCTCCCATCCGGCAGGACGACCTGAATCTCGGATGCGGACATGTCTAGGGAGTAGTCGTCGTCGCCGACGGGGGGGGCGCCACGGTGCCGAGCGGCTGCACCTGCAACCCAAACCGGAAATAGAGACCCACGGAAAACAGAATCACGGCACCGAGCAGTACCCAGCGCACGAGGCGCGCGGGCGGGAGACGTTCTTCAGCGGGCACGGATGTGGGAGACGTCATTGGACGATATTCTAGTGGCCGCTTCTATATTAAGGAATGGCATACGATCCGCGGCCCGTCGAACCGGCCATCTATAAGCGCTGGCTCGAGGCGGGCGTATTCCAGCCCAGACCCGACGGTGCGCCGTATGTGATCGTGATGCCGCCCCCCAACGTCACCGCGGTGCTGCACATGGGGCACGGGCTCGACATCACCACACAGGATGTGCTGATCCGCTTCGAGCGCATGCGCGGCCGCGCGGCGCTGTGGCTGCCGGGCACCGATCACGCCGGCATCGCGACCCAGAACGTGGTCGAGAAGCTGCTGGCCGACAAAGGCCAGACGCGCTTCGATGTGGGACGCGAGGCGTTCGTCCGCGGCGTGTGGGAGTTCGTCACGAAAACCGGCAAGACGATCCTCGAGCAGCTCAAGGTCATCGGCAGCGCGGCGGACTGGAGTCGCACACGGTTTACGCTCGATCCCGATTATTCGCGCGCCGTGCGCGAGGTGTTCGTGCGGCTGTGGGAAGACACGCTCATCTATCGGGGCCACCGCGTCATCCATTGGTGCCCGCGTTGCCTGACCGCACTCTCTGATGAAGAGGCCGAGCACCACGAGACGAACGGCAACCTCTACTACATCGAGTACCCGCTGGTGGACGGGTCGGGCCACGTCACCGTGGCCACCACCAGGCCCGAAACGATGCTGGGAGACACGGCGATCGCCGTGCATCCCGAGGATCCGCGCGGCCGGCCGTACATCGGCAAGATGGTGACGATCCCGATCGCCAACGTGCAGATCCCGGTGATCGCCGACGAAGCCGTCGACAAGGAGTTCGGCACGGGCTTCGTGAAGGTGACGCCGGCGCATGATGCGAACGACTTCGAGATCGGGCAGCGGCACAAGTTGGAAATGCCGCTGGTGATGACGGAGGACGGGAAGATGGGGGGGGCGGGGGACGGGGGACGGGTGCCTTCGGACTACGTTGGTCTCGACCGCTTCGAAGCCCGCAAGCGCATCGTCAAGCAACTCGAGCGCGAGGGGCTCCTCGTGAAAACCGAACCGCACCCACATTCGGTGCGGCGCTGCTACCGCTGCGATTCGGTGGTCGAGCCGCGGCTCTCCGATCAGTGGTTCGTGAAGATGAAGCCGCTCGCCGACAAGGTGATGCGGGGCTACGAGCAGAACGAGTTCACGATCGTCCCCGACCGCTGGCGCGCCACGTTCGAGAACTGGATGAACAACATCCGCGACTGGAACATCTCGCGACAGCTGTGGTGGGGACACCGCATTCCGGTGTTCACCTGCACCACGTGCAAGCACCAGTGGGCCGATCGCGTGGATCCGCAGCAGTGTCGCAAGTGCGGCGGGCCGGTGGCACAGGATCCCGACGTGCTCGACACCTGGTTCTCGTCCTGGCTGTGGCCATTCGCGACGCTCGGTTGGCCCGAGCAGACGTCAGACCTCAAGCGCTTTTATCCAGGCCATACGCTGGTCACCGGCCCCGACATCCTGTTTTTCTGGGTGGCACGCATGCTGATGTCCGGCTACCACTTCATGGGGAAGAAGCCGTTCAGCACGGTGTTTCTGCACGGCATCGTGCGCGACACCAAGCATCGCAAGATGTCGAAGTCGCTCGGCAACGGCATCGACCCGCTCGTGGTGGTCGAGAAGTTCGGCGCGGACGCGCTGCGCTGGACGTGCGTGGCCAACACCGCGCTGGGCCAGGATCTGATGCTCGATCCGGACGATCTCGAGACCACGTTCGCGCCGGGCCGGAACTTCGCGAACAAGCTCTGGAACATCGGCCAGTTCGTGCTCGGCCAGCTGCCGAAGCAGGTTTTGCCAATTGAATCCATCGATCGGCGATTGATGACGCTGGCAGACCGTTGGATCCTCGCGCGCGCACAACACGCGATTCTCGCCGCGACAGGTCACTTTTCAGATTATCGACTGGATGAAGCCGCCAAGCGTTGTTTCGAATTTGCGTGGAATGAGCTTGCAGATTGGTATGTCGAGGCGGTAAAGCCGCGCCTCACAACGAACGATCAATTGTCCCGGACCACCGTTCATGCTGTGTTGGTCTACTGCTTCGATACGGTCTTGCGACTTCTGCATCCGGTCGTGCCATTCATCACCGAGGAACTCTGGCAGAGACTACCGAACCGTAAGCCTACTGAGCTATTGGCCGCAGCGAATTGGCCGGAGATCCTACCACAGTTCGTAGACTCCGAGGCGGACGTGCAGTTCGAAAGAGTGAAGCGGGCAATTGAACTTATCCGCTCGATTCGGGCCGAATACCGCGTGTCGCCCAAGACCAAGCTGCGCGCGACCATCGTGGCGCGCGGCAACGACCAGGCGGCCACGTTCGAGGGCGAGCGTGACACGATCGTGCGGCTCGCGCAGCTCGACCACCTCGCGCTCGATGGCGCCCAGCAGGGCGCCGGCGCGCACGCCGTGTTCGGCGACGGCAGCGAAGTGGTCGTCGCGCTGGAAGGCTTGGTGGACGTCACGCAGGAGTGTCGGAGGCTCTCAGAGGAGTTCGAGCGTCTCGACAAACAGCTCACGAGCCTCGCGGCTCGGCTGACCAACGAGAGTTTCGTCTCGCGCGCGCCGCAGGATGTCGTGGCCAAGGAGCGCGAAAAGGAAAAGGCATGGCGCGACCAGCGCGACGTTCTCGCCGGGAAGCTCAAATCGCTCGGCTGCTCGTAGCGGGGGCTGCTGCAGCACTGCTCGCCTGCGCCAGTGTCGGCAACCCGCCCGGCGGGCCGCCCGACGTCGCGCCGCCCAAGATCGTCTCGATCCAGCCGGAGTCGGGCGCGCTCGTTCCCGATTTCAACGGCGACGTCGCCATTCAGTTCGACGAGACCGTCGAGGAGCAACCCAGTGGCGGTGGCCGGGGAGGGGCCTCGGGCGGTGAGGTGAGCGGACTCGCGCAGCAGGTGCTGCTGTCGCCGGTCGCGGGGCCGGTGAAGGTGAGCTGGCACCGCTCGCGCATCACCGTCAAGCCCAAGGAAGGATGGAAGCGGCGCGTCTATCGCTTCGAAGTCCTGCCCGGCTTCTACGACTTGCGTCGCAACCGGTTCGATTCGAGCGCCACGGTTCTGTTCTCGCGGGGACCCGCGATCGGTCACGCGCGCATCGGCGGCATCGCGCTCAAGTGGGTCGAGCAGACGATTCTGTTGCGCGCGCTGATCGAAGCGGTCCCGCTCCCCGACACGGTGGGCTACTTGACCATGGCCGATTCGGGCGGCCAGTTCAACCTCGAGAATCTGCAACCGGGGCGCTACATCGTGTATGCAACGGCCGATGCCAACGGCGATCGGCGCCGCAGCCTGCGTGAGGCGTATGATTCGGTCGAGGTAACGCTCGACTCGAGCGCCAACGTCGCGCTCTACGCGTTCCCCCACGACACCGTAGCGCCGCGGCCGCGCACCGCGACGTTCGTCGATTCGGTCACGGTGCGCGTCGAGTTCAGCCAACCGCTCGAACCCGCCGCGTCGTTCGACACTTCGAATGTGCGCGTGCTCGAGCTGCCCGATTCCACTCGGGTCGCCGTGGCCCAGATTCTCACGCAACGGCAGTACGACTCGCTCCAGACCGCGGCCCGACAGCAAGCCGACTCCGAGGCCCGCGCGGCACGAGACACCGCCGCAAGAGACACCAGCGCGGCACCGCGGCGGGGGCGCCCAGGTGCGCCGCCCACGCCCCCCCCGCCCCCGCCGTCTCCCGGCCGTCAGGCCGACCGGCCGGCCGCCCGTCAATACGTCGACACGGCACTCGTGCACCAGCTGCTCGCGCGCCGTCCGATTCCGTCCGACAAGATCGTGATCAAGCTCGTGCACCCGCTGAAGCCCGAGACGCGCTACGTCGTCGCGGTCCAGGGCGCGACGAATCTGATCGGCAGAAAAGGCGAAGGGAACGTCAGCTTCACCGTGCCGAAGCCCACCGCGCGCGACACGACGCCCGACGCACGCCGCCCGAGCCGTCCATGAGCGATCCCCGCCGCCAGCTGCCTTCTATTGATGCGCTCCTGGCGGGCCCGGGCGTGGCCGCGCTGCTTGTTCACCATCCGCGGACGTTGGTGGTGAAAGCCGCGCGCGCGGCGGTCGATGCCGCGCGCGACAACGGCGGCACGCCCCCCGCCGAGGGTTGGGACGCGGCCGTCGGCGCGGCGGTGCGGCGCCTCGCCGTTTCTTCACTCACACCGGTCATCAACGCCACCGGCGTCGTCCTGCACACGAACCTCGGCCGCGCGCCGCTCGCCCAGGCCGCCATTGCGGCGCTGACCCGCGTCGCGGCCGGGTACGCGGCGCTCGAGTACGATCTGGGCCGCGGCGCGCGCGGCTCGCGGCACGCGCATTGCCGCGACCTGCTGGTCGAGCTGACGGGGGCGGCGGATGCGATGGTGGTCAACAACGCCGCGGGGGCGGTGCTGCTCGCCCTCAGCGCCGTGGCCAAAGGCGGTGACGCCATCGTCTCCCGCGGCGAGCTGGTCGAGATCGGCGGGTCGTTCCGGATTCCCGACATCATGGCGCGGTCCGGCGCGAAACTCGTCGAGGTGGGCACCACCAACCGGACCCACCCACACGATTATGAGCGCGCGCTGACGCCCAACAGCAAGGTGCTCCTGAAGGTGCATCGCTCCAACTTCCAGGTCACCGGCTTCACCACCGACGTCGCGGTCGTCGAGCTGGCGGAGCTCGCGCACCAGCGTGGCATTGCGTGCGTGTACGATCTCGGCAGCGGGCTGCTCGTCAACCTCTCCGCGTGGGGATTGAGCGGCGAACCGACGGTCCAGGAAGGCGTCGCGGCGGGCGCCGATCTCGTGATCTTCAGCGGCGACAAGCTGCTGGGCGGCCCCCAGGCGGGGATTCTCGTCGGGAGCGAGCAGGCGCTCGCGGCGTGCCGCGCCGACCCGATCGCGCGCACCGTGCGCGCCGACAAGCTCACGCTCGCCGCGCTCGAGGCGACGCTCGCGCTCTATCGCGATCGCGACAGCGCCATTCATGACATCCCGGTGCTCCGCATGCTGACCGAAAACGCCGAGAGCATCCGGGCGCGCGCGGAGCGGCTCGGTGGCCAGCTGATCGAAGGCGACTCGGAAGTGGGTGGCGGATCCTTCCCGGGCGCGAAACTCCGGACCTGGCTGGCGGGCTTCCCCGACGAATCGCTGGCGGAGCGGCTGCGCCGCCACGATCCGCCGATCATCGCGCGCGTCGCCGGCAACCGCGTGCTGCTCGATGCGCGCACTATTTTCCCCAACCAGGTCGACATCGTCATTGCCGCGCTGCATGCCGATGGCTGACGGCAATCCCGCCGTTTTTCTCGACCGCGACGGCACGATCGTCGAGGACCCCGGATTCCTCCACGCGCCCGGCCAGGTGAAACTGCTTCCCGGGGCGGCCGACGCCGTGCGCCGGCTCAACGAGCACGGCTTTCTCGCCATCACCGTCAGCAATCAGTCGGGTATCGCGCGCGGACGGTATACAGTTGAGGACTACGCCGCGGTCCAGCGCCGGCTGGCCGAGCTGCTCGAGAGCCACGGCGCGCACCTGGACGGCTCCTACTTCTGCCCCCATCACCCCCTGATCACCGGCCCCTGCGAGTGTCGCAAACCCGGCTCGAAGCTGTTTCTCGAGGCCCAGGAAGCGCTGGACATCGACTTCGCCCGATCGTGGTGGGTGGGCGATCGCCTGTCGGACGTGCAGCCGGCGCTCGCGTTGGGCGGCCACGGCATTCTGGTCCTGACCGGGGAGGGCAACCTGGACCAGGGCCAGGCTCGCGCGCTCGGTGTGATGGTCGTCGCGGACCTGGCGCGCGCCGCCGAAGAGATTCAGCGGCTGAAAGTGCTCGATCCCTGATTGTTTTTGGGATTGCAGAACCACAAATTAGCCCGCGCCCCCCTTCCTCCCCGTTGCCAAGGAGTCCGTGTGAGAGCCGCTACCGCCGCCCTTGCTGCCCTGGCCGCCCTTTTCGCCCCCGCCGCCCCGCTGTCCGGCCAGATCCCGATTCGGGTCGGCCAGACGCTCACCGGTCGGCTGGCGCAAACCGACCAGGCTTTTTCCGACGGCTCGCGCTACAAGCTCTACGCCTTCGTCGGCAACAAGGGCGACACGGTGGCCGTGGATCTCGGCTCCGACGACTTCGACGCCAACCTGTTGGTCGCGGACGCCTCGGGCAATTCGCTGGCGCGCAACGACGACAGCGGGGAGAAGTGCAACGCGCGGTTGACGTTCGTGCCGCCGGCGACGGGCAACTTTCGGATCTACGCGAACTCGAGCGCGCAGGCGGAGCTGGGTGAGTACAAGCTGACGCTGGCGCGCGGCGCGGCCCGGGCGGCGGCCGACACGGTGTGCCGCGGCTTCGGCCGCGTGGCGGGATTGATCGACGTCGGCCGGACCGTCACCGGGACGCTGTCGTCGGAGGACCCGGAGTTTCCAAGCGACTCGACCTACTTCGAGCGCTGGGTCCTGCCGGTGCGGGCGAATCAGGCGTTCACCGTCGATCTCCAGTCCGACGACTTCGACGCCTACCTGCTGCTCACGCGCGGCCGGGGCGAGAAGATCATCGAGAAC
>Ga0137437_1000199_pt1 | contig 17118 bp, 12 predicted proteins | sample EasRivERMGT138_2_FD_102332 | JGI IMG/M metagenome (GOLD analysis project Ga0137437, IMG submission 102332) | Soil microbial communities from meander-bound floodplain in the East River, Colorado, USA - East River MetaG ERMGT138_2 | ecosystem: Environmental > Terrestrial > Soil > Floodplain ...
ATCCCGTTTTACATCTGGAACGTGCTGCCGCGCGTATGCTCGGACCTCGTCCCGGGGCCTGGCGGCTACGCCTCCTTCGGCATGATCTACGAGGCGGGGCACGACGCTCCGATCGGCTTTTCGGTGAAGACGATCGGGTTTCCCCGGATCGGCATCAACTGCGCGCTCTGTCACACCGGCACGGTGCGCGACAGCGAGGGTGGCCCCCCGCGCGTCGTCCTCGCGGGCAGCGCCAACCAGCTCGACGCGCAAGCGTACATCCGGTTCCTGTTTCGCTGCGCCGGCGACCCCCGGTTCTCCGCCGATCACATCCTCGAGGAGATCCAGCGCGACGGCGCCCCGCTCTCCGCGCTCGATCGCTTGCTGTATCGCCATCTGATCATCCCACAGACGCAGAAAGCACTCCTCAAGCAGCGCGACGACTACGCATGGACGGAGGGGCGGCCTCGCTGGGGACGTGGTCGTATCGAGCCGTTCAACCCGGTGAAGTTCAACATGCTGAAGCTCCCGGTGGACCAGACCATCGGCATGGCCGATTTCATGCCGCTCTGGAAGATGACGTCACGACAGGGCTCGAGCTATCATTGGGATGGGCTGAACACGGATCTGGGCGAGGTGATACGGAGCTCCGCGCTGGGCGACGGCGCGACCACCAAGAGCATCGCGCTGCAGAACCTCGAGCGCATCCAGCGCTGGATCGTCAGCCAGGCCCCCCCTCCCTTTCCACATCCGATCGATCCAGTGCGCGCCGCGGAGGGCAAGCGCGTCTTCGAGTCCGCCGGCTGCGCCGAGTGCCACGCGCCCGGCGGCAAACGCTTCCGCTCTGTCATCCCCGTCGACGAGCCCGGCCTCGGGACCGATCACCATCGCTTGGACATGTGGACGACGCAGGCTCGGGACGCCTATAGGAAATATGCCGACGGCACGCCCTGGCCGTTCCATCAGTTTCAAAAGACCAACGGCTACGTGGCCGTGCCGCTCGACGGGATCTGGCTGCGTGCGCCCTACCTCCACAACGGGTCCATACCCACGCTGTATCACCTCCTCAACCCGGACCAGCGGGTGTCGCGCTTCTCCCGCGGCGACGATGTCCTCGACGCGAACCTCGTGGGCTTCGTGTTCCAGCCACCGGAGGACAAGGCGCAGGCCGAGAAATTCCTGCAGCGCACGACGGAGATCGACACCACGCTTCCTGGGAACGGCAACCAGGGTCACACGTATGGCGAGAAGCTCACGGCGGAGAACAAGGCGGCGCTCATGGAGTACCTGAAGACGCTATGAGCGGCGCTGAACAGGGAGGCGGGCATATGGGAAACGATCCAATTTTCGAACCGTTGAAGTTCCGGACCGTCACGGTCAAGAACCTTCCGCTCCAACATCTCCGGGCGGTTCGACAACTACGACGGCACCGGCAACCGAGCGCGCATCAACTGGGAGCTCAAGTTCGCGCGCGGCGGCGTCGGCGGCATCATCACGTCGTTCGTCCCGGTGCACGGCAAGGGCCGGATCCTGCCGAACTACGCGCGGATCGACACCGACGACAAGATCCCGTTCTGGCGCGAGCTGGTGCGCAACGTCCATCAGTACGACTGCCGGCTCTTTATCCAGCTCAGCCACTCCGGGCGGCAGCGCGACCTGCCCAGCCTCGAGTATCCCGGCCCGGCCGTGAGCTCCACGAGCAAGCCGGAGGATCTGCATGGGCTCGAGTCGCGCGCGATGACCGTCGACGAGATCAAGGAGATCGTCGGCTACTTCGCCGAGGGCGCGCGCCGGGCTCGCGAGGCGGGCGCCGATGGCGTCGAGCTCCACGGCGCCAACGGCTACCTGTTCACCCAGTTCTTGTCGTCGGCGATCAATGATCGCAAGGACGAGTATGGTGGCCCGCTCGAGAACCGCGCGCGGTTCGCCCGCGAGGTGATCAGGGCCATTCGCAAGAAGGTCGGCCGCGATTTCCACGTGCAGTACAAGATCAGCGCAACCGAGTACAACGACGCGCTGTTCCCGTGGGCGAACAAGGGCAACACCCTCGACGACTCGGTACAGGTGATCAAGTGGCTCGAGGAGGACGGGATCGACGCTGTCCACGTCTCGTCCGGATCGAGCTTCCCGCACCCGCACAATCCGGGCGGGGGGTTCCCGCCGAACGCCAACAAGATCTACGACGTGATGATCAACAGCGGGAAGCACACCGCGCGCAACTACTGGTTGTTCAATCACTGGCCGTTCTTCGGGCTGTTTCAATGGTGGTGGAAGCGCCGCGGCGGCCCCACGAACCCGGAGGGTGCCAACCTCCCCGACGCCGCCCGCATGAAGAAGGAACTGAAGATCCCGGTGATCTGCACCGGCGGCTTCCAGACGGCCTCCGTCATCCGCGCCGCGCTCACCGGCGGCAAGACCGACGCGGTGTCGATCGCCCGCCCTCTCATGGCCAACAATAACCTCGTCCAGATGTTCGCGGAGGGCCTGGATCAGGCACCTCGGCCCTGCACCTACTGCAACAAGTGCCTGGGGCAGGTGCTCAAGAACCCGCTCGGCTGTTACGAGGAGAGTCGGTTCGAATCGTACGACGCGATGATCCAGGAGATCATGACCGTGTTCGAGCCACAGCCCTACCCGGAGCCGGCCGCCGCGAGCGCCGCACCACCAGACGCGCCGCCAGACACCATCGCGCGATGGCGAGCACGCGCCGGGGAGGGCACACCATGACCCGGCGCAAGAAGATCCTGATCACGGTCATCGCCGCGATCCTCACCCTCGGCGTCGTCGGCGCCGTGTGGGCCCACAGCTTCATGAACCGCAACCGCGTGCCCGTCATCTACGCGGACATCCTCGAGCACTTCAAGTACGGCTCGATCGGCACCGAGAAGCGCCTCGGGGTGCCCACGCCGCTGTTCGACCTGTTCCCCGTCATGTTCGCGGATCTCCTCCCCAAGGACCGGCCCGGCGAGGGCTACGAGAAGCTCGGCTTCCTGTACGAGCCTGGGCACAAGCGGCCGATCGGCACCACGCGGCGCGAGCTGCCGGTGGAGCTCGTCGGCCTCAACTGCGCCGCTTGCCACACCGGCACCATGCGCGACAAGCCCGGCGGCGAGCGGCGGTTCCTGTTCGGCGCCTCTTCGGTGAACTTCAACATCGAGGGCTACTTCCAGTTCCTGCTCGCGATCGCCCAGGACCCGCGGTTCACCACCGACCATCTGCTCGCGGGCATCCAGGAGCAAGACCCCGCGTTCGGCGTCGTCGACAGCCTGCTCTACCGCTTCGTCGTGCTGCCGCAGGTGGAGACGACGTTCAAGGGCTTCGTGGCCCAGTACGCCTGGCTGAACCAGCGCCCGCCGTTCGGGCCAGGGCGCGTGGACACGTTCAATCCGTACAAGATCTATCACCACCTCGACATGAGTCACGACGACTCGATCGGCAGCGTGGACTTCCCGACGCTCTACAACCAGAAGCCGCGCATCGGGATGCACCTGCACTGGGACGGTAACAACGACGTCGTCGAGGAGCGCAACATCAGCGCCGCGATCGGCGCCGGCGCCGAACCCGCGACGCTCGACGTCCCCGAGATGATGCGCATCCGGGACTGGATCATGACGCTCCAGCCGCCCGCGTTCCCCAGGGACAAGATCGACGCGGCCAAGGCACGGCGAGGCGAGGCGCCGTGGCGAACGTATTGCGCCGACTGCCACGCCTTCGACGGCAAGCAGGTCGGTCAGGTGACGCCTGTCGCCGAGGTCGGCACCGATCCGGAACGCGAGCGATCGTTCACGCAGGCGCTCGCCGACAAGCAGAACACGCTCGGCACCGGCTACCCGTGGAAGCTGTCCCACTTTCGCAAGACCGGTGGCTACGCCAACGCGCCGCTCGACGGTGTGTGGCTGCGCTCACCCTATCTCCACAACGGCTCCGTGCCGACGCTGCGCGCGCTGCTGTCCCCAAACCAGCGCCCCGCGCAGTTCTATCGGGCCTACGACGTGTTCGACTTCGAGGACGTCGGCTATGTCTCGAGCGGCCCCGAGGCGGAGAAGCTCGGCTGGAGGTACGACACCACCGTGCGCGGCAACAGCAACGCCGGCCACCTCTACGGCCAGGACATGACGCCCCAGGACAAAGAGGATCTCCTCGAATACCTGAAGACGCTCTGATCTGCCATGCGCGAGCGATACGATGTGATCGTCATCGGGTCGGGCTTTGGAGGCGCGGTCACCGCCGCCCGCCTCGCCCAGGCGGGCCGCTCCGTGTGCGTCCTCGAGCGCGGCCGGCGCTGGGACAAGCGCGAGTTCCCGCGCTCCATCGGCCAGGTGAAGAATGCCATGTGGCGCGACAAGGAGAGCTACGGCTTCATCGAATACAAGGTGTTCCGGCGGATGGACGTGATCCAGGGCGCGGCGGTCGGCGGGGGCTCGCTCCACTACTTCAACGTCCACCTGCGCGCGCCGAGGGAGATCCTCGAGCGACCCGAGTGGCCCGCGCCGGTTTCGCTCGACACGCTGGAGCCCTATTACGATCTCGCGCAGGACATGCTCGACTCCCGGCCGCTCGAGCCACGCCTGCCGCGCTACCCGCTGCCCAAGCGGACCGAGGCCTTTGCGGCGGCGGCGGCGGCGGCCGGGCGAACGGCGGAGCGGGTGCCCATCGCGGTCCACACCGGCCCCGCGGGGGAGAACCGTCACAGCGGCGTATTCCAGGAGCCCTGCGATTACGCCGGTGACTGCCTGTTTGGCTGCCGTACGCAGTCCAAGAACACGCTCGATCTCACCTACATCCCCATGGGCGAGAACAAGTATGGCCTCGAGGTCTTCGCGCTACATTCTGTGGAGAACATCGAGCCGATCTCGCCGGGCGGCTACCGGGTCCACTTCACGCGCCTCGATCCGGACAACCCTACAGCGACGGGCGAGCCCGGCTCGGTCATCGGCGAGCGCGTGGTGGTCTCCGCCGGCTCGCTGGGCTCGACCCAGCTCCTCCTCAAGTGTCGTGACGTCCACAAGACGCTGCCCAGGCTCCCAGCGAGCCTGGGGCGGCGGTTCTCCGGAAACGGCGACATGCTGTTTTCAGGGACGCTCGGAGCAGACCGCGCCATCGAGCCGGGCGAGGGGCCGAGCATCACGATCGGCGCGGACTTCTCGCGGATGGGCTCGAAGCACCGCATCTACATCGAGGATCTGGGCTTTCCCAACTCCTTGCTGTGGCTGCTGGAGGGAACGCTGCCGTCGGCGAGCCGGACGTGGGGGCTCGTGCGCGCGGCGGGCAGCTACCTCGGCGCGATGTTCGGCATGCATCACAAGGACCACAGCCGCATCGGCTTCGAGTCCGATAACCTGTTCGCCGGCAACCGGACAGAGCACTTCCTGCCGTACCTCGGGATGGGCAGTGACGCGGCGGACGGCGTGCTGACGCTGGATGCGAGCGGAGACATCGATCTCGACTGGGACCCGGCCGCGAGCATGGAGATGTTCCGGGAGATGGAGGAGGGGTTCAAGGAGCTGAGCACAGCGCTCGGGGGGCGGTACCTGAGGAGCCTGTTGTGGCAATGGCCGCTCCGGCGGCTGCTCACGGCGCACCCGCTGGGGGGCTGCGTCATGAGCGCCAGGCCGGAAGATGGCGTCGTGAACGATCGCGGCGAGGTCTGGGGTCACCCGGGGCTGTTCGTCGTCGACGGGGCGATCATCCCGGGCGCGCTCACGGTCAATCCATCCATGACCATCACGGCGCTCGCCGAGCGGGCCGCCTACTGGATGATCCACGACAAGGAGCTCGCCGGCGGCGCTCCGTCGCCGAACAATCGCTGAGCGGACGATCCATCTCGGAACGCGGGCGTCGTGGTGACGCCCCGGGCCGATCAAGACCAGGGCTTCGTGAAGAACGAGCCGCCCGGGAGGGGGGGGGACTGCAGGCGTTTGTAGGTGGAGATGAGGATCAAGCCGAACAGCAGATTGGCCGGGGGTGCGATCAGGAGTCCGGCGGTACCGAGGATGGTCATCTGTTTGGCCACGAGGATCGTCACCCAGTCGGAGAACAGCTCGGTGAAGCGGACGCCGGCAACGAGCGTCAACCAGTACGGCTGCGTCTGCCAGCGGTAGAGCGCGATGGCCTGGAGGAGGGAGAAGGCGGCCCAGAGGGCGCCGGTGCGGCGGAGCAAGCCGGCGGGGTCTTCGTAGGGCAGACCGTGCATGGCCTCGCTCCAGCGGTCCGGGAAGCCGATCGCGATCGTCGACAGGAAGATGTCCAGCAGGATGAGGCCGACCAGGAAGACGTTCACCTGCGCGCGGTTGAGGTGGAACGCGCGCCTACGGGGTTGTTCGGGCTTGGCCGTGAAGATCTCGCGTAGCCCGTGGAGGGCGCGTCCGGCCCGGTCACGCGTCTTGATCATCTGGCGCTGCACCACGGCGGGGCCGAGATCCACCTCGTTCTCGAACAGCACGACCGCCGGATCCTCCTGCGGAGGGATGTAGACGCCGCGGGGGTTGCCATCGGTGACCTTGCCGCCCTCGATCGTCACGAGCGCGGAGGCGGACTTCCGCAGATACCCGTCGAGGGCGCGACTCAGCAGGCCGCCGTCGAACAGCGTGTGCGACGTAAAGTTGATCAGGCCGTAGCCGTCGTCGCCGGGACACGCCACCCCGACGTATTCGTACTTGACAGCGAAGTCGTGCGCCTTGAGGTTGGTCAACACCCCGTGCTCGCACGCGCCGCGGATCTTCTTGAGTACGAGCTCGGCGCCGGCCATGCGCACCCAGCCGACTCGCCCGAGAGCTCGTAGGGTGTGTACTTCATCCCCACCATGCCATCCAGCTCGAGGAAGTTGTAGCGCTCCCCGAGCAGGCGCGTCGGGAGCTGCGACAGCGCGATGGTGATCTCGAGCTCGATCTGCATGGGCTGGCCATCGCGCGCGCTCCGCATCTCGCCGTCGAACCGGATCTTGCCGCGAGGGGCCTGCAGCTCCACGTCGAGCTCGAAGCGCAGCGAAGCGCCCTGCGTCCGGCCGTTGAAGGTATAGCCGGTGTCGCCGATGAGCAACAGGCAGTTATCCCAGGGCTCGGTGACAAAGTACGGGAAGCTCCGCGTGTGGGAGCCGGCCACGAGCGTGACCGTCCCGCGCTCGCTCGCGGCGCCGAGCACCAGGTCCACATAGCTCCCGTGGTAAATTTCCAGGCCGGAGCCGCCGAGCGTTGCGCCCGCGTCCCGGACGAGCTTGCCGACCGCCGCGCCGGCGTCCCCGGCCGGTCGAGCTGCCGACGCGCTATTCTCATCCATCGGAATCCCCCTCCCCGTTCGTCTGTCGATCAGGATACAGCCTTACTCGGGGCCCGGTAGTCGGAACCACAATCGGGCGTGTGTATCGCGGCCATCGGTTCGGTACACGCGGAGATCTTCGCTACACCTTACATCCTCGTGCGTGCGGCACCAGTCGCGTTCGGCGCCTCGCCGCGCGAGCCCGATCGCATGGGCGCGCTCGTCGGTGGTGTTCGCGAGCCGCTCGTGGAAGGTGACGAGCTCGAGGAACGCCAGCCCCTTGCCGGCATACTTGACCTTGATGCGTCGTGCTTCCTGCGGGAACTCGATCACGCTGCTCGTCTGGACCTCCCAGAACTGGCTGCACACGCCGGGCCGGTCGTCGCGGCAGATCTGGTGCTCGTGATGATGGCCGTAGAAGTACGCGATCACGTTCTTGTGCGCCTTGAGGATCCGTTCGAGCTCGCCCGCCGGTTGTGCCGTCGCCGGGTTGCCGGTGTCCTCCTGCGTCATGATGCCGCTCAGCTCGTGGTGACCGAACACGAACACGAGATCCTTCGGGCCGGCACACGACAGCGCGCCCTCGAGCCATCGCATCTGGGTCTTGCGGATCCGGCCGGCGGCTCCGCCTTCGTCATCCTTGAGGTCGTTGGTGTCGAGCGCGATCGACAGGATGTTTCGCGGCGTGGCCTCGCCGGGAACCTGGATCTCCCACGCGAAGGCATAGTAGCCGAGGTGCGCCGCATCGAGATCGAAGCCGTGCCGGCGTGTCGGCGCCTGAACGCGCAGCTCGAGCGGACACGACAACGGATCACGCAGGAGCTGGGGTGGCTGCGGCATCAGGTCATTCTGTGGATCGGCGAGCTTGATCATGAAGCTCTCGTGCGCATTGGCGTGGCTGATCTCCGCTCCGTCGCGTCCCGCAGCCACGAGGCGAAGCTCGCCGGGCAGGCAGCCGGGGCACCGGACGCGTGCGTTGACGCACAGCTTGTTGGGGAGCAGCCTCGGGTGACGGCGGAGCCAGCCGACCTCCGCGCCGGCGATCGACGCGGCCGTCGCACACTGCCGGTCGCTGCGCGGATTGGCGGTCGGCATCATGTTGCCGAACACGAGCACGTCGTGGTTCCCGAGCACGTCGTAGAACGGGATGTTCAAGCGATCCACGAGCCGGTGAAACTCGCGCGCCTCGCTCGTCACGCCCGCGTCGATCGCATCGCCGGTGTGGATGACAAACGCCGGCCGATCTCGGCTTGTCTTGCCATGCGCGAGGACCTCCGCGTTGATCGTGGCGAACAAGGCTTCGACCAGATAGCGATTGTAGAACTCGAGATCGGCGTCGTACTCGAACGACTGGATCAACCAGTCGAGCCTGCGGCTGAGATCGGCGTCACCGATCCGGACGTCGCTATCTCGGATCTGCACATCGCTCAGCTGGATGAACGTGAGCAGCGTCTCGGACAAGTGCGGCGTGGCCCGCGACAGCCTGATCGTGACGTGATCTCCATTACCCCCGGGAATCCCGGTTCTGAGGACGGCGTAGTAGTGGTGAGGATCGGCGGTGGACGGCGTTGCCCCGGCCGCCTGGCCCTGTGCAGGCGATCGCGATGCCGAGCCCGGCGCCGGGGGGGTACGCTCCTTGTACTCCATCACGCCGCGCAGGAACGTCGCGTGCCCCGGCCCAGCACCGGTGATCTCGATGACCCGAGCGTCATCGACCAAGGACGCGCCGTCGAACCGGACCTCGTCACACAGCTGGCCCGGGAGGCAACGTAGCACCCCGACCATCGGATTCGACATCTCGTCCTGGGAGAGCGCGGGCACCCTGCTGATGCCAAACTCGGCGGCGATCTCGCCAAGGCTCGCCAGGGCCCGGCTCTCTTCTGCCGGGCTCACCGGAGCGTCGGTGTATTCGGCATACCCGTCGTAGGTGGACGTCGCGGATCCGTTCACGATGAAGCGATTGTCGAGGTGTGATGGCAGCGGGAGCGCGGTAGCCTCGACCGCCGGCTCCGGGATCGCCGGACGTGGTGCCGGCTCGGTCTTCTCGACTGTCAGGAACAGCGAAGGACAACAGGCGGTCGACGCAATGGCGAGCGCGACCGAGATGAGATGCGAGGTCATTTCCGCCCTCCTAGCCCTACCTGGATCCGGACGCCCATCGTGAAGTAGCGGTCGAGCGGCACCCCCGTGGCGCGCGATCCGAAGACATCGATCACCAGCCGCTCACCCAGGTGGTATTGCAGCGCGACCGAATCGAGCGCGTGGTGATCCGGCGGGCCGTCCGCCGCATACAGCCGCCCACGCCCTCTCACCTCGAACGAGATCGCGAGCGGACGGAGCGGCGACAGCGGATCACCCGGACACGCGAAGTTGAACCCGAATGCAGCGTGCCATCGCAGATCGTATTCGCGCGATCCGCCGTCCGTGGTCGGCACGAACAACTCCGGAGACAGACCGGTCTCGAGGAACAGATTGTGGCAGAACAGCGCGTCCGCACGAACGTAGACTCCGAACGGCCGTACGCTGTACCCGTTGTGGGCGAGCTCGGTATCGACCGCATACATTCGCTGGTAGGCGGCCGGCGGCGCCGACCTTCGATCGTCGAGCCACGGCGTCGCGATCGCGCTCTCGATGCCGGCGTGAAGGTGGATGAGCGGCGCGACCGCCAACGGGGCAGCGTCGAAGAACCGTTGCACGGCGATGGTCAGCGGACCCTGACGATTCGCGCCCTCATGCGTCGCGAGGTACGTCCACCGGAGGCGCAACGCGTAGTCGTCGAGCCACCCGAACGCGTTGCCGAAGATGAGCCCGAACTTGCCCTTGACTGGCTTCGGTCCGACCGCGAGCTGGAGCGAGAACGCGTCGATCGCGCCTTCCGACGTCGGCGCATCGAGATGGGCATACGTCACGGCCGAATCGACCCACTGGCGCGCGATCGGCCCTTCACGGCGCGCAGGTTCGGTGGGCAGCACGGGCTGCGGGACGATGGTCGAGTCGTCTTCCCAGTCCGCTCCGTGATCTGCACGAGCACTCGTCGCGGACACGACCATGAATATCCATGCGAGGCGCATGACTACGCCTCGGGAAACAGGTCGATGCGGTGCTGGCCTTTCCGAGGTTCGGCGAGGTGAGCGTCGATGCGATCGTCGATGTCTTCGCGATCGTTCCGGCGCCCGATCTCCAGGTTGGGCACACAGGTTCGGCAGATTGCCGTCCACAGCACCACGTCAAGGCCACCGACGAACGCCACCCGAGCACCACGCCGGACCCGCGGCAGCGGCTCGGCGGGTCTCGCCGCGCTCCGGCGCCTCGGCTTCGCGACCGGCGGCGTGCGCCTGGCCCGCGGCGTCTTCGTTCCTTCGGCGGAACGCTTCCGTTTCACGGCTGTTCGCCGCGGCTTCTTCTTCCCCGACATCCTCACCCTCCCCCGGCACGTGTTCCCCACGCGCGCGAAGCGATACTACCCCACTTTCAAGCGCTGTCTCGTGGAAACGCATAGGTCCCCGAAACCGCAATACGCGTGTATGGCGCGGGTGTACCGCCCGAACATTATCGAGTTTGCGGAATATTCCTGGGCGGCACACGTCGTCATCGATACAGGAGATCAGTTCGTAACCTCGATGTGTCATTGCGAGCCAGCTCAGTTCCTGCGGCGGATTCGCCGCTGAGACTGGCTCGGCTCCCCGCGATCGCGGATCGACGGTCGGCTCACGGCAGGTTCCTGACCTGTGCTCCGATCGAAGGAGCGCGATCTGCGAGCATCGGGCCGAACGCAGACATCTTCTTGGCAGGCTGACAATAGTTACCAGGACCCTGTCTCGCCGCGGCGGCGGCGCGGTACAGCTACCGACATGGACTTTAGGCTCGACGATGAGCAGGAGATGATCGTCCAGACGATCCGCCGGTTCGCCGAGCGCGACCTGCGCGGCTGGGCGGCCGACGCGGATCGGGCCGGTGCGCCACCGGATCGGCTGCGCGCGATCGGCGCTGAGCTGGGGTTCTTCGTCGACGCGGTCCCGGCCGGCAGCCATGGCTCGCTCGACGGTGCGTACGCGCACGTCACGCGGGCGCTGCGCGGCTTCGAGCTCGGCCGGGGCTGCGCCGGGCTGGCGGCGCTGCTCGAGACCAACGTCGACCCCGCGCTCGCGGTCGCGACCTGGGGCACCACCGCCGCGCAGCAAGCGCTGTTCGCGTCGCTCGGCCAGGGCGGCCTGGCGACCTTCGCGCACGACAGCCGCGGCAACCTCACGATCGAGGACACCGACGGCGAGCTGCGGGTCTCGGGGAAGCTGGGGCCCACCCCGGCGCTCGCGACCGCGAGCCACGTGCTGATCGCCGCGCAGCAAGCGCTGTTCCTGCTGGCCACCGATGGCGTCGCCCGCCAGCCGATCACGCCGTCGGGGTGGCGGGCCGCGCAGTGGGCGACCGCGACGCTCGACGCGCACCGCGTCCCGGCCGACTTCGTGCTCGCACGCGGCGAACCGGCGCGGACCGCGATCGCCTGCGTGCTGTCGTGGATCCGGACCTCGCTCGCGGCGCGCGCGGCCGGCGTCGCGACCGGGGCGATGGAGCACGCCGAGGCCTACGCCGGAGGCCGCGTCCAGTTCGGCCAGTCGATCGGCACGTTCGAGTCGCTGATCCGGCTGCGCGACGACGCGCTGACCGGCGCCTCGGCGGCCCGGTTGATGGCGCTCTACGCGGCATGGGCGATCGACACGGGCGCGCCGAACGCCGCCGATGCCGCGAGCCGCGCGCGCGTCCACGCCGGGGACGTCGTCGCCCGCGCGACCGTCGATGCCGTGCAGATCTTCGGCGGCTACGGGTTCGTCAACGACTATCCGGTCGAGAAGCTGATGCGCGACGCGCGCGCGTTCGAGGCGCTGTACGGCGACGAGCGACTCGGCCGCGTGCTCGCGGCCAAGGCCGCCGGTTAAGACAGGGAGACCACCATGGACATGTTCCACGACAACCCCATGCTCCAGAACGTGCGCCAGATGCTCGGCGCGTTCGCCAAGCAGATGATGCGGCCGATCTCGATCAAGCACGATCAAGAAGAGTCGATGCCGTGGGAGCTCATGAAGGCGGCCCAGGGCGTCGGCATGACCCAGACCGCCGTGCTCGACGGCCGCAAGCGTCTGACCGGCGTTGACGAGGATCCCGATCCGAAGAAGCCCAAGAGCCAGGCCCGGATCGGCGTCGCCGCGTCCGAGGAGCTCGCGTGGGGCTGCGCCGGCATCGCGCTGGCGCTCGGCGGCTCCGGCCTCGCAGCGTCGCCGATCGCGCGGATGGGGAACGCCGAGCAGAAGGACGAGTTTCGCAAGCTGCTCAAGGGCGACGACGCCCACGGCCACCTCAAGATCGCCGCGATGGCGCTCTCGGAGCCCGGCACCGGCTCGGACATCTCGGGCCTCAAGACCGCGGCGCGCCGCGACGGCCACTACTGGATCATCCGCGGCAGCAAGCAATGGATCACGAACGGGCAGTCGGCCTCGGCCTACATCGTGTGGGCGCAGACCGAGCCGGCCGCCGGTCGCGCCGGGGTCCGCGCGTTCCTGGTCGCCCGCGACACGCCGGGCCTGGTCCCCGGAAAGAAGGAGACCAAGCTCGGCATCCGCGCCTCGGAGACCGCGCAGGTCCACTTCGAGGACGTCCGCGTCCACCAGGACATGATGCTGGGCGGCGCGCACAGCGGCGGCGGGCCCGCCGGTGGCCTGTCTGACACCAAGAAGATGCTCGACTCGACGCGGCCTGCCGTCGGCGCCCAGGCGGTCGGCATCGCCCGCGCGGCCTACGAGTACCTGCTCGAGCGCGTCCGCGGCGGCTCGCTCCACGGCACGCCGATGGCGAGCCACCAGCACATCATGTTCGAGCTCGCCGAGATGCACATGGAGATCTCGGCATCGCGCCTGCTCGTCCACCGCGCGGCGTGGATGGCCGATCACCACCTCGACAACGTCGCCGATGCCTCGGCCGCCAAGGCCCACGGCGCGCGCACCGTCCAGCACGTCACCCACCGCGCCATGGTCCTCCTCGGCGAGGAGGCCCTCGAACCCGGCCATCCAGTCGAGAAGTGGTACCGCGACGCCAAGATCTACGACATCTTCGAGGGCACCGGTCAGATCCAGCGCCGCATCATCGCCCGGCACCTCACCGGCCAGAACCCTACGTAACGCCCCGCCCCGCCGCGCCCCCCACCACGCCGCGCCCCCCACCACGCCACGCCACGCTGCACCCGAACCGCGCCGACGAGAACGCCGACACGCGCCGGCGCCGGGAACGGCATCGGCGAGAACGCCGATACGCGCGCTGGCGACGCCGGGCTGGGCCCCTCGCTCGTCCGTCGAAGGCCGTATCATGACCCACGCTCGGTGCCATCTCCACGACCCACCGACGCTCCACCACCCGGCCGTGCAATTTATCTCGCTCGAGACCCAACCCGGCGTCGCTGCGCTGCGCGTTGACGAGGTCACCGCCGGATCGCGACTGCATCGACGAGAAGGCGGTCTCGGCCGGGTGTGGTGAACATGGCTGGCCCGCGCCGCCACTGCGTCGATTCTCGTGGTGGCGCCGAATTGACGCGATCACTCGCCTGCGGGACGATGGCGTGTGCCTGAAGCCTTCGTCGAGACCGTCCGCATCGAGAACTTCGGATGCGTGCGCGATGCTCAGCTCGAGCTCACCAGGTTGCACGCGCTGATCGGGCCAAACGACAGCGGCAAGAGCACGGTTTTGTCTGCGCTGCTCACCGCCGGTGAGCTGATACGGGTCGGTCAGAACGCCCCCGGGAGTATTTTTCTCCGAGATCGCCGAGAGGTTCCAGGAGCCAAGATCAGAATGGGGTGGCGCACACCCGAATCTGCGACCGAGCTTGGGCTGCTTCGAGCAGAAGACTCTTGGGTGCTCGAAGAGGCTACAGGACCCGATGTTCCAAGGGTCATGGCTCCCCCTCAACGCATGCTGGCAGATCCAAACACGTTCGACTTCGCGACACCCGTGCGAGGCGCCACCCTCATCCGATGGGATCCCGACGTGATCCGCCGGCGGTGCGAGCTGATTCCTGAAGGCGGCTCGCTCACAGTAGGTCAGAAGGGCGAACGGCTGCCGGCGATCTACGAGGCGATCTTGTCGCGCGATCGGACCGCGTTCGACGAGATCGAAGCTGGCGTGCGGCGGCACTTCCCGACCGTCAAAGGGATCTGGCTTCCGACGTCGAGTGACTCCAAGAAGGCGCTCGGCGTGATCCTGAACGACGGCACCAGGGTCCACGCCGATGTGATGAGCGAGGGACTCTTGTACTGGCTGGCGTTCGCCGTGCTGCCACACGTCGACCCCACGGCGATCCTGTTGATCGAGGAGCCGGAGAACGGCCTGCATCCCTCACGGATCTCCGAGGTGATGAACGTCCTGCGGGCGGTCTCGAGCCACATGCAGGTCATCCTCGCGACCCACAGCCCACTCGTCATCAACGAGCTTCAACCAGAAGAGGTCACGATCCTGACCCGCGATGCGAAGGTCGGAACGCGCGCGACACGGATGGATCAGACCACACACTTTCAGCAGCGCCAGCGTGTCTATGCGCTCGGCGAGCTGTGGCTGAGCTTCGCCGATGGCGCCACCCAGACCGCGCTGGTTCCCGATGCTGATCCGAGCAAGTCGCCGGGCTGATCCGTCATGATCAAGGTGTTTCTGGGCGGTGAAGGCAACAACGACCTCGGCTCGCGCTGGTACCGGCCCATGGGAGGCCAGCCCGGCGTCGTCGAGACGCTCCTGCGCAGAGTCCGGCCAGATGGCTGGCGCGTCGCCGGAGCACAGGACTGGAAGTCGATTCGAAAGTACCGCGCCGGTGCGGCACGGACGCGCCCGGATCACGAAGACACACGCAACGTCCTCGGGCTCGTGCTGCACGCGTACGAGGAAGCCTGCGAGATGCTCGCGTTCGTTCGCGACGACGACGGCGACGAGCTTCGTGAGCCGGCGATCTTGCAAGCCCTGGAGACGATCGCAACCCTGGGCTTCGCCGACGAATACCGCTACGAGCTGGCCGTCGTCGGAGGCGTCGCCAGGCCCACGCTCGAAGGCTGGATCCTGTGCTTGCTCGGCGTCAGCGGGCACGGATGCGATGACGCGAGCGCGTATCGATCGTGAGCTGGCGACCACCGATGTCCAGCCCAAATCGACGGCGCACTACGTCGCCATCGCCGAGACCGGCGCCCTGCCGAGCGGCAACGGCTCTTTACCAGCATGGCTTGCCCGCGCAGACAGTACGTTTTGTCAGCTGATCGACGGCGTCGATCCGCCGTAGCCGCGCAAGGTCTCCAGCATGCGCGATCGATGACGTCGATCCGCCGTAGCCACGCGATGTCTTCCGCGTGCGAGATCGATGGCGTCGACCACCGTAGCCGCGCGATGTCTTCAGCGTGCGAGATCGATGGCGTCGACCGCCGTAGCCGCGCGATGTCTTCAGCGTGCGAGATCGATGGCAGCGGTCCGCTGTGGCGTCTACAGCGTCTACGACCTCCAGGGTGCGCTGACGCGCCACGTATGCTCCGCGTGGAGCTCGCCCACCAGCGGAACGGCCGGGGAGGCCTGCACGATCTCTCCCGGCTGAGTTTCCCGGCGGCATCACGTTTCGCATGGCGGAACGGCCCGGGGAAGCCTGCACGATCTCGTCAACGCGCGCGGCGCGCCGCGGGCTGGGTCCCGAGCGAGATAGCTTCCACAGGTGGTCCTTCGAGCGCCGGCCGGGTTGAGTATTAGGCATGGTGGTAGTTCCCTCGCCGGTGGTCCGCTTTCCCTCGAGCGAGTGGGCCCAGGCCCGCGGCGCAAGCGCGCGTACACGCGTTCTCCCCGACGCGCGCGCAGGCAGCGCCCCGACGCACGCCCAGGCCGGAGCCGGGCACGAATCCTCGACAGGTCCGCCCGTCTCTGTAGTAACAATGGGGAGAGTGTCCGTTGCGCTCGGCATTGACCTGGGAACGACCAACTCGGTCGCGGCGATCGCGACGCCCACCGGCGTGGAGCTCATCCTTGGACCGCGCGGCGAGCGCGTGCATCCGTCCGTCGTCGCGTTTCCCGCGAGCGGCGGGGTGGTCGTCGGCACCGATGCCAAGCGCTACCGGCTGAGCGAGCCGGACCACGTGATCCACTCGGCGAAGCGGTTCATCGGCCAGAACATGCGGGCGCCGCTGGTGCAGCTGGCGCTGACCGGCGTGCGCTACCGGGTGATCGAGGGGCCGAACCAGCAGCCGATCGTCGTCGTGCGCGATCGCCGGATGATGATGCCCGAGATCTCGTCGCACGTGCTGCTCCACCTGCGGCGCGCGGCGGAGCGCCAGCTCGGCACCCTGATCCAGGACGCGGTGATCACCGTCCCCGCGAACTTCACCGACGGCCAGCGCCAGGCGACCAAGGAGGCCGGCCGGCTCGCCGGGCTCGAGGTGTTGCGCCTGATCAACGAGCCGACCGCCGCGGCGCTCGCGTACGGCTTCGGCCGCGACCGCGACCAGGTGATCGCCGTGTTCGATTTCGGCGGTGGCACGTTCGACGTCTCGGTCCTCCGGATCAAGGACGAGGTCTTCGAGGTGCTCGCGTCCGAGGGCGACTTCTTCCTCGGTGGCGATGATCTCGATCGCGCGCTCGCCGAGACCCTCGCCGCCGAATGCACGCGCGTGCTGGGGGTCGATCCTCGCGCGAGCACCGCGCTGATGATGAAGCTGACGATGGGGGCCGAGGCGATCAAGATCCACCTGTCGGACAACGACGCCGCCGAGGGCGAGATCGACGGGCTCGATCTGCCCGATGGAACCGTCGGGACGCTGCCGTTTTCGTTGACCCGTGGCCAGTTCGAGGCGCTGATCGCCGGCTACGTGCGGCGCACGATGGAGG
>Ga0137437_1000200_pt1 | contig 17003 bp, 4 predicted proteins | sample EasRivERMGT138_2_FD_102332 | JGI IMG/M metagenome (GOLD analysis project Ga0137437, IMG submission 102332) | Soil microbial communities from meander-bound floodplain in the East River, Colorado, USA - East River MetaG ERMGT138_2 | ecosystem: Environmental > Terrestrial > Soil > Floodplain ...
GGGGTGGGGCGCCATGCTGCTGCTGCTGTATCCGGTGTGCCGCTGGTACCTCGGTGTCAAGCGGCGGTATCCGCACAGCGTGCTCCGCTTCGTGTGATCGGCCCGTTACGGCCGACCTGGGGCTTGCGGGGTTTCCGGGCAGGGATACGCCGCCGGGGTGCTTCCCAGCCTGCGCAGTAACCCCGCGAAGGAATTGGCTGTCGGCGTTGTCAGCCGTTGGATGCGCCGGTAGCATCAACACGCTTTCGATGGCCGACCTGCCTGCGCTCCTCGCCGCCCTCGAGCATGACCCGGACGACGCCCAGGCGTTCGCCGGGCTGGTCGAGGCCGCTCGTCAAGCACTCCCTGATGTCCGCACGACGCGGTTCGCGTCGGCGCGCAAGGTGCTCGGTGGTCGGGGGCGCCCCGACACCGTCGTGCAGCTGATCGATGCCGAGCTGGCGTCCACGTCGGATCTCGATCGCAAGGTCGACCTGCTACTCGAGAAGGGCATGGTGCTCGACGGCGAGCTGCTCGACGTGCCGGCCGCGCGCGCAGCCTTCGACCAGGTTCGCGCGCTCCGGCCCGACGACACGATGGCCGCCGAAGCGATCGACGATCTCGACGTGTCCGCCTCGAACTGGAAGAAGTTCGCGGACAAGTACATCAAGGAAGCGAGCGCCTCGACGGATCGCAGCCTCGCGACCGGGCTGTACGTGTCGGCGGCCGAGGCCTACGTGCGGTTCGAGCCCGACGCCGAGGAGGCCGAGCACTACCTCCGCCAGGCGCTCGAGATCGATGCGAAGAACGGCAAGGCGGCGTTTCACCTGGCGCGCCTGTTGCGGCGCGCCGAGCGCTGGGAGGACCTGACGAGGCTGCTCGAAGAGCGCGCCGACGTCGCGGCGACGACCGAGGAGAAGGTCGCCGCGCTGATCGGGCTCGCCGAGGTCGCGCGCGGGCGGCTCGCCGACGCGAGTCGTGCCGATGCCGCGATCAAGCGCGCCCTCGTGCTCGATCCGGCGCAGCCGCAGGCGCTGCGCGCGGTCGCCGGCGTCCAGATGGCGGCGCAGAACTGGCCGGCGCTGGTCGCCACGTACCAGGCGGCGCTCAAGGCCCGCCGCGACGACGACCTCGGGATGCTCTTGCAGATCGCGATGGTGTTGTGGAAGCACCTCGGCGATCTCGACCGCGCCGAGGAGTACTTCCGGCGCGTTCGCAAGCTCGATCCGGCGCACCCGGCCGCGATCGACTTCTACCGCGTCTACTACCCGGCCAAGGGCGAGAACCAGAAGCTGCTCGCGCTGCTCCGCCAGGTCGAGAAGTCGCCGCGGGCGCGCACCGACGGCGATGGCAAGTCGCGGCCGATCACGGTGGAGATCGCCGAGCTCGCCGAGCAGCAGAACAACCCCGAGAAGGCGATCGAGGCCTGGAAGCAGCACCTGCGCGGCGAGCCGACCTCGAGCGAGGCGCGCACGGCGCTCGCACGGCTGTATCGCCGCACCGAGAAGTGGAACGCGCTGCTCGATCTGATGAAGGACGAGATCGAGCGGTTGCCCGAGTCCGACGTCGCGGGCCGCGCCGGCAGGCTGCACGAGGTCGTCGAGATCTACCGCGACAAGCTGCGGCTCGACGTCATGGTGATCAACACGTACAACGCGATCCTCAAGATCGATCCGGAGAACAAGCGCGCGAGCGACGAGGTGGCCGGCAAGTACCGCGCGCTCGGCCGGTGGAACGACCTGATCGCGATCCTGACCCGCAAGAGCGAGGCCGCCGATCTGAGGGACGACGAGCGCGTGGCGCTGCTCCGCGAGATCGCCGACCTGTGGGCCGAGCGGTTCGGCAACTTCGCGAACGCGATCAAGCCGCTCGAGAAGATCGTCGAGCTGTCGCCCGGCGATCCGGACGCGGTCGCGCGGCTCAAGGAGATCTACACCAAGCGCCGGCAGTGGCGCGCGCTGATCGACGTGCTCGGCCGCGAGGCCAGCGTGCTCGAAGGCGCGGACAAGCGCACGAAGCAGGGCGAGATGGCGCGGCTGGCAGCCGAGCGGCTCGGCGACACCCGGCTCGCGATCGAGATCTACAACTCGGTGCTCGCGGAGCTCGGCGATGGCGGCGATCCCGGCGACACGCTCGCGGCGCTCGCCGCGCTGTACGAGCGCGAGAAGCGCTACCTCGCGCTCGCCGAGATCCTGCATCGCCAGCGCGCCGGCGCGGGCGTGACCGGCAAGGAAGCGATCGCGCTGCTCGAGAAGCTCGGCCAGATCTACGCCGATCGGCTGGCCGCGCCGCAGCAGGCCGCGGCGGCCTGGCAGGACATCCTCGAGATCGAGCCGGCGCACGCCAAGGCGCTGCGCACGCTGCGCGAGCTGTATGCGACCGCGGGCGACTTCGCCGGCCTCGAGCGGCTGTACGCCCGGCTCGGCCAGCAGGAGGAGCTGGTCGACGCCCTGCTCGGCATCGCCGATCGGCTCGAGGCGAAGGCGGCGCGGCTGCCGCTCATCGAGCGCGCGGCGCAGCTGGCACAGCAGCGCGCGGACGCCGCCAAGGACGCCGCGGCGGTGACGGCGCTCGAGCGTGCGCGCCAGGTCTGGGAGCGCGTGCTGTCGGTCGATCCGCAGCACACCACGGCGGCCGCCGCGCTCGCGCCGATCTACGCCAAGCAGGAGAAGTGGTCCCGCCTCATCACGGTGCTCGAGATCGAGCTGTCGGCGGCGCAGGATCTCGCGGCGCGGCTCGGCAAGATCGCCGAGATCCAGAAGCTGTGCGAGCAGAAGCTCGCGTCGCGCACGCTCGCGTTCACCTGGACCGTGCGCGCGTTCGATCTCGATCCGGCGAGCGAGCCGCTGTACGCCGACGTGCTGCGGCTCGCGAACGAGCCCGACCAGTGGCGCGAGGTCGCGACGGTGTTCGAGAACCAGCTGGGCCCGGGCAAGCAGCTCCCAGATGCGGTCAAGCTCAAGCTGGTCCGCGAGCTCGCCAAGATCGCGAGCCGGCGGCTCGCCGATCCGGAGCGCGCGCGGGGGTATCACCGCCAGGTCCTGGCGATCGCGCCGGGCGATCGCGAGGCCGAGCAGCACCTCGAGGAGCTCGCGATCCAGCTCCATGACTGGCCCGAGCTCCTGGCGTCGTACCGGCGGCGCGCCGCGCGCGAGAAAGACGCGACCGAGCGGGCGTCGCTCTTGATCGAGATCGCCTCGCTGCAGGAGGAGAAGCTGGTCGATCTCGACGGCGCGGCCGCGACCTATCACGAGGCGCTCGCCGCGTTGCCGGGGCAGCTGCGTGCGTTGCGTGCGCTGGCGCGGATCGAGGAGGCGCGCGGCGACTGGGAATCGCTGGTCAGCGTGCTCGCGCAGGAGCTCGCGCAGACGCCCGAGCTGCAAGGTGCGCAGGGCGCGCACGGGCAGATCGGGTCCGCCGCGCCCGCCGGGCAGGCCCGCTTCGATCTGTTGATGCGCCTGGGCAGCCTCGAGGAGTACAGCCTCGAACGGCCGGGCAGGGCGCTCGGCCACTTCCGCGACGCGCTCGCCGTCCAGCCCGGGGGCAGCGCGCGACCCGAGGCGGTCGCCGCGATCGTGCGGCTGGTCTTGCCGTCGGTGTTGCCGCCGGCCGGCGGCACCGAGGTGTCGGACCCGATCGATCCGGCGGCGCGGGTCGCCGCGGCGCGGCTGGTCCTGCCGTACCTCGAGGCGGCCAACGCCGTCTCGCAGCAGGCGGCGGCGCTCGAGGTGATTCGCGCCGGCGAGGCGACGAGCGCGGCGGAGAAGCTCGCGCTCGATCGGCAGCTGATCCGGCTCTACCACACCGAGCTCGGCGACCCGGCGGCAGCGTGGACCGCCGGGCTGCGCGTCGTCGCGGCAGACCCCGGTGACGGCGACGTGCGCTCGGCGCTCGGCGTGCTTGCGGGACAGCTCGGCCGTGACGGCGAGTGGGCCCGCATGCTCGGGACCGCGCTCGCGACGCTGCAGGGCGCCCCGGGGCGCCCCGGGGGCGCGCCGGCCGCCGTGGGTTCGCCGGCGCAGGTGCGCGCGGTCGCGACCGAGCTCGCGCGGCTCGCGGGCGATCGGCTCGCGGACCGCGCGACGGCGGAGCGCGCGTGGCGGGTCGTGCTCGACGTCGAGCCCGATGCCGGCGATGCGTTCGAGGCGCTGACCCAGGCGTTCCGCGCCGAGCAGCGCTGGCTCGATCTCCGCGCGCTGCTCGAGCAGCGGACCCAGGTCACGCTCGACGACCGGGTGCGGCTCACCGCGCTGCTCGAGCTGGCGGCGCTCGAAGAGGACGTGCTCGAAGAGTCCGACCACGCGATCGCCGCGCACCGCCGCGTGCTCGAGCTCGAGCCGAGCTACCTCGCCTCGTACCACGCGCTCGATCGGCTGTACGCCGCCGCCGGCCAGTGGCCAGCGCTCGAGGACCTGCTCGCGCACCAGGTCGACGTCGCGGCCACGCCGCGCGAGCACGTCGAGCTCGCGTACCGCCGCGCCGAGCTGTTTGCGCACCGGCTGTCCGAACCGATGCGCGCGGTCGATCTGCTGGAAGAGGTGATCGGCCGCCAGCGCGGCCACGCCGACGCCCGCGAGCTGCTCGAGGAGGTGCTCGGGCAACCGGCGCGCCCCGAGGTCACGATGCGCGTCGCGCGGCTGCTCGAGCCGCTCTACGAGCAGGACAAGCTGTGGAAGGACCTCGTCGGGGTGCTCCGCGCGCAGCGCAAGCTGGTCGCCCCGCCGGGGTTCCCTCGGGCCAAGGAGTCGCGGGGCCCCCACCCCGCGATCGATCCATGGCCCTCGGTCGCCGGCACCGAGGCGGTGGAGCTGCTGTCGCGGATCGCGGCGATCGAGGAAGCCGAGCTGGCGGCGCCGAAGCACGCGTTCGACGCGTGGATCGAGGTCCTGGCGCTCGATCCGACGCACGAGCGCGCCCGCGTCGAGCTGTCGCGGCTCGCGCGTCAGCTGGCGCGCTGGCCCGAGGTCACGGCCGCGCTCGAGGCGGCGGCCCAGGCGGCGCCCGCGGGCGACGTCGCGACGCGCGGCGCGCTGCTCGGCGAGCTCGCGGGGTACTACGACACCGAGCTGGGCGATCCGGTGAAGGCGATCGCCGCGTACCGCCGGCTGATGGACGCCGATCCGTCCAACCCCGCCACGATCCGGCGCGCCGGCGCGGCGCTCGCGCGGCTCTACGAGGACGCCCGGAGCTGGCCGGAGCTGCGCGCCGTCGTGCGCACGCAGGCGGAGTGGGCCGAGGACGCCGGCGAGCGCCGGATGCTCCTGGCGCGGGTCGCCGCGCTCGAAGAGACCCAGCTGTCCGACCACGCCGCCGCGATCGCGACGTGGCGCGACGTGCTCGCCGATCAACCGACCGACGCCGGCGCGCTCGACGCGCTCGAGCGGCTGTACCAGGCGGCCTCGGCGTGGCGCGACCTGATCGACGTCCTGCGCCGCAAGCTCGACCACGCCGACGATGCGTCCGCCAGGCAGCTGCTCGCACGGATCGCCGAGATCCACGAGGTCATGCTCGAGGAGGCCGACGAGGCGATCGCCGCGCACCTCGAGATCCTCGATCGCGACAGCGGCGATCGGCGCGCGCTCGACGAGCTGGCGCGGCTGTACCGCGAGGCGGCGCGCCACGCCGACCTGCTCGACGTGCTCGAACGCCAGGCCCAGCTCGACGCCGGGCTCGGGGCCGGGCCTGGGCCCGGGCTTGGGATCGAACGCCACGTCGAGATCGCGCGGCTGCTGTCCGGGCCGCTGCTCCGTCCGCTCGAGGCACTCGAGCGCTGGTCGAGCGTGCTGCGCAGCGAGCCCGAGCACCCGAGCGCGATCGCCGCCGTCGAGGCCGCGCTCGGCGATCCCGAGCTGCGGGTGGCCGCCGCGGCCATCCTGCGCCCGGTCTACAACGCCACCGCGCAGCACGGCCGGCTCGCCCAGCTGCAGCTGCGCGCCGCCGACTGGGCCGACGATCCGGGGGACAAGCTGCGCGCCTACGCCGAGGTCGTCCGGCTGCGCGAGCACCAGCTCGACGATCTGGCGGGCGCGTTCGACGTCCAGCTGCTCGCGCTGTCGCACGCGGCCACCGAGCCCGAGCTCGCGCAGGTGATCGCCGAGACCGAGCGGCTGGCCGGCGAGCTCGGCCGCGAAGCCGATCTGATCGATGCCTACCGCGCGGCCGCGCCCAACGTGCTCGACGCCGAGATCCAGCGCCGGCTGTACCTCGACGTCGCCGACCTGTCGCGCGCCGTGCGCAAGGACCTGCCGCTCGCCGGCGAGTACTACCAGAAGGTGCTCGACAGCCAGCCCGACGACCGCCGCGCGCTGGTCGCGCTCGAGAGCATCTACCGCGACACCAACGACGACGAGCGGCTGACCGAGATCCTGCTCCGCCAGGCCGACAGCGCGAACGCCGACGTCGACGAGCGCGTCGGCGCGCTGGTCGAGGCCGCCGGGCTCTATGTCACGCTGGATCGGCCCGACGACGCGATCGCGACCTGGGAGCAGGTGCTCGCGGTCGCCCCGGAGCGCCGCGACGCGGTCGCCGCGCTCGAGGCCCTGTACCGCGAGCAGGGCAGGTGGCCCGACGTCGTCGAGCTCTACGAGCGCCGGCTCGGCTTCGCGACCTCGGTCGAGGAGGCCGTCGCGCTGCGGGTCTCGCTCGGCGAGATCCACGAGCACCACCTGCACGACGTCGAGACCGCGATCGACAACTACGCCGCCGCGCTCGGCGGCGATTCGCGGCACGCCGTCGCGCTGGCCGCGATCGAGCGCTACCTGCACGAACCCGACGTCCGCATGGTCGCGGCCGAGGTGCTCGAGCCGATCTACGTCGCCCAGCAGCGCTGGGTCGATCTCATCCGGGTCTACGAGGCCAAGCTCGAGGGCGCCAGCGATCCGCGCGAGCGGCTGCGGCTGACCCGGTTCGTCGCGCGGCTGTTCGAGGAGCAGCTCGAGGACTTCGAGAAGGCGAGCCGGTGGTACGCCAAGCTGTTCCACGAGCTGCCGAGCGATCAGGGGATCCGCGACCAGCTGCAGCGCCTCGCGTCGATCGTCGACAACTGGGCGTTCGTCGCCCGGACCTACCAGGACTACCTCGACGCCGAGGCCGGCGAATCGTCCGATCTGCGCGACGTCGCGATCGCCGCCGCGACGATCTACGACCGCCGGCTCGGCGAGGTCGACCAGGCGTTCCATGCGTATCGCCGGGCGCTCGCGATCACCGACGATGGCGTGCCCAACGCGCGCGAGCTCGTCCGCCGGCTCGAGGATCTGCTCGGCCGCGCGAAGAAGTGGGCCCAGCTCGTCGCGATCTACGACGACGTGATCGCGACCGGCGAGGACGATCTGCGGCGCGAGGCGCTGATCAAGCGGGCGCGGCTCTACGAGGACGGGCTCGGGGACGGCGCGCGCGCGATCGAGGGCTGGCGCGAGGTCGTGCTCGCCACCGAGGACGCGGCGACCCCGGCGACCCAGCACGCGTACCGCGAGGCGGTCGGCGAGCTCGAGCGGCTGTACCGCTTGCGCGGCGACTGGCACGACTTGGTCGCGCTGTTCGAGGCGCGGCTCGTGCGATCGGGCGACGCGGCCGAGCTCGCCGAGCTGCGGCTCAAGCTCGCCGAGCTGTTCGAGGCCCAGCTCGCCGATCTGCCCGCTGCGATCGATCAGTACGAGCACGTGATCGACGAGCGCCATCGCTGGGACGCCGCGGTGCAGGCGCTCGAGCGGCTCGTGGTCCACGAGACCCACCGCGAGCGGATCGCCGAGCTGCTCGAGCCGGTGTATCGCAGCCAGGACTGGTGGCAGAAGCTCGTCGTCATCCTCGACGCCAAGCTCGACTACGTCCGCGATCCCGCCGATCAGGTCCGCACGCTCCACGAGATCGCGAAGATCCACGAGGAGCGCGGCGGCAACCTCGATCTCGCGCTGCAGGCGCTCGCGCGCGGCTGGCGGATCGACGTCGCCGAGGACGACAGCCTGTCGAAGCTGCTCGTGCTCGCCGGCAAGCTCGCGGCGTGGGACGAGGCCGTCGTGACGATCGAGGACGGCGCCGCCGCCGCGCCGACCGGCGACATGGGCGCCGGGCTGTGGGCCCGTGCCGCCGAGATCCACGAGGTCCGCCGCCGGGACCTGCCACGCGCGACCGCGGCGTGGCGCAAGGTCGAGCAGGCGCGGCCCGACGATCTGGTCGCGCTCGCCGCGCTCGATCGACTGCTCGCGGTCGAAGGCCGGGTCGCCGAGCTGGTCGTCGTCGTGGCGCGCCGCGCCGAGCTGACCGACGACGCCGGCGTCCGGCTCGTGCTCTTGCACCGGGTCGCCGCGCTCTACGAGGAGGTGCTCGACGACCGGCCCGCGGCGATCACGGCCTACAAGAACGTGCTCGGCGTCGACGACACCGACCTCGCGGCGCTCGATGCGCTCGAGCGGCTGTACCGGATCAGCGATGCGCCCGATGCGCCGCGCGAGCTCGCGCAGACCCTCGAGCGCAAGATCGAGCTGACCCCGGAGCTCGGCGAGCGCCAGGCGCTCCGGCGATCGGCGGCGCAGGTCTACGAGCAAGCGCTGCACGACATCTATCAGGCGGTAGGTCAGCTCACCGCGGTGCTCGACGACGACCCCGGCGACGCCTCCGCGCTCGCGGAGCTCGATCGGATCTACGTGCACGAGAAGATGTGGCCGGACCTGCTCGACGTCATCGACCGGCGCGCGCTGCTGGCGATCAGCGCCAAGGATCGCGCCGAGCTGGCGTATCGCGCGGCGTACCTGGTCGATCGCGAGCTGCGCGACCCCGACGCCGCGATCCCGCGCTATGGCGCCGTGCTGGAGCTGTGGCCATCGCACGCCGGCGCGCGGACCGCGCTCGACGGCCTCCTGACCCGAGACGATCACGCCGAGGCGATCACGCCGATCCTCGAACGGGTGTACCGCGCCGACCGCGACGCCGCGGGCCTGGTCCGGGTCTACGAGCGCCGGATCGCGATCGCGCACAGCGATCACCGCGCTGACTGGGCCGCGCTGGCCGAGGTCTACGAGGCGCTGGCGAACGAGCCGGCCAACGCGTTCCACGTGTGGTCGCGCGCGATCCAGGCCGATCCCGACGACGCCGAGCTGCTGCAGCCGCTGCTCCGGCTCGCCGAGCAAGAAGGCCTGTGGCTGCCGCTCGCGGACCGGCTCGATCAGCTGCTCGGCGAGGCGCTGCCGCCCGAGGTCGAGCAGACCTACGCGATGCAGCTCGGCCAGGTCGCCGAGGATCACCTGCAGGATCTCGCCCGCGCGGCGCTCGCCTACGAGCTGGCGTCGAACGGTCACGAGCCGCGGCCGGCGCTGACCGCGCTCGAGCGCGTGCTCGCGCGATCGAACCGGTGGGTCGATCTCGCGGCCGTGTTGCGCCGCCAGGCCGACGCCTCCGAGGACGACGCCCACACCGCGGCGTACTTGCACCGGCTGGGTGATCTCGCAGAGTCCACGCTGCGTGACGCCGGCGCGGCGGTGAGCGCGTATCGCGAGGTCCTCCAGCTCACGCCGGCGCACCCCAGCGCGCGCGCCGCGCTCGAGCGCATGCTCGCGTCCGCGCCCGACCAGAAGCCTGCGATCGTCGAGATCCTCGAGCCGCTGTTCGAGCAGGACGGCGACGCCGCGCGGCTCGCGAGCGTGCTCGAGGCCCGGTTCGAGATCACCCTGGACGTGATCGATCGCGCCGCGATCCTGTCGCGGCTCGTCGAGCTCGCCGAGCATCAGCTCGGCGACAAGCGCCGCGCACTCGATGCCGCGCTGCGCTGGCTCGCGGTCGATCCGGGGTCGCACCAGGCCCTCGCGGAGACCGATCGGCTCGCCGGGGTGCTCGGGCAGTGGCCCGAGGTCGCGGTGCGGCTGGCGGCGATCGTCGAGGCACCCGAGCGGCAAGCGGCCCACGGCGCGTGGACGCGCGACGCCGACACCCAGGTCGCGCTGCTCACGTTCCTCGGCCGGATCCAGCACCGCCACCTGAACCAGCTCGATCGAGCCACGGCGTCCTACCGCGCCGCGCTCGCGCTCGATCCCGATGGCGTGGCGGCGCTCGACGAGCTGATCGCGATCCTCCGCCACCGCGGCGATCAGGGCGGCCTCGCCGAGGCGCTGCGCCAGCGCGGCCGGAGCGTCGCCGAGCTCCCCGAGAAGCGGGCGGCGTTCGCGGAGGTCGCGTCGATCTTCGAGCGCGCCGGTGATCGCCCCCTGGCGATCGCCGCGTGGCGCGAGCTGGCCTTTGCCGACGAGACCGATCGCGGCGCGCTCGATGAGCTCGCCCGGCTGTATCGCGGGACGGCGAGCCGGACCGAGCTCGTCGAGACGCTCGGCCACGCGGCCCGGCTCGCGACGACGCCCGCCGACGAGAAGGCGCTGCGGGTCGAGATCGCCGAGCTCGAGGCCGATGGGCCGCGCGCGATCAACGCCTGGCAGCAGGTGCTCGATCTCGATCCCGACGATCTCGCGGCGCTCGCCGCGCTCCAGGCGGCCTACGCGAAGGCCGGCGACTGGATGGCGATCGCCGACATCCAGACCCGCCGGCTGGCGCTCGCACACTCGAAGTGGGACCAGGTCGCGATCCACGCCGAGATGGCCAAGCTCGCCGAGGACAAGCGCGACTCGGTCGACGACGCGGTCGCGGCCTGGTACGCCGCGCTCGACGTCGACGGCTCGTACCTGACCGGCTACGCCCAGCTCGAGCGCCTGCTCGGCCGCGCGGGGCGCTGGCACGATCTGGTCGAGCTGCTCGACCGGCTCGCCGACCTGCACGTCACGCTCGGCGACGGCAAGGCCGAGATCGCGGCGCTCGCCCGCGCCGCCGACGTCTGGGAGGCCAAGCTCGACAACCCGGACGCCGCCGGCGAGATCCTCGAGAAGATCCTCGCGCGCGAGCCGGGCTCGGTCGCCGCGCTCACCCGGCTGTCGAAGATCTACGAGCGCTCGGGCGACTGGGACAAGTGCAAGGCGACGCTGGAGCAGGCGCTCAAGCTGGCGCCGACCGGCCGCGACGCCGCCGACCTGTTCTTCCGGCTCGGCGAGGTCGCGCGGCTCGGCGACTCGGACGCCGACACCGCGATCCAGGACTTCCAGCAGGCGCTCAAGCACGACCCGCGCCACGCCGCAGCGATCGACGCGCTCGAGAAGCTCGCCCGCGAGCGCCGCGACGCGCCGCTGCTCGCCGACATGTTGCAGCGCCGGGTCGCCACGATCGACGCGCCCGCCCAGCGCGTCACGCTGCTCGTCGAGATCGCCGAGCTCGAGCGCAAGGTGAACCGCCCCGACGCCGCGCTGGCGGCGCTCGCTGCGGCCGCCGCCGACGCACCGAACGATCCGCGCGTGTTCGCGCCGCTCGCGGATCTGTACTTCATCACCGGCCGGCTCGACGAGGCCGCGCCGATCTACGACCGCCTGGCCGAGGACGCCAAGGCGGGCCGCCGCATGAAGGACGTCGCCAGGTTCCGCCAGCGCCAGGGCGGCATCCTCGAGGCCCGCGGCGACGGCGCGGCGGCCCTGGTCGCCTACGAAGAGGCGCTGCGCGTCAACCCGACCGACGTCACCACGATGACCGGCCTCGGCCGGCTGTACTTCGCCGCCGAGGACTGGGAGAAGGCGCGCAAGATCTACCAGTCGCTCGTCCTGCAGAACGTCGACTCCGAGGCCGGCCTCACCAAGGCCGAGGTCTACTGGGCGCTCGGCAAGATCCACCTGAAGCTCGGCCAGCCGCCGAAAGCCAAGAGCATGTTCCAGCGTGGCCTCGAGATCGAGCCACAGAACCCCAAGCTCCGGGAAGCGCTGTCGTCGCTGTCGTGACCTGCTACTTGTGAAACGGCCAGTGCTTCTCGCGACGTAGTCGCCGCAACAGGTAGAGCACGACGACCACGTTCACCACGATCACGGCCGCCTTGGCCGGGCTCTTGTGCAGGACGAGCTCGTAGATCTCGAGCGGGATGAACGAGATCGTGACGATCACCGTCATCACCTCGGCCCACATCCGCCGCAGCATCAAGCCGACGCCCTCGATCACGAACACGGTCGCATAGATCAGGCTGCCGATCCCGATCTCCTCGAGCTGACGCGCGTCGAGCGAGCTGAGCTTGGCCAGGAGCTGGTTGATGAACGCACCGTGCGGATCGACCGCGAGCGCGTCGATCCATTCACCGAGCCAGCTTCCGGAATGGCCGTTCCGCAGCGACAGCGCGCCGATGCCGACCGCGATCAGCCCCAGCGCCTTGATCAGCTTGAGCAGCGCGATCAGCCGGATGACGATGTCGCGTTGGCGGCGGGGCATCAGCTACCGGGAGTATGGCGGATTCGAGGATCGCCGGCCCCATCGCGCCATCCGATGCCCACCCGCGCCGGCCTTTCGCAGGCGTTTTTCGCCGGGGCGGGCCGACCGGCGTGCGGCGAGCGGGTGTGTTCCGAGAACCGGCAACGGCCTGCCCGGCCCCGGGCGGATCTCGACGGTGGGGTCGAAGCTGGAGCGGTGCGTTCACGCGCTAGCGGCCGCATTGCGCCGCGGCGCGCTTGGCGGCGACCGCCGTCTGATCTTCGGAGCGGGCGAGCGCCACGAGCTTGGCCTTGGCGGCGGGTGGACAGGCCGGGCCGAGCGCGCCGAGCCCGAGCGCCGCCGCCTGCACGATCTCGGGGAACGCCGTATCGTCGAGAGCGTCGGTCAGCGCGCGCGCCGCGCCCGGTGCCCCGAGCCGGCCGATCGAGGCGGCGGCGCTCTGCGCGAGGGTGAGCGCCTCGGCGCTCGAGATCGCCTCGCCGCGCCACCGCGTGAACGTCCCGACCAGCGCCGCCGCCAGCTTGGGATCGCCGAGCGCCACCGCTTCGAGCACGGCGCGCGAGCGCAGCTCGAGCGGCGCCTTGGCATCGCCCCAGATCCGCGGGAGCAGCGCGGCGATGCCCGCCGCGTGACACTGGACGAGCGCGCTCAGCGCGTCGCCGCGCACGCCGAGATCGGGATCCTCGTCGAGGGCGTCGCCCAGCGCCTGGGCGGGCCCCGGCCGCTGGCAGCGCGTGCCGAGCGCCGTCGCCGCGCGGCGGCGGACCTCGGGCCAGGTGTCGTCCTCGATCGCGTCGTCGATCACGCGATCGATCGCGTCGGGGCCGCCCGCGGCGTGCCAGGCGTCGCCGGCGTCGGCCGCGCTGCCGGCGAGCGCGGCCAGGGCGGCGAGCCGCACGCCCGGATCGCGATCGTGCACGCTCTCGATCACGAAGCCTACGGCCTCGGGCCGCGGCGTCCCTGCGATCGCGCGGACCGCGACCTGGCGGAGCGCCGCGGTCTGGGCGCTCGGCGGCAGCGCGCGAAACAGCGCGGTGAGCGCGCCCAGCGCGGCGTCGTCGCCGAGCGCGGCGATCCCGTCGACGAGCCGGTACCGGCGCTCGTAGTCGGTCGCCGCGGGCAGCGCCGCGAGCAGCGCCGCGAGCACCGGGGCGCGATTGGCCGGCACCTGGCGCACGCTGCGGGTCATCGCGCGCCACAGGTCGCCGGCCGCCGCCGCCGTCGTCTGCGCCGCCACCGCCGCGCCGAGCGCAGCCGCGGGTGCAGCGCTCAAGCGCTCGGTCACCGCGCGCCGTAGCTCGCGGGTGCCATCACCGCCGGAGGCACCGGCCCGGCCGCCGGTGAGCCCAGCGACGAGATCGACGAGCAGCGCAAAGCCGGTCCCGGTCGTGGGGAGCGCTGCGATCGCGGCCGCGCGCGCGGCGACCGGCAGCGCGGCGTTCGCGGCAAGGTCGTGGAGCGCCTGCGCCTGGCCGAGCGCGCCGAGCGCGCCGATCACGTCGAGCAGGTCCTGATCGCGGACCCAGCCCGCGGTTGCCGCATGGGCGAGCGCCGGGGCGGCGGCGGGATCCGCGTTCCCGACGAGCGCACCGATCAGGCGGCGGCGCGCCCCGGGATCGGTCGTGGTCGCGAGCTCGCCATCGATCGCCGCGGCGCCGGACGCCCCGCGCTTGCCGAGCGCCGCCGCGGCGGTCGTCGCACCGCTGGCGCCCTCGGCGACGACGTGCGCGAGCAGCGCCTCGCCGCCGCCGCTGCGCTCGCCCTCGGCGAACACCTCGAGCTCGGCGAGCGCGGTCGTGCCCTGCGGCGAGCCGTAGGTGGACTCGAGGATCACGGTGATGCAGCCTGCGACCGCCTGGGGCAGATCGACGACGTAAGCCGCGCCCAGCGGATCGTTCACGGCATCGGGGAGCTCGATTCGCCAGGCGTCGTGCGCCGCCACCACCGCGATCTTGCGCGGCCGGTTGAAGCTCCGGATCGTCGCGCTCGATGCCGGGTTGCCGGGCACGATGCGGAGCTGCCGGGCCAGGGCGTTCGTCGCGCGCGGCTCGAACGTGAAGAACTGGCCCTCGCCGGTGCTCGCCGCGAGTTCCTCGCGCCACAGCGTATCGAGCCGGCCGTCGTCGAGCTCGCGCGGGATCACCAGCCCGCCCGCGTCTCCGACCCCGACCTCGAGCGACGCGGCGTGCGCCTGATAGAGCAGGGGCGGCCCGGCGCGCGCGGCATCGAGCTTCGCCGCGAGCGTCGGGGCGGAGTCCGGGACGTTCGACGGCAGCGCGCTCGACCGGCGGAACCGCGCGCCATCGAACTTCTCGGCGAACAGGTACGCCGGCTTGCCGTCACAGCGCCGGATGTCGCTCCGCGTCTGGTAGCGATAGATCCCATCGGGCGTCGCGTCGACCTCGACGCTGTAGTCATGGTCGAGCCCGACGCCGCCGACCGGAAATCGCAGGAGCTCGCGCCAGCTCCCGCCATCGGCGTGCAAGATCACCGCTTCGCCACCCGGCGGCGTCGCGGTCGGCGAGGCGGGCGCTGCGGTCGGCGAGGCGGGTGCCGCCACCGCCGTGATCTGGGCGACCACATAGTAGTTCCCCCGATAGTGCGTGACCGCCAGCCGCCCGCGCGTGATCGCGGCCGCGAGCTTCACTTCGCCGCGCGCCTTGCCGGCGATGTGCACCACCCCATCGGCCCCGAGGTCGATCGTCTCGGCCACCCCATCACCGTCGACGTCGGCCGACAGCGTCGCCAGGGGCGCGGCGTGGGCGACGCCGGCCACGAGCACCAGCAGCCACGGCAGCCGCCGGAGCGCCTGGAACCGCCGGAGCGCCTGGAACCGCCGGAGCGCCTGGAACCGCCGGAGCGCCTGGAACCGCCGGAGCCCCCCGACGTGCTCGGCGGCACGCATCACGTTCACCGTCCTACCGCCACGCTCGCCGGTTCGCACGGCGTCGAAGGCGTGCGCCGGGCCGGCATGGTGACCACGGAGCGCAGACAACGTGCGACCGGTGATGTTGCACGGCGCCGGTTGCGGTCTCGATCGTCGCCCCATGGGGACAGCATACGACGCGTGCTAGCGTGCGTTCCCTTGTTCGCGCCGTCCGACTACGCCTTCGAGCTGCCCCCCGAGCTCATCGCCCAGGAGCCCGCCGCGGCGCGCGATGCGTCGCGCCTCTTGCACCTCTTGCCGGACGGCGGCATCGCCGACCATCGGTTCACGGAGCTCGCCCAGCTGTTGCCCGCCGGCGCGGTCGTGATCGCCAACGACACCCGGGTGATCCCGGCCCGGATCCTCGGCCACAAGCGCTCGGGCGGTGCCGTCGAGCTCCTGTTCCTCGAGCCCGAGCCGACCACTCCCGCGCCGACTGGCAGCTCCGCCTGGCGTTGCCTCGCCCGCGCGCGCCGGCCGCTGCGCCCCGGCCAAGCCGTCGCGATCGACGGCGGCCCCCCGATCACGATCCTCACCGAGCGCGCCGCCGACGGTACGATCGCCGTGGCCGCGCCGGGCGATGGCTTCGGCTTCCTCGACACCCACGGCCATCTCCCGCTCCCCAGCTATATCAACCGCCCCGATCGCGCCGACGATCGCGATCGTTATCAAACCATGTTCGCGCGCCACCCCGGCGCCATCGCCGCTCCGACGGCCGGCCTCCACATGACCCCCGCCATCGCCGGCGACCTGGCCGCCCGCGGCATCACCCTGGCGACCGTCACGCTGCACGTCGGGTGGGGCACCTTCGCGCCGATCCGCGAGCCCGATCTGCGCGATCACCACATGCACCGCGAGCGCTACGTCATCCCCGAGGCCACCGCCGCTCTCGTCGCGACCGGCCGCCCGATCGTCGCCCTCGGCACCACCGCGCTGCGCGCCCTCGAGGCCGCCGCTACCGGCCCCCACACCGTCGCCCCGGGCCCCGGCGCCACCAGCCTCTTCATCTACCCCGGGTCGAACCACCCGTTCCACGTCGTCTCTCACCTCGTCACCAACTTTCACCTCCCCGAGTCCACCCTCCTCATGCTCGTGTGCGCGTTCGCCGGCACCGAGCGCGTCCTCGCGGCCTACCGCCATGCCATCGCCGCCCGCTATCGCTTCTTCAGCTACGGCGACGCGACCCTCCTGCACCGCGGCCGCGCTGCTGTATAACGCCGCGTTCGTGCGCTTCGATCTCCCGACTCCTGGCTTCTCGTTCGAGCTCCTCGCGACGCTCGGCCACGCGCGCGCCGGCACCCTGCACACGCCGCGCGGCGACATTCCGACGCCCGTGTTCATGCCGGTCGGCACGCTCGGCACCGTCAAGGCGATGACGCCGGACGAGCTCCGCGCCGAGCCGATCGACGCGCGGATCATCCTGGGCAACACCTACCACCTGTACCTGCGGCCCGGTCTCGAGGTGATCAGCGCCGCCAGCGGCCTGCACCGGTTTGCCGCGTGGGATCGCCCGATCCTCACCGATTCCGGTGGCTTCCAGGTGTTCTCGCTCGCCGCGATCAACGAGATCGATGATGACGGCGTGACGTTTCGCTCGCACATCGACGGCAGCAAGCACCGGCTGACGCCCGAGGTCTCGATGCACATCCAGGCCGTGCTCGGCTCCGACATCGCGATGTGCTTCGACCAGTGCCCGCCCGGCGACGCACCCCCGGAGGTCCAGGAGGTCGCGCTCGCGCGGACCACCGCGTGGGCGGCCCGCTGTCGCGCCGCCCCGCGCGCCGGCGGCCAGGCGCTGTTCGGGATCGTCCAGGGCGGCATCGAC
>Ga0137437_1000201_pt1 | contig 16878 bp, 15 predicted proteins | sample EasRivERMGT138_2_FD_102332 | JGI IMG/M metagenome (GOLD analysis project Ga0137437, IMG submission 102332) | Soil microbial communities from meander-bound floodplain in the East River, Colorado, USA - East River MetaG ERMGT138_2 | ecosystem: Environmental > Terrestrial > Soil > Floodplain ...
CCTACGCATAGCGGATCTCGAGACGGGGAGACCGCAATGGCTCGTCTTCGGGGAACCCGGTGACCTCGTGTTGCTGCGGTGCGCTTGCCGGCCACATGGATCAAGCTGGACGGGCTGGTGCGCTATCTGTTCGGCGATGATGCCGAGCTGATGACGGCCTGGGCCAGCGCGCGCAACGTGCTGGGGCCGTTTCGGTCCCGGGGCGAGGCTGCGGCTGGTGGTGGGCAGACGCCGGATGTCGTAAAGCCGGCGGCGTGATGGCTTCGACTCTGGAGCCTAATCGGTGAGGCGCGGTGGGTGGATGGTTCGCCTGCCGCGCCTCTTGTTTCTGGTAAACCTCCCCTACTCGGTCGGTTATCCGTGCGCTGAAGCGCCGGCTCGGCGAGGGCGCGAGCCCTGAAGGGCTCATCACCCCCTGCGATCGACCCTTTCGCCACTCAGTGTGTCTTACCAAGCACCTCCTTCTAGATACGGTCCGCTAAATGAACGGGAAGATTCTCGTCGTGTTGTTGGTTGCCGGGGGCATTCTGTCGTGCGGGCGCGCGCGCACGGGCAACGCCACGATCACCGCCCAAGCCGACCCGGTCAGCCCAATCAGAGCAGAACTGACTCGGCTGTACGACCAGAACACGGCCGCGTTCCTGCGCTGGGACTTCGCGGGGGTGATGGCGCTGCGCGCGCCTGACTTTCACTCGATCACCCCCGACGGCACGGTGCGCGACCGCGCGGCGATGGAGCAGTACATCCAGGGTGTGATGAACGGGGTCAAGAAGTGGAATGCGATCACTTTCGCGATCGACAGCTTGCGGGTGGCAGGTGACACGGCGTTCGCCATCGTGACGCAGCATCTCGATCGCATGGCGCTGCGACCGGACAATCAGGTGCACCACGTGGAGACCTGGGTGACGCAACGCGAGGCCTGGGTGAGACACGGATCGCGCTGGTTGTTGTGGCGAGTGGACCAGCTGCGCGATCAGCGCCGGCTGGTCGACGGACAGCCAGGGTAACGCGCGCGTCCAACACTCTCAGGGGCGTATCCCATCCGGTGGATGCGCATGTGCGTCAGGTCGTAGAAGGGCCCCGTGCCGAGTTCGCGCCGGATGCCTTGGAAATCGTCGGTGAGCCGCACTAGGCAGCGCCGGCCGCAGGGGAGGCGGTCAAGACATTCCACGCCAACTACTAGGCCCTCGATGATCGCGTAAACGCGCTGGGCGAGGAGCAGTGGACGCGCTCAGCGAAACTGTATGTGGGCGACACGCTCATGGAACAACCGCTCGGCAATTTCCTCTGGTATCTCTTTTTCGACGCGATTCATCATCCCGGGCAGCTGAGCACGTACATTCGACCGATGGGGGGGAAGGTCCCCTCGATCTACGGACCCTCGGGGGACGATCCGGGGAGGTAGCAGCACCACACCCTAAGCCGCTGCGGCCGCTGGTGCCGGCCCGGCGTCTACCAGGCGTTTCGTGACAGGCTCCACGCGGAAGTTCAATCCTTCCAGGGTCCGGGAGCCGAGGAGGACCAGATCACCTGGCTCCCCGAATACGAGGTCGTCGGTCGTTCGCTTTCCCGCGACGTGAACAAAAGCCGCGCCGACCCATCGTTCGATCACGGTCCCGTCGGCCTGCCGAAACCGCCAGGTGGAGTAGCGCTCGATCCCGAGCGACTCCAGAACGGCGGCGGGCACCCACGACAGCTCTGCACCGGTGTCCACGAGCACGGACCTAAGGGTCCGCCGCTCGCCTGGGCGGGCGGCGTTTTCGATCTCGACATCAACGCGGAATGTCCCCATGTCGTCGGGCATGATAGCTCCTGGTGTGATCCCCAGCCGTATCATAACAATGCCAATGGTATCCAAACAGGACTGCACATCGTTGGATGTCGCTCCTCCCTAAAAAGCAGATCCCTCGCGAAAGCAGATCCCTCGCTTCGCGCGCGTGCCGGCATTACTGCAAACATGTTCAGCGATTAGGAGATCCAGGATGATTCTCGCGTTCCTGAACGCGAGTCACCGCCCGACAATTGAGGCTCGCAGCGATCACCGCTGTGGTGGCCGTCGCCCCTGGACTTTCCGCTCAGAGTCCGACGCCCGAAACCGCAGCGGCGCGGATCGACTCGTTCATCAGTCGCGCGGCCAGTTATCGACAGTTCAACGGCGCCATACTCGTCGTGGACGGCGGGCGTAAGGTGTATGAACGGGCCTTCGGCGAAGCCAACATCGAATGGCGCGTCCCGAATACGCTCGATACGCGGTTCGAGATCGCGTCGATGACGAAGCCCATGACGGCGATCCTCATACTGCAGCTCGTGCAGGAGGGGAAGCTCCGCCTGGATACCAGGGTCTCTGCGCTGCTCCCGTTCTATCCCCAGGAGACCGGCACTCGCATCACCGTCGACCAGCTCCTGAACCACAGCTCTGGTCTGCAGCAGGACATCGCGTTCAGCAACGATCCGAACAGCGTTCCAGCGATCATCGCGGCCATCAACGCCGATCTGCTCTCGAACGATTCACTCGTCAAGCTCATCGCCGCGCGTCCGCTGCGCTTCGAGCCTGGCACGAGTTACGGCTACAGCAGCGACGGCTACGCGGTCCTCGGCGCGATCATCGAACGCGTCACCGGGCAGTCCTACTGGCAAGCCCTGCGCGAGCGCGTGCTCGATCGGGCCGGCATGAGCCAGACCGGTGTCAGTCTGCTCGGCCCGCTGGTTGAGAAACGCGCGGCGGGTTATGCGCAGACCTTCGGCGGATATGAGAACGCTCCGCACATCGGCGTGACTGCGGCGGGCGGACTGTACTCGACGCTCCGTGATCTCCAGCGGTTCGACCAGGCGCTGTACGGAGAGTCGCTGGTGAGCGATCAGTCGAAGGAGGTGCTCTTCGGGCTGCGTCCGGTGATCACGGCTGCGGCGGTGGTGGGCAGACGCCGGATGTCGTAAAGCCGGCGGCGTGATGGCCTCACCCCCTGACGATGAACCGAGGCGCGGTGGAGCGTTTAGCCGCCTGCTTGGCGTGCCCAGTCGGGGAGCTTCGTGAGCGCGCGGCCGAACTCGCGTTCCAGGCCGGCGATGTCGGCGCTGTAACCGACGCGCTCGAACCACTCCAGCATCACCGCCATATCCTCGCTGTACTGCCGGACCTGTGCGATTGGCGTCTGCGCGAACGTAATCGGCCGACCCAGCGCCTGCGTCAGGATCTCCGCCGCCTGCGGCATCGTGCGCACGTCACCGGCGAGATCGATCTCGCGGCGGTTCAAGGCCGCGGCGTGGGTGAACGCGCGCGCGCCGAACCAGCCGATGTCGTGCACCGCAATCATCTGCAGCTTCGTGCCCGGCCCGAGCGCCGCGGACAGCGTGTCGCCCTGGAGACTGTAGGGCGCCAGCAGGTTCTCCATGAAGAACACCGGACGCAGGATCACGTGCGAGGGGAAGCGGAGGCCGCGCACGGTTTCCTCGATGCGCCACTTGTTGTCGAAGTGCGGGATGCCCGTCCGCTGGTGCGCCGATCCCACGGATGTGTAGACGTAGTGTGCGACGCCGGCCTCGCGCGCCAGCGTCGCCAGACGCTTGCCCTGCACCTCTTCCCGCTCGACGCCCGCCTCCCACGTGTTCTGCACGCCGAAGACGCCCCACGCGCCGGCCAACGCACGGCGCAGCGTCGCCTCGTCATCGAGATCGCCCTTGACGACGTCGACGCCGTGGCGCGCCAGCGCGGCCGCCCGCTCGCTGTCCGGCTTGCGCGTCAGGCCGCGCAAACGGAACCCGCTGCCCTCGAGCGCCTGCGCGACCGCGCCGCCCTGATGGCCTGTCACTCCGGTGATGAGAATCGTTCGATCGCTCGTCATGGCTGAAACCTCTCAGTGAGATACCTGCCGATCGCACGTGCCAGTGGTGGGGGAGGGGGGTGTGGCTTACGGCGGCGATAGGAAGGACGCGAGCGGGCAAGTGAAGCCCGGTACCACGTCTTCCCCGTCGAGCGCTTCGCTCGCCGTCACGACGGTCATGCTCCCGTCGTGCCGGTACACGCGAGCCACTCGGCGTTCCGGATCCACGGTCCAAACGAGCCTGGTGCCGGCGTTCAGCCAATCGGCCACCTTGGCCAGGATTTCGCCCGGCCGGTCCCCGGGCGAGACCACCTCGACGACGAGGTCGGGCGCGACTTCTGGAAAGCCGACGGGGATCGGCTCGGGGAGGCGTTCGCGCCGTACGAAGGCAATATCGGGCGCTCGGACGGTATCGGGTCCCCGCGACAGGGTGAAGCCCGTCTCGGCCGCGAACACCTGCCCGGCGCCGGTGCGTTCCACGTGATTGCCGAGGCGCAGCGCGAGGTTCATGGTGACGCTGCCGTGCCGCCCGCCCGGGGGTTCACGAACGACGAGCACGCCGCGGACGAGCTCCGTGCGCTTGTCGGGAATGTTCGCGTGCAGCAACTCCTCGGCGGTCATCAGTGCGGGAGCCATCTTCGGAACGTAGGCGCGCTCGGCGGGCATGGCAAGCAAGGTGCGCCGCGGACATCACCGAGCGTTCAACGCATCGCGGTTCCGTTGAAGAACGGAAAAGCAGAAAACGCCGTCGTCGGTGTTCATGAGCCGAGAACCACCCTGCCCCGCAACACGGTGACTGAGGCTTTCGGGAGGGTAAACGTCGACGGCGACCCCGGCAGCAGCATGGCGACCGGCGGATGATCGGGATCAGGATGACTGTTCGGTCCATCGTTGATCCACACGTACTGTTCGCTGCCCCAGGACACGGACGTGACCGGTCCGGAGAAGGACGCCGTTCGTTTGCTCTTCGCGTCGTTGAATACCACGCGCACCGTGTGAGCTTGGCCCGAGTCGCGGTTGACCAGCATCAGTGACCAGGTTCCGTCGGGACGCCGGACGGCATAGGACGTCACCAGAACATTGCCCGCCGAGTCCGTGACATCGGTCGAGCTGGGGAACATGTGATGGAGGCCAGCGCGGTGCTGCACCCATTCCAAGTTGATCATGCGCGCGGCGAAGTAGGCCGACGTGTACCCCTTGATCTCGTAGGTCTCGTCGGAAACGAAATTCGACCACGAGGCCCACCCGAGACAGGTGTTGCGAACCCCCTGCGGCTGAATCGGTGAGTGGTAGAAGGCCGCGCCGCCGCCCTCTAGAAAAGAGCCGATGTTATCGGCGAGCCACAGGCCCCCGAAGATCGTCGTCATCGGTCCGGTCAAGCTCCATGACAGATGACTCTCGGTCACGATCAGCGGGACGGTCTTAGGCACGCCGTCCTCGCGCCACACTTGCAGGATGTGCTTCATCAAGCGCGGCTCGCTGTAGAGACTCTTCCAGGTGATGTCGCAGGGCTCGAACGGATAATGTTCGAAAGAGACGAAGGCCAAATCGGCGAGCCGGCCGTGGGCTTTGAGGTAGTCGACAAAGCGACCCATCCACGACGTGCGGCCCCGTGCATCGGGCCACACCCGGACGTCTTCGGTGACACCCTCGAAAATCGGACCGCCGAGCCGCAGCTTCGGGTCGACCTGGTGCAACGCCCTGGCCCACTGCAGGTACAGCGCCGCATAGTCTTCCGGCATGGCGTGTTTGCCGTCGGGCTCTTCGCCCAGCTCGACGTACGCGATGGGATAGCCTCGGCTTTCGATGTACGCGATCTGCGCCGCCGCGTCGTCGGGCGTGCCGTAGAGCATCGTGACCGGAATCATCGCCGGCAGGTTGTTCGTCAGCCCGCTGGTGAAGAAGAGGTCGAAGCCGGTGTGCTGGTAGCCGCCGCCGTCGTTGACATCGTCTTCTGAATGCCAGGGATCTATTGATGAGACGGTGTACGTGGTGCGCCGATCGTTGGGATTCCTGGTCACTGCGACGAATGCGCCGCTCCGATCGAGCTCCCCCGCGTCGATTTGCTGGATGGCGTAGCCCACGCAGTTTCGCTTGTCGCCTGATCCGTGCTCGTCACAGCTGTTGGAAGATTCGGTCATGAGAATCCGCACGTACCGGGTCGAGACCGGAGCGTCCGTAACCTTCAACGTGACAGCTCCACCCTGCGCGTTTTTCAGAGCGCCTGAGGGAAAAACCCTCCATTCCCCCTTCGGTCCTCCATCAAAGTCGAGTGCGTCTGTGCCCACCCAATACTCCACTCGGTAGGTCGTCGCATAGGGGCTCGCCCAGGCGATGCGGACCGCGCTCACCGGCTGCTCCGCTTGCAGGTCGACGACCACCCATTGCGGCAGCAAGGAATCGCTTTCACCAGTGAAGTCACGCGTCAGATATGGATTGCTCTTCCAGTACGTCAGATGTGGACCCTGGATCGGCCGATCGCCGCTGGTCGCGAATCCCCGGTGCGGCAGCGCGTAGGCCAGGATGTAGCGAATCGGGTCCTTGAGGTCGGTGCTGCCGGTGAAGTATCCGCTGCGATGCGCGGCATCACTCCAGGTGCCGTTCTCGGTCCAATGCCAGGCGGCCATGCGGAGCTCGGTGTTGACCCGATAGGTGATCGGTCCCCAGCCGGCCGAGAGCGCTTCCTGGATGATGTGCGGCGTGTAGATGCGGTTGATGTCGGTGCGCGAGAGGACGTCGATCGAGCTGCCGAGCGCGCTGTCGGGATCGAAGGCGTTGATGGCGTGGCCCGGTGTGACGTCGACGCGCACGGTTTGGGCAAGCGCGGGGGCGGCCAGTGCCGTCAGAAGGACGCTCCGAAGTGTCGCCACACGAATGTTGCGCATAGAGGTGTAATGTACGGGGAAAAGCAGATCCTTCGCGCCTGCGGCGCTCAGGATGACGAGGGCGGCTTCGCTTGCAACAAAAGAGAAATAGAAAACAGGGTCGCCTCCGCCGAGCGGACGGGCCGAGTCGGGACGGCGGGATTTGAATGCAACGGCCCCCATGCGGGGCTGTTGTTTAATCGGCACTTACGCGCGCCACACGACCGCATTGGCACCTACTGGCTCCTATGGACCGGCAAACATTACGGCAAACATGCTCAGGGTGTACTCTTGTAGAGCGCTGGATCTCTAGCGCGAACCAACATGACCGACCTCCTCGTCCGCCTCAAGGCAGCACTCGTCGATCGCTACGCGATCGAACGGGAGTTGGGCCAAGGAGGGATGGCGGTCGTCTTCCTCGCGCAGGACCTGAAGCACCGCCGAGCGGTCGCCATCAAGGTGCTCCGGCCGGAGCTCGCCATGGCTCTCGGGGCCGAGCGGTTCCTCGGCGAGATTGAGACCGTCGCTGGTCTCACTCATCCACACATCGTGCCGCTCTATGATTCGGGCGAGGCCGCGGGCTTCCTCTACTATGTCATGCCGTGCGTCGAGGGCGAGTCGCTGCGTGAGCGGCTGACGCGCGAGAAGCAGTTGCCGCTCGAGGACGCGTTGCGGATCACCGGTGAGGTGGCGACGGCCTTGAGCTACGCGCACAGCCGCGGTGTGGTGCACCGAGACATCAAGCCCGAGAACATTTTGCTCCAAGCCGGGCAGGCGGTCGTGAGCGACTTCGGGATCGCGCGCGCGATCACGGCCGCAGGCGGCGAGAGGTTGACTCAGACAGGCGTGACCGTCGGGACCCCGGGTTACATGAGCCCAGAGCAGGCAGCGGGAGAGCGGGAGCTGGACGGCCGCAGCGATGTGTACAGTCTCGCCTGCGTCCTGTACGAGATGCTCGCCGGAAACCCTCCCTTTCTGGGCGCGTCAGCACGGGCGATCCTGGCGCGGCAATCCTTGGATCCCGTGCCGCGGCTGCGGACGGTGCGGGAGACAGTGCCCGAGGAATTCGAGCGCGCGGTGGTGAAGGCCCTGGCGAAGGCGCCAGCGGATCGTTTCGCCACCGCCGCGCAGTTTGTCGAAGCGCTACGGATAGGAAGCCCCGCGCCACGCGCGTCGCGACGCGCTCTCCTCGCCCGTGTTGTACTGCCGCTCGTCGTCGCGTTTACGGCCATCGGGGCCATAGTGCTAGCGCGCCGCGCTTCGGTGGTCGGCAGCGGTAGTGCGCTCGACCCCAACGTCGTCGCCGTAGCCCCATTCGACGTTCTGGACCCGAACCTGGCGCGCTGGCGGGAAGGCCTTGTGGACGTGCTGTCAGCGAACCTCGATGGTGCCGGGCCACTTCGGACGGTGTCGCCGACCATGGTGATCCACAACTGGAGCGGCCGCGGGGACCAGGCGGGCGCCGCGAACCTGGGCCGGCGCACGGGTGCCAAGCTGGTGGTTTTGGGAACGGTGATTGGCGCAGGTGGGGACTCTGCCCGCGTCACCGCGAGGTGGCTGGACGTCGCCACGGGCAAGGTGCTGGGAGAAGTGATCGAAATCAGAGACATGACTTCCCGGATGGACCGGTTAACCGATTCAATCACGGTCGGTCTGCTGCGTGAGCTGAACCGCACGCGACCAATCGGTGCGTTCCAGCACGCCAGTCTGGGCGCAAGGTCGCTGCCCGCGCTGAGTACGTTCTTGCGAGGAGAGCAGTTCTTTCGTCGCGCCGCGTGGGATTCGGCACTGACGCACTACCAACGCGCCGTGGCGCTGGACAGCACGTTCACAATCGCCTGGAGTCGGATGGGCGCCGTGCAGGGCTGTTGGAGAAGGGGAGGTCTCGGAGACCCGTTCGGATACACGTATGGTCTTCTCGCGGGGAGTTTGAATCGAGGACTGCCCCCGCGGGAAAGCTTGCTCGTCGCGGCCGATTCGCTTTACCAGGCCCTCTTGGATGGACCCACCGATCCCGCTGGGCGGGAGCACCACACGCGGCTGTTCACGACGCTCGATGAAGCCGTGAGACGCTATCCCAACGACCCGGAGGCGTGGTACGAGCTTGGGGATGCGCGGATGCACTGGCCGTTGGTCGGGCGCACGACGCCGGAGCAGATCTTGGAGGCCTTCGATCGCGCGATTGCCCTCGACTCGGCTTTCGGCCCGGCGTACATCCATCCTGTGGAGGTCGCCCTCCGCCTCGGACGCCCTGCCGCGGCTCGCCGCTATCTCGCAGCGTACCTCGCGCTGGACCAAGCCGATTTGAATAGCGAGGGGATGGGGCTGGTCGAGCAACTCCTGGTTCGCCCGCAGCCCTCGCCAGCCAGGATGCAAAGGCAGATCGACACGGCCTCGAGCCATGCGCTGATAGCCGCCTGGAACGTGTTGCGGCACCTTCCGGATTCCGCTGAAACCGACGTGCGGTTGGCCCGAGCACTCGTCAGCAGCCGCCACACGGGCGAGCCCGTTTTCGATGATCCACTGGTCCGAGAGTGGGTGCTGACGAACGCACTCGCGCATCGAGGTCACTTGCGAGAGGCGCATGCCTTGGGGGGCACGCGTTTTACCGCGGAGTTCGCCCAGGTCGCACTGCTCGGCGGCGTTCCCCCGGAGAGCGCTCGGGCAACCTTCGCCGGTTGGCTCGCCGAGCCCCTGCCCCGACAATTCAGCTTCGACCTCCTTGCGCCGCGGCTCACTGCCTTGCCGTGGTGGGCAGCTCGGGGGGATACGAGTTCGCTGCAGGCCTCCGTGCGGCGCTGGCGCGCGATCGCATCGGGAGCGGGGCCAAACGTCGAGCTGAGACTTTGGGCGCTGTACGGCGCGGCTTCCGGTCAAGCGTTCGTGGCACTCGCGCGCCACGATACTGCCGATGCACTACGCAGGTTCGTCGGTCTGCCGGACTCCGTCTGCCCGTGCCTGCTCGATCGGGTCGTCACTGCCCAGCTCCTCCAGGCCCACGGCAGGCCCGCGGAGGCAGCGGCCGTCCTGGAAAGCTCCTGGCCCATCGACTGGCTGGACCCCGCCGAAGGGCTCTGGCGGCTCGAGCGGGCGCGGGTCGCCGAGCGGCTCGGCCAGCGCGACAAGGCCGTGCGAGAATACCAATATCTCGCAGATCTCTGGCGAACTGCCGACCCCGAACTCCGACGCGAGGTGGCGGAGGCGAATGCCGCCCTCAAACGGTTGGCAGTCGGGTCGCCGAGATGACTCCCTCGCGTCATCGCACCCCGTAGCTCGCACTCGATTCGGTGGAAGTGGGCGACGAGGGGAAGGGTATTACGCACAGCACGGCGCGCAGCATGAAGAAGAGTAGTACGAGAATCACAACAAAACTCACAACGCTCGAGCAACCGCCTTAGAGCCACCGCGGGAACCAGGTTCGCTCGAGCAGCACTTTCCCCCAATGCCACCGGCGGCCGGGGGTCTTGAGCCGGACGACGGGATCGGGCGTGGCGTAGAAGTTCCCCGTGGCGAATCCCGCCCGCCCCCCGCCCATCTCGACGAAGCAGGCACCCTCACCGCCGAACTGCGCGGCGGGCGCCGCGCCACGCACGAGCGCCGCGATGTTGCGCGCCACGACGTCCGCCTGCCCTTCCGCGAACACCCCCGCCTTCGGAAGTGACTTCCCGTTCGGAAGGGGAATCCCCGTGACGTCGCCCACCGCCCACACGCGCTCGAACGGAGTGGCGAGCGTCCTAGGATCGACCTTCACCCACCCACCCGCAGGCGCCAGACTGGCATCCACGACGAACGCGGGCGCGGCGTGGGGCGGGACGTAGACGAGCAGGTCATACTTCGCGACATCGCCCGACTCGAACCGGATCGTGCGGCTGCCCGGCTCGACGGCGACGGGCTTGTGGCCGGGGAAGTAGTCGATGCCGCGCGACGCGAGCATGTCGCGCACGGCGGCGCCGAGGGCCGGCCCCGCGACCGGCATCGGCTGCGGCTCGGGGGTGTAGAGAGCGACCTCCGCGCGAGCCCGGATGCCTTGGGCGCGGAGGCGCGCCTCGAGCAGCATCGCCGCCTCGTAGGGCGCGGCGGGGCACTTGAACGGCATCGCGGCGACCAGCACCACGAGCCTGCCGCCTTGGAAGCGGGAGACGTCGGCGTTCAGGCCAGCCGCCCCCTCCAGCGTATAGAGATTGCGCCCACCCTGCGCGAGCCCGGACAGTGCCTCGGGCCGCAGCTCGGCACCAGGCGACAGGAGCAGGTAATCGTAGGGCACCTCACCATCGTCGAGGCGCACCCGGCGTGTGCTCAAGTCGATCCCCTGCACGGCGCCGAAGCGGAATGATATGCCGCGGCGGTTCAGGCGGGTGAGCGGGCGAGAGAGGCGTTCCGGACGTCGAGTCCCGTCGGCGACCCAGAGGAGCGACGGCTGGAAGAGGTGATCCCGCGCTCGGTCAATCACCGTGACGCGGTGCCCGTCCCCGAGCGAGCGGCGCAGCCGCTTCGCCGCCACCAGGCCCCCGACGCCGCCTCCGACGATCACGATCTCGGCCATACACGATCTCCTAGAAGACGATGACTCGGTCCGCCCACAGCGTCCAGTCGGTCAGCTCGTCGAGCGAGCTGCGACGGGTCCCCTCGACCAGTTCGGCGTCGGTCAGCCCGCGTGCGTCCATACACGACCCGCAGACGCCGACGGCAGCGCCGTGTTGCAGCGGTACCTTGAGCATCCGTTCCAAGTGGTAGTAGCCCTGGGGGAGCTTCTGCCCGGCCTTGGCGCAGCCGGCCGCGTCGCCCATGAGAAATACTTTGACGGCCGTTCCATCGCGCTTGGCGAGTGAGCCGGCGAGCCGGAGGCCGTTGTAGGAGCGCTCGGTGCCGTACGGAGGGTCGTTGAGGATGATGAGAATGTTCATCACGGCGTACTCGCATTGAAATCCAGGTACATCGGCTTCACGACGTCGTCCTCGGTACGGGGGACTTGCGCGAAATCGCGTCGGGCTATATTCTAATGCCCGTTAGAATGATAGTCAATGCCGGTCCACCCTCGCAGGGAGACTCCCATGGCTGCTTCGTCCGTCCCGCTGCCCGCCGGCAGCAGAGTCAATCTTGGCGCCAACCTCGTGCTCGTCGCCGGCATCGGCCTGGTCGGCTATGGCCTCATGTTCCTGGTCCGCAACTTCACGGGCTTCATCGAGCTCGGCCTGACGCCCCAGCACATCGGCGGCACCCCCGACGAAATCCGTGCTTTTAGCCCGCACCTCTATAACTACATCAGCCATTTGCAGGTCGCGGTGGCGGCCTTCATCATCGCGCTCGGGATCGCCGTGATCGCGTTGGCCTGGAACGGCATTCGCGCCGGCCAGCGATGGGCCGTGTGGACGGCGTTCCTGGCTCCGGTGGTCGGCGTCGGGCTGGCCCTGCCGCTCCATTATCCCTACGGCTTCGCCACGCTGGGCCATCTCGGCTTGATCTACCTCGATGCCGCGATTCTGCTCGCCGGCACCGTGCTCGCGGCCCGGGCACTCCCCCGCTAGGCCACATGTCCGACCACCGAGAGTTCAAGGACGCGCTGTACGCGCAGTTCGCCCGCATCGGGCACGCGCTCGCGAGCCCCAAACGCATCGAGCTGCTCGATCTCCTCGGGCAAGGCGAGAAAACCGTCGAGGCCCTCGCCGAGCACGTCGCCATGCCGATCAAGAACACCAGCGCGCATCTGCGCGTGCTGCGCCAGGCGCGGCTGGTGGAGACGCGGCGCGACGGGACCTACGTGTACTATCGCCTGGCGGATGACGACGTCTTCGGTCTGCTGCGCACCCTCGAGACGCTTGGCCACAGCCGGCTCGCCGACGTACAGCAGGTCGTGCAGTCGTACCTCGACGACAACGACGAGCTCGAGCCGGTGACGTTCCAGGAATTGCGGCGTTTGATGCGCGAGGACGACGTCACCGTGGTGGACGTCCGGCCCGCGGCAGAGTACGCGGCGGGACACATTCCGGGCGCCCTGTCGGTGCCGGTGCCCGAGCTCAAGCGCCGCCTCCGGGAGTTCTCGAAGCGCCGCGAGATCATCGCGTATTGCCGCGGGCGGTACTGCGTGTATTCGCTCGACGCGGTGCGCGTGCTCCGCAAGCATGGGTATCGCGCCCGGCGCGCCCATGAAGGGTTGCCCGATTGGAAAGCGGCGGGACTGCCCGTGGACGTCGGCGCCTGAGCGAAGAACCGTTCTTTCACCCCGGGCTGGATAAGCCCAAACAAAGGAGAACGCCAATGGTTTACCTCGAGATCACGCTGAAGATCGCACCCGCCAACCGGGCGGCGGCCGCTGGTGTCTACCAGCGCTACAAGGAGCCGTTTCTCACCACGATCGCCGGGGCGAAGTCGAAGCAGTTGCTCGTCCGCGACGACGACGTCCAGGTGCTTCACGGCTTCGACACGTCGGAGCAGGCGAATGCCTACCTGAAGACCGGGTTGTTTACAGCCGACGTCGTCGGCGCGCTCAGTCCGCTGCTCGACGCCGCGCCGGATGTCCGGATCTACAAGGCGGCCTGACGTGGCGCAGGTCGAGCCGTCAACCGTCGGCGGCTCGACCAACACCTCGCAAGGATGATCGCCCTGATCCGGCGGATGTCATGACCATGAGTCGACGCGTATCGGGAGCTACGCCGCCCGTCGTGGTGGTGCAGCTCGTGACGAGAATGCTCCGTGAAGCTTTCGCGGGACCTCCCGGGCCGTGGACTTATTTCATCGACACATCCCTGGGGACCGGGGTATTCGGGACCATCGCCGAGCTGAACGCGGCCCAGGCCTCTCAGCAAGCCGGGCCGAACAACACGACGATCGCCGGCCACGTGCACCACCTGAGCGTGACGCTCGCGCTCTCGAGGCAAGCCCTGCGCGGGGACGCGACGACGCACGATCGCGCCCTGAGCTGGACGGTGTCCACCGTGGACGACGCGGCGTGGCCCGCCTTGCGGGCGGGACTGCAGCGCGCGTACGAGAGCATGCTGGTGGCCGTGTCGTCTCACAGGACTTGGGACGAGGACGCGCTGGGCGTAGCGTTCGGCGCGATCGCGCACGCGGCCTATCATCTGGGCGCGATACGGCAGCGACTCACCCCGCGCGGCAGCAACCCATAAGCGTACGGACGCTCGCGTGGGGCACTCAAGTGCTCCAGTTCACGAATCCCAAGCGACCAGTGATGCAGTACTAAGTCGGGACGGCGGGATTTGAATGCAACGGCCCCCATGCGGGGCCGTTGTTTTTTTGGCCATTACGGTGCGCCAATGACGGCACTGGCAGCTATCGGCTCTCATGGACCGGCAAACATTCCGGCAAACAAACGCGGCAGCGGGCCCGGAGCGGCGAGGGGTGGCGTTCGGGAGTGCGGATCAGCCCGCGGCACGGCGACTTGACGCGCCCTTGACGGCGAACCGTTCTGTTTGCGCTTAGAAACGCGCCAGTTGCCGAACCCGCGTTCTCGGCGTTCGCGTTTTTCCTCGGTTGACGCCGACCTCACTGTCTTAAGGAGCCTGAGCCATGACCCGCCGACGCCTGCACTTTACCCTGAGGGCCGTTGCGACCCTTGCCCTGCCCGCACTTCTGCTCCCGTTGACGTCGTGCGCGAATCACGACCTGCCGGTTCAGCCGATGGCGTCGGGGCCGCAGTTCGAGATCCAGGACGGCGCGCACAACTCTGAAAATGGGGACCCGCTCACGCCAAGCGCGGACACGTACCTGCGGGAGGGGGCGCCGAACCAGAACCAGGGAACCGAGACGAGCCTGCGCCTGCAGAACAGCGGCAACAACCGCGCGCTCCTGATGTGGGATCCGACGGTCATCTCCCAGGCGATCGGCGCCGGAACGCTGATGGCGGCGCGGATCGAGCTCACGATCAGCGACAACGGCGACAACTGGGGCACCAGCGGCCGGACCATCGACCTGCACCCGATGACCCGAGCGTGGACCGAAACGGGAGCGACCTGGAATTGTGCGGAGGACGCCAACCCGATCAACCGGAGGCCCGACTGCGCGGATACGACGGCATGGGAAATGGGACCCCCGGACTCGGCTCACCCGTGGGTTCCGACGCCGACCGCGACGCTGACGATTCACAACGGAGATACCGGCGTCGTGACGTTCGATGTGACCGCCGACGTGGCGGGCATCGTCACGGGCGGCGGCGCGCAATACGGCTGGATACTGAAGAAGACGAATGAACGGGCGAACGGACGGGTCGAGTTCGGGTCGAGGGAGAGCGCGAGTGGCCCGCGGCTGGTGCTCACGGTCCACGCGGCCCCCGCAGTCGGATCGTGGATCCAGCTCTTGCCTTCAAGTCCAAGCCTCCTCGGTCGTAGTAATCACACGGCTGTGCGTGATTCTTCCACGAACCGCATGATCGTGTTTGGGGGCTTTGTCAATGGCGTCGGACCACTGAACGACGTGTGGATCCTCACCAACGCCGATGGCGACGGCGGAGGGCCCAGCTGGATCGAGTTGTTCCCATTAGGAAGTGTGCCGCCAGCGCGTTGGAGTCATACGGCAGTGTACGACCAGAATTCCAATCGCATGATCGTCTTCGGCGGTGTCGGGGACGCCGGAGCACTTGGCGACATTTGGGTCCTGATCAACGCCAATGGTATCGGCGGCGTACCCACATGGGTGCAGTTGGCCCCTACGGGCATCGCGCCGGCCGCGCGGTTCTACCATTCCGCTGTTTATGATGCGGCTTCCAACCGTATGATCGTCATGAACGGGGCGAATCTGGCTTACCCGTCAACTGACGTGTTTGACGACGTCTGGGTGCTGACGGACGCAAATGGGACCGCTGGGACGTCTAGCTGGATTCAGCTCAGCACCAGTGGAACACCGCCGGTGGCCCGCTACTTACACACTGCCGTCTACGATCCCACTTCCAATCGCATGACGGCATTTGGCGGGACCTGTCTCTCTTGTCAGCTGCCTTTGGACGACGTGTGGGTACTATCGTCGGCTAACGGCATCGGGGGAACGCCCGTCTGGACGCACATCTCTCCTACGGGTGCCATCCGCCCAGCGCGATACCGCCATTCGGCGGTCTACGACCCGGCATCTAGGCGGATGATCGTGTTCGGCGGGTCCGGGGGGTACGGCTTGTTTAATGACGTGTGGGTGCTGACGAACGCCGACGGCAGTACCGCGGGATCGAGCTGGAGTCTGCTTGCACCCACGGGGACGGCTCCGGTCGAGCGGTACGGGCACAGCGCGGTCTACGACCCGGCGTCGCGGCGGATGACGGTGTTTGGTGGATTGGATGGAAACCTCCGGGACGCCTGGGTGCTGACGAACGCCAATGGTATTCCGTGAGGAGCCCCGTACTCGTGGCGGGCGGCGTGAGCTTCGCCGCGGTGAGCGCCGGCTACGCCCACACGTGCGGGCTCACGGTCGGGGGCGCCGCTTATTGCTGGGGCAACAACTACCAGGGCCAGCTCGGCGACGGAAGCGGGCGACTCAGCAATTCACCCCGGTACGTGTGGTGCAGTGACCGGGGAATCGCGGCGTCAGCGCGGCGACAGCGGGCCCGGACGCGAGCGCCCGTCTTTCGGCCGCGGATCCAGTCCACGGGCACGCGCGTGAGCCCATAGGCCCGGTCGTGCGCAGTTGCAACTGCGGTTCTGGAACGCGAGTAGGGTGGTAGTGAAGTGTGAAAGGGCGGGTGCGTAAGCACACCGCCCTTTCTATTTGATCCGAATCAATCGGGACGGCGGATTTGATCGGAAAGCCGCGAGCCGAAGGAGCCCAACGGCCGGCGGATCGGTGATTTCCGCACGTCATGGACGGCTGCCTGTCGCCGGACGGGGCTCGCGTCACGTATCTTCCACGGCCTCCGACGCACCGCCGCGCGCGACATGCGGTGAGCCGGGGCGTCGGAGGGCGAGATCATGAAGACGCTCAGGCTGCAACGAGACCCTGATGGGTTTTTCCTCTGGCATCCTGATTACGCGCCGTGGATCGTCGGGCGTCGCTCGCTTGAAGCGAACCCAAACGATCGCGCCTTCTTCGATCCGCACGCAGGCGACATCGTGTGGTCTAGTCGCGACGGGATGAAGGACTACGAGATGGAGGAGCTCGAGGCTCGCCACCTTGTTGGCGAGCTCGTGGAGATGCCCCAGTTTGAGAGCGAGCGAGAGGTTGAGGACTGGTTCCTCGAGCGCGGGTTCAAGGTCGAA